>Ga0187894_10007482_pt1 | contig 10287 bp, 6 predicted proteins | sample GBC1701081metaG_FD_136650 | JGI IMG/M metagenome (GOLD analysis project Ga0187894, IMG submission 136650) | White microbial mat communities from a lava cave in the Kipuka Kanohina Cave System on the Island of Hawaii, USA - GBC170108-1 metaG ... | reverse complement strand
CCGCAGGAAGCGTTGGAGACATTCCTTGGCGCTGGAATTGAGTATCTCTTTTTAGAGAATGCGCTTGCGCAGCGGCGGAACCGCTGATCGGTACAGTACGGCGCGCGTAAGCAAGCGGCTGGCTCGGCAGGCAGCCGTTTGCTTACGCGCGCCGCGCTGTTTGCGCTGCGCTACCGCGCCGTAAAGGTGGTGAAGGTGAAATTGCCCGAAACGGCCAGGTTTCCCGCGGCGTCCCTCGATTTCACTCGAAAGTAGTAGAGGGTACGCGGCGTCAGTCCGAACAACCTGACTGAATGATTGGTAACGGGTGTGGTATCAATCGGCGTCGCCCGGCCATAGCCTAATGTTCGGCCGTATTCCACCTGAGAATCGGAATTCTCATTGGTCAGCCAGATAATGGTGACCGACGTGGCGCCGATGTTTGGTGTGGTCACTCCGCTGATCGTGGGCGGAGTCCTGTCGGGCGCGGTCGTGAAGACGCCATCCGCCGAGACGCTTAAGACCCCTGCCGCGTTACGGGAGCGGACCCGGAAATGATAAAGCGTGTTCGGGGTCAGTCCAGTCAGTGTCATCGTATGGTTGATGACGAGTGTGGGATTCAATGCGGTCAGGCCGCCGTAGGCCGTGGTTCGGCCATATTCCACACGGCTATCACTTGGCGCGTTGGTCGTCCACGTGATGACTGCGCTCGATGAAGTGATCGAACTCGCCTTCACGTTGGAAATCGTTAGCGCTGCGGGCGGAGTAGGAGTAGGAGTAGGTGTAGGTGTAGGTGTAGGCGTAGGCGTTGGAGTAGGAGTGGGGGTAGGTGTAGGTGTTGGAGCGGCGCCGGCGCCTAATTGGCAGCCGATGTCTTTGCCGTCGGTACCCGCGTTTTTATAAGGACTGGTCGGCGCCAAACGGTAATCTCCGCCGGCCAGATTGACGAAGCCCACTTGACTGAAGGAAGCGGGCATAAAGTTATCCGGCGGGTAGACGACGCCTTGCGGCGTCCCCACGAGGACATTCCTCTGAAAGACGGCGCCAGGGAAATAATAATTCAGCGCGCTGACGCCGACTCCGACGCCGCTGCCGAACACGCCATAAAGGTTGTGCGGCGCGATGTTGTTACGAAAGACAAAGCCCGGACTCGGCGCAATATCGGCGACGATGATGTTGCCGGTTTGAAAGATGGTGTTGTGATCAATCGTGATATTGAGCGGCCCTCCGACGATTTGCGCGAACCAGCCGGTCGCCGGGCCGTAGACCGCGCTACCCCACTTGACGCCGTTGATGTCGTCAATCAGGTTATTCTTGATCAGAATCCGTTGTGACGGCTGACTCGGCGAGATGTCGTCCGGCCCGGCGATGTTGAACCCGCCGCCGGAATGGCGCACGATATTATTGGTGAAGGTCACGTCCTGAGCCGTCGCCCAAGGCGCGACTCCGTTTTCACTTCTCGGCGTGAAAAGTATGGCGAAGCCGTTCTGCGCGTCCGCCCAGTTGTTCTCAAAGACATTCTGATCCACTAACAATCGCTGGGCGTTTTTCAACTCGAAAAGATTCTTGATCGTCCAGGGCTTTCCGGCATAGCTCGGATCCCCTTTCTTCCACGAGAGCGGTTTGTAGAGGTGATTCAAGCGAAACTCAATGTCGGACGCCACAATGTTAGGAATCGAAGGCGGAGCCCCGCCAAACATAACATTCTCGCCTGCGCCTTCCAGATAGTTGTTGACGATCTTGAATGGCCCGGCGCCGTTCCATCCACAAATGGCTTGCGAATCAGCGCCGACTTCGTGGATGTCGGAGATGTGCGAGTCGATTATCGCCGTGCTGGCGGAGTTGAGCATCACGCCCCGCCGCGCGTTGTCGTTGGGGTTGCCGTGAATGTAACAGCGATCAATGATCAGATCGTGCGGCGCCTGCGCCAGCGAAGTCTGATTGCCGTCGAACGCGATGATGTTGTAGATGATCGTTCCCGGAGCTACGCCGAATTCAATACCGACGAAACGGAAGTGGTGCGCTCCGCTGGCGGTCCGCATTGCGGGTTCGGAGTTGGGGCTGATGATCTTGGGCATTAACGAAGCTGAAGCTGGCGTCACGCGAGTCCCCGGCGGCAAATTCGCGTCAGGTGTTGAGCTGCGTACAGTGATCCAGCCCGCTCCCGTTTTGTTGGGCAAGACAAAATTGCCGGTGAAGGTCGCGCCTGCCTGAAGCAGGATTACGTCGCCGGGTTGCGCTTGGTTGAGCGCGAATTGGAGATTGCCTCCCGCGTTGACCGTGATTATTTGCCCGGTTGGCGGAACGTAAGCGGTGTTCAGGTAAACACGCGGCGTCTCCGGGTCGCCTGGCGCCAGCGCTGGTGAGAATGGAGCGGCGAATCCATTCAGCGGCGCCGGCCGCTGAAGGAATATCGCCAATGCGACGATGAGCGCCCAAAACAGAACCAAAGATACTTTCATTCGATTGCCTCTGCATTAATGTTGATTTTGTTGACACAAAGTGGAGGATGGTTTAACTGCTTTGGGGATATTTGGAGGATAACCGCTTAAGATGTGGGTCCGGGAAGGTATATTGACTCACACTGAAGAAACAACGAATCAGGCAATCAGGTGTTGTTGCTGTTTCTCTAAGTTACTCTTGCTGAACTGGGATTGATCAATGACCAGACTATACAGTGACGGGCGGAAGGTAGCATTTGATTATCCGTTTAGTCAAGTATAATAACTTGAGCAGCGCTAAAAATGTTCTGTCCGAGTTTCTTGGCTCCTGGCATAGCTTGAATATGTTATCTTCAAGATGAACAACCGGTACCTTGGCTCCTTACACACACACATTAGCGCGCATCATCCTCTATGACTTGAGTCGCAGATAAAGATGAATCATGAGCGCCAGCCAGGCGAGTCCGAAACCATAGCCTCCCAGCGCATCGCTCGTCCAGTGAGCGCCGAGGTAGACGCGCGAGAGGCCGACCAGGCCTATCAGCGCGCCGAAGACGGCGAGCAGCATGGAGCGAAAAAAAGAAGGGCGCATCAGCGTATAGACGAGATAAAACAGAAACCCATAAAACACCGTGTAGGTTACGACGTGGCCTGAAGGAAAACTTAAGGTGGAATGATGCAGATAGACCTTGACCAGGTCAGGCGCCGGGCGTGGCCGCGCGATGATGAGCTTGATCGTGTTGACCAGTAGCCAGCTTGATCCCAGGCTGAGCAGCAGGCAAGCCGCTTCGATCCTGAGCCGGAACCACTGTAACAGCGCGGCGGCGCAAAGAGCCACGCCCCACTGATGGAAGGAATTGCCTGGCCATGAGACGGCGACCATTAACCACTGAAAGTAGGGGTTGTCTGATCGCTGAAGAAACCTGGTGATCCGCAGGTCGCCGGAGAGGTAGGCCACAACAGCCGCAGCCGCGCTCAGCGCCAGAGGCGGAATGATGATCAGCGCGCGATGTGACAGACGCCGGCGACGATCAATCATGCTTCGATCGCCTTGCGAAATAATATCTCTTCCGCCACGTATGCTCCCGCGGTTTTCAGCCATAACTATCCCTTGTCTTTTCCTCAATCATGGTTATGAAGTTTATCCGCGCCTGGCGGTCAAGCTCAACCACATCGAATTCAGTCTTGAGAGTGGAATGGCAATTGCGATACTACCACAAACGGATTAATCGGATCATAGACTGCGGAGCATGGCACGCTCCTCGCTTCCAAATACGAGCCGGAGAAACTCGAAGCATAGCGCGTCTCTCGCCCCCAAACACAAACGGAAAACAAGAAGAGATTCTTGCCTCTAAACTCGAACATAGACAGTAAAACTAAGGAGAATAAATATGAAGAAGTGCCTGTTTGCTTTTTCCCTGATTATTTTCGTGGCCTCGCTTGGACTGGCGATGACAACTGAGTATCAGACAGCCCAAAAGGCTACGAAGACGGTCAGCGGCGAAGTCGTGTCGGTTGACGTAGCTAAGAACGAAGTAGTTATTAAAGAAGATGCCGGCGCGGAAGTACGTCTTGCAACCAACAAATCCACCAAGGTTACCAAAGAGGGGAAAGCCGTCGCTCTGGCGGATCTGAAGCCCAGCGATAAGGTAACTTGCGAGGCTGAAGAAGCGACTGGAGGCTGGCTGGCCAAATCAATACGAGTCTCTTCGGTCAAGTCGGGACAGTGAGCTTCTTTATCCTCCGCGAAGCTGAATATTCCAAGTTGCAGCGATTTTCACTTGCGTGAAGAATAGTTTCAGCCACAGAGCGCACAGAGATCACTGAGAATGGATCTGCGGTGCGCTGCGGTGACCTCTGTGGCTACTCTTCATCCGCCTGAAAACCGCTGTAGATGTTCCACTAATGGGGCCGGAGACTCTTCGGCCCCATCTCTTTTGCTCGTCGTACTCATTGTGGAGCGGCGTCGGGCAGGGAAAGTTAAGAGTAACGTTTGAGCGCCGCTTCTTGCTGGAAAGATGTGGTTATCTACCTCACTGAATGTGGCTAAAGGCCACAGATCAGATCTCGATCCGGTAAAACTTTCATTCAATCCGCCTCGGCGCGCCAAGTGGAGTGGTCAAACTGCTTATCCGTAGCGCTTGCTGTAATCAAATAAATCATCCGCTATTCCGAGGCGTACGCATACAGAACCAACCACACCGCCATCGCCGAGTCTTCTCATTACATCGCCAAGTACGAACTGCTTTGATGGAATGGTAATTGCCGCCCACGTTTTTTAAGTGCGGATGTGTGTGATCGAATGCCATCTCCGATAGTGGACGCGCGCCAAAAGATTGAGAGAAGGAGAAAAGTCATGAAATTGAAAAGTATGCGTTTTCTGAGCCTTTTATCCACCGCTCTGGCGCTAGGGCCGGCTCTTGCTCATCTGCCGGAGTTGCCAAACAAGATCAATCTGTCCGGCGCTGATTACCTGACGGCCCAGCAAATCTATCGCGGCTGGGAGATGCTGGAAATCGTCGTCGCCGTCGCGTTCCTTTCGGTCCTGTATTTGACCATTATAGTTCGCAACCATCCAAAGGCTTTTACTTTTACCTTGATTGCCCTGCTTTGCATTGTGGGGGCGCAGATAGTGTTTTGGAAATTTACCTACCCGGTCAACCTGGCGACAAACAACTGGACATTGCTGCCTGCCGGCTGGCAGGAACTGCGTCAGCAATGGGAGTACTCACATGCCGCCGGCGTGGTTCTGAATTTGGTAGCGCTGGTAGCGCTGATTATCTCTGTGCTGGTAAACGGCTCCTCAAAAAAAGTCATGCGAATGAGCGCGGAGTATTTCCCGGCGTATAGTAAATACGATACGGCGCAAGCCCGCTTCCTGCAGGACGTGGTCGCATTTCATTCCTCCTGGTATGAGATGGCGCTCGATGAGTTCCGCGAGGCTAACAAAATTGAACCGGACGTGTTTCATGATGGGTTACCGAGTCGAGGGGGCTCCGAGAAGCTACCCAAATTTACTCGCGGCGTAACAACCGCGGCTGTCGCGATCTGTTTTATCGCCTCCACGGCCTTGATCGAATCAGGCGCGGTTTCTCAAGTCCCCAATCAGCCGCGGCAAATGGCGTCGAAGGCGACAGAACGGAAGTCCGGGGGGGAGCGTTCCTCATCGCCGGCCCCCGCCCGTCTCAACATCGGCCGCAAGATCATGTGGAGAGAGCCTGTTGATCTGAAGAGCAGGGACCTGTTTTATGGTATCGGCGGGCGCAAAGGCGCGCCCGACCCTTCAGCCCCATTCACTTTTGTGAAACATTCCGAAAGTGGCACACAGAAGAAGGTGATCGTTAAGGACGTTCGCGGACGTGAGTGGACGGTGAAGTTCGGACGCGAGGCGCGCCCTGAGACTGTGGCGACTCGCATCGTCTGGGCCGTAGGCTACCACGTGGATCAGGACTATTTCGTCAAGCATGCGCGCATCGTGGGCAAGGAGAATATTGACGCGCGCGACGTGCGCTTCGAACGACGCGACGACGGATTTGAGGAGGAAGGGAATTGGTCGTGGAAAGAGAACCCTTTCGTCGGCACGCGCGAGTTGGAAGGGCTGAAAGTCCTGATGGCGTTGCTCAAGAACTGGGACGTTAAATCAGATAACAATGAGATCGTCCGTTCCATCAGGCCCACCGGGCAAGGACAATCGGGCTTGCGCATTTATTATGTTTCCGACCTGGGAGCGTCGCTCGGCCAGACCGGAACATTTTTGAACCGGATACCGTTTTTCGCCGATCTGCCGGCTGCGAAGGGATTCTCGCCTGAAAAGTCGAAGGGCCATCCCGAAGCGTTCGCCGACGAAAAGTTCATCAAAAAGGTGGAAGACGGCGAGGTGATCTTCCACCACCGCCGCTCACGCGGACGTAGCATGCTCAAAGACATTCCAGTCAGCAGCGCGCGCTGGATGGGAGGATTGCTCGGACGGCTCTCGGACAAACAACTGACCGACGCGGTTCGCGCGGGTGGTTTCAACACCGACGAGACTGCGCTATACATACGCGTTTTGCGTGAGCGAATCAAACAGCTTCAAACTCTTTAGCTCGACTTCTTCGCGCTCTTCATTTCTTGTGGTTTGCGCCAAAATTACCCGGCCATCACTCCCGGCGTAAGCTCTGCAACACTTATTGCATCAGCTTGCCGCGCTGGCAAACGACATGCTAGGCTGCGGATAAAGCGCGTGTGCAAAAGGAGGAATGAGTGAAATCAACGATATCCGAGTCGCGTAAGAAATCAGCGCCAGAGTCTGACCAAGCTCTGGCCGGCGCCTCGCCAACTCAGCTCGAGGTGCGATTCGCCGATGCGCAATCCAAACTCGCCCCCCGGCGGCGGCAAATGATCCGAGCGATCCTTGCTCACCCGGAAGATATCTATTTCCTCTCCTCGCGCGAACTGGGCAAGCGCTTCAACATGGATGCGGCCACGATCGTGCGCACCATTCAGGTTCTCGGCTATGACCGCTACGCCGATTTCGCCGCCGACCTCCGGCGCCATTTCGTCGCGCGGATCACACCTTATACGACGATGCAGGCAGCCACGCGGGAGAAGCAGTCGGTGGCCGATCGCCTGCGCCAGAACATAGACAAAGACATCGCCAACCTCCATCTCTTGAAAACCAGCCTGGATACCACGCAGGTTATCGCGGCGGCCAGGCGCATTCACCACGCGCGGCGCATCGTGGTTGTGGGCATTGACCTGGCCGCGTCGCTCGCTCACTTCCTCGCCTATGGCCTGACTGTACAGGGGTTCGATGCGGAGGCTCCCGTGGGGAGCGCGGGGAATCTCATCCACAAGATCAAGGTTTTGGACGCGAAGGACCTGCTGATTGCGATCAGCTTCGGGCGGTGTCTGCGCGAGACGGTCGAGGCGGTGCAGCGCGCCCACGGACAGGGCGTGCCGACCTTTGGGATCACAGACAGTGATACGACCCCATTGGCGAAATATTGTGACGGTTACGTAGTGGCCTCCATCGCCAGTTCCGTTTTCACCGGCTCTTACGTCGCGCCCGCGGCGGCGCTCAACACCGTCATTGCGGCCTGCGCCCATCTGCGCCCGCAGCGGACGCTCGCTCTTTTGCGCGACTACGAAAAGGAAGCCGGCGCCGGGGCGCGCTGGTACCAGGAACCCCAGCGCGACGCGCTCGATCAAACTGATGGTAAAAGAATGGGCTAAGCGCTGACGGAAAAAATTTGAGGCGTAATCGTCTTTCACTTTCCATTTGCCATATGACGTTTGTCATTTGTCATTGGGACGCCTCGCGCGGCTGCGGGCAATGGCAAATGACAAACGTCATATGGCAAATGGAAAATGAAAATACCTCTATGGCTTTGGCGATTGGGCGGACAGCCGTTTGTAGTACTCATCCACCAGTTTGCGATAAGCCGCGGGCGCTTCGCCTTCATCCGACAACCGCAGGTTGTTCTTGCCGAGCTTCAACTGCAAGCGCTTGCTCAATTCCAATTCGATGTTGCGCAGAGGTTCGATCACCTGATCTTTCAACAGCAGAGCGGTCTGCATATCGTCGCGCATGATCGCGTCGTTGGCTCGCCGCAAACCTTGAATCGCCTGATCGAGGCTGTTTGCCAATTCACGGTCCTTGCCCAGGTTGCGGCGCAGGTCTTCGGCGTCGCGCAGGCTTTCGCGCAGTTCCGAACCGAGTTGGCGGGCATACCCTTGAATCGGGCCGCCGCCCGAATTGGCCCGATCGCTCTGTGTGTTGGGCGCTTGTTGGCTGCGGTCGCCGCCACTCTGTTGGGGGCCACCGCTTCGACCACCGGTCTGTTGTCCTTGTTGACCTTGCTGTCCCTGCTGCCCTTGTTGTCCTTGTTGACCCTGCTGTCCCTGCTGTCCCTGCTGCCCTTGTTGTCCTTGCTGTCCCTGCTGCCCCTGCTGTCCTTGCTGTCCTTGCTGTCCTTGCTGGTTGTTTTGTTGCTGTCCTTGCTGCCCTTGCTGTCCCTGTCGTCCTTGTTGACCCTGTTGGCCCTGTTGACCCTGTTGGGAGCTTTGCTGTCCTTGCTGATTTCGGTTGGCTTGATTGCCTTGATCACCCTGCTGCTGCCCACCGCGTTGGTTGCGGTCGTTCAAGCGTTTGCGAATTGACTCGACGTTGTTGGCGAGCTGACGAGCTTTTTCCAGATTGTCCTCGGCCTCTCCGCCTGCGCCCTTGCGCTGCGCGTTCTTTTCGGCTTCGGCCAGTTGTTGCGCGAGCTGATCGAGGTTCTGTTGGACGATTTGATCGCCCCGCCGCGCCTCATCGAGCGCGTTCATATCCATAAGCTGCTTCGTGTAGCGGATTCGGTCCTGCACGCGGTTCTGGCGCAGGCCGGTTGCGGCTTCGCGCAGTTTATTGGCGGCGGCTTGTTGTTCCTGGCTTAGGCCGCGCGCGGTCTGATCAATGTCTCTTTCGAGGTTGCCGACTTCGTTGGCCAGCGTCTCTTTGCGTTCGGACAATTGCCGTTTGGAATCGTTGGCCGAAGGATCGCCGGAGCGGGCGCGGCGGGAGAGGTCTTCGACATCCTTTGCGATTTCATTTTGGCGCTGAGCAGCGTTGGCCGCGCGTTGTTTCAAATCCTGGATTGACTTGCCACCCTGCGATTGCCGCATCTGATTCAGGCGGCGCTGGGCGTCTTCGAGTTGCTGCAAGGCGCGGGACGTGCGGGCGAGCGACTCCTCCTCTTTGTTGTTTTGCGCGGCGTTCTGCGCGCGCTGCATCTCGTCGGCGGCCTGATTGAGACGGTTCGCCAGGTCCTGCATCTGCGGATCGCGGCGTTCGCGCGAGAGCCGTTCGAGTTCGCGCGCGGCTTTGCGGGCTTCTTCGGCCATCTGTTGTTGCTGGCGTCCGCCTCCGCCTCCGCCTTGATTGCGAGCCTGCTGGCGCATTCGTTGTTGCTGCTGTTCCATCTCCCGTTGCATCCGGCGAGACAACTCTTCCAACTTTCGTTTCGTTTCGTCGTCCTGTTGTTGCGATTGCTGCTGGCGCTCGCGGTTGAGCGTCTCGTACTGGTTCTTCCTCTTGTCCATCTCAAGCTCGAAGAGGTCGGCCAGCTCTTCGGCCTGCTGGCTGCTCTGTCCCTGACTCGATTGGCTGAACGAGACCTGGATCTCGCGGAAGATCGCGTCGGCGCGCTGCAACTCCTTCAACGCGCGTTGTTCGGGCGGCATGGCGTCTTTGCCCTTGCGCGCTTTCAACTCCTTGATCGCCGGCTCCATCTCTTTCGACGCTTGGGTGACGTGCTCGACCAGTTTGACGAAATCCTGGTTCTGACCGAGTCCGTCGCCCATGCGGCGTTTGATCCGCTCGGCCAGCGCGATGGCGTCTTCGCGCACTTTCTCCTGAGCCAGCGCGACGGTGTTGTAATTATCCTCTTTCTCTTTTTCGGAGTATGTCGCTTCGTCGCGGTTGACGCGGAACGTCGCGGCGATGATCTCTTTCTGACGTTTAGTCAGGCCCTCTTGCTGCTCTCCGCCGCCCTGTCCGCCGTTCTGCTGCGACTGTTTGAACTCTTTCTCGAACGGCTTGACTTCGATGAAGTAGATGTCGCTGGTTGATTCTTTGTGCGCGTCGCGGGCCTTGGCGTAATACGAGATCAGGTCGCCGGGCTGCAATCCGAACTCCTCGAGGAAGAAGGTGTGCGCGCCCGTCATCTCGCGCGCCGATTCGCCTTTCAGCTTCTGCAAGTCAATCTTCTTCTCTTCGCCGCCGTTGACGGCGTAATAGAGGTCGAGCGAGAGCACGCCGTAATCATCTTCGGCCTTGGCCTGCGTGAAGATCTCCTCGACGCTGGTCGCGCGCGCGTCGCGGCCCGGTTTTTCAAAACTGACCGTG
>Ga0187894_10007481_pt1 | contig 10289 bp, 10 predicted proteins | sample GBC1701081metaG_FD_136650 | JGI IMG/M metagenome (GOLD analysis project Ga0187894, IMG submission 136650) | White microbial mat communities from a lava cave in the Kipuka Kanohina Cave System on the Island of Hawaii, USA - GBC170108-1 metaG ... | reverse complement strand
GGCTGCGCATCGACGGACGCTACGTCGATCCCCAGACCTCGAAGTAGCGGGGGGCGGCACGCCCCATGCATAATCTGGGGCCCGGGCGTGCGATGACGAAATCCATCGACATCTACTCCACCTGCCCGCAGTCGAAGGACCTGACGCAGGAGGAGTACGTCCGCCGCGTGATCGACGTGGCGCGCTGGAGCGAGGAGGCCGGCTGCCGCGGCATCCTCGTCTACACGGACAACGGGATCGTCGATCCCTGGCACGTCTCGCAGGTCATCCTCGAGAACACGAAGACGCTCGCGCCGCTCGTCGCGATCCAGCCGATCTACATGCACCCGTACTTCGTCGCGAAGAAGATCACGACGCTCAGCTGGCTCTTCCGCAGGAAGATCGCGCTCAACATGCTCGCGGGCGGCTTCAAGAACGACCTGCTCGCGCTCGGCGACGACACCCCGCACGACGACCGCTACCGCCGCACCGTCGAGTACACGCGGATCATCCGCGCGCTCGTCGAGAATGGCACGGCGACGCTCGACGGCCGCTACTACAAGGTCACGAACCTCAAGCTGGTCCCCCCCGTCCCCCCGGATCTCATGCCCGCGGTGCTCGCCTCCGGCTCCTCGCCGGCGGGCCTCGAGGCCGCGCGCGAGATGGGCGCGGTCGCGATCAAGTACCCGAAGCCCCCGGGCGAGGAGGAGGACGTGCGGGACGGCCACGCGCCCGGCTACGGCGTGCGCGTGGGGATCATCGCGCGCGAGACCGCCGCCGAGGCGTGGACCGTCGCGCGCACGCGCTTCCCCGAGGACCGGCGCGGCCAGATCACGCAGCAGCTCGCGACCAAGGTCTCGGATTCGTCCTGGCACAAGCAGCTCGCGACGCGGATGGAGGGGGCGCCGGGGGAGGAGAACCCCTACTGGCTCGGCCCCTTCCAGAACTACCAGACCTTCTGTCCCTACCTCGTCGGCACGTACGACTGCGTCGCGGACCTCGTGCGCGGGTACGTCCGCTCCGGGTACCAGACCTTCATCCTCGACATCCCCGCGAGCCGCGAGGAGCTGGAGCACATCGGCATCGTCTTCCGGAAGGCGGGAGCGGGCGCGTGACGCGACGACTCGAACGCCACTTCTCGGAGCAGGCGGAGCGCCGCCCGGACGCGGTCGCGATCGTCATGGGCAACGAGCGGCTCACGTACGGCGCCGTCGAGGAGCTCTCGAGCCGGCTCGCGAACCTGCTCCGCTCGGACGGGTGCGAGCCGGGGGACCGGGTCGCGCTGTTCACGCCGAAGAGCCCGCTCGCGATCGTGGGCATGCTCGCGACGCTCAAGGCCGGCGCCGCCTACGTGCCGATCGACGCCGCGAGTCCCGCGCAGCGCGTCGCGCGCGTGCTCAACGCCTGCACGCCCCGCTTCGCGCTGCTCGCGCGGGAGTGCGCTTCCCAGCTCGACGGCGCGCTCGCCGGGGCGGCCCATGCCCCGCGCGTGGTCGCGCTCGAGCCGGAACGGCTTCGGGGCGAACGGTTCGAGGCCGCGTTCGACCTCTCCGATGCGGCGCGCGCGAGTGCCACGCGCCCCGATCCGCGAGGCGACGAGACGTCGCTCGCGCACATCCTCTTCACGTCGGGCTCGACCGGCGTGCCCAAGGGGGTGATGATCCGGCACGAGAGCGTCCTCGCCTTCCTCGACTGGGCGTGGGCGTACTTCGGGACCGCGCCGAAGGAGCGCATCTCGAGCCACCCGCCGCTCCACTTCGACCTCTCCACGTTCGACGTGTACGGCACGCTGGGCGCGGGCGCCGAGCTCCATCTCGTCGGCACGGAGCTGAGCCTGCTCGCGCACAAGCTCGCGGACTTCATCCGGAGGAGCGAGCTCACCCAGTGGTTCAGCGTCCCGTCGATCCTCACCTACATGGCGAAGTTCGACGCGGTGAAGGAAGGCGATTTCCCCGCGATGAAGCGCCTCCTCTGGTGCGGCGAGGTGCTGCCGACGCCGACGCTCATCTACTGGATGAACCGCCTGCCCCACGTGCGCTTCACGAACCTCTACGGCCCGACCGAGGCCACGATCGCGAGCAGCTACCACACGATGCCCGCGCTCCCCGCGGACGACCGGGCCCCGATCCCCATCGGCCTCCCCTGCGGCGGCGAGGAGCTCCTCGTGCTCGACGAGAGGCTCCAGCCGGCGCCCGCGGGCGCGATCGCGGACCTCTACCTCGGCGGCGTGGGCCTCTCGCCGGGCTACTGGCAGGATCCCGAGAAGACAGCGGCGGTCTTCGTCCCCGACCCGCGTCGTCCGGGCCAGCGCATCTACAAGACCGGCGACCTCGCGAGCGTCGGCGAGGACGGCCTCGTCTACTTCCACGGCCGCCGCGACAGCCAGATCAAGAGCCGCGGCTATCGGATCGAGCTCGGCGAGATCGAGACGGCGCTCAGCACGCTGCCGTTCCTCAAGGAGTCGGCGGTCGTCGGCGTCGAGACGGGCGGTTTCGAGGGCACGGCGATCTGCTGCGCCTACGTGACGGCCGACGCGGCGCTGAAGCCGACGCGGATCCGCGCGGAGCTGTCCGGCCACGTGCCCGCGTACATGCTCCCGACGCAGTGGATGCAACTCGACCTTCTTCCGAAGAACCAGAACGGCAAGACCGACCGGCCCCGCCTCCGCGAGCTCTTCCTCGAGCGGGCCTCGTCGCGGGTGCCCGAGTGACCCCATGTCGACTCCCGAGACGGCCCTCGAAGACAAGATCACGCGGATTCTCCGCGATCACCTCGCGATCGACGTGCCGACCCCCGAGACCGACCTGATCGCGACGGGCGCCATCGACTCGCTCGCGCTCGTCGATCTCCTCGTCCGCATCGAGGAGTCCCTCGGGATCGCGATCTCGGTCGAGGACCTCGACCTCAGGGACCTCCGCTCGGTCCGGACGATCGTCGCGCTCGTCTCGCGCCGGCTTGCGATTCGATGAGCGGCGTGCGGCCCCTTGCCCGCGGCGACCTCGAGCAGGTCGCGCAGCTCTACGAGCTTGGCGCGCGCACGAGCACCCGGAAGCCGCCGGAGGGGCTCGCGGCGTACTTCGGCCGCGTCTTCCTCGACGGACCGTGTCTCGGACCCGGCCTCCAGCCGCTCGTCCACGAGACGAAGGGCAGGATCCAGGGGTTCATCGGCGTCCACGCGAGGCGCATCCGCTTCGACGGCGAGCCTCATGTGCTCGTCGCCACCGGCCCCCTCTTCACGGAGGCCGACGCGCGCCTCGTCTCCGCGCTCCTCGTCAAGGCCGTCTTCGACGGACCGCAGCTGCTGACGATCACGGACGGCGCGACCATCGACGCGGCGAGGCTGTGGGAGAGGTCGCGGGGCTCCATCCTCCCGATCGGCGCGGTGCGCTGGACGAAGACCTTCCGGCCGTGGCGCCTCGCCTCGGGGGTCCTCGCCAAGAGCCGCCGCGTCGGCCCGTTCTGGCGCCCGTTCGACGTGGTCGGCCGGCCGCTCTGGGCCACGGCCGACGCCCTGACCCGCTCGCTGATGCGCGGGGCCGCGCCCGCTGCAGCCGCGGAGCTTCGCGCCGAGGAGCTCGACGCCGCGAGGCTCGTCGAGGGCCAAGCGGCCCTCGCGCCCCACTACAAGCTTCGCCCCGATCACGACCTCGCGACGTGCACGTGGCTCCTCGACGAGATGCGGTTCGCGGTGGACCGCGGGCCGTTGCGCGCGCGCCTCCTTCGGGACGGCGGTGGCCGCGTGGCCGGCTGGTTCCTCTACTTCGCGCCGCGGGGCGGGATCGCCCGTGTCGTCCAGGTCGCCGCGATGCCCCGCCACTACGAGGACGTGCTCTCGCACCTCTTCGCGGATGCGGACGCGATCGGCGTCGCGGCCCTCCAGGGCCGGATGGAGGCTCGCCTCGTGGCCCCGCTGCGGACGATGGGGGTGAGCCTCCACTACGACCACTCGCTGAGCCTCATCCACAGTCGCGATCCTCGCGTCTACGCCGCCGTCCTGGGCGGCGAGTCGATGCTCTCCCGTCTCGACGGGGAGTGGTTCTTCAGCTTCCAGAGCCTCCCGCTCGCCGCGCGCCCCTGACGTGGACCGCGCAGTCGCGCCAGACGCGCTCGTACGCCTCCACCATCGCCTCGATCCGGAAGATCCGGACCACGCGTTCGCGCGCCGCGGCGCCATGGGCGGCCCGCCGCTCGGGCGACCCGAGGTAGAACGCGAGAGCCTCCGCGAGCGCCGCCCCATCCCCCGCGGGGAAGAGGCGCCCGGTGACGCCGTCCTCGACCAGCTCCACGTTGCCGCCGACCCGGCTCGCGACGACGGGCAGCCCGGCGGCCATCGCCTCGAGGATCGTGTTCGAGATGCCCTCGTTCCGCGAGGTGAGCGCGAGCACGTCGATCCCGCGCAGGATGCGGGGCACGTCGCTGCGGAGCCCGAGCATGCGGATGCCCGGGACGAGCAGCTGCCGGAGCCGTTCCTCCTCGGAGCCGTCCCCGATCACGAGCAGCTCGGCGCGCGGGATGCGCTTCCGGACCTCGGCGAAGGCGCGGAAGAGCGTCGGGTGGTCCTTGATGGCGTCCAGCCGTCCGACGATCGCGACGAGGAGCGCGTCCGGGGGCAAGCCCAGCTCCGCCCGGAGCGCGGCGGAGGTGGGGTCGCCGGAGAACGCGCGGGTATCGACGCCGTTGTAGATCTGGGTCACGGGGCAGCGGACTCGCACGATCTCCCTGAGCCAGCGTTCGATGTCCTTCGACACGCAGACGAACGAGCGCGTCCAGCGCGAGAGGAAGCGGCGCACGAGGATCCGCTTCCGGCTCGTGCCGAGCGGATCGGGGGCGCCCCAGCCGTGCTCGCCGTGGACGACGGCGCGGACGCCGGCCAGGCGCGCCGCGATGACGCCGTCCAGCGCCGGCCAGTTGCGGGTGTGGACGATGCACGGCGAGAGGTCGCGCAGCACCCGCGCGAGCTTCCCGATGAAGCGCAGCGAGTGGCCCTCGCCCTTCACCATGTCGATCAGGCGGGCGCCGGGCGGGAGCATCGTCTCCGCGTCCTTGGAGCCCTGGATCGTGACCACGGCGTGCTCGAAGTCCGGCGAGGAGCGACGGATGAGCGTCGTGACCCCCTTCTCGAGGCCCCCTCCCGGGGCCAGGAAGTTGATCACGTGGACGACGCGGAGCGGCGGCGATGAAGGGGGGCCAGGGGGGACCGGCGCGCTGGCCATGGACCTTCTATCGGCATTTCGATCCGTGGCCCCCCGGGCCCCCTCTCATCCCAGGTAGGCCTCCTTGACCTGCGGATCGGCGAGGAGCTTCGCCGTGTCGTCCTCGAGGACGATGCGGCCGGTCTCGAGGACGTATCCGCGCCGCGCGAGGCGGAGGGCGAGGTTCGCGTTCTGCTCCACGAGGAGGATCGTCGTCCCCTCCTCGCGGTTGATGCGCGCGATCTCGTCGAAGATCTCCTTCACGAGGATCGGCGCGATGCCGAGCGAGGGCTCGTCGAGGAGCAGGAGGCGCGGGCGGCTCATCAGCGCGCGGCCGATCGCGAGCATCTGCTGTTCGCCGCCCGAGAGCGTGCCGCCGGGTTGTTCCATCCGCTCCTTGAGCCGCGGGAAGAGGGCGAAGACGCGGTCGAGGCGCCCCGCGAGGGACTTCGCGTCGCGCACGAGGTAGCCGCCCATGTCGAGGTTCTCGCGCACGGTCAGGTGGGTGAAGATGCGGCGGCCCTCGGGGACGTGGGAGAGGCCGAGGGCGACGATCTCGTGCGGCGGGATCCCTTGGAGCGCCCGCCCGTCGAACGAGAGGCCCCCGCGGCGGGGGCGGAGGAGGCCGGAGATCGTGCGTAGCGTCGTGGACTTGCCCGCGCCGTTGCAGCCGATGAGGGTCACGATCTCGCCGTCGTTGACGTGCAGGTTGAGGCCGTGGAGCGCCTGCACCCTGCCGTAGAAGACGTCCACCCCCTCGAGGACGAGCATCAGCACTCGCTCCCGAGGTAGGCCTCGATCACCTTCGGGTCGCACCGGATCTCGCCGGGCGTGCCGTGCGCGATCCGCTCGCCGTGGTCGAGGACGTAGATGCGCTCGCAGATCCCCATCACGAACTTCATGTCGTGGTCGATGAGGAGGATCGTCAGCCGGAACTCCTCGCGGAGGCGGCGGACCGTTTCCATGAGCTGCGCCTTCTCGGTCGGGTTCATCCCGGCGGCCGGCTCGTCGAGGAGCAGCAGCTCCGGGTCCAGCGCGAGCGCGCGCGCGATCTCCAGCCGGCGCTGGTCGCCGTAGGGGAGGTCCGCGGGGTTCTCGGCGAGGACGTCGCCGAGGCCGAGGCGCTCGAGGAGTGCGGTCGCCTTCGCGGTGACGGCGCGCTCGGCGCGGCGGAAGCGCGGGAGGCGGAGGACCGCCGAGGCGAAGCCGCACGCCTCGGGCGCGTGGCAGACGGCGCGCACGTTGTCGAGGACGTCCATCTCCTTCCAGAGGCGGATGTTCTGGAAGGTGCGGGCGACGCCCTTCCGCGCCATCTGGAAGTCGCGCGCGCCGGTGACGTCCTCGCCCCGGAAGCAGATCGTGCCCGACGTGGGCGCGTCGGCACCGGTGATGAGGTTGAAGCAGGTGGTCTTCCCCGCGCCGTTCGGGCCGATGAGCCCGACGAGGTCCCCCTTCCCGAGCGCCATGTCCACGTTCGCGACCGCAGTGAGCCCGCCGTACCGCTTCGTGAGCCCGGTCGCCTCGAAGAGCGCGGTCACGCGGTTCTCCTGCGCCACGACCGCCAGACGTCCGCGATCTCGCGCCGCCCGAAGATCCCCTGCGGCCGGAAGATGATCATGATGGCGAGGATGAGGGGGAAGAGGACCTGCCACCAGGAGGCGATCGCCTCGGGCGCGCGGTTGAGGAGCTGCTCCGTCGCGACCACGAGGAAGGCGCCGACGGCGCACCCGGATAGCGAGCCCATCCCCCCGAGGACGATGATCAGGAAGATCTTGACCATCTCCATGAAGTTGAAGTTCAAGGGGTTGATGCCGCCCATGTAATGGGCGTAGAGCCCGCCCGCGAGGCCCGCTACGGCCGAGCCCATGACGAAGGCAAGCACCTTCGATCGCGTCGGGTTGATGCCGAGCAGCCCGGCCGCGGTCTCGTCCTGTGCGACGGCAAGGAGGCGTCGGCCGGGCATCGAGCGAAGGTAGTTTCGGAACGTCACGATCGCCGCCGCGCAGGCGACCGCGACGATCGAGAGCGTGAGCACCCGGAACGGCACCAGCGTCTTCGGCGTCACCTTCATCAGCACGCGTGGCACTTGGATGCCGAGGCTCCCGCCGAGGAAGTCGTGAGGCGAGTTCTGGACCGCGATTCGCACGATCTCGCCGAACCCCAGCGTCGCGATCGCGAGGTAGTCGCCGCGGAGCCGAAGACACGGGATCCCGATCGCGAGTCCGCCGAGCGCGGCGATCGCCATGGCGAAGATCAGGCTCGACACGTACGCGACCGGCCCTGGAAGCGATCCGACCTGGAGCGTCATCCATGTCGCCCCGTAGGCGCCCAGCGCCCAGAAGCCGTGGTGGCCGAGGTGGAACATCCCGGCGCTGCCGTTGATCAGGTTCAACGACGCCGCGAGCAGCGTGTAGATGCCGACGCCGACGAGGAGGTTGAGCCAGAAGAGGAGCTCGCTGCTCACACCTTCTCCCGCACGGCCTTGCCGAGGATCCCCGTCGGCTTGAAGACGAGGATGACGATGAGCAGCGCGAACGCGATCGCGTCTTTCCACGCGAAGGCCGCCTCCCAGCCGAGCCCCTCGCGCAGGGCATAAGGGATGAGCGACTCCGCGGTGCCGAGGACGAGGCCGCCGACGATCGCGCCCGGGATCGAGCCGATGCCGCCGATCACCGCGGCGATGAACGCCTTCATCCCCGGCAGGAACCCGGTGAGGGGTTCCACCTTCCCGTACGACGCGCAGTACGCGACCCCCCCGACGCCGGCGACGAAGGCGCCGAGGAAGAACGTCCAGGCGATGACCCGGTTGATGTCGATCCCCATGAGCCGCGCCGCGTCGGTGTCCCCGCTGACCGCGCGCATCGCCTTCCCCATGCGCGTCCGCTTCACGAGGAACCACAGCACGGGCGCCCAGAGCGCGAGGGCCAGCAGGACGAAGCCGCGGGTCCACCCGCGACCCACCTGCACCTGCCGGTAGACGCGCTCATGGCCCGCGGCCCGGAGGCGCTCGCGCATCGCGTCGTCGATCGGCTCGCCCACCGCCACGACACGCACCTCGTTCTCGGTGACCGTGCCGTCCGTCGTCTCGAACCGCGTGAGCGCGTAGAGGTTCGCCTCGGCGGTTCCGTCCAGAGCACCGACGTCGGTCCACTCGCGCGGCTGGGGATAGGCTCGCGGCGCCGCGCCCCACACCTTGACGGCGAGGTTCTGGAGGATCAGGGAGACGCAGACCGCGGTGATGAGCGCGGCGATCCGGCTCGCGCGGCGGACGGGGCGGTACGCGACGCGCTCCGTGACGACGGCGAGTGTCCCCGCGCCGAGCGAAGCCGCCGAGAGCGCGACGAGATACGAGAGGAGGATGGGGAGGGGCTGGGGGAGGGGAAGGCGGTCGATGCCCAGGTCTCTCAGGACGAAGAACCCGAGGAAGGCGCCGAACATGAAGAACTCCCCGTGGGCGAAGTTGATCAGCTTGATGATCCCGTAGACCATCGTGTAGCCGAGCGCGATGAACGCGAAGATCGCGCCCAGCGCGAGCCCGTTGAGGAGATAGTCGAGCACGGGTTTACTTGGCGGCCGGCACGACGCGGTGGAACTTGAGGCCTCCCTCGACCCTGACAATCACCGCATCCTTCATGGGCGTGCGGTCGGGCGTGGCCAGGTCCATGAGCCCCGTGATCCCCTTGTACTTGGTCGCCGCGATCGCCTTGCCCAGCGCCTCGGGGTCCTTCGGGTCCTTGCACCGCTTCACCGCGTCCGCGAGGACCAGGAGAACGTCGTAGCCGAGACCGGCCATCGCGCCCGGGGGCGCGCCGAACCGCTTCTCGTAGCGCTTGGCGAAGTCCTGCACCATCGGGTCGGGCGCGTCGGCCGCGAAGTGCGAGGAGAGGAAGATCGCAGCGTTCGTGTCGCCGACGAGCTTCGGCAGCTCCGGCGAGTCGAAACCGTCGCCGCCCACGAGAGGGACTCCCTTCCACTTGTCGCCTGCCTGCCGGATCATCACGCCGCCCTCGGGGTAGTAGCCGGAGAAGAAGATGACCTGGGGCTTCTGGTTCGCGACGTTCTGGATCGTGTTTGCGAAGTCCGTGTCGCCGGAGCTGTAGTACTCGACGGCGAGCGTCCCGCCGCCCGCCTCGAACCCCTTGCGGATGTTCTCGGCGAGCCCCGTCGAGTAGACCTGCGCCCTGTCCACGACAGCGACGCCCCGCTTCCAACCTTCGTTGAGGGCGAAGTTCGCGAGGACCGCGCCTTGGAACGTGTCGTTGAAGCAGATCCGGCTCGCGAGCGGGCCGCCCTTCTCCGTCAGCGTGTCGTTGGTGCTCGCGGGCGTGATCACGGGGATGCCCGCCTCCTTGGCCACGAGCATGATCTGGAGCGTGCTTGAGGAGGCGACGGAGCCGAGGATCACGTGGACGCCCTCGTTCTCGATGAGGGTCTTCGTCTGGACGTTCGCCGTCTGGGGGTCGGACTTCTCGTCCTTGAGCTTCAGGTCGAACTCGACTCCCTGGGCCTTGAGATCGTCCAGCGCGAGCTGGAGCCCGTTCCACGACTCCTCGCCGAAGGTGGCGTTGTTGCCGGTCATCGGGAGGATGATTCCCACCTTGAAGTGGTCCCCGCCGCACCCGACGAGGAGGACGAGCCCGAAGAGCAGACTCCCGAGTTTCATGGGCGCATTCTAGGGGGGGCGGTCCGGTCGGACAACGGCCATGGTCGGGAAGAGGCATCGCGGGCGGGGCCATCTAGGATGGGCCTGTGCGCGCGCGTCTCCTCCTTCCCGTGGCGCTCGCGGCGTGCAAGGCGTCTCCCGAGGCGGCCCCTGCCTCCCTCGTCGCGCGAGCGGACGAGGCGGGAGTCCGGTCCGACTGGTCCGCGGCGCGCGCCACGCTCGAGGACGCGTCCATCGCGTACCCGGACGACGCGGTCGTCATCCTCCGCCTCGCGAAGATCGACCTCGAGGCGTTCGGCGACGTCGCGCGCGCGCGCGGACGCTACGAGCGGCTCCCGCCCGGCCTCCGGGCCCGCGCGCTCCACGGCCTCGGCCGCTGCGCGCTCTGGCGCGGAGAGGAGGATCACGCGATCGACCTCTTCCGGGAATCGCTCGCCGAGAAGCCCACGGCCGCG
>Ga0187894_10007480_pt1 | contig 10289 bp, 9 predicted proteins | sample GBC1701081metaG_FD_136650 | JGI IMG/M metagenome (GOLD analysis project Ga0187894, IMG submission 136650) | White microbial mat communities from a lava cave in the Kipuka Kanohina Cave System on the Island of Hawaii, USA - GBC170108-1 metaG ... | reverse complement strand
TATACCGATTCCGTAGTCGCGCTCGACGCGAAAACCGGCCGTTTGAAATGGCACTTCCAGTTCGTCCCCCACGACGTATGGGACTGGGACGCCAACGAAACCCCAGTGCTGCTCGATGCCAACTGGCGCGGCCAACCGCGCAAGCTCCTCGTGCAAGCCAACCGCAACGGCTATCACTACGTGCTCGACCGCGTCACCGGCGAGTTCCTGCATGGCCGCCCCTTTGTGAAGCGCCTCGATTGGGCCACGGGCCTCGACGACAAAGGCCGCCCCATGCTCGCGCCAAACAAAATACCCACGCCGGGCGGCACCAGGATCTGTCCGTCCGTTCGAGGCGCAACCAACTGGTTCTCGCCCTCCTATAATCCGGCCACCGGACTCTTCTACGTCGTCACACTCGAACAGTGCGACATCTACATCGCCTCGGCGAAAGATCCCGTCCCGAACACCGGCTTCCGAGGCACCGGCAGCGAAGGCATCCCAACCGAACGCGGCGAGTTCTATCTGCGCGCTCTCGACCCGGCGACCGGTGAAATGAAATGGGAGTTCCCCATGCCAGGCCCCGGCACGATGTGGTCCGGAACTGTCTCCACGGCGGGCGGCCTTGTTTTCAGCGGAGACGACGACGGCAACCTCGTCGCGCTCGATGCGAAAACCGGCCGGGACCTTTGGCATTTCGGAACCGGCCACACTCTCTATGCATCCCCTATGACGTTCGAAATAGGCGGCAAACAATACGTCACCATCGCCGCCGAAACGAACGTCTTTACATTCGGCCTGTTCGAGAAAGCCAAATGATCACCATTCGCGACGTGGCCCGCAAAGCTCGGGTCTCCACCTACACGGTCAGCGTGGTGCTGAACCGTTCAGCGCGCGTTAGTCCGGAACTCACCGAGCGCGTCGAAAAAGCCGCGCGCGAGCTCAAATACACGCCCAACGCCGTCGCCCGCAGCCTTCAAACTCGCCGCACGAAGACGGTCGCTATGCTCATCCCCGACATCGCCAGTCCGTTCTACGCGAATGTAGTCCGCGGGGTCGAGGACCGCCTGCGGCGGGATGGCTATTCGCTGCTCCTCGGCAATACCTACAACGATCCCGCCGAGCAGGAACGCTACCTCGTCCTTTTCCGCTCCCGGCAAGCCGACGGCATTTTGCTCTTCGTCGCGGCGGGCGGCGAGGATGACGCTAAACGCCTCGTCGACGAGGGTAAGCCTGTGGTCTTCGTAGGACGAAGCCCCCTCACATTCCAGGCGGACAGCGTTACCGCCGACAACAAGTCCGGCACCGCGCTCGCGATCGAACACTTAATTTCGCGAGGCCATCGGCACATCGGCATCATCACCGGCCAGAAGCAACTTTCCACAAGCACTGACCGCGTCGCCGGCTGGCGTGCCGCCCTCCGCCGCCACAAACTCTCCGCGCCGGCCGGCTACGTTGGCGAGGCGGATTGGACCGAAGACGGCGGCTTTCACGCGGCTAACCGCGTGCTCGACCGCCATCCGGAGGTCACCGCGTTCTTTGCCGCCAACTTCCGCATGATGACCGGCCTTCTCCGGGCACTTCAAGAGCGCGGCTTGCGCTGTCCGCAAGACGTTGAAGCCGCCAGCTCCGACGATTCCTCGTGGCTTGACGTTTTCAGCCCGCCCATCTCGACGGTCGTCCAGCCCAGCTACCAGATGGGCGAGCAGTCCGCGGCCCTGCTGCTGTTACGTATGGAAAAGCCGGATCGCCCGGTTCAGAGCATCGTACTCAAGCCGGAATTGCGCGTTCGGACCGCGCCAGCAGCGCCGCGGGGTTGAGGCACATCATTCGCCGCAAATCGTCCGCCGAATAGCCCGAGGCGCGCAACTGCTCCGCATAGTCTCGCAGCCCATCTACGGGCGCCGGTGTATCCGGCTGACCCAGATCCGTCGCGAGCACCGTAGTCTCAACACCGACATCCCCAATCGCCCGCTCAATCGTCGCAAACGGCGTATGGCCGCAACGATGCGTCATCGAGACGAAGCACCGCTCGAAGTAAACGCCTCCCAACTCCGCGAGCCGCCGCTGAGCTTCGATGGAGTAGTAAGTTGCGCTCCATTCGGGGTGCGTGATGAGCACTCGCGCAACGCCGGCTTCTTTCGCACGTCGCGCAAGTATGGAGACTTCTTCCGGGCTCAAATGCCCCGTGCCCAGAATGCAGCCGCCTTCGGCGACAATCCGCAGTATCTCTTCCGTCTCATCTGTCAACCGGCCATCGCGATCAAGAACGCTTAGCCCGCCGCTTTGCCCGTGATGCCGCCGGTGATTTTGCGCCGAACGGGTCGGCATCCAAATCTCCGCCGCGCCCAGCTTCACCGCCAATTCCACCGCCCGCGGGTTCAGCCCTCCCACCGTCTCGTTCAAGACTAATCCACCACGCACAGTGATGCCCGGCACAACTTGGGAGACCAGCAGCGCACGCTCCACCGTGGAATTCTGATGAGACTTAATCAGCAACCCGCCCATGCCCGCGTTCCGCGCCTCGGTGGCCAACTGAATATCGTTGAAGCGCCGGGGATCGACATCGGGCGCGCTATGGACGTGGAGGTCCACAGCGCCTTCAAGGGCGTCGGGCAGGAACCGCGATGTCATTTGGCCGGCTCGAGGGCGGGCATATAGCGGTCGCGCAGCTTGAGAAACTCCAACACACGCTTGTGGTACGGGCTGAACTCCGGATCGGGAACGCCGCTCGGAGGCACAGCCGGGGTGCCGTAACCGGTCTGAAACATGTCGTGATGATAGAGCACATAGCCTCCGGCCTGCCAGACCTGATAGATCTGAACAATGTGATCGTGCGGGTCAGAGCCCGTCTTTGGACCTCCGAAATTGGGCGTGCCGTTCCGCGCCGGCTCGTCGTCCACCACCGGTTTGCGGAAACGCGAGAGCAGATACCGGATCTCATCCGGCGCCACCTCCCAGTGCCGCCCCGTATGGCGCGATGTGTGCGGCGATAGAAAATCGACGGCCTCGCCTTCACCGCGCATTCCCGTCAACACGCCCGCCACTCCAGGCGAGTTTGTCACCAGCCTTTTCGGATCGATCGCTTTGATCGCCTTGATGTGATCGAGCGCGCGCTCGTCGAACTCATTCCAGATTTGCAGAATCAGGTTGCGGTGCGGCATCAGTTCGCGCGCAACGGCCGCAACCGCGCGGTCGGCCGCTTCGGGAGACAGCTTGATGCCGTCGTGCCAGCTCTCCTGGGAAAACAAGGCCAGCTCCACCGCCATCGACATCGAATCCGCATCCACAAGAATTTGTTTCAAACGTTCTACATGCTCTTTGCGCAGCTCGCCGGAGGGATGGTACAGCGTACACTCCGGGCACGTGTCGACGAACTTGCGCTTGTTATCCCACTGGCCCCAGATGCGCAATACGTTGACGCCATAATTGCCAAACTTCTCCAGCCACTTCTTCCGGTCCGCCTGGCTCTTGTTGAACGCCGGATTATGGATGGCATTGAAGAAGCTGATTCCGGTGAACGGAAACGGCTTGCCATCGAGGTAAAATCGCGTTTCTTTCACAGTCAATTCGGCGGCCGCGGCGCCAGGGACGAGAGCGAGCAGTAACGGGATCGCGGAAGCATAAAATTTCATAGTAAATCCTAAACGATTAGCAGCAGTATACCCTATCCGTTCACAACATATTCATGCAGGAATGATTTTTTCGTAACTGGCCCCGTTCATGCTCGTTCTGTGAGCTCAATCCGCTTCGCCTGGACTGAACCCGGCGCCGCAGCGGGCTTCCGCGCCGGCGTTTCGCTGCACAGCCACACGTTGCACTCGCTTGAGAACCTGACCTTCATCCCCCGCATCGCGGCGCGCATACCCGCGTTGGCCAGCGCCCTCACGCGCCAGTATGACAAGTACCGCGACGTGCATGGACACGAGCTGGACCTGGCCAACGCTTTTTGGACGCCTCCCTTGTCCGCGCTCGAAGCGCACCAATTGGAAACCGCTCAAATCGAGCAGATGGATCTTCGCGCGCTGGTTTCGCTTTCCGATCACGACAACATTGAAGCCGCCGGCCGCCTCCGGCTGATTCCGGACACCGCCGGCGCGCCGGTTTCGGTCGAATGGACCGTGCCCTTCCGCGAAACGTTTTTCCATCTCGGCGTGCACAACCTGCCCCCCGCGAAATCGCATGCGATGATGGAGGCAATGGCGGAGTTTACCGCCGTGCCAAGGCTCGAACGGCTTCCGGAAATTCTCGAATGGATCTCCTGGAACGAAGGAGTGCTGGTGGTCTTCAACCATCCTTGCTGGGATGAAAAGGGAATCGGCCACGAGCGGCATATTTCGCTCGTGCGCTCTCTGATGGAAACCTGCGGCCGTTACATCCATGCCTTCGAACTAAACGGGCTGCGCCCGTGGGATGAAAACCGCCGCGCCGCCGCGCTTGCGAAATCCGCGCAACGCCCCGTCATTTCCGGGGGAGACCGCCACGGCTGCGAGCCGAACGCCAACATCAATCTCACCAATGCCGCGACGTTCGCCGAGTTCGTCGGCGAAGTCCGCAACGACAATGTCAGCCGCGTCCTCTTTCTGCCCCAGTACGCCGAAGCCTTGCCCGTGCGCCAGATCCAGTGCATCGCCCACGTACTCGGCGACCGCCCTAGCCATTCCCTGGGTCAAACGCGCTGGAACGATCGCACTTTCTACCGCCATCCATCGGGTGAAATGCAGCCCTTGAGCACGGCGTGGAAACGCGGCGCGCCCTGGATCGTCAATTGTTTTGTGAACCTGGTTCGATTCTCGCAACGCCGGCATGTGCAGAACGTCTTGAAGACCTGGTTGCCGCCGCCACGGGAGTTTGCGAGTTGACGTCGCATCGTGTCGCCCTCTTTACCGATACCTTTCATGAGGTAAATGGCGTTGCGCTCACTTGCCGGCAGTTCGCCGCGTTCGCGGAGAAACGGAAGCTGCCGTTTCTGCGCGTTCATCCCGGTCCGCAACAAGGATTGCGGGCGGAGAACGGCCAGCGCATTTTCGAACTTCCCCCCTCCCGCGCTTCCATTGGCTTCGAGGCGGATTTGCGGTTCGATTTGCTGTTTCTGCGGCATCGCGCCGCGTTGCGGGCCGCACTCGAGCGGTTTCAGCCCACGGTCATTCACGTAACCGCTCCCGGCCACTGTTCGATACTTGGCGTCGCTCTCGCGCATGAAATGGGAATTCCGCTGGCCGCCAGTTGGCACACCAACATTCATGAGTTCGGCGCGCGGCGTCTGGCGGTAGCGCTCGATGCCTTTCCCAAGGGCGCAGTAGACCGCGTGGAATCGGCGGTCCAGTCGATCATTCTCAAGCTCGCCTGCCGTTTCTACCGCATTGCCAGACTTCTGTTCGCCCCAAATCCGGAGCTTCGCCAGATGCTTCAGGCGCGCACAGGCAAGCCCGTATATCCCATGCATCGCGGCGTGGATCTCGGATTATTTCATCCGCGTCCTGGCGCTCGAAGCGCTGGCGCGCCACTCACCATTGGCTATGTCGGGCGGCTGACGCCGGAAAAAAACGTTCGTCTCCTCCGCGACATCGAACAAACCCTTTCCGCCGAGGGCATTGAGGCGCGCTTCTTGATCGTCGGCCAGGGGAGTGAGCGCTCGTGGCTGGAATCGAATCTGCGGAACGCAGTGTTCCCCGGGGTTCTGCGCGGAGAGGCGCTGGCGGAGGCCTATTCCTCGCTCGATATCTTTGCCTTTCCGTCGGAAACCGATACCTATGGGAATGTTGTCCAGGAAGCGAAAGCCTGCGGCGTTCCGGCGGTGGTCACCAGCGGTGGCGGCCCGAAGTATCTGGTACATCACGAAGTCGATGGCCTCGTTACGTCCAATCCGGCCGAATTCATCGCCTCGGTGCGAAGACTTGCGCAAGATCGTATCCTTCGTGAGCGAATGAGCGCCGCCGCGCTCGCGGGCGCTCAATCCTTAAGTTGGGATGCTGTTTTCGAGTCGGTCTATTCGGCTTACGGCGAGCTGCCCGAGCGAAGTGAGTCTACTTCAGAAATCCGGCGGGATCGAACGACGCCGCTTCCAGGTCGGCGCGCAACTGTGTCTGCTCCGCGGCGGTAAGACTTCGACGGGGCGCGAGGCAGTCCCCGCAATCGATCCCCGACCATTGCAGCATTTTTTTTACGGCGGGAAACACCGGATAGCGTATGGTCAGCGCGATGAGCACGTTGATCCGGTCTTGCACTTTGCGCGCTTCCTGCCAACGGCTCTGGGCCGCCAAATCGTACACTTCGACAAATAACTCGGGGATGAGGTTGTAGAAGGTTCCAATGCCTCCGCACGCTCCCATCAAGACTCCGGCGGCGAACACTTCGTCGCGGCCATTGAAAATCGTGTGCCCGGCGAGCGAGATCCGCGACAGCTTGAACAAGTCAAAGTCGGTGAACTTCAGTCCAGCCACGTTCGGGATGGAGCACAGGTCGAAAATCTGTTCGGCCGTCGCGATTGCCGCCGACACCTCGGGAAAGAAGTAGACGAGCAGGGGCACTTCGGAAACCTCGGCCAGAGTTTCGTAGTATGCCCGGATCTCGGCGAAACTCAATCCGCCGGCCGGAGGCAGGCTGCTCACCGCATGCGCGCCGATCCTGGAAGCATGGCGGGCCAGCTCCACCGCTTCGGCCGTTTTCGAGGAGCCGACATGCACAATCACCGTCTTATCCGCCGGCGAGTTTTTCATCGCGAACTCCGCCGCTTGCTTGCGTACGGCCGTGGGCGTGTTCAAACCCTCGCCCGTTTGCCCCAGGACGTAAATTCCATGCGCCCCCTTGGCATACAGACGAGCCAAAAGCGCCTCCATCGCGGAGGGCACGAAGGCCCCTTCCGAGTCAAACGGAGTTACTACCGCGGGCAAAACACCCTTAAACTGCGCCGCCATTCATCCTCCCGAGCGTTCTGTTCAGGCTAATCTTCCATTTTGGATCAAGAGCGCGCCACAGGGGCGGGAAATTGACTTAAAAGAGGTGATCTGGGAAACTTATAAGTGCGCCTCAAACACGTTTTGAGGGCGCACCGCCTCGGGCGGGAGTAACTCAGTTGGTAGAGTGCAACCTTGCCAAGGTTGATGTCGCGGGTTCGAATCCCGTCTCCCGCTCCATCTTGTACGCGTCCCTCCCTGTCAACGAACTCAATCGCTTGAACGCCCATCAGGTGATCAATCCCATGTGCTAGACTCCGAGCAATTGGAGTCCATTATTCGTCAGCGGCTTCCCATCGCATTGCTCGCCACGGTGTTCCTCAGCGCGGCACAAGGACAGCGGCCCGGTCGGCTCAATCCACCGCATCTTGCCGAAATGCCTCTGCCCCAGCGGGTGGTTGCCGAGATTACAGCCGCCGATCCCCAAGAAGCGGCTGCACGCCGCATTGGCGCCTTTCAGCAGTTGCAGGACATGATCGAGGAGCTTTCGAACGGACGGACCGCCCTTGGAAACGATACGCCGGATGAGAAGCGCATCCGCGCCGAGTATGCTCAGGCGCGTTATGACGCAATGAAGCCTTATGAAGAGCGCGCCAATCGCGATTTCGACTTTCTCCAATCTCTACGCCGCTTCGAGAACGACTTGGCTCTACGCGAAGAGATTTTGAATCGTTTTTTTTCGCCTGCGCTGCGAACGCAATCGCAAGCCGTTACCCGCCAGCTCAATGCGCGGATCGCCGCGTTGCGTCAGCGGAATGAGGCGTTGGGCGGAACCGGACAAGCCTCGCCGCAGGCCCCGCCGCCGCGACAGGCGAAGCCCATGCCTACCGCACCATCAGCGGCTCCGCAGGCGCCGGCGCCTCTCGAACCCACGGTCGCCCGGGCCAAGGCAGCCGGCGTCGATACCAGAGTGTTCGGTATCCAACTCGGTGAGCGGCTCGCGCTTCCCGCGTGCAACCTTTTGGAACTCGCCGCCAACCCCGCCACGACCTGCCTGGCGAACGAATGCTCACGGAATTGGCAACCCAGATGATCAACCCGGGTGGCGGATCCATACCGATCTTCAAGCTGGCCCGTGCGAACTGCCCGAATTGGATGTCGGACTGTGCCGTCGCTGCCCAACTGGACTCCAGCGGACGGCTGATCGGGATCGCCGCGAACACGGATGGCTTCGCCGTCGAAGAGCTGGCGATGCGCGAACTGACCGCCAAGTACGGCGCCAGATTTGGGAGGCAGCCGGTGGTCTTCACACGGGACAAAGACAGCGCGAAGTATTCAACCTCGCACTACGATTGGAATCTGTCCGGGTTGCGCGTCTTATATTACGTCGTCGAGGATAACCTGAAGCGCGGACGCCTGATTGTGGAGACCGAAGAAGCGTTCCAGCGCCGCCTGGCCCGTACCCGCGAAGAGAACAAGCCCAAACTTTAGCTTCCCACTACGGCAAGCCGGCTCTTCGCGCGATGGAATCAAATCTCGGGTCGTCTCGCAGGCTTCGGGCGGATGCGTCGGTGCGGATGTTTAACAACGAGGGATCGCCTTCTTTCAGCGCCGTCTCCAGCCACTGAAAGGCGTCGTCTTTCCGGCCTACGCGAGCAGAGTAAAGCGCAATGGAGTACGCATTGAAGGCGCCGTTCTTGCGGCGATTCAAATTAAATTCGAGCAGCTGCTTCCAATAGCCCAACTCACCCTCGCGGCGGTAGGCGGACTTCACCCGTTCGGCATCGGCCGGATTACTTTGTGTGCTCGCATCCAGCTCTACCCCCTCGGCAAATCTGCCCGTCTCTCTAAGAGTCTCGGTCAGAAAGAATTTGGCCGGAGAATGAAGCGGGTCGATCGCGAGCGCGGCCCGTGCAGCCTTCTCCGCTTTCGGAAAGTCGCGGACGGCATTGTAGTGCCAAGCCAAGTGAGCCGCGATCGAAACGTTCAACGGATCGGCCTCAATCGCCCGCAGCGATTCGCGCCGTGACTCCTCCGTCTTGCCCATCGCAACGAGTAAGTGCGAATACCAGTGGTGCGCTTCGCCGTAGTAAGGGTTAATGGCGATCGCCCGCTGAAATGAGCGCTCCGCCTCGACCAGGTTATGGTCATCAAAGAGGAGGCAGGCAGCTCTTGCTGTGTAGGCTTCGGCGGAATCCGGGTCCAGCTCGAGCGCGCGTGTCCAGTAGTGCTTGGCCCTGACGAAGGCCGCTTTGGGTTCCATTTGCGACGAGTACGCAAGCTGGACGAACGCTTCCGCCGTTGCTGCATATGCCGGGGCGAACAATGGATCCTTTGCAATCGCCTCCGCAAAGAGCGCGTTCGCCCGCTCCAGGTGTCCGTTGAAGACTCTGTGCTGCTCATGAAGCCCTCGAAGATAGAGGTTGTAAACCTCTATGCTCGTGCCGGCGTGTGGGCGCCTGGCCTGCTTGCCCTTGCCGGAAAGCGACGCCGCCACGCGATTAGCAATCTCCTCCTGAACGGCGAACGTATCCTGGACGTTGCGGTCGAATGTTTCGGACCAATAGTGATAACCATTGGCCGTGTCGTTCAACTGGGCCGTGATGCGAAGACGGTCGCCCTGCTTTCGCACGCTGCCTTCCAGCACCGCATCGACGTTCAGTTGCTTTCCGATCTGCCGGATGTCGTTCGCTTTGCCCTTGAACTGAAACGCCGTCGTACGGGCGACGACTTTAAGGCCCTCAACGCGGGTACGCGCGTTGATCAGTTCTTCCGTCAGCCCATCGCTGAAGTATTCCGTATCGGCGTCCGGGCTCATATTTGCGAACGGCAGGACCACCAGCCTGCCTGGCGGCGCAACCACAACCGGGCGCGAACGCCACCAGTAAGCCCCCGCGCCAGCAAGAATTACCAGTAACAGCCCGGCTGCCAACGCGGGATTTTTCCAGCTCCGTTTCTTCGCGCCCGCTTCCGAAACCGGCAAGACGAACCGGTATCCCCGTCGCGGCACCGTTACGAGATAGGCAGGGCTCTCCGACGTCTCGCCCAGAGCTTTCCGCAGCAGGAACACCGTCTGCGTTAGGTTGCCCTCCTCGACAGCGAGCCCTGGCCAAAGAGCGTCCTGAATCTCCTGCTTGTCAACGATTCTTCCCTCGGCGGAGGCGAGCAATACGAGAAGTTCCATCGCCTTGGGCGCCAGAGTGACGAACTCGCCGTCCTTTCGAAGCGAACGGTTCACGACATCCAACTCGAACGAGCCAAAGAAAACCACTGCGCGCGGCGGGTTGCTGCCGGACTTTAAGCTGGGCATACTACGGCAGGCCGGCCTCGCGAACAATGGCCTGAAATTGCGGGTCGTCCCGCAAAGTTCGCAAGCAGGCGAAATTTCGCATGTTCAAAACTCTGAGTTCCTTT
>Ga0187894_10007479_pt1 | contig 10290 bp, 11 predicted proteins | sample GBC1701081metaG_FD_136650 | JGI IMG/M metagenome (GOLD analysis project Ga0187894, IMG submission 136650) | White microbial mat communities from a lava cave in the Kipuka Kanohina Cave System on the Island of Hawaii, USA - GBC170108-1 metaG ... | reverse complement strand
GTAGAAGCGCTCGCCGGTTTCGACCATGCGGCGCGCATCGTAATTCTGGCGCACGAGTTGTTGGGTCACATCGTAGCTCGCCCGCCCGGTCCGCACGCCGACGATATCGTTCAACGTCGTCCAGTCTTGCGCCCACATATTGCCGAGCAGATCGGCGCGGATCGGCTGGTTCTCGGGCACGATCGCGTCGCCGTAGCGCGCGTTGAGGCGCGCGCGGACGTGGCAATGCAGCTGTTCGTAGAAGGGCTGCATCTGCCCCCACAAACGCTCGACCTCGCGCTCCATGTCCGCCGACGGCATGTCGTAGTTCGACAGCCACATGTCGGCGACGTTCTGGAAGCCAAGCTCGCGCGCGCCGGCATTGGCGATCTCGACCAAGCGCGCATAGTCCGGCGCCATCGGCGCCGCGACCGCGTGCCACTCGGTCCACATTTCTTCGAGCCGCGCCGGGTTGCGCTCCGTGCCCATCAACGTCTCAAGGTCGTCAAGCGTCACTTGCCGACCCTGATAGTCGATGCGGCCAGTCGAATAGCGTGACGAAAGCCGCGTGTTGATGGCCGCCAGTTCGTCCGCCCCGCCCTGCGGCGCCGGCACAGAGAGCGACAGGCGCAGCAGATTGATCTTGCGCCGCGTCTCAGCTGGCATCTCGACATCGGCGAAACGCGCCGCGCCCGTCGCCATACGCACGCGCGCGGCGGTGCCTTCAGCGTCCGAGCGCTGCTGCAGCCATTCGGTGTCGTAGTTGATGTAGGTGCTGTAGAGCCAGGCGATCCGGTTCTCGCGCTCCGACATCGCCGTCAGTTCGCGTTCGACGCCATCGACATACGCCTGCGCTTCAGCGGCGGTCGCTACGGCTTCGGTGTTGGCGGCGGGCGTCGTGGTGCTGGCGCAGGCCGCGAACGCGGCGATGGCGATGAACGACGCAAAGGTTTTCAGGAGCGGTTTCGCGAGCATATCCAGGATCCCCATCCTTATCGTGGGGGCCGTTTTGGACGCTTGCCGCTTCGCTTACAACCCTTCTGCGGCGAGCCACTCGATGCCGTCCGCCGACATCATGAACACCGCCGCTTGCCGGGGCTTGGCGCCCACCGCCGCGAAGAAGCGTTGTGCAACTGCGTTGTCGACGCCGGTGGTGATCGTGAGTTCCCGCGCGCCCAGATCGCGCGCCCGCTGCGCCACCGCCGACATCAAGAGCCGCGCTAGCCCGCTGCGCCGCTGCTCCGGCGTGACATAGAGCTCGCACAACGTGATCGCCGGCGCGGCGCGGCGCACGTCATAGGTTTTGGTGATCATGGCGACGGCGGTCAGTGGGCTGTTGTGCCGCTCCTGCGCCACGAAGGCTTCAAACAAGGAGGTCTGGCCAAAGCCGTGCGCTTTGATGCGGTCAGCGTCGAGCACGCACTGAACGCCGTCCTCCGCGGCGGAGGCCGCGCAGAGCTTGGCGATGGCATCGGCGTCGCGCGCGATCGCGCGCCTGATTTGCACCATGAGCGCACGGGCCTCCAAAGCCCCGCACGCTCATGTAAGCGCGCTTAACGCGTTAACGCTAGCATTTCAGTGGTCGAAAGGCGCGATGGGGCGATCTTCGCGCTCCTCCCATTCCGTGCCAGGCGCACGGCGGGAGATGAAAGCGCCGATCAAGGTGAGCCCCACCACGATGGCGACCGCGACGAGGAACCAGAAGAACATGGCGTCCATCCTGCACGGGCGGGGTGCGCCCGCTACGACATAAGATCGGCCCGACTCGCGCCCAATTCAACGTTTGCGCTGCGCTTGGCAGCCGGTTTCGGCGCGAGCCCGAACCACACTCTAAGCCACGATATGCGCGCCGCGAGCACATACCCCAGCCAGCACCCCAAGAGCGTGAGCGAAATGAGCGCGGACACCTCGAACGCGAGCGGCAGGCCCATTTTGTCGAGGTGATAAGCCGCGACGACGATGATGGTCTGGTGCAGCAGGTAGAACGGAAACACCACTTCCGTCAGCGTGCGGCGGATCGGCCCGTCATGGCCGCGCAGCTGGCGATAGCCGAACCCGAACACAGCAAGGATCGCGCCCCACGCTTGCGCTTCGCGCAAGCCACGCCCGAGCACGCGGAGCCAATCCGGCGGTGTCTCGTCACCAATGATCGTGCGCACCACGATCAAGCCGGCGAACGCCGCAACGGCGATCGCCAGCGTCAGCCAGCGCCAACGCATCGCCGTTTCAAAGAACGCGTCGTGCTTGGCGAGCGCGAAACCCAGCAGGAAACCTGGGAAATAGATCGCGTGCAGGTACCAATCGTCCACCAGCGCGTGGGTCTGGTCGAAGATCGGAAACAGCCAGACGCGCGCCGCGAACAGCATCAACCAGGGCGTGATGAAAATGCCCAGCCCGCTCAGCAACCAGCGCAAGGCCCGCGGCGCGCGTCGCAGCAGCGGCAGCAGCGCGATGGCGGCCAGCGTGTAAACGATCAGATACGCCACGAACCACATGTGATTGTAGGTGGGCGTGATGAGGCACCCGTCCGCGTCGCACCAATTGCCCGAGGCGGTGGCGTAGCGGAGATAGAAATTATCCACCGCGCCGGCGGGCGGGTTCGCCATCTGGCTGACCGCCTCGACGATCTCGTAATAGCTCTGCGGCGGCACGATCACGAAAATCGCCAGGATCAGCGGCGGAACGAGCCGCGCCAGCCTCGACTTGACCAGCGCCCCCGCGCTGATCTTGTCGGCCATGAACCGGGTCGCCATGCCTGAAACGATGAACAGCAGCAGCAGCCGCCACGGGTTCACCAACAGCATCAGCGGCTCGATCGCTTCGCTCGCCCGGGACGATTTCACGTGCCAGTCCCAGGTCACGTAGAACATGCCGACGTGGTAGAGGATCAAGCTCCCGAAGGCGGCGATGCGTATCCAGTCGAGGTCGGTGCGGCGGTCAGTTTGCGTGCTCATGGGCGCGCCTTGTTCACGGCGCCGCCCTCTCCCGCTACAAGCCTGACACGCCCGGCGATGCGGCTGGGACAAGCGGAGAACCTATAGTGACAAGCGGCGGGGAAAGCGGGGCGAGTGGGGAACGCCCATCTCCCGTCAATCCGTGGCTTGTCATCGCCATGATTGGCTGCGTGGTGGCGTTCGTGAACGCCACGTCAGAAATCATGGAGTTCCAAAGCGACGGCGTCGCCAATCGCTCGTGGGAGCCAGTGATTTGGGAGAGCACGAGCGCCATCATCATCATCGCCATGGCCCCACTGATCGGGCGCGCGGTGCGGCGCTGGACGCCGCGGACGGACAATCTCGTCCAAACCGGGCTCATTCATTTCTGCCTGACCGTTCCGTTCGCGGCGGCGCACATCGTGGCGATCTGGGCAATGCGCGAGGCGACGTATGCGGCCGTTGGCCAACGCTACGGCTTCTTCGACGACGGCGTGGCGGTCACCGCGCTCTATGAATGGCGCAAGGATGTCCTGACCTACGCGGCGATCGCGGCCACCTATTACGGTTTCCAGCGTTTCGCCGAACGCCCTGCGCCGGCGCGGCCAGGTGATGAGCGGATCGAGCTTCGCGACGGCGGCGCGTCCGTATTCCTTCCGCCCGCCGAAATTCTGTTTGCGGAAGCCGCCGGCAACTACGTCGAGTTTCACACGGCGGCGACGAAGCACCTCATCCGCGGCACGCTGGCGTCCTGGGAAGCGCGGCTCGCGCCGCTCGGGTTCGCCCGCGTCCACAGAGGCCGGCTCGTCAACCGCGCGCGCATCCGCGCGCTCGCGCCGACGCCAAGCGGAGATGTGGAGATCACAATGGATGACGGCCGGATCATCGCCGGCAGCCGTCGCTACCGCGAAGCGCTGGAGCGCTAGGCCGCGCGGACGGTTTGGCGAATGCGGTCGAGACGGAAATAGATGCCTTCGCGCACGTCGCTTTCGACGCCGCGTTCGGCGGTATAGTCCGCCAGGCGCACCAACATTGCTGATGCATTCGGCTCGCAATCGAATTCGGCCAGTTGGGCCACGCCCTGCACCTGCGCGGCAAAGGTTCTCGCGCGTTCACCAGTTGCGTCGATCACGTGCTGACGCAAGCGGCGCAGCGCCGAATTCAACGCCGGCGGATTTTGCGCAAGGTCTTTCCTGCGGCGCTCAATGATACGCAATGTGCGGGCCTGGCGGCGGTCCGGCCCGAGATACGTTTCGCAATCCACCCAAAGCATCGTCGTCGTCCAAGGCGCCCCTTCGGCGCGCGTCAGGCACCTCATCGTTTTGCGGCGCCTGCGAACAAAGCTAGCAGATCGTGTTTAGCGCTTGGTTCACATGCACGAAGAATGTGTAACTAACGCGCGTTCAGCCTAACGCGCATTCATCATCTTATCCCGCGCGGAGCGCGCCATATATCTGATCGATGTGGCCGTAGATCTTCTCGCGTAGATCGACTTGCGCGCCGCGCGTGGCGACGTGCTGCGCCAATTTCGACAACATCGCCGAAGCGCGCTGCTCGTGATCGGCTTGCGCCAAGCGCGCCACGCCTTCCATGCGGTCTGCGAACGCCTTGGCGCCCTGGGGGGTCGCGTCGATGACGCGGAAGCGCAATTGACGCAGCGCTGTGGGGACAGACGGCGGGCGTTGGGCGCGATCGTCCTTACGCCGCTCCAACATGCGCAGCTTATGGCCGCAACGGCGGTCCGGCCCGAAATACGTATCGCAATCCACCCAAAGCATGGTCGTCGTCCTGCGTCCCACGGACACGCGTTCTGCGTTCGCAACCCGTGACGCATGCCCCGTTTCTAGCACAGCATGCTTAGCGTTCCCTTCACGTCCCTGGGCAAAAGAATGGTGAACGGATGTTGAGGAAAACGTGCGTTCGTCATGCGGAAAAAATGGCGCGGCGGCCGCAGGGAAGTCCGGCCGCCGCGCCAACCCTCACCCGCGCCCCGTGCGCGCCCGGGCAAGGGCTGTCCGCGCGGCCCGGATAACGGACCGCCGGCAACCTTGGTGCAGCACCGGCGAAAGGCCTTCGCTGGTCGAAGTACGGCAATAGCTGCTCGCCTCCGCGCTCAGCCGCGCCTCGAGCGCGCGAACGGCGGCGGGGCTGGCGAGTTCGGAATGATTGAAAGCAAAGCGGAACGGCGGCTCGGCGCTCGGCATCGCCGAAGCGGGCTGGGCGGCGCCGGCGAGCACAAGCGCCGCGACAACAGCGATGGTTTTCGTGGGCATGTGCTTCTCCTGGGAAGGATGGACCGGCGGGCCGGGCGCCGCTCGAAGCGACGCCGCGGACATTGCTGGTGACGCCGCCGTCACGTCCTAAGCGCTGGCTGAAATCCTCTGAACGCTGCGGGCCATGGCTTAATCGGCTGAAACCATGATCAAATTTCGTGCTCCGCCGAGTTGTGAGGAAATTCTGAGAAGCTCGTGATGCTTGTCATCGCCATCGGCACACTATGGGCGCTGGCCCAGGCCGGCTTTGACCTGCAGCCTGGAGGCTCGCGCGCGGAAGCGTCGACGCGCAATGCGAGCATCGCCGTGTTGCCATTCGAGGATCTCTCGCCCGGCGGCGACCGCGCCTATTTCGCGGACGGGCTCTCCGAGGAAATCCTCAACGTGCTGATGGGCGTCGACAGCCTCGCCGTCGCCTCGCGCACCTCCTCTTTCGCCTACAAAGACCGAGGCGATCTGACGACGCCAGCGATCGCCCGCGAGCCAGGCGTTGCAAGCGTGCTCGAAGGCTCGGTGCGGATGGATGCGCGGCGCGTGCGCGTGAACGTGCGTCTCGTCGATGCGCTGAGCGGCCACACGCAATGGACGCGCACTTACGAGAATGCGCTCAACATGCAGAACGTGCTGGCGATCCAGGACGAGATCGCCGGCCGGGTGGTGCGCGAAATGCGCACCGAACTCCGCACCGCGCCCGATGCGCAAACGCGAAGTGCGGCGGCTGGCACGGAGAATTTGGAAGCCTACGAACTCTATTTGCGTGCGCGCGAATTGTTCGTCGTCCGCGCCGATCTGCCCCGCGCCGTCGCGCTCGCGCGCCAATCGGTGGAAGCCGATCCGCGCTTCGCCCGCGGCTGGGAATTGTTCGCCGCCGCCTCGTTTGCGCAATACGGCCGCCCGACGGTCGAGGCCACGGATGCGGCCAACCGCGCGCTGCGGCTCGATAACAATCTCTCGCTCGCCCACGCCATCAATGGCGTGATGAGCAACTACAACGAGCCCTACAATTGGAGCGGCACGACCAACGAGCTTGAACGCGCTGTCACGCTCGATCCCACCAACACGACGGCGATGCTGTGGCTCGCAATCGAGATGCACAAGCTTGGCTTCCTGGAACGCTCACAGACCTTGCTTGAACGCTGCGTTGCGATTGACAGCGCCTACGACCGCTGCCGCGAACATCTCATGTGGGTGCTGCACATGCGCGGGCAAACCGATCGCGCCATCCAAGAATATCGCACGCTCGTCGCCAATGGCGCGCCGCCAGATGACGCCATCCTGTTGCTCGCGTTCATCGAGCGCGGCGACGAAGCGGCGGTGCAGCAAGTGGTGGCCTCGCTCGCGCATGAGCAGCGTCTGCCGGATGTGGTGCTAGACGCGATGCGCGATCCGCAATCGGGCCGCATCGCCGCGCGCCGGGCGCTGCGTAATTGGCTGCAGGCCGGAATTTCCGGAATATCGCCAATCAGGCGCGTTCAAGCATTTCGTTCGCGAAATGCGGATCGATGAATACTGGCGCGAGCACGGCGTCCCGCCGCAATGCCGGCCGGTGGGCGAGACCGATTTCAGCTGCACTTGAGGCGAAGCCGCTTAAGCCCGCGTCCGCGAACGCCTACATTGGCGGCCAAGGCGGATTCTCATGGCGCAACCGGCGCAACGCAAAAAGGATGGCCCGCGCGCTTGGCAACGCATGTTGTCGGGCCGGCGGCTTGACCTGCTCGACCCCTCCCCGCTCGACATCGAGATCGAGGACATCGCCCATGGGCTCGCGCGGGTGGCGCGCTGGAACGGGCAAACCGTCGGCGCGCACGCCTTCTCCGTCGCGCAGCACTCGATCGAGGTGGAGCGCATCTGCCGCAAGCTGGCGCCGGAATGGGGCAAGCGCGAGCGGCTGATGGCGCTCTTGCACGATGCGCCGGAATACGTGATCGGCGACATGATCAGCCCGTTCAAAGCCGCACTCGGGCTCGACTACAAAGCCTTTGAAGCCAAGCTCGAAGCCGCCGTGCATCTGCGCTTCGGCCTGCCGGCGCACCCGACTGCAGCGGTCAAGTCCACGATCAAACGTGCAGACCTGATCTGCGCCTATTTCGAGGCCATTCAGCTCGCTGGCTTCGAGGTGGCGGAGGCCAAACGCTTTTTCGGCGCACCGCCGCGCGATCTGAAGCTCAAATTGGCGCCAATGCCGGTGGCTGACGTGCAGGAAGCCTTCCTCAAGCGCTTCCGCTCGCTGCTCGATCCGGCGTAAACTAGCGGCACATGGCCATCATCGTCTGTCCCCTTTCGCGCGCGCCAGAAGTGGCTCGCCAACACAAAGCCTCGCACGTCGTCAGCCTGCTCGATCCCGGCACGGCGTTTCCGCTCATCGACAACCTGCCGGACGACCGGCGCCTGCGCCTTTCGGTGCACGACGTCGAAGCGGAGATGGAAGGCTACGACGCGCCCGCCAGCAAGCACATGGATTCGATCCTCACGTTTGTGCGCGCCTGGGACCGCGCCGCGCCGATGGTCATCCATTGCTATGCCGGCATCTCACGCTCGACAGCGACAGCTTTCATCACCGCCTGCGCGCACAATCCCGACATCGACGAGCTGTTGATCGCCCGCGCGCTGCGCGACGCGTCATCAACAGCCAGCCCCAACCGCCGCTTCGTCGCGCTCGCCGACGACGCGCTTGGCCGCAACGGCCGCATGCGCGCGGCGATCGACGCTATCGGCCGCGGTCCGAGCTGGTTCGAGGTCGGCGAGGCGCAACCCTTCACGCTCGCCTCGCGGTTCGAGGCGGCGCGGTGAGCGAAGCCCGCGTCGTCATCGGCCTGTCGGCGGTGATCGTCGCGGTCACCGAAGACGCGCCGTACGTCGTTGTCACGCGCGATGGCGACGCGGACGCCGCGCTGCCGTTCGGCCCATTCGATCCGGCGGGCGATAGAACGCTTGAGCTTTCGCTGCGCCGATGGGTGAGCGAGCAAACGGGCTTTGACATCGGTTACGTCGAACAGCTCTACACCTTCGGCGATCGCGGCCGCGAAGCGCCGTTGCGTGACATCGAGATCGAGCCGGATCGGCTGATTTCCATCTCCTATCTTGCGCTCACGCCGACGCGCGCACCGCTCGAGCGCGCACAAGCGCGCTGGCGCTCCTGGTACGAATTCTTCCCGTGGGAAGATTGGCGCGACGGCCGCCCGCGCGTGATCGACGCGGAAATAGCGCCTCGTTTGCGTGAGTGGGCGCAAGCCGCGCCAGAGCGCCGCGCGCGCGTGCGCTTGGCTTTCGCGCTCGACGGCGCGGTTTGGAACGAGGAGCGCTCACTTGAGCGCTACGAGCTTCTCTACGAAGCAGGCCTCGTACCCGAAGCCGCACGCGACCATGCGCGATTCAGCGGCAAACAAGCGCCGGCACAAGAAACGCCCGCGCTCGGCGCGGCGATGGCGTCAGACCACCGCCGCATCCTCGCAACCGCGATGGGCAGGCTGCGTGCGAAGATCAAATATCGACCTGTGGCCTTCGAACTCGCGCCGGAACTCTTTACGCTGCTGCATTTGCAGCGCTTGGTCGAAGCCATCGCCGGCCTCTCGCTGCACAAGCAGAACTTCCGTCGCCTGCTTGATCGCAGCGGCTTAGTTGAAGGCGCGGGGCAATTCGATACGGCCGCTGGCGGGCGGCCTGCTGAGCTGTTTCGTTGCAAACGCAGCGTTTTGGCAGAACGCCCCGTCGGCGGCGTGCATGTGCCGGCGCCTCGGGGAGAATAATTCCCACCCATCCCCGGATTGCGCGCAGCGCAAGTCCGGGGCCTATACCCCCAACTGCTCGAGTTTATGGGCCCCGGACCGCCGGCTTCGCCGTCATCCGGGGATGGGTGAAGCGCTAAAACAAATCGCCGGTTTCCGGCCCCACCTTCGTTGCACCCGGCTTGCGCTTCACAGGTTCCGTCGAGGCCGGCGGATCAATCACCGCCTTCTTCTGCTCATCCGCAAACGTCAGCACCACCGCGTCGCCGGCGTTCAGATCCTTGCCCGCGCGCACCAATGTCCCGTCGGCGCGGCTCACCATCGCGAAGCCGCGCGCGAGCACGCTCTTGTGTGACAAACCCTCAAGCATACGCGAAGCGCCGACGAGATGTTTGCGATGCGCTTCCAGGGTTCGCGCCATCGCCGGCGCGAGGCGGGCGCTCGTAGTCTGCAACCGCTCGCGCCGGCGCGTCACGTCCTGCTGCAGCGCTTGCGGGCGCAGCCGCGCGGCGACCTTGTCCAGCTTCGATTGCGCGGCGCGCGTGTTGGTGACGAGCGCCGCGTTCAAACGCTCCGCGGCGCGATCGAAGCGCTGCTGCGGCAGCTGGAACAACGTCTCCAGCCGCGGCATCCGCCCGCTCGCGGCGCGCAGTTCTGTGCGCCGACGATCAAGCCCGCGCACGAGCCCGCCCTTCAAGCGGCCCTCAAGCACACCGACGCGCTCGATCAACTCCGCGCGCACAGGCACGGCCTTCTCCGCGGCGCCCGTCGGCGTCGGCGCGCGCAAGTCCGACGCGAAGTCGATCAGCGTCGTATCAGTTTCGTGACCGACAGCGCTGATCAGCGGAATGCCGCTCTCGGCTGCGGCGCGGACCACCACCTCTTCATTGAACGCCCACAAATCCTCGATCGAACCGCCGCCCCGCGCGACGATGAGCACATCCGGCCGCAACACGCCTTGCAGCGCATTAAAGCCCTTGATCGCCCGCGCTACTTGGCCCGCTGCTTCCGGCCCCTGCACCAGCACAGGCCACAGCAGCACTTTGCGCGGGAAGCGTTCTTCCAGCCGATGCAGGATGTCGCGGATCACCGCGCCCGTTGGCGATGTGACGACGCCGATCAGGCGCGGGAGGTAAGGAATGGGCTTCTTGCGCGACGGCGCGAACAAACCTTCCGCGGCCAGCCGCGCCTTCAGCTTCTCCAACTGCGCCAGCAGCGCGCCGACACCCGCCGGCGACATGCGTTCGGCGATCAATTGGTACTGCGAGCGCCCCGGAAAGGTGGAGAGCCGCCCCTCGGCCACAACCTCCAGCCCCTCTTCCGGCTTGAAGCCCAGCTGCGCGACATTGGTTTTCCACATGACCGTGGAGATGGTCGCGT
>Ga0187894_10007478_pt1 | contig 10291 bp, 5 predicted proteins | sample GBC1701081metaG_FD_136650 | JGI IMG/M metagenome (GOLD analysis project Ga0187894, IMG submission 136650) | White microbial mat communities from a lava cave in the Kipuka Kanohina Cave System on the Island of Hawaii, USA - GBC170108-1 metaG ... | reverse complement strand
GATACTTCAACGCGCGGAACATCGCCTCGCCGCCTTCGTTCGCGGGCGTGCGCCAGTCAACTTCGCCTTCGATGAACATCATCGGCGTCGTGACGTTCTTGATGTAGGTAATTGGCGAGCGTTTGACGAAATCCTGCGGGTCTTCCCACGGCGCGCCGCGAAACCACGTCGGCGTGAACAATGTGAAGTCCGCCGTGTACCAGAACCCCGCCCAGTCGGCGATTGAACGTTGCGAGACTGCGGCTTTGAACCGATTCGTATGCCCGACAGTCCAATTCGTCAGCACGCCTCCGCCGCTGCCGCCCGTCACGCCCAAACGATTTTCGTCAACGTAGCCTCTCGCGAGAACTTCATCCACGCCGGCCATCAAGTCCTTGTAATCGTCGCCGGGGTAGTTGTACTGGATGATGTTTCCGAAATCCTGCCCGTAGCTGGTCGAGCCGCGTGGGTTGGTGTAAAGCACGACATAACCTTTGGCCGCCATCCATTGAAATTCGTGCGTGAAGTTGAACCCGTAAGCCGCATGCGGCCCGCCGTGAATCTGAATGATGAACGGATACTTCTTTGACGAATCAAAGTTAGGCGGCTTCTGGATCCACGCTTGAATACGTTTGCCGTCGAAGCTGTTGTACCAGATCTCTTCAGGACGCGTGATGTTGATTTGCGAGAAGAGTTCGTCGTTGATCTTCGTCAACTGCGTCAGCTTGCCTGACGCGGTGTCGAGCAGGAACAGGTCGCCGATGTTGACCGAAGATGAAATCAACAGAGCCATCTTCGACGCGTCGGGCGTCGCCGTGTAGGCTTGAACCTCGTGATCGCCCGTCGTGACCGGCTCGACCTTGCCCGTCGAAGCGTCAATGCGCTTCAGATTCGCGCGCCCGTGCTCGGCGACGTTGACGTAGAGAGACCGGCCATCTTTGCTCCAAATCACGCTCCCCGGCGAGCCGCCGCGAGGCGCGCGTTGATCGCCGCCAATACCGCCACCGATGTCGAAATCGTAATTCGCCGTCAGGTTCTTCGGCGTCGCGCCAACCGCGTTGTCGGCCACGAATAGATCCGGCTGCGTGTAGGATTGCACAGGATTGCGAGCGATCGCGCCGCCGAATGCGAGGCGCTTGCCGTCGTCGCTGAACGAATAACCGCGCATCCCGCCCTCGAAGCTCAGCGCTTTCTTCTCGTCGGTTCCGTCGGGCGCGACAGAGTAGAGGTCGGTGCGCGGCGGCTCGTAATAAGGCTCCAGCACGCGGTTGGCCGTGAAATAGATGCGCTTGCCGTCCGGCGACCAACTGAAACTGGCTTCGTCGAAATTGCCCTTCGTGATCTGCTTCGGCTTTGGCGTTTCGCCCGGAGTAGCGGGCGCGGCGACCGTCCAGATGTGCGAATGTACTTTCGGGTTGAGATAGCCCAGGCCGTTGAACCGGTAGGCCGCGCGAGTGATCACACGAACGTCGCTGACGCGCTCCGGCTGCTTGTCCTTCAACTCGCCGCCTTCGGTCATCGCATTATCTTTAGTTGTGGCGGGCTTGCTCGAATCTTCCGAACTCGAAAAAGCGATGGTCTTACCGTCCGGCGACCATTCGGGCGCGCCGGCGCCGCGCGGCAAATCGGTCAATGCTTGCGCGTCGCCGCCGTCGAAGCTGAGCAAATAAATTTGTGGCGGTTGCGGCCTGCCTTCTTTTTCCACCGAGCGAACGAAAGCCAGCCGCATGCCGTCGGGCGACCATCGCGGCGACATATCGCGCGGCCCCGCGGTCAATTGCCGCGCCGCGCCGCCGTTCGCCGGCACGATCCACAACGCCGAGTCGTAGCGGTCGGACTTCTGATTCACCCACACGCGAACGAAAACGACGCGCGATCCGTCGGGCGAAATCTGCGGATCGGCGATCCAGACGAACTTGAAGAGATCCATCTCGGTGATCACGCGAGCGCCGCCCGAAGAGGCGCCCGATGAAGCGGGGGCAATGATCAACGCGCTGATCAAAATAAGCGTGAGCCACAAATGGACGCGGCGATAGGCGCTATTCATAACGATGCTCCTTGTCAAGGTTTGGAAAATTAGTGATGGTACGGCTCCGGATTTGTAACACAACCAAGGCGTTCATTTCCATGACGAGAGCGCAAACGAAAAAGACCGGGATTTAGCGCAGATATATAGGCTTTAAGAAAAAGAAACGGGTGTGGCTCTTTTACAACAATGAAGGAAGACAGAGGAAAAACGAAGGAAGACGGAGGAAGACGGATAGAGAAAACGCCGCAGCGCGCGGAAATAACGAAAATCCCGGAAAAGCCGGACAGTTTCTTGCCCCTCTTCCGCGTGTTGCGATTATTTCCGCGCGCTGTGGCGTTTTCTCCTGTCGTTTTATGCGAAGGGGCCTCGAACGAAGGACAAATCGCCGAGCAGCGCCACAACGATCATCAGCGCCCGAATCACGCGCCAGTCCACGCCGGTCCCGGTTATACCCAGGCGCTCGCGGCCCGGCCGTCGGGCGGTCAAGTAAGGTGATTTGGTCGAAGCGTCGGCGCGAATCGACATGGCCAAACGCGGCGCCAAGCTCGAAGACGCGCGTGTTTTCAAAGTGTGTGTAGAGTGATCAAGAATAAACATAGCCTAAAAGCTTTCCTTTCCAAATATGCGACTGATCCAAATTTTCCAGCGGATCAGCGCGGTTGGCCGCGCCGCCGGGTTGGGCGACGCGGGGGCAAGAAACACCGGACTATTCCGGCGCCAAGGCAGCCGGGCGCACGTCCGCCGTACCGCAGACGCGGCTGCTATTAAGAGCGCGGTGTTGTCGCTGACCGGGCGAGAGATAGCTCCGTGAGGCCCCGGTTGGCGGATAGCTAGATCAGCGAAGGGGAGAAACGCCGGCCAATGGGAGTGTTGTTAACAAAGGGAGTTGTGCGTAATGATCGATTTCGTTGCTTTGACCCGTGAGACGCGTGGCTAGGCGAGGCGCTGAGTGGGCAGGCGCACATCACCACACACCCGTAAGCAGGCAAGGATGAGTGACTAACATCAAAACTGAATATTTGTTACTGTGTCGTATTTGCAGAAGTATTGAGATGTTATGTGAGAGCGCGAGGAACACAATCGTCTATAACAAAAACACCTCTGACAGACGCTGGCATATAACCATTATCTCTCTTATCGAGAACGCCACGCGAAAAATATTATACAAATCCGCCCCGGCGCGCTATTGGCTATTGCGATAATTTTCGCCGGGAGGATCCGCCTCTTTTGGCTCTTCGGCGGCGGCGCGACAGATAGCGCGAGCGCGGCAAGCGGTCGGAATAACCTATAGTCGCTTGCCACGCTCGCGGGACACTTTCAGGTATTCATCAACCTCAGCAGGGAGGCGCGAATACCGGAATGGTATAACTGGCGAACCGTGTCAGCGTCTTCTTGTGCAAGTTTTTCCCGCTGCTGAATGGGGTGGGATGCACCGCGCTTGAGGTAGTGAATATCGCCCCAGTGTACGCGAACGTATCGTCCGCGCCCCAGAACGACATGAAGCCGCAGCGTCCCGGCGGAATGACCGACGTGAAGGGCGGCGCCGTTCTGATGGACGGCGGCCGGAACAGGAACTGGCACCGCGCCGACCTGACAGTGAAGCTGAATTTGTTCTCGGCGTCGTCGGTCAATATCCCGAAGAGCGCGCCGACGGGCGCGGCCGTAGTCAGAAGGCTACCTCCGATGCGGTTGACGACCACCAACTGGGAGGCGGCCGCCGGATTGAAGAGCGGCTCCGCCAACAACACGCGCGGGGCCAGGTTGTAGAGAACACCGTCGAGCGGGAGCGTCGCCGTCTCCGAAGCCGGGGTGCAGGTTGGCAGGCTTCCCGTATATAGCGCGGCGATAGCTTCGGCGCCCAGATCGGCCTCGTGGCCCACGGCCGACGAGTATCGGACTCTGGCCGACCCCAACAGGAAATTATGGCTGACCGGGCAGCCTAGCGCATCGGTCGCCACCGCCACGATGTAACCGTTCACGCCCGGATCGAGGTCCGAGGCGAGAAAGCACGCGATCTGACATGGCGTCAGACAGACGAATGCGTCGGCCACCGAGCAGGTCTCACCGTCCACAAAGAAGAGGTGAACAAACGACGGCAGGAACGCGCTCGTATTAGTGATGCTGATGTGCGTATCGTGAGAAGGGTCAGGTAGCGCGGCTGAGGTGTAGGCGTTATAGATCAACACCGAACCGGCCTTCTGATCACTGATCTCCGAGACCGGATAGGGAATACCCGGTTCGGCGGCGAGCGCGGCCGAAGCCAAGGTGACCAGCGCGAGCAACGCCAGCATGGAGTTGGTCAATTTGCGTAGAATCTGCATTTAATACCTCCTAAAGGGTTTTATCGCTGACAAAATGGGATGGTTCGTCACGGGACTCCGTCCAAATTCATTTGCCGCAAAGCCCGTAACGATAACTAAAGGTGACAAAGAGCCAGGGTTTGACTTACAACCTAACCCCTTGAGATTTGAGGAGGGAGGCGATTCGTTTAGTTGAACGCCGGGATGCCTGGCCAGGCGAGTCGCCGAGCAGGTACACGCGCGCTACCGCGCGCGTATAAGCAGGCAAGGATCAGTGGCTAAGAAGCCAATCGGGATGCTGTCACTATGCCATATCAGCTTTTGGCGCCGTTACGTGAGGACGTGAGGAAAACGACCGCCAACAGCAAAACCATTGATAGACATACGTGGGAGCGCAACGTGGGGGATACTATACCAATCAACTCTGACACGCTATTAGCTGTCGCGATAATTCTTATGGGAGCATCCGCCTTGCTCAGCGGAATGACAAGAGGCCCCTCGCGGGATGATTCCCGTCAGTTGATCTTCAAATCGAGGCTGCGGCGCGTGGCCAGGTCCCAGTAGGAATCATAAGGACGCTCCGAAGCGTAATCTTTCAACATGCTGTCTATCGTTTGCATCAACTGCACGCTGAAAGAGTTGCCGACCGTCTGCGGATGGACTTCGGTGTAGTAGGCGTAGTTGAAATAGCTGCGGATGATCACGCTCTTGTCGTCGATTGGGAACGCTTTCAGGTTATCGACGAATTTGGGCATCGTGTCGTAACGCCATAGATAGAATTCGACGTTCGAGACGTAAAAGGCCGAGACCTTCTCGTTGATCTCCTTCAAAAACGCGCCGATGGCTTTGGCGGCCTGCGTCCCCGAAAGGTCGGCGGTGACCGGGATGATCAGGTTGCGATCCTGCAGGCTCTTGATCACCTGGAAATCGGCTTCGGTCGTAAGGTAGTTGCGGTGGCGGCCTTCGAGGTCTTTTTCCAGCAGCAGGTCGCGATAAGCCGGGAAGAAGCGGCCTGTCGGGCGGTCGCGGATCGTGTAACGGACTTCCAGGCAATCGGTGTAGAAGGCCAGATAAATTTCATCGATCGTTTCGATGTCGCGCTGCGAAAGTTGCAATCCGAACGAAGCCACTCTCTTCTGCATCTCCTGGCGGAGTTTTTCAGCCAGCTTTTGATCGAGCGGCGTGCGGTCGAAATAATCCACGAAGTCACGGATCGGGCGGTCGTTCCACTTCTTATAATCTTTGGGCAGCGGGCGCGCGAAGAGGTTCGACAGGTATTCGATGCGGCTGCGCGACATCATAAACAGCGCCTTGAACATCAGGTGCTGCAACACCGCGTCGCGGCGGATATCGACCATAAACGCGACGCGCGGTTTGATCTGCGCGATGTAGGTGAAATTCTGATCCGGCCCCACTCCCAGATAAGCCCCGCCCGTCACATTCATCTTCGCCAGTTGCCCCAAAACGTGTTGGTAAGAGAGTTCGTTCGAGACCAGGTTGTCCGAGCCGAAGTAACCAGCCTTCTCCGACAAGCGATTGACAAGCTGCGCGAAGTCGTAGCGTTTCTCGTTGATCTCTACTTTCTGCTGCGCGATGGTCGCGGGCGAGAAAGAGAGCAACAGAACCAGCGACAATAACGTAACTGCCCGGGTTATTGATTGGCGAATGCGCTTCATTGTCTTGTGTCTCCTGCTGCGAATTGAGATTGGGGATTTGAATGTCCGGCCCACGCCCTGCGGATGATCAGGTTTCATCCAAATTTTATCCAAATTTTATCCAACATTTTATCCGGCGATTTTCAATTCATACACTCCGATTTTGATCGTCTGCCCCGCTGTGATCTCGGTATGCTCGCCGGGTTGGATTTCACGGCCGTCGGCTTCGATGGAGTTCCGCCCCACGCATTCGAGCTTGTACAAGCCGTTGTCGCCTCGGGTCAGGATCGCGTGTTTGCGGCTGATCTCCTGGTCGCCATCGAGCTTCAGGTCGACGAAAAAGTCTTTCGAGCCGCGTCCGATCTCGACCTTGTTTTTGTGCGCGGCGAAAGTCGTTTCGGGTTCGCTCTCGCTCAAATAAGTGATGGTGAAAAGCGGAGCGCGCGGGCGGACGATAGTCCGGTCGGCGTCTTCAGTGATCATGGTCGGTTGCGCCGCCAGACCCGCCGCCGAAGGTTCTGCCGAATGCGCTGCCAAATGTGTTGCCAAATGTGTTAATGGATGTGCTGATAGATGTTCTGACGAATGTTCCGCCAGATGTTCAGGTGGAGCTTCCGGCTGCGGGGGCGCGGGCTTCTTCTTTCGCGCGGTGACCTGGGTCTTGGGCGAATCTTCGTCCCAGACGGCCTGGACGCGCACCTGCCCTTTGTTGAGCGCGCCGTCAATGCCGAGCGAAAGGGCGATCTTGTCGGTTTTGAGAACACGGTCGCCGACCAGTTCACGCGCGCGGTCGGTCAACCCGTTTCGCAAGCCTTCTTCCAAGCCTTCGCGTTTGCGCCCCTGCCACAGCGTGTCGTCCTCTTTGCTCAGATAGATGATGTATTCGCCTGGCAAATAGGTCGCGCCGCCCGGAGGAGTGAACATCTCCCGCTTCATCACGGTCTCGACCTCGCGCGCGATCTTGACGAAGAACTCATCCCACTCGCTGAGCTGTTGTTGTTGAGACGAAGGTGTGCGCGAGATGGCGTCCTCGCCATCAAGCCATTTTCTGAAATCGGACAAAAGTTCGGAGATCTTCATAACGCTTCAGGGTCAGTACCGCGAGCGGTAGCGAGCGTGCTCCATAACCTGCTCGTTGCAAGGGCAACGCTCGCTACCGCTCGCGGTACTGATTCAGGGTCAGTACCGCGAGCGGTAGCGAGCGTGCTCCATAACCTGCTCGTTGCAAGGGCAACGCTCGCTACCGCTCGCGGTACTGATCACCACCAGAATTTCCGCGAGACTACACGAACGGCCGGTGAATTTCCATCCAAATCACCGTTGACCCAACCCTCGTCGGTGTCGGCGTCCAACGTCTTCTTGCTCCATTCGCTGACTCGGATTCGGAGCCAGTTTTCATTCGGCTGATCCAGCACACGATGGCGAGTGCCTTGGGCGACCCATCCGAGAACATCCGCATTCTTGCTAGGTTCCGCGCGAACGTTCAGCCCCTTCAATACTATTTCAATCTCGGTCGCGGGGCCGAAGCCGAAAGGCGCATCGTGTCCGCGAACATACTTGTCAATGCTGACCATCACGCCCAGAAAAGTGAAGATCAACAGGCCGATGAAGATCTTGCGGCGCACCTTCCAGTTAAATTTGTCAGCGGCCTTTTTTGCCCGCTTGGCGATCTTCGACTCGGTCTTCGCCAGCTTTTTATTCTCGTCCTTGGCGGCCCGGCGCGCCAGCGGCTCGCCTTTGACCTGAGCCTGGACAGCGGGCGCGGGTTTATTCTCCTGCAGTTCGATAAAAAACTTCGATGAACGAAGTCTGCCGCCTCCCGCAAACTGTGGTTGTGGCGCCGGCTGGACCTGATGAAAATTGTTGTCTTCGGAGATGCGCTCTTGAGCCGCCGGCTCGACGCTCTGATCTTTTTGGACAGATCGCAACTCCTCAACCAGCGTCGCGGTACTAAATCTGACTTGCGGGCGGGCGCTTGCCAGCGTCGGATCGAACTCCGGCTGCACGGGGCCTTTAGGCAGCGCTCCGGGAGCGACGTTCAGCCTCGGCCTGATAATCGTCGTGTCATCGGCGGCGTCAACCACCTCATTCGGTTTCTCTTCTTCCTCGATGGACACGACCTGCGCCAGATCGCTCCAAAACTCGACCACTGACGCATAGCGAGCCGCCGGGTCGTCATCCGTCGCGCGCCGCAACACGCGCAGCAGGCGCTGTCGCGACGATTCGCTTATCGAATCATTGGGCAGGTAAGTTATCGGATCACATTTGAACTGGCTGGGCGCGCGTCCGCAAACGACTGTGTAAAAGCTTTTGGCGAGAGAATAGATGTCCGCCGAGGCGGTCAATCGGTTGGGCGCGCCCGAATCCCCCCCCGTCACTTCATCAGGATGATGTTCGGGCGGGGCGTAGATGTCGGCGCCGACGCGGGTGATCTCGGCCTCTTCGCCCGTGGTGATCTTGGCCACGCCGAAGTCGGCGATCTTCAGCGTGCGGTGATCGGCGCTGAGCAGGAAGTTGTTCGGCTTGAGGTCGCGGTGAATGATCCCCTTGTCGTGGGCGTAGGCCAGCGCCTCGCAGGCTTGTTTGAAATATAAGAGGGCCGCGCCGAGAGGCAACGCGTTGTTCGGACAGTCGCGGCAGAGTTTGAGCAGATCGCCGCCAGGCATGTATTCAAGCACCAAATAATGAAAAGGCGTCCCGCGCAAATCGGCGGCGGTGCCGTGCCCCCATCGCAGAATCACGTACGGATGGCGCACGGCGTCGAGCGCGACCGCCTCGTTCTGGAAGTTTTCGATCAGCGTGTGTTCAAGGTCGGCGTCAGGCGTGCCTTGCAAGCTGGTGTTGAGCGCCTTGATCACAACCTCCATCCCGCCGGCCTCGCGATCGCGCGCGACAAAGATTTCCGCGAAGCTGCCGCGGCTCAACCGCTCCACAACTTCGTAGCGATTATCAACCAGACTGTTTTCAAGTTTCAGTTCGGGCATCCTTATTTGAGAGTGAGGGAGCGGGAGAGCGGGAGAGCGGGAGAAAGAACATTCTCCTTCTCCCACTCCCCCACTCCCCCACTCTCCCACTCCTCCTCACCCCGCCGGAGTCGGGCTCAACTGCGGGCTCGCGCCGGGCGCGCTTGAAGGCGGCGCGGAAAGATTCCGCAGCGCGTCTTGAGCGTTGCGCGGCTGGCCCAATCCCAGATAGGCCGACGCCAGGTGCGCCCAGACGTCGGGTAATTTCGGATCCAATTTCGCCGCCTGATTCAAACGATTCGCCGCGTCCTCGAATTTCTTCTGATCGAGATCAATGCGGCCCAGGTAATAGAGCGCCTCGGCGTTGGCCGGGCTGGCAGTCAGGACGTTGTTGATGCGCGTCCGGGCTTCGTCGGAATAGCTGTCGAGATGGCGCGCGAACGCCGCGTTGATCTCGGGGTCGCTGGGGCGATACTGAATCCGCCTCTTCTCGTATGAATCGAAGTTGGCCATCAGGCCGTTAACGATCCCCTTCAGTGGAGTGAACCCATAGAGGAGAATGCAAGCAACCATGCCGGCGACAAACGCAATGAACAACAAGCTCATCTTCATAAACTTCGACATCTCCCCTTTCAGTGACATTCCATCGTCCTGTCTTTTCAAAGCGCGGGCCTTTGACTCTTTGAACTTTTCCGCTCCCGACTGAGCCCCGGCCTGAGGCTCAGGTTGACGTCCCGGTTGAAATTTGGCGGAGCCTCTGTGTTGCGACGCCGGATCGCTTCCCTGCCCGCTTCCGGGCCGGCTTCCGGATTTACCATCAGGCCTACCATCTGGCCTACCATCTGGCCTATTGGATGCGGGCTCGGCGAGTTTGAGATTGACTTCAATTCGGTTCGACTGGCGCGGCTTCCCTCCGGGCTTCCCCTCTGACTTACTCTCCAATCTATTAGACGCGACCTGGGTTTGCGCGGCCTTCACGGGTATGCGCGGTTTCGTAGCCTCATCGGCGTACGGGCGCGGGCCGAAATCAACCACGATTGCGGTGAGGTTGTCTTCGGCGCCGCCCTGATAACAGAGTTGCTTCATCCGTTCGCAGATCGCTTCCGGACGTTGCCCATTCTTCATCAGCCGGGCGATCTCTTGATCGGTGATATGGCGCGTGATGCCGTCGCTGCAAAGCACGAAGCTGGTTCGATCGTCAATCTCTATTTCACGGAAATCCGGTTCGACTTCGAGTTCGGCGCCCAGCGCGCGGCTGATCACGTTACGACGCGGGTGTTGCAAGGCCTGTTCGGCGGTGATCAGCCCGGCGCGCAGCGCATCGCTGACCTCGCTGTGATCCTCGGTCAAACAGATCAACCCTTT
>Ga0187894_10007477_pt1 | contig 10293 bp, 8 predicted proteins | sample GBC1701081metaG_FD_136650 | JGI IMG/M metagenome (GOLD analysis project Ga0187894, IMG submission 136650) | White microbial mat communities from a lava cave in the Kipuka Kanohina Cave System on the Island of Hawaii, USA - GBC170108-1 metaG ... | reverse complement strand
TCACGGCAGTGGCCCCCCGAAAGCCCGCCTCTGTGCCGTCGGTATGGCCCCCGCGCGCGATGAAGAGTTTACCGGCCGCCCGTTCACGGGGCCATCAGGGCAGATCCTCAACTCGGCCCTCCGGGCCTGTGGTATCAGCCGGGACGAGGTCTATGTCACCAACATCCTGGAGACCTCGATCCCTATGGGGACCAGCGTATACGAGCAACCTGGCATCGAGCTTGCCATCACCCGATGCCATTCTGAGGTCTTCTCGAGGGAGCCGAATGTCATCCTCCTTCTAGGGAACGATCCCCTTCGGGCGTTTATGCCTGAGCTCGCCGAAGGCCAAGGCACCGGCCTGATCCAGAAATGGCGTGGATCGATCCTCCAACACCCGCAAGGTCCTAAGATCGTTCCTGCCATGCACCCGGCCTTTTTCGTCAGGGGCGCACGCAAATGGGAGGCAGTGTTCAAGAGTGTCGATGTCCCTAGGGCTGTAGCCGAGGCCAAGACCAAAGATCTCTTACTACCTAAGCGCCACACCATCACAGCCCCATCCCTCCGGGAGGTCCTCGAGTATCTCCGATGGCTCGAGACCGAGCCCTGGCTCTCATTCGACATCGAGACCACCCGTGGCTATCAGGACATAGCTTGTGTGGGATTCGGTTCCAGGATTGACGAGGCTATGTGTGTCCCACTCGTCAGGGCCGGCGGCCGTGAGCCCTATTGGTCTCTAGATAACGAGGCCATCGTCTGGCAGGCTATGGCCAGATTGCTCCAAAGCTCTGTCCAGAAGGTCGCCCAAAACGCTGCCTTTGAATGGCTTCACTTTTGGAGGAATGGAATCTATCCAGCTAACCTGTGGATCGATACCATGACCTTGCACCATTGCTTGTATCCAGACTTTGGAGGGACTGAGGACCTCTATCGCAAAAGGGATCCAAACAATCCGGGTCATACGCTAGCCTTCATCAACTCTCAGTATACCAGGACCCCATTCTATAAGGATGAGGGCCGGATGTGGATCCCAGCCTATGGGGATGAAAGGTTCTGGCGCTACAATGGGACAGATGTCATGGTAACCCTAGATGCCGCCCTCCAAATGCATCATGAAGCCAAGGAACGGGGGCTCCTCGGGATCTATCAGGACTACTACCTGCGTCCCTTCCTGCATTCGATCCGAATGGAATGGGACGGAGTCAGGCAGGATCTGTCGATCCGCGATCGGGCGCGCCGTGAGACCGACGAGCGCATCAGCCTCTTTCAAGAGTACATTCGGACCGACGTCGGTTATGATCTGAATGTCAAATCTCCTAAGCAGATGGCAGAGTTTCTATACGGGACGAGAGGCTACAAACCCGTCAGGCACCCAAAGACCCGTAAGGTTACCACGGATAAAAACGCTATCGCCAGGTTCCTGGCTCAAGGGGACCGGACTCTCGAAGCTATCAATGAGCTCCAGAAACTCAGGGATTTTAAGGGAGATATTCTCGATGTTTCTCTAGGTCCGAGCGGTTCGATTCACACCCACTATAAGATCGGGGGAACCAATGGCTCAAGATGGTCGTCAGGAAAATCCATCCTCGGAACCGGAACAAATCTGCAGAATATCCCCAGAGACGGGATTGCCCGTCGTCTCTTCCTCCCCGGTTAAGCACCCGATCGCGTGCCTCAGACTGTATCACACGGATATGTCTGAGAGAGATCTGTTCGACACGATCACTTGGCTCCGCGCGGTCGCCGACAGCCTTGCCCTGCAGGGCGAGCCCAAAGCCGAGCTCATCTATCTTGATCGTGTAGATTAGATGAATAAGACTTGGGTCTTTGGCGACTATGCGCAAGCCGAGCCGAGAATCGTCGCATGGGCCGGGCCGGTCCCTCAGCTCAAAGCCTGGTTCAAAGAAGGAAAAGACGTCCACACGGAAGTCCTCCGCCAAATCTCCCGCGTTGTCCAAACAGGTAATATCGTTTTACCCAACCGCCTATTCGCGCGCAAGCCGTGGCAAGATTACGGTAAAGAGGATACCGAACGCAACCTTGCGAAAAACACGGTCAATGGAAACAACTACGGTCTGGGTAAACGTAAGTTTGGACTCATCACAGGCTTACCCGAGCGTTACGCTGAGATCCTTCAGCGCATCTACTTCAGACTCTTTCCTGAGGTCCGGACTGGCTACCAAGCTTGGATCAAGAGTCAACTACCTATTATCACCATGCCTCAGGGATGGCCGATACAATTTTACGGTCGGCCTGACGAAGAGATGGAACGGAAGGCTTTCAGTCTGTATGCTCAATCCACGGTTGGACTTCTCATTACTAAAACGCTTTGTGACGTCTGCGAACATCACCCAGATGCTAAAGGAATATGGACGCCACAACGTATCGCCGCTGGAGGCTATCCAGTCCAACTTCAGATTCACGACGCCATCGGCGTACCCGTTGCTGACGACCCTCTGGCCATCCGCGAGGCAGTTGAGACGATCTCACACTACGCCTCCCAAGAGCTCATCATCAAAGGAGAAGCTCTAGTGCTACCGATGGATTTCAGGGTCGGGCATTCGTGGGGTGACCTCAAGCCATATGTTGGTTGAGGGCCTTCGGTGCCCCGGGTCCTAGGAAACTGGATCAAGACGTATCTAGACTACACTGAGAAGCAGGAGTCTCCAGAGACGCTTCACTATTGGACTGCCATGTCGATCCTGGCTACGGCAGTCCATAGACAACTCTACCTAACCCGCATCAAATACAGGCTCTACCCCAATCTGTATATCGTCTTCATTGGGGCCTCGGGTAAATTCCGTAAATCCGTCGCCATCAATATAGGGTTGGATTTGATTGATGAGGCGGACCCTCGGACGCTCCATACGGCTGATCGGATGACCCCACAAGGTTTAGTCAAATTCGCGGCGCGCGCCCACCTAACGGAGAGTAACGGTAAGAAGGAAGCCCACTTCGATGCGGCATGTTTTATACATGTCGATGAGCTCGCTAACTTTCTAACGAATGATAAGAATCGTGCGAGCGATATGGGGATCCTCCTCACCAGGTTATATGAGTGCCCCCCAAGGTACATAGACACTACCGCTGGCGAAGGCCAACGGGAGCTTAGGAACGTCTACTTCAATCTTCTCGCAGCCACAGCTCCACAGAACCTAAAGGTTATACCGGATGACGCCGTCGGCGGCCTGTTGGGCCGGCTCATCCTAGTCGCTGGCAAAAGATCCCGGCCCCCGGTAGACTGGCTAGATCCTGAACGGGTCGTCTACGAGGCCGCGCTCCGCAACGATCTCGTCAATGATTTGCGTAGCATCACCGAGCTCAAGGGAGAGATGTTTCTTACGCCTGCGGCAAAAAAGCGTTGGTCGGACTGGTACGTAGCTCAATACAACGTGGATCTAGAGGATCCACGGATGGATGCCTTCCAAAGTCGGTTCCACGATCTAGCCCTCAAATTGGCAATGTTACATACCATCAGCCTAGGAGATAGGCTCGAGATAGATGAGTACGCGGTTACCCTAGGGATTAGGACCGTCGAGGATCAGCTAAAGTCCCGAGGCGCTATCTTACAGATGGCAGGCTCAAGTGACTATGCACAACATCGAGCCAAGATGTTAGATGTCCTACAGAGAGCCGGTGGGAAGATCACCCGTAAGAAACTCATGCGCAACATGGTCGTCCCAGTCACGGTATTCGATGAGCTCATCCTAGGCTTTCGTGAGGAAGGTGTCATCACAGCCCGAACGGCCACCCGCCAGGGTGATACTATTTATCAACTGGTCGGGGACCCGGAGGGATAGGGGTGGAGCATGCTCCCAAACACCCTTATAGCCTCTCTATCGAGCTCAATATAGATATGCCTTGAGCCGTCGCTTCCTCCTGAATAGCTAGATCGACCTGTGTATTGATCGCCGTTACACTACTCAACCTGGTTAGTATCACTTCCACTTCAAACACCAGGTTGAGTCTTCCTTCAGTCCCTACGAAGGCACCCTTCACCGTATTGTAGAGTGTTGTCGAATCAGCATGGAACTCTTGACTACAGATGATAGCCTTGGTCGCCATTAGATTAGGATCGCCTGTGCTGCCCTCAACCTAAAGCTAAGGCTCGCGTTATTGGTTGAGTGCTGGATGCTGATAGTGAAAGATTTGTTCGCTGTCGAGTCTTCGGCCGCTGAGCCAGAGCCAAACGCAGCCACCGTGGCATTTGCAAATGTCCCGATACCTGTTGTGGGCGCTCCTGTTGCCCCTACGGCGATTTGCAGTGTGACTAGCTGAGCGTTGGTCGCGCCATCCGCAGTAAGCCAAATGTCCATCCAGACTGCTCGGCGATTTGCATTGGCTGCCAACGAAGGTGAAGCGTCATTCCACATCGTTGTGGCGCCAAACTCGACGAATACTTGAAATGTTCTGTTGGCTGCCGAGTTGTTTAGATAGTCACACCAGATCCTAAGCAATATCGCCTTGTTAGTGCTGAGCGTCCCCCCAGGGACACTTACCGTGTATAGTGTTGTCTTAGCCGCCGTATTGACGACATCCGTATCAGTAGTAACGCGATCGAATGAGGAGACACCTCCTCCACCAGAAGCAGACAAGGTCGTACCGGACATCGACAGGCCTGAACCAAGGGTAATCTCCTGCCAATCGCCGGAGCCAGAATCCCCTCGTCCAAGGAGCTTAGAGGCGCCTCCAGCCCCCACAACGTTTGCTAAGGGTAGGTCCCCAGTCACGGCGTCGGCGTCCGCTAGATCGACCGCTCCGAAACCTAGGGTCCCACCTGCCCGGCGCAGCACGTGCCCATCCGTCGAGGTTGCTATATCTGCCGGAGCCCCCGTACTATTTGCAGATCGGCCGATGACAGAGGTAGCTCCACGGTCAGCTAGCTGTGTATTCCCTATAGAGCCGGGAACGATGGCTGGTGTAACGGTCACCTTAGTCGAGACGATTGCAAGCGCGGTAGCAATCGTAGCAGTGTCAACGAAGTCCAAGGCCGTCAGATTGGCTACGCCGAGACCGTTAGACATCGTGCCTATGCTTTGATTGTCTCCAAGCTTACCTAACAGACCCTCAACACTAATCTCGTCCGAGCCTCCATCCTGATGGCTCGTCTTGTGTGCAGCTGGAGGACCTCCGCCCAGAGCTGCAATCTCACCTGCTGTGATCTTACGCGTCTCGGTGAGGGACCGCGCGGCCCAGAGCTCGTCGGTCGCTTGCGCTGGGGAGCCATCCGGCAGATCGGTTACTTTGATGCCCAAGGTTAGCGTCTCCTGATCCTAAAGACGGGGATATAGTCTGCCCCGCCAGAGATGACGGGGCCGCTCTCTTGGGTCATGATACAGGTCGTGCCATCTTCTTGAAGAACGGCCTCGGTGACACCGTCCTCTTGGAGAACGAGGCAATCGTCGGCCACGTTAAACCGACGCTGGCTTCACCGGCTGAAGCGCTTGAGCTAGGGCCTCCGCAATCGCGTTACGCTTTCCCTCGAGAGTAGAGATCTCGTCGCGGAGGGATCGCTTCGTCATCTCAGAAGCTCTCTCGAACAGAACGAGATCGTCCGCGGTCTCCTGACGCTTCGTTGCGGCCTCTGCGGCCGCGTCCTTACGGGACTGCTCGAGCTCATCCGCGAGCTCAGCGCGCGCGAAGTCAGCCTCCCTTTGAAGAGAATCGACGTCCTCTTGAAGACCCTTCTTGCGATCCGTGAGATCGGAGATGTCGACCTTCAGCTGATCTCGATCTCCTCGGAGGGTCTCGAGATCCGCCTCAAGATCGTCATACTCTCTCTGCTTGGCGACCGCGAGGTTTGCGGCCTGTGCGGCATGAGAGATGACCTCCTCGAGCTTCTCAAAGATCTGGTAACGAGATTTCAGCGCTCCTGCCAGGTTCAGGGCTTCCTGGATATCCATGTTATAGGGTCCTCGTCATGGGCTTCGCCACGAGCAGGATGGTTGTGGACATGCCGGTCCCACCGGCTACCATGATGGGACGGAGCCAGACCGGATTCTCGAGGATCTGCAGCAGACCCTCAGCCGCAAAGGACAGTTGGGTTCCGTCAGGCTTGTTCAATAGATCCAACGTCACTGCGCTGAACACCGCCGCCGCTGCTCCGTCGTTCGAGCCCTGGATCTTCACTGTCGCCGTCCCGAAGGTCCCCTTCACGTGAACGCTCTTGTCCGCCATCCACGGGATCTGGACCCCCACGCACGTGTCCGCCTCCGTGAATGGGGTCCACGTGATCAGCAGGCACCCGTTCGCTAACGTGTTGGCGCTCGGTGTGATCGTTGCCATCCAATGTCTCCTTAAGAACGCGTGGGATCTCTCGTTGGGCGCACGCACCGACATCGATACGATACTGGAGGTTAGGAAACTGGACTGCCGCGGCCCAAGCCAGGGCTAGCCGTCGGGCGCCGCTGACCGTTGATGCTGTCGCTGTCATAGTCCCCAAGATGCTGCCGGCCGGGATCATCTGACCTTCGTCATCTCGATCGATCTCTTGGCAATGGAAGTGTTCCCAAAGCTCCGCGGGCATCTTGATGGGCGAGCGCTCGTACGCCCCATCGTATGGGAATGGAGGTATCGTTAGGAAGATTCCGACGGCAAAATCATACGACACCTCGAGGCGCTTCAGCTGACGATGGGCCAGATCGTAGAAGAATTGCCCGAGGTCCATTCGAGCTAGCTCAAACAGAATCTGCATCGGGCTCGAGTATGGCTTTCCGTCCTTGATTGCGAATGGTCCGACATACCCTCTACCCTTGAGGATCGGCGTCAGTCTAAGCAACGTATCCTCTGCCAAACGGGGCCTAGGATTTTTGTAGAAAAATCCCGTCGTTCCCATTGGTCCGACTATCGGTCCCAGATCTCCGGTGAGGAGCCGCTCATCGTCCACAGTCGTATAGAACGATCCGGGGATCCAATCCGCTCCATCGAAGAATCCACCGATAGCATGAGGATGTTGTGCGACCTCAACCGATCTAAACAGGACCGATGCATAGGTCGCATCAGTCAATGCCTCAATGAGCGCATCCCCTCCCAAGACGATATAGCCCTTTTCGCGGAGCGCCACACCGAGATTGCTCATCCTCGGCGCGCATATCACGACGACCTCGTCTCGCTCGGGTTGTATGCGGCGGACAATATTGTTAGCTATACCCGTTCCGTAGAGCCTGTTCGTTACTTCAGTCCTATACCACCGGACACTATGCCCCTCATGCTCTAACCGTTGGATGAAGTTGAGTCCGGGACCGATCCAGAAGAACTTCATCACATGTAGAACCCACCACCGGCGGAAATGTAGTCGGCCCCTAGGCCGCCACCGGCCCCTAGGCCGCCACCCTGAGCCCCACCCCCGCCAAACATCGACATAATCATCGGCAGCATAGCCATGATCCCTTGACCGGCCTGCTTAGTATCAAAGCCACTACCACCACCGCCTTGGCTTTGGCGCATCATCGCACCGATCATCTCTGGTGTTAGCCTGGACTGGCGATCCCTCTGGGCAGCGCCTTGCTGTTTGAGCCGCATCCAAGGATCGTCCTGCTGCTGATTGAACATGTTGTAGAGGACGTCTCCTAGGTTCACATCCGCCTCCGTGGGACGTTACGACGCATCTCGTCGAGGTTGGTCAGGTACTCGGCTAGGGGCGACTTCACTGGGCCGCGCCAATCAGGCTTGGTCTCTGGGACTGGTAGGCCCATCTCCCGGGCACGTTGACGTGCCTGATCTTGAATCAGATCAAAACCCTGCCCAATGGTCCCGATGTTGCCAAACAGGTTGCTGACACTTCCCGGGCGCGCCGGTGGGGCGAAGGTACTGGTCTGTAGAGACGCGGGATTGCCAGCGTAACCGGCTCCAGTGTTGATGCCACCGATCTCTAGAGGATATGCTGGGTCCGTAACCGGATTGCTCGTTGGTGGCGCTGGCGCTGGCGGGGGCGGGGGAGCCGTTTGCACGGCCCATGGCGTCCCAACGAGCAATTCTGGATTCATCGTTTGCATGGCGTCGAGCCACGTTATCCAATTCTGATTGGCCATGGGGTCATCCGGAAACATCTGTTGACCATAGCCAGCTAAGACAAACTGATCGAGGAGGCTCAGACCCTCCATCCCTAGGTCCTCTAGCCCTAAGGCTTGATTGGCTCCATACTGGGGGCCATAGGCTAGCGCGGTCGACAGAAGGCTCTGTGGACCGATCCAACCGAATGGCATCGAAGGATACGATCCTGCTGGTCCTGATGGCATAGCCTCACCTCCCTGCGCGTTCGAGGAGCATCGGGCGAATCTCCTGTGGGACGGATTGCAAAGCCCTCTGTTCAGGGGTTGACATCCGAGCTTGGAGAGCTCTTTGAACGTCCTGTGGAGTCAGTTGGACCTTCCATTCTGTCATGAACCGTTGGGCTGGGGCATAATCTCCAGATAGGAGGCCATCGACCGCGGCTTGCTTGTCTCGAGCATATTGGAATGACATCTCATGGAGGGTACGGGAGACCTGACGAGCATCATAACCCTCGGTCGGATTGATGCCAGCGAGCCTCATGATCTCACCGTAAGGGGAACTCTCGTACAGAAAACGCTCGCGCTTGTCCACTCCGTAACCGCGTTCGATGTTCTTATAGACGTCGGTGACCTTAGCCCCGTAACGGTATTGGGGGACTGCCATTGTCTTTAGGGTCTTGCTGAGCTCGTCCCAAGCCGCTTCGCGACTCTCGGGAGACCGACCAGTAGCCACGGCGACACCATTCATCGCGGCCTTAATCATCGGGAAACTCACTAAGCCGAGCATCGATGACGGTCCGAAAGCGTTGGAGATGTCTCCACCCATCTTGTAAACGAGCGTCGGAAACCCCGCGATGAATCCCATGGTCGCAAGATATCGAAGGAGCTTGGCTGGCTCATGTCGGAGCATGGCATCTGCAAATCCTTCACGGACGCCGCTGACAAAAAACTGTGCGGTATGGCTCGGGAAGCCAACGAGCATCGTGCTCAAGCGGTTGAGAGGCCCACGGCCCGCAAGCATAGGGGCTCGGGTCGCCATCGTTGTGCCGACCTGGGTTTTCTCTATGAGCTCGAAGGCACTCATCATCTGCTCGGTCATCTCGAGGTTGGGAACGATCTTCGATGCCCGAGCATACCCAACCTGAAGGGCCTTGGACCCATTGAGACCCTTCTGTGCGGCTTCTTCCATCCCGGCGAAGAAAGCGATCCCACGGTTCACATTCTCGGCGATCGACATAGGTGATAAAACGTAGTTTGTGAGCTTACGGTCAAACTCGAGAAACCGATCCATCTTGCTCTTGGAGATCCCTCGAATGTTGCCGCCGAAGGCGTCACCGAATTCGGTCATGACCCCATGGGGTGTAGCCGGGTTCTCTCCCCGTAGCTTGGAACCCACGTACCTGAACATCGGCCCGATCATCTTGTTACCGGTCTCGGCCCATGTATACAGGGATTGGGTAAGGTTAACGAGCGCTGAGTCTACGCCAAGGGCGCCCCGCATGAACGTGTTACGCATGAGCTGACTGGCGGCATCAACATCATGGAGAGTGAACATCTCTTTACCGAAGGCCAAGTTCGTTCGCTCAGCCAATGTTGAGACAATCTCTTGGTCCCAGGTTGGGCGCCGAAAGACGGCGTTGTTGGCCAGACGCTCGAGGAACCCCCTCTCAGTGAACGGCGTCGCTCCATGTGGCAAAGATTCAATAATTGGCTTGTATTTCTCGAGCCAAGGATTGAAATTCAAAGCCGACTCCACCCGAGTGATGTAATCAGTCATGGAGCCGTAGAAGTCCTTTTTTACGTAGGGATTCCCGCTCCGAGGGAGAAGGTATTTAACAAACATCTCCTCTGGAAGGCGATTCTTGATGAAGTCAGGAAGATTGTTCCAACTGCTCACGGCATCGCTAAAGTCAAAGACATCGGCTTTCACGCGTCGGAGGGTGTCTTTGGGAACTGTTACTGTCGTATCGTGCTTTGCAAAGACGTCCTTATACTGCGTGAATTGTTCGGGCGTTAGCCTGGATCGGAGCTGCGGGGGGAGATCAGACAGTTTGCTCGCGCCGGAGAACTCTTGGCGGAACGCCGCCCACATGGCATCGAGATCTGTTGCGTGAGGAGCATAGCCCGAGAGCTCTTCGGCTTCCTTCATCATGCCTTGCTCACGGAGGCGCCTAGCAAAGTCTTGGGCTAGAGCTTGAGATTTGTTGGCAAACTCTCGCTCGGCAGCGGTCGCTGGTGCAACCGTCCCTTCGCGGATGTCCATGGCTCTGGCGGTATCGGGGACCAGTTTTTTCAAATCTCTCATATAGGAGGCGTAACCATT
>Ga0187894_10007476_pt1 | contig 10296 bp, 10 predicted proteins | sample GBC1701081metaG_FD_136650 | JGI IMG/M metagenome (GOLD analysis project Ga0187894, IMG submission 136650) | White microbial mat communities from a lava cave in the Kipuka Kanohina Cave System on the Island of Hawaii, USA - GBC170108-1 metaG ... | reverse complement strand
TATCGCGCCACCCCGGGGGGAAATCGCTACCGGGACGTTCACATTGAAACCCGGCGCGCAGGGGGGGACAACCTGATCGTGCGAGCACAGAAAGGGTACGCTAACGATTAGCGGCAAAAAAGAACAAAAGGCGAATAAGCCGTCACACGGGCAATGGTTGGTGCGCTCATTTTTTTCTTTTGAAGAAATTTTCGCGCACTTTCTCTCGATCAAGTGGGGCGGTAGAGAGCGTATCAAATACACTGGCGAGGGCTTGGATGCAGCGCACGAAGTCTGGCCAGGCGGTCGTCGGCCCGGTAAAAGCCAGTTCCGCTGATTCCACATCCTCGTGAGTATGCGAGGTTCCGCCTGCCTTTGCGCTTTGCACGTCAAAATGGTGCAGCGGTGCAAGAATACGCAGATGAAAGATGTCCGAGTCATCCTGCCCAACCGGCCGGCGGAGCTCCATCGCCATGGCACCATCCCCACCGTCCACCTCAACGATGTACCATTCTCCAGGATAGGCGCTGGAGACTTTGATCTGAGGAATTTTCTCCGACGATTCATCTGCCATAATTGCCCGCCTTTATATTCTTTTGAGGAAAGGGGAAACGCCGCGCTCTCAGATAGCGTTCTCCAAGAAAAAAGAAAAGGCCCTTTGACAAGGGCCTTTTCTTGGGAGTCTTCCGCCTAAGGAGTATGGTTGCGTTAAAAAATGACCTTATTTCTTCTTCGCGGGAGCTTTCTTCGCTGCCGGCTTCTTCGCGGCGGCTTTCTTCGCTGCCATAGTGACCTCCTAGAGATTCAGCTTGTCGGCGGCTTCGGGAAGATCGGTAAGGAGCTCTTTTTCTCTCTTACGTCCCTTTCCTTCACCAGGCCTGACAGCTTTTTTGGGAACCCCAACTACTGTCTGCGAGCCCTAGGCGGAGCCCATTGGTGTCTTTGTTAGCAAACAGCGGCGAGTTCGTCAAGAGAAAAATAGTATTTGGGAAAAGATTTTTTGAAAAAAAGTCCTTTCTTGTCACAGGTTTCATCGACTTAAAATGGTGTTGTTGAAAAAATCGAGGGGAAATTAGCAGAACGTTCTAATTTTTCGCAAACGGTGTCCCATATTTGTCCCTGGCAAAGAAATCTTTTTGTGAGAAATAGGTATTGACCACACAGAGAGAGTCCGCTAGGCTGCTGGGCACACAGAGACGCCCGGAGTTGTGGGAACCCCGTCGTCTTGAGCCCGGGCCCGAATGGTGACATTCGGGCCCTTTTATTTGTCCAGTTCATCCCGAATAACATACATCTTCTGCCGGGCTTCGGTCAGGTAGGCGTCGAGGTTGCGGCAGTGATCAGCAAAAATTCCACTCGGGCTGCCGGTTAAGATCATCAGTGGGTTCATCAGCGCGGCTTCGCGCAGGGCCTCCCTTGCTTCAGCGAATAACACCGACATCACTGGCTTCACACTCAGCGGTAGAGAATACTCGCGCGTCAATGCCTGCATCAAGGCATGTATCACATGTGCGTACCCTTGTGCGCGATAGAAATAATCGTCCGCGTGCCACCACATACCACGGCCATCAACCCCAGGCAGTTTGTAAAGACTCCCATGTGCTTCCTCAAGAAGGTCTATCCACACCTGCAGCAGGGGCACAAGCTTGGCCTCACTCACTGTCATAGGTCGTGAACGCGGCGAGCTGTTGTGTAGTCCATACACATACTGCCGCACCTTCTCGATGCCATGAGCAAACTGATTCTCGGCAGAGGGAAACCATAATTGTTTCGCGTCCGCGCGAAACAACGCGTCCGCTTCGAGTAAATCCGGATCATAGTCCTCACCGTCCCCTTTTGTGAGCTGGTCCTTCAACACCTGCATACTCTCGCGCACGGCACGCAAGATCCCCAGTTGACGGTTTGCGTTATCGTCGGCCCACAACGTTAGCCCCCAGAGGAAGAAGTCATTCGGTCGCCAGCCAAAGCCGTCTTCGAGTTCATGCCCCATGATGACTGTCAGAGTAAAGGCAAAAACTTCGCCTGGAGCAAAAAGTTGCCCAGGGGGATAGTGAACATCCACCTCTGGCGGCAGACGATTATGAGCGCCTTGGGCCATCCACAACAACAGTCCTCCCATACCCCAAAGGCCAATAACGGCACTGAGCAAAATCCAAGCGCGACGCACGACTATCTGATCTTATGCTCCTTCTGAAACTCCGACAACTCAAGGACTGGTCCTGCAGGAACAGTTCCGGCTAGTCTTGCTTTCTTTGTCGGTTCTGTGTCAAGTTCAGCCGAGCCCACGACTGAGAGGTGAGTATGAGAGCAATTACCGCGCATCCGACTGACCCACGAGCCGATGCAGCTTCCTTAACCCACGCACTGACGCAAGCCCATGATGGAGACGTCATCCTGATTGGTCCAGGCCTTTATTCCCCTACTCGCACGGGAGAAACCCTACCGCTACAAGTTTCACCCGGAGTGATGATCGTAGGCGCAGGAAGATCCGACTGCATCATCGATGGGGAGGGACAATTCGAACCATCCTTCAATCCCATTCGTCCGGACTGGTCGGTCATGCTGCTGGAAAATAATACTAGCCTGAGCGGAGTGACAATCACCAACGGAGGCGGGCACGGTGTCGGTATCCCTGCCGGCGCTTCGGCCACGATCCGCAACTGTGCATTCAGCCGACATGGCGATCATGGAGTTTTTCTCTGCGGCGTCACTGAAGCTGTCGTTGCGGACTGCATTTTCCAAGACAATGGACTGAAGCGCTTCGAACCCTCGCTCCCGCGCGGTGCTGGTGCTCGTCAAGGACATCACATCTTCGCCGAGGCCCAGCACGGGCAACCGAACCGTTTGTTAATCGTTGGCAATACGATGCATAATTGTTTTGCTGATGGTCTTGCTTTCATCTGTTTTTTTCCTCAGCCAGACGGCGTGACTTTCGATGCCACGGTTCTACGCAACACCATCGAAGCAAGTGAACGTGGCGGCCTTTTGTTCTCGTGTTCCTTCGGCCCTTCTCATAATCGCTTGCGTCTTCTCGCCGCTGGCAATACTCTCAAAGGAAACAAACAGTTCGGCCTTAGCATGCTGACGACCGTCCCTCTGGCTGATAAAGTTCCTCAAAATGGCGTGGCCACCGCGCTGGTCAGCGAGAACGAGATCACCTCCAGCCCGGTGGGAATGCTGATCCAGGGTGCGGTGAGCGAGGCGCATCGGAATACGTGCCACGTGACGATTGATCGGAACCGTATCGCGGCGTGTGGGAAAAGCGCGCTCCGTTTGCTTGGCGCCCTTGGAGTAGAAGGCGTGGACACCACCGAAAACTCGTTGCACGCGCTCGTCTCGCGGAATCAGATCTCCGGGGGTGCGCCGGCAATCGCAATACAAGGCGCCGGAGGAGCAGGGAATCCTCAACGGAACACAGTCCACGTGAAGCTTTACGACAACGACATAACCTCGCCGTCCACACGGACCATCTTGGTCAGCGATGGCCGCACCGGTAACCAGGTCGCAGTAGCAGCGGGAAGTCAGGATCACACGCGGACAACGGAAGATCTTCTCAAGTAGGGGCAAAGCCTTTGCACTCATGCCACCTCCCCCGTGGATACGCAGTTGGCAAATACTTCGCTCCTACGCAACGTCGTGAGCACTGGCCCCATGTTTTGTGGTCCGGCTTAGGTCTTGCCCAAGGGAACTTTTTTCTCGTTTCCACGTTCTCCCTTGCGAAAACGGCAGAAAGGAGAACATGGTATGCGACGTAAGGCTTCCCGTATCCTGTCAGGACTCGCAGCAGGCGTTTTCAGCCTGCTGTTAGGCTCTTCGGTACTCGCCTATGACTGGGATAACAATCCGCCAGGCCCTTGGGGAGGTCGGGGAACGAACTGGGAAAATCCCCCCGGCTGGGCTGGCGGTCCTGGCGCAAGTCCCAATCGCTGGTGGCGCAGAGGCAACCCACCAGGGCCGATCGGTGGACCAGGTCACGGCCCTTATAGGCGCCGGAGAAGCTCTCCTTGACTCGTGCTTACAGGTTATCTCTAACGAAGAGGAGAGAAATTAGCGATCGTGGATCTCTCCCCAACCACTCCTCGCCCTGTTTCCGTCAACACTCGGGAGATGAGTGCAGAGTCGAACCCAAAAGGAATATGTGGAAGAGGCGGGCACTCGATCTGGGGCAGAAAGAAGGGCAAGCGCTGAATGCGGGTGTTGTACACGACGGCGAGCAAGGTCGGTAGATGAATCACGTCTTCGAGATTGTAGCGTAAGAGCGTTTCCAGCGCTCCTTCCTCCCCCCGTTCATGGTATTGCCAGAGCAAAACGGCACACCAGCCGTCGAGCAGCGCGACCGGTCCCTCGCGTTCCAAACCTAAGCTCTGTTCGATCTTTTTCAAGCCACCTTTGTATCCCAAGGCGGCCAGGGGAAACCGCAGATCAATATGGGCCTGTTCAAGAGACACTCCCAATTCGCGTCGCAGAAAAGGAAGGTCGAAGAGTTTCCCATTATAAGTCACTAAAAGCGTGAACTCTTCAATCTCGCCTGCGAACCGGGAGAGATCCCGCCCTTGGACATACACCCGGGGACGCTCCCCATCATACAGGCCGATAACGGTAATGGTCGAGATACCAGCGAGGGCACCAGTCGTTTCAATATCCAGATAGGCAATACGCTGGCCGAATTCCGGATATAATCGCCAGTGGAGCTGCGGGAGGAGTTTGTCGCTAAAATAGCGGGCGTCGCGCCGGTCCACGGCGCGTAAAGATCGTTCGAGTTCGCTGCACGCCAGGTCATATTGCCACGGCGACAGCACGGTCGGGCGAGGTAGGTCAAGAAATTCTTCCCAGTTCGTTCTGCCTTCCGCCCAGAGACGTTTCTCGGTTTTCTCGCCGATACCGTGAATGTGTTGGAAAGTACGCTTTAGCATTAGCGTCGAGGTATTGAAGGCTGAGGACTGAGTAAAACAGAGCAGATAGTGGCGTGTTTCCTACTCAGTCCTCGTTACCCATGACTCCTTACTGTTCATAGCTCCGTAGGACTCGTCCCGGACACGCGCCGCTCGGCTCACCATCGCGGAGCAGCACCTGGCCGTTCACGACCGTGTAGCGATAGCCGTCGGCGCGAGCTACCAAGCGTGAGGCTCCGCCAGGCAGATCGCGCACGAATTCTTTCTCTTTTGCCTGCACTTTATCAGGATCGAAAATCGTCAGGTCCGCCGCCATGCCTTCTTTCAGCAGTCCGCGGTGGGGAATTCCTAAGAGCGTGGCCGGATCGAAAGTCAGCCTACGCACGGCCTGCTCCAGAGTCAGCGCTTTTTTCTCTCGCACCCAATGACTCAGCAGGAAGCTGGAATATGTTACCTGACAGAGGAACGCGATGTGCGCGCCCCCGTCAGACCCGCCAGTGAGCACATAGGGGCTCGTCGTCAGACTGCGGACCGCTTCTTCGTCGCCATTCTGGAAACCGCGAATGAGAAACTGCGTCTCCAGGTTCTCGGCAATCGCCAGATCGAGCATCGCCTCCAGCGGCGTCTTTCCTTGTTCCCGTCCGACCTCGACTAAATTTTTCCCCACCAGATGTTTGTGTTCATCCAGGCGCACGGCACTGACGAACACGTCCTGCATGCGCTTGGAGAAGACCTTAGGGGTGGGATCGTCAAGGTCGCGTTGCATGGCCGCCCGCAGCTCCGGATTGGAGAGATTAGCGATTTTCTGGGAGCGCGAGCCACTGATCGCCGCCTTCCAGGCCGGCAGATCCTCAAACACCGCACCACGCAGAGTAAAGGTGATATCGAAGCGTTCGCATAGGGCCAGGGGATGGACGCGGGCACCGTCGCGGAATGCCTCTTCGGTCCAGTCGAGGACCTGGCGCCAATGGTTGGGCGACTCCCACGTCTGCGATAGTAAGTTCCAGAGCACAGGGCGCCCGCTCTCGCGCGAGAGTCGGGTCATATACGCCATATCCTTGGGGCCGACCTTCGGAATGCCGGGAGGAATCACACACACAGTCCCGCGGTGAAAGTCCTTGAGCGTACGCGCAAGAGCAACCGTCTCGTCTTGCTCGGCGAAACGGCTCGGCACCGGCAGTCCTTCGCCGTCGAAATGCACCGGCCCATAAGATGAAGAGAACCCGAACGCCCCAGCCTTCATGCAATCCGCCACTACCGACTGCATGCGGCTGATTTCTTCAGCCGTGGCCTGCCGCTTGCGCGCCTCCTCACCCATGACGTGATAACGAATGGTCGAATGCGGCGCCAACGCCATCACGTTCACGCCCAGCCGACGGTCCAGCGCGTCCAGATATTCACCATAACTCTCCCAGTTCCACGGCACGCCGGCTTTGAGACTCTCCAGTGGCATCGCCTCAACTTTGACCAGCATGCGGGTGATGTAGTCACGGTCCTGCGGCTTGCACGGAGCGAGTCCAAATCCGCAATTGGTCATGAACACACTGGTGAACCCGTGCCAGCAACTGGGCGTCGCCCACGGGTCCCAAAAGAGTTGCGCGTCATAATGCGTATGAACGTCGATAAACCCGGGCGCGACTACCAGACCACGTGCTTCGATGACGTCCTTCGCCGGGTCGTCTATTTTTCCCATTGCGACAATTTTGCCGTCAGCGATGCCGAGGTCCCCGTGGTATCCAGGCAACCCTGAACCATTCACAAGAAACCCATCTTTGATCAGGAGATCGTAGTGCATCGTTATTCCCCCTTCATGCATGCTAGTTGAACTGGACTGTATCCTACTTTCCCGGTCTTCGACAAGGATTTCGTGAGGCTGGAGGATGACCGGACAAAAAATTTAGTGTACTAGGGATAAGCGCGACGAGGCAGGCACCAGCGGAACAAGCCTTGTGCAAGACTCGCGCTGCTCTGTACTGCCATGAGGAAGCCTCGCAAGAGGGACGGGGTCCGCAGCCCCGTCGTTGGAGGAGTGGAGATGGGGAAGACAGGAATAGTATGCGGGGTGGGATTCGCCCTCCTCTGTTTCGCCTGTTCCATTAAGCCCTTAAAGCCTGTGGCCCCGGCAACACCAACGCCGGCTTTCGCCTCGTGGAGCCACAGTGGAGAACCTGACAAACGCCTCTGCGTCCTGCCGTTCAACGACCGGACGGGGGTAACAGAAATGCCAGGCCGAGAGGACCTTGCGGCATACGTTCGTGAGAGCTTTGCCGGTCACTTGAGCATCAGGCGGTTTGCCGATGCCGAACTGCACGAAATTGATACGCAACTCGACACCATCACCGGAGGATGGGAAAACCAGCCTCCGCAGCAACTAGGGAAGTTTCTTCACTGTGACGCGCTGGTCTACGGCGAAGTCACCAGGGCGAAGCGTTTGTATCTCGGTTTGTATTCACAACTGACGCTGGAGGGCGAGGTTCACATTGTTTCCGCCACAACAGGGCAATTCCTATTGGCGGCCTCGCATACGACAAGGTTTCGCTCAGGCACCCTGCCGTTTTCAATAATCGAAGTTATCCCAGGCGCCGTGATGAACCTGCATAATATGACAGACGCTCAACTCGTCCGAGCGATCGACGACCTTGGCCGACGCCTGGCGGAGAAAGTACCGGATCTCCCACTATCTCCACCTCCAGTCACTCCACAGGAAACTCCTACTCCTCCTTACAATCCCAGCGGTGGGAGGAGAGCTGCCCGCAGAACTCGTTCATGCAGAATATGATCGCTATCAAGTGCAGGTTGCCTCCTTTTCTACCGTCGGCGAGGCGCAACAGACGGCCCGGGTATTGCGCGACAAAGGCTATCGTCCGGCTATTGCCGAGACCTCTAACTCTCCCCAGCCTAAGCATAATGTCATGGTGGGTCCCTTCCCTTCCATGCAGGAAGCTCAACAGGTCAGCTCGCGGATACAAAAAATCTTGCGCGTGACGCCATTGGTCGTGCAAACTTCGGTCCGCTAAGCGCCCGTGGAGCGACTGCGGAGTAAGCGAGCGACCAGTCGCTGCTCCGCACTCTTGTCAAGTCTCGCGAAGGGTGCTTTAACCCTCAACGAAAGGAGGGATCGTCATGATTACGTTTGCCGATTACGCGAACAAGTACAAACATATCCGCATGGAACGGCGGGATGGGATTCTTCAGATCCAGTTGCACACGAATGGCGGAACTCTCAAATGGGGGGGTGGCCCTCACGAAGAGTTGGGGTACTGCTTCAGCGACATCGGCGCTGACCCGGAGAATCACGTCATTATCATGACCGGCACCGGCGAGAATTTCAACGCCGAGTTCGACGCCGGCAGCCTGGGGAAAATCACGCCGCGCTCCTGGGACCACATCTACTGGGATGCGAAACGTTTGCTGATGAACCTGTTGGATATCGAGGTCCCGATGATTGCCGCCGTGAACGGGCCGGCGCTCATTCACGCGGAATTAGCCGTACTCTGTGACATCGTGCTGGCGGCGGATACGGCGGTGTTTCAAGATGCTCCCCACTTTCCCGGTGGTCTGGTCCCTGGAGACGGAGTTCACGTGGTCTGGCCCCTGGTGCTGGGCATCAACCGCGGGCGATATTTCTTGCTCACCGGTCAGAAATTGTCGGCACAAGAGGCGCTGAACCTTGGGGTGGTCAACGAAGTCTTGCCACGCGAGAAACTGCTGCCGCGTGCGTGGGAGTTGGCCGCGCAACTCATGAAGCAACCTTTACTGACCCGGCGCTACGCACGGGTAGTCCTCGTCCAGCAACTCAAACGCCTCATGCTTGATAACCTCGGCTACGGACTCGCCCTGGAGGGTTTGGGAGCAACCGACTACTGGCCGACAGGACAGGATTGACCAGAGGCCAGAGGTCGGGGGTCGGGAATCGGTTCGATTACCCGGCGGTATCGACTCATCTTTATCTCCATACCGGCCCCCGATCCCTGACCCCTTATCTTATGAGGAGCTTATGTCAGGAAAACTCGATGGGAAAGTAGCAATCGTCACAGCTGGTGGCTCAGGCATCGGCGCGGCAACGGCACGTCGCTTCGCTCAGGAAGGCGCGTGCGTGGTGGTCGCTGATCTCAGCGGCAAACGTGCCGAAGAAGTGACCGCTGCCGTTAAAGCGAGCGGCGGCAAAGCCGTAGGCATCAAAATGGATGCCGCCGATCCCGAGGGCGTGCAGGCGACCATAAAACTCGCGCTCGACACCTATGGTCGCCTCGACGTCATGTTCAATAATGCCGGCATGGCGGAGGCCGCCCTCCTTGAGGACACTTCTTTGGAAAGCTGGAATCGGGTATTGGCCGTCACTTTGACCAGCACCTTTCTGGGTATGAAATACTGCTTGCCGCTCATGCGCCAACAAGGCAAAGGAGCGATCGTCAACACCGCTTCGATCTCCGGCACTGGGGGTGATTATGGCTTGTCTTCGTATAACGCGGCAAAAGCTGGGGTGATTAACCTGACCCGCGCCGTCGCGATCGAAAACGCCAAGTACAACATCCGAGCCAACTGTGTCTGCCCAGGCGCCATCAACACCCGCGTAGCGCAAGTTCTTGGCAAGGAACGAGCGGAGGAATTCCGCCGTCTCCAGGCCGCCGCGCATCCTCTCGGGCGCATGGGCGAACCGGAGGAGATTGCCAGTACCGTCCTGTTTCTGGCTTCCGACGAGGCGTCATTCATCACCGGAGCGATGATCGTAGCGGACGGCGGTGTCACGGCTCATACCGGGTTGCCCGATCTGTTGAGCTTACAAAAGTAGCAATCCATGCCTCTCGCTCCGTGGCAAAAAGCGTAGGCTTACAGATGAACTGGGGGTTACTTCAGGCCGCCAAGCACGCGGAAATCCAGCGGCTCACTGACATGCGGTTGAGCGAGGTGACGCCGAGTGTTCGTAATTTCTCTCAATATGTGACCACGCATAGACAGGAACTCGCGGTGATTGCCGCGTTGAAGCGCACGGACCCACGAACGGGACGTGACTGGCCTGACCGCGACCTCGTCACCCTCGCGCAAGAGTGCGACGACGCCGAGGTTGGCGCAGTCGCCGTGTACACTGAAGCGCCCGTGTTCGGTTCGTCACCGCAAGACTTGCGGACTATTGCTGCGGCGGTATCCGCGCCGGTCCTCCAACTGGACCTGATTCTGCACCCAGCCCAAATCCATCATGCTCGCTTGCACGGCGCTGATGCCGTGTTGCTCGTCGCCGGCGTGGTCGATGTCGCAACCTTGGCGAACCTGGTGACCGTGGCAAGTTCTCTCCACGTTACCCCAGTCGTGGCAGTCGAGACCTCGACTGAGATTACACAAGCCCTGACCGCAGGAGCTTTTCTTCTGGGCCTGACTTCGCCTGCCGGTATGCTTGATCTCGCGTTGATCGACACACTCGCGGCTG
>Ga0187894_10007475_pt1 | contig 10296 bp, 9 predicted proteins | sample GBC1701081metaG_FD_136650 | JGI IMG/M metagenome (GOLD analysis project Ga0187894, IMG submission 136650) | White microbial mat communities from a lava cave in the Kipuka Kanohina Cave System on the Island of Hawaii, USA - GBC170108-1 metaG ... | reverse complement strand
TTGGAAGTATCTCTCCACCGGAGCGTGGACCGATCCCATCGACGAAGTCGTGGAAAGGGCTCGACAAATCATTTACTTCTAGGCGTTAACCGAGCATGACGACGTAATGGACGACGAAATCCTGGGCTGGTTGAAAGGGCAGAAATGATTCGCAGTGATGGGCGGGAACCCGAGGACCTTCGTCCTCTCAGTTTCGAGCGGGACTACACCGCCTTCGCACCGGGCTCGGTATTGGTTTCCATGGGCCGGACCCGAGTGTTGTGCACCGCGTCGGTTGACGAGCGGGTACCGCCTTGGATGCGGGGCAAGGGCACCGGGTGGGTGACGGCGGAGTACTCGATGCTCCCGGGCTCTACTTCGGAGCGCTCGGACAGGGAAGTGAACCGAGGCAAGCCCTCAGGCCGAACCCAGGAGATCCAGCGCCTCATCGGCCGGTCGTTGCGCTCGGTATGTGACATGTCCCTGCTGGGTGAGCGTCAGGTGCTGCTCGACTGCGACGTGCTCCAGGCCGACGGCGGAACGCGCACCGCCTCGATCTGTGGGGCCTATGTGGCTCTTCACGACGCCTGCACCCGCCTGGTAGCCGCAGGCCGCCTGAAGCAGACGCCCCTGACGGCCGCGTGCGCCGCAATCTCGGTAGGCGTGGTGGACGCGGTGGCGCTCCTGGACCTGGACTACTCCGAGGATGTGCGGGCCGAAGTCGACATGAACGTGGTCATGACCTCGGCCGGTCGTTTCGTTGAAGTTCAGGGCACAGCCGAGGGATTGGCGTTCACTCGCTCTGAACTCGACGATCTGCTCGGCTTGGCAGAGCACGGCATCGCCGAGATCCTTGAAGTCCAGGATGCGGCGCTGGCCACTCAGCCTCCCCCCCGAACCCTGCCGACAGGACGTTAACTTAGGTTGACTCCGATGCGTCTGGTATTGGCCACCGCCAATCCTCAGAAGGCCATCGAAGTTGCCGACCTCCTTCGAGCGTTCGAGGTCGTTCCTCGACCGGCGTCATTGGGAGAGGTCGACGAAACCGAGCCAACCCTGCAGGGCAATGCCCGGCTCAAGGCTAAGGCGGTCATGACTGCAACCGGCCAGGCGGCCGTGGCCGATGACACCGGATTGGAGGTCGAGGCTCTAGACGGGCGGCCTGGCGTTTTGTCGGCTCGGATGGCCGGCCCGGACGCGACCTACGCCGAAAACGTGGCCTACCTCCTCGACGCGCTGGACGGTGTTGGCGCCCGGAACCCGGCGGCCCGCCGGGCCTGCTTTCGTACCGTGGCCACGGTGGCCTTTCCCGACGGTCGCGAACTTGTGGCCGAAGGGTGCCTTGAGGGTGAAATCGCGCTCGGCCCCCGGGGCGACGCCGGCTTCGGCTACGACCCGGTGTTCGTGCCCGCGGGAGGTGACGGGCGTACCCTGGCAGAGATGACGCTGGAGGCCAAACAGGCCATCTCCCATAGAGGTCGCGCCTTTCGGGCCCTGGCTGTAGCGCTCGCTAGCCTTTAAAGCTGTGGCTCGCTCGTACCTGATCCGTACCTTCGGTTGTCAGATGAATGAGCACGACTCCGAACGCCTGGCCGGCTTGATGGAGGCCGACGGCATGGTGGCCGCAGAGGATGTCGAGTCGGCCGACGTCGTCATCCTCAACACCTGCTGCATTCGGGAAAACGCCGACAACAAGCTCTACGGCCACCTCGGTCACCTGAAGTCTCTCAAGGACCGCCGTCCGGAAATGCAGATCGCGGTGGGTGGTTGCCTTGCCCAGAAGGATCGCGCTCTGGTGGCCGAGAAGGCCCCACACGTGGACGTGGTGTTCGGCACCCACAATTTGGCTCGAGCGGGCGACCTGCTGGCCGAAGCGGCTCGGCGGGATGGATCGGAATCGCTGGTTGAGATTCTCGACGCAACCGACCCAGATGACCACGCCGCGTTCCCGTCCGCACTTCCGGTCAAACGCGATGTTGCGTGGGCCTCGTGGGTGACCATCCAGATCGGCTGCGACAACGCGTGTGCTTTTTGCATCGTTCCCTCGGTGCGAGGAAAAGAGATGAGTCGTTCACCTGACGAAATTTTGGCCGAAGTGCGTGCGCTGGTGGCCGACGGTGTGGTGGAGGTGACGCTGCTGGGCCAAAACGTCAACTCCTATGGACGCGACATCACCCGGCGGGGTCCGTTGTTTGCCGAGCTTCTACGCCGTGTAGGCGCCGTCGATGGCCTGCGCCGCGTGCGATACACGAGCCCCCATCCCAAGGACCTCCGGCCCGACACCATTGCCGCCATGGCCGAAGTCCCTACTGTCTGCGAGCATCTTCACCTTCCGCTGCAGTCCGGTTCGGACCGGATCCTCGCCGCCATGCACCGGGGTTACAACGCCGAGCGGTACTTGGAACGTCTCGCGGCGGCCCGCGCCGGCGTTGCCGATCTGGCCGTGACAACCGACTTGATCGTCGGGTTTCCCGGTGAGAGCGAGGACGACTTCGAGGCGACTCTCGCCGTGGTCGCCGAGGCCGGCTTCGACAGCGCCTACACCTTCATCTTCTCCCCTCGGCCGGGTACCCAGGCTGCGGAAATGCAGGACAGCTTCGTCTCCCCCGAGGTGACCGCCGAGCGCTTGGAGCGCCTACGGATGGTGGTGGAGCGTTCGGCCCTAAAGCGCCATCAGGATCGAATCGGGCGGGTCGAGGAGGTCCTGGTGGAGGGACCGAGTCGCAAGTCCGCAACGGAGGCCACAGGGCGCACCCTCCAGAACAAGCTGGTCCACTTCCCCTCGGAACCGATTCCGCCGCCCGGAAGCTTCGCTTCGGTCGCCATCACTGCCGCCGCTCCTCACTACCTGCGGGGTGAGTTGGTAGGTGTCACGGCCCGGCCGAGCCGTCGTCGCCTCATCCCGGTCACTGCTGGTTGACGACTACCGCTCCTCGACACCTGGCCCTGGTGGGGCCAACGGCGTCAGGTAAGTCGGATCTGGCAATTGCCGCCGCCCGGTGCCTGGGTGATGTCGAGATCGTCTCCGCCGATTCCATGCAGGTTTACCGGGGCATGGACATCGGCACGGCCAAGACCTCGCTGGAGCAGCGCCAAGGCGTAACGCACCACCTACTGGATGTGGCCGATCCCAGCAAGGACTACTCGCTAGCTCGCTTTCAAGCCCAGTCGCGTGAGGCGATCGAAGCGATCGAGGGGCGGGGCCGTCGGGCTCTGGTGGTTGGCGGCACCGGGCTGTACGTCCAGGCCGTGGTCGACGGTCTGACCATGCCTGGGTCATGGCCACAGGTGCGGACGGAACTCGAAAACATCGTCGCCCAAGACGGCACCGCGACTCTTTACCGGCGCCTGATGGAGACAGACCCACTTGCGGCGAGCCGTATGGAGCCGTCCAATGCCCGCCGTCTGGTTCGAGCCCTGGAAGTGACCATCGGCTCGGGGCGACCGTTTTCCGCCTACGGAGCCGGCATTGGGGCCTATCCCGCCACTCGGTTCGCGATGGTGGGGCTGTGGTTGAGCCGGGCCGTGATCGGGGCGCGTATCGCCGACCGGTTTCGCGATCAGATGGCGGCCGGTTGGCTCGACGAGGTTGCCTATCTGGCCCAGGCTCAGTGCGGCCTGTCGCGCACCGCCCGCCAGGCGCTTGGCTACCGGGAACTGCTCACCCACCTGGAAATAGGCAGGGCGCTGGATTCGGCTGTGGCGGAGGCTGTGATCCGCACCCAGCGGTTCGCCCGTCGACAACGCGCCTGGTTCCGGAGGGATCCCCGGATCACCTGGATGGCAACACCGTCAAATGCGGTCGGACTTCTACCGGCCCTCCTGGGACAATGGTCGAAGTGACTCAAGCTCGGGCCCCCTCCTATAGCGACGGTCGCCACCCCACGGCTCTGCGGCTGGAGAAGTATCACGGGCTGGGCAACGACTTCCTGGTGCTAGTAGATCTGGCTGACGAGCTCGATGTGGGTCCGAGTGCTGCGCGCCTGTTGTGCGATCGCCGGCGAGGTATTGGTGCCGATGGCATCATTCGGGTCTTCTCCGGCGCTGCGTCTGGGGCCGATTACACCATGGTGTTGCGCAATGCCGACGGAACCCGTGCCGAGATGAGCGGGAACGGCATTCGCTGCCTGGCCCGGGCGCTGGTTGACCTGGGAGTGGAGAAATCCGATCGATTCATTATCGCTACCGGTGCGGGGCCCCGACGTGTGGTCATGGAGTCCGACTCCACGGTGACGGTCGCCATGGGGATGGCCCGTGTCTTCGAAGTGAGCGGGTCCTCGCAGTGGCCAACGATGGGAATTGATATGGGAAACCCACATGCGGTAATCCGAGTTGACGATGTATCCACCGTCGATCTCGACTCCGTGGCAGCGCATTGGGGTGGAACCCTCAACGTCGAGGTAGTGGCCCTCGGTCCCCGCTTGAAAAACAGTGAGCCAACCGTCGGGCCGGGCGGTGGTCCGATGCCGCTGGCAGTCGACCATGTTGTCACCATGAGAGTCCATGAGAGAGGGGTAGGCGAGACCATGGCCTGCGGAACCGGCGCGGCCGCGGCGGCGTTCGCCTTTCGGCAGTGGGGCCTAGTAGGTGAATCGGTAACCGTCGAGCAACCCGGGGGCCGGGTGGAGGTGGATCTCAGCGGGCCGGAAGTGCTCTTGCGTGGGCCGGCATTACGGGTTGCCACCGTTTGCGTCTCGGAGCCACCCAGACCGCAGCCCATGGATGGATGGCCATGGCGTTAATCGAGCGCCATCGCCGTGAGAACGTGGTGTTGGTAGGGGTGGCGTTTTCGTCGACCAGTTCGGCTGCGGCCGAGGCGTCTTTGGACGAGTTGGCGGCACTGGCCGACACGGCGGGCGCCGACGAGGCGGGGCGGGTATTGCAGCGGCGGGACGCACCCGATCCGGCCACGTTCGTCGGCCGGGGCAAGGCAGCGGAACTACGAGAGCTGTCCGATGCGGTGGATGCGGACACTGTTGTCTTCGACGATGAGCTCAGTCCGGCGCAGAGCCGAAACCTCGAAAAGATCCTGGGCCGCACCGCCATCGACAGGGCCGCCCTGATCCTCGACATCTTCGCTCAGCACGCGCACAGCCAGGAAGGAAAGGCTCAGGTCGAGCTGGCTCAGCTCCGCTATCGCCTCCCGAGGCTAAGAGGTAAGGGCAAGGCTCTCAGCCAGCAGGCCGGCGGAATCATCGGCACCCGCGGTCCTGGCGAAACCCAACTGGAGGTTGACCGGCGGCGCCTGTTGCGCCGGGTAACCCGTCTTGAGGCCGATCTCCGGGAACTGAGCAAGAACCGCCGTACCCAACGCAAAGCCCGAGTCCGTTCCGGGCTGGCCGGCGTGGCCCTGGTGGGATACACCAACGCGGGCAAGTCGACGCTCATCAATTGTCTCACCGACGCCCATGTCCTGGCCGAGGACCGCCTGTTCGCCACCGTGGATCCCACCACGCGGCGCCTGGAGATGCCGGGTGGAGAAAGAGTCCTGATCACCGACACGGTCGGATTCGTGCGGAAGTTGCCTCACCAGTTGGTCGAAGCATTCCGTTCCACGCTCGACGAGGTGCGCGATGCGGACCTGTTGATCCACGTGGTCGACGCGTCGGCCCACGACCCCGAGGACCAAATGGATGCCGTGCGGTCCGTCCTGGCCGAGATTGATGCCGACGAGGTACCCGAACTGGTGGTGTTCAACAAGATCGATCGGGCCGACCCTGAGCGCGTAAATTGGTTGCTATCCCGTCACCCCGACTCAATTGCAGTATCCGCGGTTAACGGCAGGGGAATGGAGGATCTGGTGAATGGCCTCGCCGATCGGCTTCGCAGACTCAGTCGCATCGTGGATCTGGTGATCCCATTCGAACGGGGCGATGTCGTGGCGGCGGTCCATCGCGCCGGTGGGGTCATCGAGCAGAGTCACGGAGAGGGGGCAACTTTGATCCGGGCCCGTATGGGCGAGGCCGATGTGGCGCGCGTCGCCGAGTTCGTCGTGACTTCGTGACCGATCGGCGGGTCACCGACTTGGATGTCTCGGCTTCGAAACCATCGGTAACTGCCGTCGGCGGATTCGTTCCCCCGCCCTATCCCTACGATCGGCTTGATCCCATGCGCAAAGCCGCCGCGGCGTATGAAGGAGGCGCCATTGACCTTTCGATCGGCACCCCGTCGGACGCCCCACCGCCGGCGGCGTTAAGTGCCCTGGCTAACTCGGGAACTGAGCGTGGCTATCCGCCTTCTATCGGATCGACGACCTTGCGGCAGGCGGCGTGCGGCTGGATGGCCCGCCGCTTCGGGGTGACGGTGTATCCCGAACAGGTGGCCTCCTGCATGGGAACCAAAGAGTTCGTCGCCCAGTCGGCGGGCTGGCTGAAGCTTCGGGATCCCCGACGCGACACGGTTCTGTATCCGGCGGTCTCCTATCCCACCTACGCCATGGGGGCCACGCTGGCCGGGTGTCGAGCCGTGGCTGTCCCCGTGGATACCCAATGGCGACTCGACCTCACACAGGTCGACCCCGCCGACGTTGCACGGGCTCTGTGCCTGTGGGTCAACACGCCTGCGAATCCGACGGGTGCCCTCGACGATCTGGCTGCGGTCGCGGCTTGGGGTCGTAGCCACGGAGTGCCCGTACTGAGCGACGAGTGCTACATCGAGTTCACTTGGCGAGGTCCCCCGAGAACTATTCTCGAATCGGGCTGCGACGGGGTTCTGGCGCTTCACTCATTATCGAAACGATCAAATCTGGCTGGGTTGCGGGTCGGTTTCTATGCCGGTGATCCGGAGTTGGTCTCCTACCTGCGTGAGGTCCGCAAGCACGCCGGGTTCATGGTTGCCGGACCGGTCCAAGCGGCGGCGTCAGCAGCCCTTGACGACGATGGACACGTTGATGTCCAACGCCGGCAATATCAGCACCGGCTTCGGGTGGTGGCCGATGCATTCGGATTACTGGGTACCGAGGTGGTCCTGCCCGACGGGACTTTCTACCTCTGGTTTTCCGCTCCCGGCGGAGACTCCTGGGCATTTGCCGCCTCTTTGGCCGAACGCTATGGAGTATTGGTTGCGCCCGGCGATCTCTACGGCCCCGCCGGCGCCGGCTATGTCCGGGCGGCCATGGTGATCGGCGATGCCGCGACCGAAGCGATAGTCCGGCGTTTCGGCCGCTACTCCACGACGGGCGGCCAGCCCGGCCGGAACATCTGATCGCCGTTCACGCTCGCCACCAACCAGTTCCCACCCTCGTGATGCATCGCGAACCTCCGCACGAAGTCCGATCGTCCCGCGACGAATCGCGATGGCCGACCGTTGTATTCCATGAAGGTGACCATTTCCGCGTCGAGGCCCACCACCTCGGGCTCGTCGCAGGGGGCCCAGGTGCGGGCGCTGAAGCCCTTCCAAATGGTGTTCCACCGTTGAATCAACTCGTTGGAGAACGGTGGCCACAAGTCGTGCGAACTCGGACACTCAGCCAACCCCGTGGCGATTGCATCCAACCTCGGGACATCCAACTTCTGGCCATCCCAATCCTGCTCGTGGCCGATCATGCTCGAATGACGATGCGACCACACCCAATCCTGGGCAAGTACCAGGCGCAAGGTGGGATGGGTGCCGGGCCAGGCGGCCCGGAGATCCCCATTGTCCATCACCGCCTCGATCCACCTTCGAGCCGCGACCTGAGGAGTGCCGGCGGGTTGGTCGGCAGCATCCACTCGTCGCAGATTAGGCCGCCGCGGCCCAGCACCCGTGGGTTTGGCGCCCTTGAAGGTTCCGGCTTTCATTGTTGGTCGGTGTTCATGGCGGTAGCGTCCAACCGGGCTCAGCCTCGAGACCCGCCACGACGCCCCAGGAGGTGATGATGGAGCCGATCGATTCCCTCCCCACCGACGTCGAAAGTCTTCATCGCGGCCTCAAGTGGCTGGTGCGACGGCTGGTTGATTCCGAGCAGTCCCAAGCCGAAGCAATGGCCGAACTTCGATCGGAGTGGGCGGCTCAAGCCGGCCCCCTTCATCAAGCCGTGGAGGAACTTCGGTGGCGACTCGAACAGCTAAGCGCGGAGGTCGCCAGCAATCCGACCCCCGACGGTTCGACCCAGCAGTCAATCCTGTGGTCGATTCAGATGCGTCTCGATGAATTGACGGCCCAGGTGGCAGACGTAGCTCGAAGCGGCCAACGAATCGATACGCTCAACGTCCGGATCGACCACATGCAGGCCGAGGTGGAATCTGCACGTCATGCGGCGTTGACGGCCTCCACCGAGCAGCTGAGTGCCGTCGCCCGCCTCCGGTCGTTGGAATCAATGCCCAAGGACATGGAAGACCTCTACCGGGAGCTGGAACGGGTCTCCGAGGCCGTGTCCAGGTCAGTCGCCGAAGGCGTCGGCAATCTCGATGATCGCTTGGCTCCGGTCGAGACCCGCGTCGGTGATCTGGTCTTGGAGTTCGAACAGGTGGCAATGGAAACCAAGGTTGCCCTGCAGGCCAATCTGTTGGCATCGGCTCGGGAGGTGGAAGGATTTGAAACGCGAGTTCGGGCGCTGGAATCCCTGGGTGTCGACGTGGTCCGCCTTGGGGCCGAAGTCGAGGGTCGCGATCGCGATGGGCTGGCGTTCAGGGAACAGGTGGAAGAGGCTCTGGCCGCATTGGGAGGCCGCCTAGCGCGGCTCGATTCGGTGCCTGCGGATCTGGAGTCGGTCTACCGCGAAGTAGACCGGATAATGGAGTTCGCCACCAGTAGTCACTCGGAGTTGACTGCGAGCACTCAACCACTTCTCGGTCGGCTGGGGGAACTCCAGAGCAGCCTGGCTATGATCGAGAACCGGGTGCTCGAGACGGAGACGCTTCCCGAGTCGATCGAGTCACTGCGATCGGATCTTTCCTTTCTTCCGGATCGGTTGTCGGATCTGAGCGCCGAGGTCGAACGCGTGAAGACTGCAGCGGCGCAGACCCAGGCCGAGATGACCCGTATGTGGGATTCAATTGAAAGTAGAACCGACGCCGCAGCCGAGGATGCGGCCAGAGCGTATTGGACGGCTGGTGAGGCCGCCGAGAAGCTCGCCGATGTTCAGGCCCGGCTGGCCGGAATGGAAGCCGTAACCGCCGGCGTGGTCTCGCCCCTGGCCGACACGCTGACCGGCGTTCGAACCGAGATGGACCGGGTGGCGGCGGAGATGCGCGCGACAACGGGCTCCGTTGTCGGCGATATCAGCCTGCTCGAACGCCATGTGGCGGAGCTGGCTGATGTATTGGCAACGCAAAGGGCCGACTCTGCGCTGTTTGAGGACCAAAGTCGCGAGATCGATTCCGCACTGAGATCGGATATGGAGCGGCTAAGCGCAGCACTGCGAGACGAGACCATCGGTGTCGCTGAGGGGGCTTCGGCCGCCGCGCTCACGGCCCTTGCTGGGAGAGTGGAAGAACTAGGTGAACAGCTGGAGCTCCTTCACGTCACGGTGGCCGAGCCTGGGGCGACCGTCGATCTAGGCCAGGAGCTCGCCCAGGTGGCGGGGCACGTCGAAGTATGGCGAGAGCTGGCGGCATCCCTCTCCGAACGGATCGCGGACCTGGAACGGTTGCCCATGTTGGTGACCGGCATGGGTCGCCTGATGCAAAGGGCGGCAGCTCAGGGTGTGCTCGACGGGGCCTTGGTCGCCGCCGTCGAGGAGCGTCTGGAGGTGACGGTTAATGAAGCCCTGCAGCTTGGCAGCGAGGCATCCGACGCCGTTCGGGCCGTCGCCCGTGAGGTCGGGGAGCTCGCGGGACGGGTCGAATCCATCGCTGGTGACGCTCGCGGCGATGGGCCGGCCAGCCTCCTGCGGGTGGAGGAAAGCCTCCGACTGCTTCAGTCGGAATTGGATGCTGTCCGTCAGGCCGGATTGGTGGATCTCAAGTCACGGACTTCACCGCTGGCCGAGGCGGTGATGGAGTTGCAGACAGGAATGGGTCAATTGCTGGAGGAGGCCGCCGGCGATCGCGACGTGATCATGGCGAGCGTAAATGCCCTGGACGCCCTGGCCGAGCGCACTGCTGCTCTCGAGGACCTGCCGGGCGAAGTGGCGATGTTGGACGCGGTGGTGACCCGTCTCGATCGTGACGTGGTCGTATCCCAACAGGCGGCGCTGGCTGCTGCGACCTATCGTCTGGCCCAGATCGACTCGTCGCTGCGCTCGCTGGAGTCGTTGAGAGCCGATGTCGACGGCCTGTATGGGTCGCTGTTCAAAATGGCTGAAGAGATCGGGCTGCCCACCGTGCCTCAAAGGCCCGAAATCGGAAGGATGACCGAAATCGACAGATGACACAAACCGACAGAATGACCGAAATT
>Ga0187894_10007474_pt1 | contig 10297 bp, 9 predicted proteins | sample GBC1701081metaG_FD_136650 | JGI IMG/M metagenome (GOLD analysis project Ga0187894, IMG submission 136650) | White microbial mat communities from a lava cave in the Kipuka Kanohina Cave System on the Island of Hawaii, USA - GBC170108-1 metaG ... | reverse complement strand
GGCGGAGAACGCCTTCATGTCGCAGGTGCCGCGACCGTAGTACTTGTCGCCCTTGTCGGTCAGCGCCCACGGATCGGTATCCCAGGGCTGGCCGTCGACCGGCACGACGTCGGTGTGCCCCGAGAGCACGATGCCGCCTTCCTTTGCCGGACCGACGCTGGCGTAGAGATTGGCCTTGGTGCCGTCCTCATTGGGCACCAGCGTCGAGTCGATGCCGTGCCCCTTGAGGTAGTCGCGAACGTAGTGAATCAGCGTCAGGTTCGATTCACGCGACGTCGTGTCGAACGCCACCAGGCGTCGCAGCATTTCGACCGAACCGACGATTTCTCCCGCCATTCAAAAGCTCCACCTTTTTGCAGGGGTGGATATCGCCATGATGGCCCGGGCGAATCAAGCGACGAGCCCGCATATCTTCTTCCCCTGGGAGCGCGGGCGTCCCTCCCGCTCATGTCTCGGCGCTGCGCGCGCAGGCGAAAGCCAGCTTTCGTTGCAGATGCGGGCGGGACGCCCGCGCTCCCAGGAGAAGACCTACGCGTAGCCGCCGGCGCCGTTCTTGCCGATCATGGCCAGGAACTCGCGCCGCGTCGACGGATCGTCGCGGAACGAGCCCAGCATGCGGCTGGTGACCATGGCGACGCCCGGCTTGCGGATGCCGCGCGTGGTCATGCACTGGTGCGCCGCCTCGATGACGACGGCCACGCCGCGCGGTTCCAGCGCTTCCTGGATGCAGTTGGCGATCTGCGCCGTCATCTTCTCCTGGATCTGCAGCCGCTTGGCGTACGCCTCGACGATCCGCGCCAGCTTGCTGATGCCGACCACGCGATGCGCCGGCAGATAGCCGACATGCGCCTTGCCGATGATCGGCACGATGTGATGCTCGCAGTACGACTCCAGGCGGATGTCGCGCAGCACGACCATCTCGTCGTAGCCGTCGGTTTCCTCGAAGGTGCGCGCCAGGATCTCGCGCGGATCCTCGGCGTAGCCGGCAAAGAACTCATCATACGAGCGCACGACGCGATCGGGCGTGCCGATCAGGCCTTCGCGATCGGGGTCATCGCCCGCCCAGCGGATCAGCGTGCGCACGGCTTCCTCGGCTTCGGCACGCGTTGGTTTCACCTGCGACGCAGCGGCGGCGGATGCGCCCAGATCGGGCCTCTTCAGCACCTTGTTCATCCCTCGATCCTTCCTGGCAGCTGGCCGACTTTCCTCAGTTCAGAGTCCGATGCTCCTGCGACAGCGTCGACCTGTGCTCGCGCGGCAGGTCGAGGGAGAATGTCGGGATACGGATGTCGAAGCGTTCGCCGCTTTCCGCCACCATCTGATAGGTCCCGGTCATGAAGCCCGACGGCGTATCCAGTGGACAGCCGCTGGTGTACTCGAACGCCTTGCCGGGGTCGATCGTCGGCGTCTTGCCGACAACACCGGGTCCACGCACTTCTTCCTGCCGGCCGCGCGCATTGGTGATCATCCAGTGCCGGCTCACCAACTGCACTTTCTCCGTGCCGCGATTCTCGATGCGCACGGTATAGGCCCAGACCCAGCGCCCGTCATCGGGCTCGGACTGGTCCTGCAGATAGGTCGGCGCTACCGTCACGCGGATTGCCCGCGTTTCTTCGCTGAACATCATTCGCTCCGTACCGGCCCGCAAGCCCCACTTCTGCCGACTTTATCGCCGGGAGACGCCCATCGCCAGACGACCGATAGGCATCGCAGGCATACCGAGCGCAATAGGTGGGATTGAGGCAAACATATTCAAGCCGACGCGACCGTTGGTCCGACGCCGCCTGCCCGCCACCACCGCCTAGATCGTGATGATCAGGCATAGCCCATAATATTGTCGTGGTCTTCCGTCGGCGCGCTTCGAAGACCGCACGGCCAAAATCAACCTCGACGAGGTCGCAGCCAGTGGCCTCCGTCGAAAGGCTCAATCGTGTATATACACTTCCTTGTTTCAGTGCCGCAGGACCTGCGCTATCTTCGTGTCGAATGTTGGTTTGGGACCGGGCGATCCGCGCGCCGTGACGAATGATGAGCGATCCGTCCAAGAGTGATGTGCCGAGAGACCTGCAGCCGCCGCAATGCACGCTATTGCGGCTGCGACGTACGACGCGTCGCGTGACGCAGATATACGATCGCCACCTGGCCTCCCTGGGGCTGCGCATCACGCAGTACTCGCTGCTGGGCAGCCTCATGGGGCAGCCGCCCATGCCGATCGGCACGTTCGCCGAGATCATGGGCATGGACCGCACCACGCTGACGCGCAACATCCGGCCCCTGATCCGGTCCGGATGGATCGAGCTGGTGGCCGGCGATGATCGTCGGCAGCGCGCGATCGCGCTCACACCGGAAGGCAAGGCCATCTTCCGTCGCGCCGTACCGCTGTGGCGTCAGGCCGAGAGCGAGTTGCGTGCCGCCGTGGGCATCGACGCGATCAGCCAGCTGCAGCACCTGCTCGATCACTCGCTGGAGCGCATCGCGCCAACGCCCTGACACGCAGCAACTCTCGATGCCATCCGATCGGTAAAGCCTTCATGGTGAGCTTGTCGAACCATGAAGCGATCGCACCGCGGTCCGTGCGACGGCTTCATGGTTCGACAGGCTCACCATGAAGCATTCTTAGCTACAGGTTGGCGTCGAAGAAGCCGAATTCCAGTTCCATGGCACGACGATAGGCGTTGCGGACCGCCGGACTGTCGTTGCCATGCCAGTCCAACAGCCCTTCGAGCGTCGCGGCCAGGGATGCAAAATCGGGCGCGGCGTAGGCACGAACCCATTCGGCGTAGCGCGGCGCAACCGGACCTTTCGCCAGTTCCTGGCCGAGAAAGGCATAGAGGCGCATGCAGGGCGTCATGGCCGCCGTCGTCAGCCCGATGCCGCCCAGCCGTGCCAGCTCGATCAGGAAGTCGGTGTAGGCCTGTGTCGCAGGACCAGGCGTGACGTTGGTGAGGTCGACGTTCCAACGTTCGGCATAGCCCGCATGCAGCTTCAATTCCTCGATGACGCCCGCGATCAGGCCGGCAAACGCCTGCAAATCGGCGCGCGCCGTCGATTGCGCCAGGCAGTAGGCGTAGGCGCGGGCAAAGGCCTCGAGGAAATACGCATCCTGCGCCACGTAGCGGCGGAAGCTGTCGATCGGCAGGCTGCCGTCGCCGAGTCCGCGCACGAACGGGTGCGCCAGGGTGCGCTGCGCCCAGTCGGCGTTGGCGGCCCACAGGCTTTGCGACAGGCTCGCTGCCGCGGCGGCCGGCTCGGTCTTCATGCCAGCCAGATATAAAGGTCCGGCGGCCTCACACCAACCGGCCTGTGGCCGCGATCCCAGGGATGTTCTCAACCGCAGGGGCATGTGCGTCAGGCGCAGTGTGTCCGTTACCGTCACCCCGGCCGCAGCGCGGGATGACGGGCAGGCCGCTATGCGATAGCGCTTGCGTTCAGCCGGCCAGCGCCTGCACCAGATCGTCGATGATGTCCTCGGCGTCCTCCAGACCGACCGACAGCCGGACCAGGCCGTCGCTGATGCCGAGCTTGGCCCGCTCGACCTCGCCGATGCGCTTGTGCGTCGTCGTCGCGGGATGCGTCACCAGGCTCTTGGCATCGCCCAGGTTGTTGGAGATGTCGATCAGCTTCAGCCGGTTGAGCGTCTCGAAGGCGGCCCACTTGCCGGCCTTGAGCTCGAAAGCGACGATGCCGCCGCCGACCGGCATCTGCTGCATTGCCAGCACATGCTGCGGATGATCCTTGCGGCCGGGATAGAGCACGCGGGCCACGGCCGGATGACCGGCCAGCGCATCGGCCACCCGCGCGGCGTTGGCACAGTGCCGATCGACACGCAGTGCCAGGGTCTCCAGCCCTTTCAGCATCACCCAGGCGTTGAACGGGCTGAGCGATGGTCCGGTGTTGCGGGTGATGGGCTGAAGCTGATCGAGGATGTAGGCCTTGGGCCCGAGAACCGCGCCGCCCAGCGTACGACCCTGCCCGTCGATATATTTGGTCGCCGAGTGCACGACGATGTCGACGCCGAATTCGATGGGCCGCTGCAGTACCGGCGTCGCGAATGCGTTGTCGAGCACGACCTTGGCGCCCGCCGCGTGGGCCAGATCGACGACGGCCTTGATGTCGATAATGTCGAGCATGGGGTTGGACGGAGTCTCGAACAGCACGGCCTTGGTGGGACGCGACAGCGCCTTCTTCCAGGCATCGAGATCCTTACCGTCGACCAACTCGCTCTCGATGCCGAAACGCGGCAGCAGCTCGGTGACGATGTAGTGACACGAACCGAACAGCTGGCGCGCCGCCACGACGCGGTCGCCCGTGCGCAGCAGCGCCAGCAGGGAATAGAAGACGGCGGCCATGCCGGTGGCCGTCGCGCGACAGGCCTCGGCGCCTTCGAGTGCGGCGAGCCGATCCTCGAACGACGACACCGTGGGATTGCCGAAGCGCGAATACTGGAAGCGGTCGAGCGTGCCGGAGAATGCCGCCTCGGCTTCCTCGGCGCTGCGATAGACATAGCCCGAGGTCAGGAACAGCGCCTCCGATGTCTCCTCGAAGTCGCTGCGCCGCAAGCCGCCGCGCACCGCGCGCGTCTGCGGTCGCCAGTTCGCGATCCCTTCGTCCTGCCGTGTCTCGATGCGCCGCCCGCGGAAATCGCCGTCCATCACACCCTCCGACCCGCGCGGCACCGATCCGCCGCGCAACGAAAAAGCCCCGACCAGTGAAGGGCGGGGCTTTTCGGAAGAGCTCCCGACCTTTTAGCGGTTTTTATCGTGGCCGCAAGCCGGTCGGCTTCAAATCCCACGTGAGCGCCGTCATACAACCAGGTTTACCCAGGCGCAAGCGCTATTCACACGCTCGGAAACGGACCGCCGCACGGCCGCAACAAACGCCGAGGAATAGAATACATCGCCCACGCGTTCGTTCGACAACCGCCATCCGCCGGCTGCCCCACCGCACGGCGACTGTCGGGCCGTCATTTCGGGCGTCACGGGTGTTTCTGACGTTTCCAGGCACATCCGCAACGCCCGGGATGGCGGCACCCAAGCCGGCACAAACGCGCAGCACAGCCGGCGAGCGATCGCGTCTGCAAAGCAGGTGTGTTCGCGCTGAAGCAGCTTCTCCACGATCCGTCGCCGCGCTACTCTCACTGCAATCAAGCGGAGAGAAACGACGAGGCGGCCATGAAGACGTACATCTATGTCGGCGCGGCGCAAACGTTCGGCGCCGATGCGCGCACACCCATGCAGGGCATCTATCGTCTCGATGTCGATTCGGGCCGATGGGACACCCTCACCAACGGCCTGCCGGACAAGGTGGAAGTCCGCTGTCTGGCCACCCATCCCGGCGCCCCCCACACCGTCTATGCCGGCACGCAGGCCGGCCCCTACCGCAGCAGCGATGGCGGCGATACGTGGACGGCACTGAAACTGCCCGGCAAGGAACAGCTGGTCTGGTCGCTGTTGATCCATCCCAAGGATCCGCAGACGATCTACGCCGGCACTCAGGGCACGACGATCTATCGCAGCCGGGACGGCGGTACGACCTGGCGCGAGCTCTCACCGCCCGAGCCGAGCGGCATGGTGCACATGAGCTTCCCATGTCGTGTCATTCGCCTGGTCATCGATCCCAATCAGCCGGATGACCTTTACGCTGCATTGGAAGTCGGTGGCGTCATGCGCAGCCACGACGGCGGCGATACCTGGCAGAGCTGCAACGACAGCCTGCTGGAGTTCGCCGAGCAGCCGCGCCTGAAGAGCCGCATCGTGAGCGACACGGAAACCGAGGGCATGATGGATTCACATGCGCTCGCCATCAGCCCGGCACAGTCGGGCACCGTGTTCCTCGCCAACCGCATGGGCCTGTTCCGCAGCGATGACGGCGGCGGCTGCTGGACGGAAATGGAGATCGGCCGCTTCTCGCCGCTGACCTATGCGCGCGACATCAAGGTCTCGCCGCATGATCCCAGGACCATGTATGCCGCGCTGAGCGTTGCCGCCCAGAGCGATGCCGGCTCGCTCTATCGCAGCCATGACCTGGGACAGAGCTGGCAGCGTTTCGACCATGACGTGTCGATCGACAGCACCTTGATGATCATCGCGCCCAGCGCCGCCAATCCCGACCGCGTCTGGTGCGCTGCCCGGCGCGGCCAGGTCTTTGGCACCGAGGACGGCGGCAAGAGCTGGCAACAGCACAGCCTGCCCGACGGCGTCGAGGGCGTGTACGCACTGGCGACCGCTTAAGCAGGCTCATATGAGCCCGTGAGGGAAACGTCATGCTGCGACGGACAGACATGCTCGCGGTTGCCTGTCTGGCGGCCTTCACGCTGGCGCCAGCGGCGCAGGCGCAGATCGCCGCCGCCGCGCCGGAGATCAGCCAGAAGATTGCCGCCTTCGGCCGCGTCATCAATCCGCCCGATGTCGCGGCGCTCTACGCGCCGCTGCACGAACAGGAGCCCTACGCCGGCGTCAAGGTGACGCGCGATATCAAGTATGGCTCGGCGGATCGCCATCTGCTGGATGTCTTCGCCGTCGAGGGTGCCGGCGGCACACGGCCGGTGTTGATCTTCGTGCATGGCGGCGGCTTTATCGCCGGCAACAAGCGAGTACCCGGCACGCCGTTCAACGACCAGGTCCCGCTCTGGGCGGCGCGCAACGGGTTCGTCGGCGTGAACATGACCTATCGTCTGGCGCCGCAGAATCCGTGGCCGGCCGGTGCCGAGGATACCGGCGCCGTCGTGCGCTGGGTGCGCGCGAACATCGCCGCCCACGGCGGCGATCCGGCACGCGTGTTCCTGATGGGTCACTCCGCCGGCGCCGTGCACGTCGCCTCGTACGTGGCGCATCAGGCGTTCCATGGCCCCGACGGCATCGGCCTTGCCGGCGCCATCCTGGTGTCAGGCCTGTTCGACCTCACGGCACGGCCACCGGGCCTGGCGGAGAAAGCCTATTTCGGCGAGGACACCGCGACATACGCTGAACGCTCATCGTTTCCGGGGCTGCTCACCGCGCGTATCCCGCTGATGGTCGTCTATGCCGAACTCGATCCCCTACCCTTCGAACAGGAGTCCGAGAAGCTCAATGCCGCGCTGTGCAAGGCGGGTCGCTGCCCGCAGCTGCTCAAGCTCCCCGAACACAGCCACATCTCCGAGGTCTATTCGATCAACACCAAGGATGTCGGGCTGACCAACCAGATCCTCGCGTTCACCAAGACCGCGCGTTAGGCCCTATCCGGTTGTCGCCGCGAACACGCGCACGTAGTTGCCGCCGAGGATCTTGCCCGCGTCTTCGGGCTTGAAGCCGGCCGCCAGCAGGGCTGCCGCCAGGTCGGGCAGTTGCCGGTAGCTGTCGAACGCTGCCGGTGACAGCAGGCCCAGCATGTCGCTGCCGATGCCGACGTGATCGATCCCGACGGCATCGACCATGCGCGCAATGCCGCCGACGTAAGCGGCCATGTCCGCGAAGATCGTGGTCGGCGGCCATATGCCGATCACCCCGCCGGTGCGCGCGATGATCCGGGCGTGCTCTGGTGAAATCAGCCGGCTGCGCGCCGCCGGCCTGGCGCTCAACGACGTGTGCGACAGAACCAGCGGCTTGGTGGTGACGGACGCGGCGCGTTTCACGAGATCGAGCGTGCCGTGCGCGATGTCCACCACGATGCCCAGCCGGTTGCAGGCGCGCACGACATCGGCGCCAAAATCGGTCAGGCCGCCATGCTGCGGCTCTTCGGTCTGGATATCGCCCAGTTCGTTGACCCGGTAGTGCGTCAGTTGCAGATGCCGCAACTGCCAGGTCGCATGCGCCTCCTGCAACCGTTCGATGCGGCCCTCGAGAAAATCAGCGCCTTCGGCCGAGATCACCACGGCAGGGCCGCGACGGCGCGCATCCGCCAGGGTCGCGGCATTCGTCACCACCGCCAGCTGTTGCTTGCGCACCAAGTCGGTGACGCGCTCGAAGGAACGACGGCCCCAGGCGTAGAGCTCGCCCGGTTCGGGCGTGCGGTTCGCCACGATGCGCCGCTGCTCCTGCAGGATCCGGATCACCGGTGTATCAGCCGCCATCGCCAGGCAGACCAGCGCCATGCCGCCCTCGCGCATGGGGTCGGCGACTGACGTGAAAGGATTGCGGCTGCCGAGAATGTGGCCGGCGTGGCTATGGATGTCGACGCTCACTGTCTGAGCGATGAGTTGCCGCGCCCGTTCGAGGTGCTGTGCCCGGCCCGGGGATTCCGGTGGCCGCGGCAGCTCGCTCGGCCCCTGCGCCGCGGCGATCACCGGATAGAAAAGCGGTGCGGCGGCAAGCACCAGGCGCCGGCTCAGCCCGCTTCCGTCATCCGGCCGCGGCAAGGTGGCCACGATCTGCGCGTCGCGCAGTTGCCAGCGCCAGCCGGTGGGGTCATCGTCCGCGAGCCGATGCCAGCGCCCGCGCAGCCGGACAGGATAAGACGACAGCGCGAGCGGCTCACGGGCCAGGACCTCGACGCATCGCGACGGGTCGGCCGGCAGGCAACTCCGGCAGCAGACCGGCTCCGGCGTCAGCAGGAAATAGTCGTGCCGTTCCGCCGGTTCGACCGGCGCCATCCAGCCGACAAGCTCGACGACGGCGTTCGATGGCACGCGCGCGCCATCGCCCGCCAGATCAGGCCAGTCCAACGCTGTTGCTGGCGGGTGCAGTATGCGCGGCATGGCGCCAGCGTAGTCCTCGTTCACCGCGATGCCAATTGGACCGCGACAGGTTCACGGAGCAAAAGGGTGTATCCTGATCCTGCGATGCAGCTGACGGCGGAAGCAAGGAGGACGGCATGCCTGCTCAACGCTTCGACTTTCCCAACCAGCACGGCCAGCGCCTGGCTGCCCTGCTCGATCTGCCTAACGAGGCGCCGCGCGCCTACGCGCTGTTCGCGCATTGCTTCACCTGCGGCAAGGATGTCCTGGCCGCATCGCGGATCGCGCAGGGCCTGGCGCGGCTGGGGATCGCCGTGCTGCGCTTCGACTTCACCGGCCTGGGTGCCAGCGACGGTGAGTTCGCAAACACCAACTTCTCGTCCAACGTGGCTGACCTCGTGGCCGCCGCCAACCATTTGCGACAGACACGCGCGGCGCCCCAACTGTTGATCGGCCATAGCCTGGGCGGTGCTGCCGTGCTGGCGGCGGCGGCCGACGTTGCCGAAGCGCGGGCGGTGGTCACCATCGGTGCGCCCAGCGATCCCAGCCATGTCACGCACCTGCTGGGCGACAAGCTGGCTGACATCAAAGCCCAGGGCGAGGTCGAGGTATTGCTGGCGGGCCGGCCGTTCCGCGTCCAGCGCCAATTCCTCGAAGACGTCGCCGAACAGAAGCTGAGCGCGCGGATCGCGCAGCTGCGCAAGGCGCTCCTGGTCCTGCATGCGCCGGCTGACGAGACCGTGGGCATCGAAAACGCCAGCGTCATCTTCGGCGCCGCCAGGCATCCCAAGAGCTTCGTGTCGCTCGCCGACGCCGATCACCTGTTGCGCCGGCCGCGCGATGCCGCCTACGTGGCGGGCATCATCGCCGCCTGGGCGGAACGTTACCTCGAGCCGGATACTGCCGCGAGCGCCGATCGTGAACCCGTCGCGGGCGTGCTGGTGGAGGAAACCGGCGGCGGTCGCTTCCAGCAACGCATCAGGGCCGGCAAACACCACCTGCAGGCCGACGAGCCGGTGGCCTCAGGCGGGCTCGATTCCGGGCTCGATCCATATAGCCTGCTGCTGTCGGCGCTGGGTGCCTGCACCAGCATGACCCTGCGTCTCTATGCCGAGCGCAAGAAGCTGCCGCTGGAGCGCGTCTCGGTCCATTTGCGCCACGCCAAGATCCACGCAACCGACTGCGCCGAGTGCGAGACGAAGACCGGCCAGCTCGACCGCATCGACCGCGAGATCGTGCTGCGCGGCAATCTCGACGATACGCAGCGCAAGCGCCTGCTGGAGATCGCCGACATGTGTCCGGTGCATCGGACTCTGACATCGGAAATTCTGATCAAGACCAGCGAACGCCGCGCCGATGCATCGTGAGGCCGGCAGACATCGCCATCGGCTTCCGGTCGTGGGCGTTCGCCGCTTGATCAGCAGCACCACCGGTATTTGATGCCAGTACCGCAAGATCCTTCGCGGCGCTCAGGATGACGGTGGCGCCGACCCGACCTTCCGTTTCCATCAAATGATGACCGCTCTAAAGCGTTTCACGTTTTGACGGAAGCGTAGCCGGCGTTGACGAAATAATTGCGGCACTCGCGTGGGCGAAAGTTCGCCGCGAGATGGCCGACCTGTCGCCAGGTATCGTCGAGGAAGCGTG
>Ga0187894_10007473_pt1 | contig 10297 bp, 10 predicted proteins | sample GBC1701081metaG_FD_136650 | JGI IMG/M metagenome (GOLD analysis project Ga0187894, IMG submission 136650) | White microbial mat communities from a lava cave in the Kipuka Kanohina Cave System on the Island of Hawaii, USA - GBC170108-1 metaG ... | reverse complement strand
TTTGCCGAGCACTACGTCGGCGGCTATGCTTTTCCCTCGCCGCCGATCTTTGCCACAGCCGTGGCGCAGAAAACTAAGCGTCTTCGCTTTGGCACTGGTGTCACTCTGCTGCCTCTCACCAATCCTGTCAAAACTGCCGAAGAGTACGCCATGCTTGACGTACTCAGCGGAGGTCGATTCGACTTCGGCGTCGGGCGGGGCATCCTGCGCGACGAATACGATCTCTTCGGCATCAACGCTAACGAAAGCCAGGGCCGTTATCACGAAGCCCTGGACGTGATACTGCAAGCCTGGACCCAGGACGAGGTGAGCTACAACGGCAAACACTTCAAGGTCGAGCACATCAAAGCCCTACCAAAGCCGGTACAGCAACCGCACCCACCGATCTGGGCGGCCGCCGTGGCTTCACCCGAATCGTTTGTCTGGACCGGCCAACGCGGCTATAACATCATGCTCGTGCCCTTTGCCTATCCCACCTTTGCCCCGCTGCGCGAGCGCGTTGATTTGTATCATAAGGCCCTGATTGAAAGCGGGCATGACCCAGCTCGCAGGGAAATACAAGGCACTTATCACCTCTACGTGGCAGAAGACGACGCGCAAGCACGTAAGGAAGGAGCTACTGAACTCCAACGGTACCTCGATTTCTTCGTCGCTCTGGACAAGCCCTGGCAATCGGCGGATTACAAGGCCTACGGCAAAGGGTTGGGAGAGTTCTTTGCAGGGATGAGTTATGACGTAATGGACCAGGGGGACGCGCTCGTCTTCGGTAGTCCGGAGCGCTGCGTACAGCGGATCAAGAACATTAAACAAGGACTGGGATTGACCTACATGCTGTTTGAGGTGAACTTTGGTGGGATGGCGCACGAGAAGGTGATGAAGTCGCTAGAACGGTTTAGTAAATACGTGTTGCCGCACGTGCGTACTGTCTAACAGTAGTAGCGCAGCAAAAAGAAAAGCACGAAGGAGGGCACATGAGTGCACAAGCATTAAACATCATGTTAGTAGACTTGTTCCGCTCCGAGGAAGCGCTGACGCGGTATCAGCAGGACCCAGATGTAGTAACTGCAAGTTACGACCTCACTGCTGAGGAACGAGAACGGCTAAAGGCGAAAGACATGGGCTGGCTCTATACCCAGGGTGGCGTGCACCCGTACATCCTTCTCCAGTTTGCCTTTGCCGTGCGGCATGATTTGGGACAGTATCTCCAGCAGCTCCAGGCGGCGACCGGGAGGGGCGGAGCGGCACACTAGGGGTCTGGCAGTTGTGAATCGCAGTAAGGGTAGGGGCGACCGGCCGGTCGCCCCTACGAACTAAATGAGGAGGACAGTATGGCAGAAATTGTTGCAGCAATGGCTTCGGTGCATGTCCCGTTATTGACTAGCGCCCCGCACATGGCCGATGAGGCGATGTGGGGGAAGATCCATCGTGGTTTCGACACTCTCCGTGACACATTGGTGGCTTCAGGCGCGGATACGGTTGTGGTGTTCTCAGACGAACACTTCAATGCCCTGGACCCACGTCGCTATCCTTCGTTTGGTGTAGTCACGGCCGAGAGCAGCAGCGGTCCGGTGGAAAACTGGCTTGGCATTCCTCGGGGCAGTATTAAGGCACGTTTCGTTCCTGAACTTGCCGAGGCAATCCTCGGCGAAGGCATGCGTCAGGGGTTTGACCTCACCCGCATCGGTGAGGCTGGTCTGGAACACGGCTTTGTCACTTGTCTCCATTTTCTCACGCCCCGCTGGGATCTCTCCTACCTCTGGCTGATTCAGAATTGCGTCCTTCCTCCTCTGCCGAGTGTGGGACGGTGCTATGATTTTGGTCGCATGGTGGGGCAGGCAATCCGCAACTGGGGCAGCTCGCGCCGGGTCGCAGTACTGGGCACCGGTGGGCTCTCACACGCAGTGGGGACGCCGGACATGGGGCGGACCGATCGACAATTCGATCTGAAGTTCCTCGATCTCTTATGCGCCAATAGTCCGGCCTTGCGCGACATTAGCGATGCGGACATAGAGCCGATCGGCAACGGTACCCATGAAATCCGCAATTGGGTCGCGGTCGCTGGCGCGGTGGCCGGGGCGAAGGGTGAGGTAGTGATGTACGAGGAGACGATGGCTGTGGGCTTCGGTATGATGCGATTTCAGGTCGCGTGATGCCTCCAAAGCAAGAAAATCAGAGAGGAGCTTGCGATGTCCACTCAAGAGAATCTCAAACTATGGGAACAGCATGTCATCGGTGAGTTTGTCGATAAAAATGAAGATTTGTCGCTTTCGACCATGACCGAAGATGCTTCCGTCATGCACATGCCCACACGGTCGGGTGGCAAAGGCAAGGCTGAACTTAAACCCTACTACCGCGATATGTTCATTCCCGCGATTCCCGATGAGTGGGAGCATATAGTCACAAATCGTGTGGTTACGGATGATTACATCGTCGAGGAAGCCAAGGTCCGCCTGGTGCACACCAAACAAATAGACTGGTTCCTGCCCGGTGTTCCGCCCACCGGCAAACCGATCGAAGTTGAGTTGGTGATCGTGATCCAGTTCCGTGACGGTAAGATGGCGGCCGAGCGTATCTACTGGGACCAAGCGGCGGTACTCAGACAGGTCGGCAAACTCTAGACGACGAAGAGTTTCGATGACTCATGTCTCACTTGACATGCTGAACGCCTTGCGCCAGTCTCTCGGTGATGGCGTGGTTGACAGCTCCGAAACGGCCATTGCGCAGTATGGTCGCAACCTTCTTCCCGGCGGCGACCGGCGGCCTGTAGGCGTTGTGTATCCGGCTTCGACCGCAGACGTACAGACCATTGTTCGCATTGCCAATCAGCATCATACCCCGCTCTACAGTATCAGTACGGGAGAAAACAGTGGTCTCGGCCTCAAAAGTCCGATCCAACCGGGCTGCCTGATTGTCGATCTCGGTAGACGGATGAATCGCATCCTGGAAATCGACGAAACCCTCTGTTTTGCGGAAATCGAACCAGGAGTGACGTACCAGCAGATGCATGAGGAACTGGGACGGCACGGTCACCGACTCATGCTCGATACCACTTCCGGTCCTCCCGGCGGCGGCATCGTCGGCAACACGCTTGATAAAGGAGCTGGCTACACGCCATATTTTGATCACTTCGGCATGAGCTGTGGCCTTGAGGTCGTACTCGGTGATGGGCGTATCTTACGCACTGCCGACGGTGCGCTACCGGGCTCTCGCACCTGGCATGTGGCCAAGTATGGCTACGGTCCGTTTCTCGATGGGCTCTTTTTGCAGTCAAACTTTGGCATCGTCACCCGGCTCGGGGTGTGGCTGATGCCACGCCCACCCGCCATTCGTACCTTCACCTTTTTGTTTCCTGATGATGAAGATTTTGGTGAGATTATCGACCTTGTTCGCCCGCTGAAACTCAATAATACCGTCCCCTCATTAATGAAAGTGACCAGTGATCTGTATGGACTGGGGACCGTGGCAACCTATCCATTCGAGCGCACTGGCGGCCATACCCCGCTTCCCGATGAAGTGCGCCGTGAACTCCAACGTGAGTATGGCATTGGCGCATGGTGTGTTTCTGGTGCGTTTTATGGACCGTCTGATGATGCTGTGCGGCCCTTGGTGGAGCGGGTGAAAGACCACTTCGGTCATTCAGAAAAGGCCCATTACGTCTCGCATGAAGAGGCGCAGGAGAACCCCATCCTCAGGATCCATGTCGACACATTTAGTGGGCAACCCACTGACAGTGAACTGGGATTGCTCAACTGGCGTCCGGGCGGTGGGGCATGCTGGTTTTTACCGGCGATGCCGATGGTCGGGGCAATCGCCAATCAGCATCAAGCGCTGTCGCGCCGTATCCTCCGTAAGCATGGACTAGAATATATCACCGAATACGTCTGTGGGCCGCGGATGAGCCGTGCCCTGCATATGATTATCTTCAATCGCCGCGATCCGGAAGAGTGTCAGCGAGTGACTGCTTGCTACCGCGCCCTCATAGCGGCGTACGCTGAGGCGGGCTACCCAATCTCTCGCGCCCCACTCGACTTCCAGGAAGAAGCGATGGCGCGTTTGGAAACGTTTCCCGAAGTGTGTGCGGACATCAAACACGCCCTCGATCCGAATGGTATCTTGTCACCAGGCAGGTACGGCATCAAGTAAGAAAAAGGGGACAGTGCCCACTCTACTCCTAAAGGCTCTTCAAAAACCCATCGTTTGGAGTATTTTCATCCCCTTCTCTAAGGTGTATGCTCCTCTGGTCCTCACCGCCACCTCTATAAGGAAGGGGTATGAAAATCTACAGCTCCATTCCGATCAGAATCCTGCTCCTCACGACATTTCTCTTTGTTCTCGTCTCCGTTGGCCCCACGGCTGCGGAAGAGGTTAGCTCCGTTGCCCTCCAGGCTGGAGAAGGGGATATCGAGGGGGCAGTCGCTGCCTATCGCAAACAATATGATCCTACGACGCCTGGAGGTTTGATTGCATTACGGCAGCTAGCAATCCAAGCTCTGCGCCTGGGATTGCGCCTTGGCGAACCGCATGAACGGAATGTGATTGCTGAGGTCCTTGGTCGGCTAGGTGACCCGGCTGCCTTGTGGGTGCTTGATGAAGCGGTACATTCGAACGAGCCGATGTTGCGGCGCACGGCTGCCGATGCGCTTGGTGATCTGGCCACACCGGGCGCGGTGTGTGTCCTGCGGCGGTTGTACTACACTGACACTGAAGGAAAGCGGCTGGCGCTCTCTGGCTTACGGCGAACCGGCGATAAGACGGCCGTGCTGTGCTATCTCGATGCAGCGACTAGTTCCGACGCTTCACTGCGGGCGCAAGGGATTGGCGGCCTGGGGGAAGCGCGAACCCCGATGGTCCTCCCGGCCTTACGTAAGTACTTGAAGACAGAAAAAGATCCATTGGTCGGCCTTACCGTCGCGCAGGCTTTAGCGGCGATTGGAGACAAAGACGGGTTTGCCTTCCTCAAGGTAAAACTGTCCGACAATCAGGAACAAGTGCGTGATTCAGTGGCCGGCCTGTTAGGAGCGCTAGATGATCCCAGTGTTGTTCCCCTCCTGCGTACGGCACTGCTCTCTGACCCTTCGATAACGGTTCGCACGACTGCGGCTGCCTCGCTTACTCATTTCAAAGACGCCAGTGGATTACCGATTTTGCACGAAGCCCTGGATGACGTCGACTTCCGCGTCCGCCTTGGAGTTGCCATCGCCTTGTCTCGTATGGACTATGTCACCGTAAAGCCGTTGGTAGTGAAAGCGTTGAAGTCTGAGGATCCATTGGTGCGCACCGGTGCCTTGAAAGTTGTCGGTGACAATGGCGACCAGAGTGTGACACCGATGGTGATAGACGCGATCAGCCAGGAAAAAGACCGGTACGTCAAGTCTCAGGCGCTATGGACCTTAGGGAAGATTGGCGATGTAAAGACCGTTCCCCTGGTTATGGACCTGCTTGCCGAAGAGCGGGAAGAGGTCCGTCACTCCGCGGCCGAGGCGTTAGTCTTAATGAGCGATCGCTTGCTCGAAAAAGGAGCTGGGGGTCGGGGATTAGGGACTGGTAAAGCTGGAAACAACTAAGAGTCCGTCTTTGGTGCCCTTCGTTTTTTGAACAACCCCCAACCCCCTTCTTTACTCCTTTTCGGTGCCCTGCTAAGAGGCCGTGCTGATAGCATCACGCAGTAAAAAGGAGCACACTCGTGAACTTCGGCCTCATGTTCCCTTTTCGCAATTCAGTGCGATCCTCCCTGCCATTCCCGGAACTCTATCGTAAACACCTCGATCTTACGGTCAAAGCCGAAGAGCTTGGCTATGATACGGTCTGGTTGACCGAGCATCATTTTGTCGAGGATGGCTATTCCTCTTCGCTGCTTCCCATTGCTGCTGCGATCGCGGCGCGGACCAAGAAGATCCGTATTGGCACGTTTGTCTTATTATTGCCTCTGCATAATGCCCTGCGCGTCGCTGAAGATGCGGCGACCGTAGACATCATCTCGAATGGCCGTCTCGACCTGGGTGTAGGGCAGGGCTACCGGGTAGGCGAATTCGTTGGCCTTAACATTCCTCGCAAAGAGCGTGGCGCGCGTTTAGAAGAAGGAGCCGAAGTTATTCGTCGTGCCTGGACCGAGAAAAACTGGTCTTTTGAAGGCCAATTCAACAAATTAACGAACATCACTGTCATTCCTAACGCGGTGCAAAAGCCCCATCCTCCTATCTGGCTAGCGGCGCGCGGCCCGAAGTCCACCGCTCGTGCGGCCCGCAATGGCTATCATCTGATGGGAACCGGCGGCGTCGATCAACAGCAGATGTACGACGCCGCATTGCACGAGAACGGGAAGCGTTCGGAAGACTATTCTATTGCCCAGTTCCGTGCCGTCTTTGTCGCGACCAAGCGCGACAAGGCCTGGGGCGACGCCGAAGAAGGCGTACACCATATGCTGACGTGTTATGGCAAGTGGTTCACTGAGGCACACGATTTACCCGGAGATTCTGCTTACGGTATCGATATCCCTCGGGTTGGCAAGCTGCGCACGACTGATACGGCCCAGCTCTTTGGCGAGCCGCTCATTATCGGCACCCCGGACGATGCCATTCGCATGCTTGAAGACTATCAGCGGCGAACCCGGGTTACACACTTGGTGATGGCCATGCCGTTACCTGGGGTCGATCCACGGAAGGTGCAAAAGAGTATGGAGCTGTTTGCCAAAGAGGTGATGCCGTATTTGCGGCGGAAGAACCGGAAGAAGAAGTAGGGGCTAGGGGCTGGGGATGAGGGAGTGGTTTCTTTCTCTTCCTTTCCAACCCCTAACCCCCAATCCCCAACCCCTAGAAATAAACCCGAAGTCTCAGAATAAGGAGGGACCTATGGCTGCGTTCGATGCACGATGGATGGAGCGCTGGCAAAACCTGGTTAATCAGGACAGCGTGACCAAAGTCATTGGCCGACACTTTACCGCGGATGTGTTACTCGAATTTGGCAAGGCGGCATACATGGTGTCTTTCGTTGACGGCGCGATCCCGCGCGTTGCCCAAAACATCGGGCCGGAAACGACGTACCAATTTGCCTTGCGTGGACCGCTCGAAAGTTGGAGTAAGTTCATCCAGCCCATCCCGCCGCCGATGTACAATGACATCTGGGCGATGGCGCACCCGCTCCACGGCCGCCTCAAAATCGAGGGGGACGTGAAAGTCATGTGGCAAAACCTGCGCGCGTTCACCTGGACACTCGACCTCATGCGCAACGTGAAAGAATAAGGAGGGAAGACCAATGGCCAAAGTAGAACCAATCACCGGTCGTTACATCTATGTCCCTTACGAGGGAGAAGAGTACCGCGTTTTCTACGAAGAAGCTGGTCAAGGGATCCCCTTGGTGTGTTTGCATACTGCCGGGACGGATTCGCGCGAATGGCGTCATCAGCTCTGCGATCCCGACATCAACCGCAATTTCCGCGTTATTGCCCTCGATTTGCCACGGCACGGCAAATCTATCCCTCCGAAAGGGTGGTGGAAAGAAGAGTATAAACTGACGGCGAAATTCTACTCCGAGTTTGTCATGGCCCTCAGCCGCGAGCTTGGCCTAGAAAAACCCGTGATTATGGGCAGTTCGATGGGTGGTAATATTTGTCTCCATCTCGCGCTCAACTTCGTCGCCGACGTGCGTGCCTTGATCGCGATTGAGGCGTGTGATTACTCGCCTGGGTGGTGGCTCGACTGGCTGTGGAATCCTCATATTCACGGCGGCGAAGTATGTGCGACCTCCGTCTATGGATTGATGGCGCCACAGAGCCCGGAAGAATACCGCCGTGAGACGTGGTGGTACTACTCGCAGAGTGGACCGGGGATCTTCAAGGGCGACCTCTATTTCTACAGTGTCGATCACGATTTTCGCGAACTGGTGGGAAAGCTCTCTGGGAAAGTGCCTATCTACTTTATGACTGGAGTCTATGATTTTGCCTGCACCCCAGAGATGACCGAACAGACCGCCAAAAAGGTCAAAGGCTCAGAGTGTATTATCATGGAGGATATAGGCCACTTCCCCATGTGTGAGAATCCGGTGACTTTCAAGAAATACCTGATGCCGGTGCTGGCAAAGATTCTGCAAAATCGCTAGAACTGTTGTTACGTATTGCGTTCTCCTCTGCTTACCCATTGACAATCTCTCAGGGTGAGAGAGGATAGGAGAAGAAATTACACCTCGCTCGCGCTGTAACAAGCCAGCGCGAGCAGAAAATGAGGAGGACCTCCAATGAAATTCAATCTCTTCATCCTACCGACGATTCCGGGGACGTCTGAGGAGCGGGAGCGGCTGCGCCCGATTGGGCGTAATAATGAGAAGTATCAGCAAATGCTGCAGGAGGTGCGCGACATCGCGCAGATAGCCGAGGACATGGGATTTGACGCCATGTCTACCACTGAACACCACTTCCACTCCGAAGGCTTTGAAGCATCGGTGGCACCCCTGATGCTGTACACAGACCTCGCGGCGCGCACCAAACGGATTAAATTCGCTTCGCTCGGACTAGTGCTGCCAACCTGGGACCCGATCCGTGTGGCTGAAGAGGTTGCCATCCTTGACCACCTTACTAAAGGGCGATTCATTGCTGGGTTCGCCCGTGGGTATCAGGACCGCTGGACCAACGTACTGGGGCAACATTACCATGTGACTGGCGCGCCGATGGACGGCTCAGAGGTGGACGCGCACAACCGTGCGGTGTTCGAAGAAGTCTTCAAGATCGTCAAGATGGCCTGGACTCAAGAAACCGTCCGGTTCAAGACAAAATACTACGAGGTGCCGACTCCTTACGAAGAAGGAATCCGCCGCTGGCCAGTGGCCAAGAACTGGACTGCCAAATATGGTGCGCCCGGCGAGGTGGACGAAAACGGATACGTCCAACGCATCTGCGTCATTCCCAAACCCTACACCCAGCCGCACCCAGCCATCTGGCAGCCATTCTCGGTGAGTGAAAAAACCATTCGCTGGTGCGCAGCGGAGAACATTGTCCCGTGGATTTTGGTTTCTCACCCCCCGTCGTTCCGCCAGTTATGTGAGGCGTATAAAGACGAGGCGGCAAAAGCTGGTCGCAAACTCGAACTGGGAAAGAGCGTCGGTGCATTCCGCTCCTTAAGTTTGGGGAAGTCCTATACGGAAGCTTACTCATTAGGGGCACATGCCCAGGGGACAGGGTTCATTGAATATTTCTCTGGCTTCGGCTTCTTTGAGGCCTATCGCTTCCCAGGCGAGACCACGCCAGTACCACAGACCTACGAGCGCATGATCGAAGCAAAGTACGCATTAGTCGGGACGATAGACGACATCAAGCGTGAACTCGATGGGCTTCGCAAGAACTCAAACATCGAGTGGTTTGGTTGGTATTTCGACCAGGGCCTTATCTCTTGGGACGAGACTAAGCGGCAACTGGAAATGTTTGCCAAAGTGATGCCGGAGTTTAAGGATTAGAGAGTAGGAGCCTGCTCGGCCCGACGCGATAGTGGCTCTGTTGTAGCGAGATTTCTGGAGCTAGGCCCCGTTCGACGAGATATCGTTCCGTGATGGAGAGTCGAGCCTGGTTGCCTATCGAGTTCACCGCTATTTGGTTGTAGACGTGGTTAGCAAACGGGATTCGGATGAGTTCTACGTCGACACCTGCGAAACGTGCATAATCTGCAAAGCGATAAACCGACCATGGGGGCACGAGGCTGTCCTTTTCGGGCTCGAGGATCAGAGTCGGTGGGGCCTTGCTCGAGATGTAGGTGTAAGAGCTGATAGCAAGAACGCGGTTGGGCAACGCGTTAGGTTGGCCCCCTATGTACCCCGACATGAGCATTTTGGGTTCGAAGCCTGGAACGGGATAGCCGTGTTCGTAGATGGACAGCGGATCGACGGCAGGGTATTGGACCACCACCGCGCCTGGAACAGGCACCTCACCCCCACAGTCGGACTCTGCCTGTCCGAGTGCTGCCGAGTAGGCAAGGTTGATCGCGAGACTGCCGCCAGCCGAGTCGCCGAGAAGAGCAAGCCGCTTCATGATGACTAACGTTGAAGCTCACTGGCCCCGGCCAAACCGTAGCTTCTCAGGTTTCTCCGGAACCGCAACAAGGCCGGGGTCCAGTGCAGCGCCAAGTTAGGGGCCGATGATCTCATTCAGCCCTTCAATGACCTGCGCGAGTTCTTCCGGGCTTACCTTCCCGAGTCGTGGGCCGATTCGCTCCACCGCGAGCGTGCGAATTTGGCCGATCTTGACCCATGATTTCTTCGGGAGCCCCTTCGGCTGCAATTCGAGAGTCAACGGGAACCCGGCCCGTTGAGGTTGACT
>Ga0187894_10007472_pt1 | contig 10298 bp, 4 predicted proteins | sample GBC1701081metaG_FD_136650 | JGI IMG/M metagenome (GOLD analysis project Ga0187894, IMG submission 136650) | White microbial mat communities from a lava cave in the Kipuka Kanohina Cave System on the Island of Hawaii, USA - GBC170108-1 metaG ... | reverse complement strand
TCGGCGCGTCGATTGACAAAGGAAACCCCGTCTGGAAGGTAGTGATGCCGTTGATCTGCCAGCCGCCCAACAGAGCGTCGGCCACACGATTCCAATCCCGGCCCAGCAGTCTGCCGCGCCCGAAGGGCAGTTCGTAGATGTAACTGACGACCAGCCGCTGGGAGATGTCATTCGGCGAGACCGCGCGTTCGGCCCGGCGATCATAGATGTTCTGCCGCGTCGCGGTTTGCCCGAAACCTTGCGCATTGATCGAAGAAGCGTCTTCGATCAATTTCGCGTTGGTGTAGGCGACCAGAAAGGCCAGGCTCCGGCTGAGCCGCTTCTCGGCTTTCAACTGAAACGAATGGTAGATGGACGTCCCCCCCGAAGTGGCCAACGCGTCAATGTCGTTGAATTGCGGGAAGGGGCGCAGCAGGAAACGGCGCTGGACTTTCTGGGCGGCCAGCGTGCCCGTGTCAATCAAGCCGAAAAACGGATTGGGTACCTCTTGCAGCAATTGCGCGCCGAGCGCCAGGTCTTCGGGCCGCAATTGATTCAGCGGCAGCCCCGCTCCCGACGCGCCGTCAATCAATTGCAAGCCGCGACTGCCCACGTAAGTCGTCTCGAGCAGAATTCCGCCCGGCAGTTCCCGCTGAATCCCAAAATTCCACTGTTGGGTATAGGGCGTCACGGTCTCCCGAAGCGGAGCCGAAATCGAGGTTCCCACCCCCGTCAACAGCCCGAGCGAACTGCCGCTGACAGGCACAAATCCATTGGGGAAAGGGTCCCGCAAATAGTGGTTCGGCGTCACGCCGTCAAGCGATGACAGCCAGGAAGTGTTGCTTCTGTAACCAGGCCCTGAGACGGTGCCACCCGCGGCCTGCAGCGATGGCGCGTAAAAGACGCCATAAGCGCCCCGCACCACGGTTTTGCCCGTGGCCTGATAGGCGAAGCCGAAGCGCGGCGCCCAGTTGTTCCGGTCGGTCTCGAACTGGCTCCGGTCGTTTTCGGTGGCGAAGACCAGACCGCCTTTGAGATTGGCAACGCCGCTCGGGCCGGCCAGCGGCGAGGGCGCTTGCGGATCGAGGTAGTTCAGGCGGTTGTAGCGCTCGGTGCGCGGCGTCTCCAATTCGTAGCGCAGCCCCAGGTTCAAGGTCAGCTTCGACGAGACCTTGAAGTCATCAGCCAGATAAAAGCCCCAGTAGTAATTCTGCACGGAGAGCACCTTGAAAAACCGTGTTTGCGTCCCCGTGCCCAACCCCAGCAGGAGCGACGCGAAGCCGTCGCCGGCCGTGGCCGAGGCCGCCAGCGGGTTGGGGCCTTGCGTGAAATTCCGGCCGAAACTGTAGTTGCCGACGGTCTGGCCCGCCTCGTTGGTGTTGACGCGCAGCATTCGCCCTTCAAAGCCGAACTTCAACTGATGCCGGGCCAGCGTCTTGGTGTTCGAGACGTGCAGCGAGTGAGTTTCAAAACCGTTGCGCGAACGCTGGGCGGCGGAACGTCCGATGCTCAGGTAGCCCGCCGGGGCAATCGTCGGAAACATCAGCGCGTCGGCGTTGTCGCGGATGTACGCGGGAAACCCTAACTCCTTGCCCGGATCGAAGTCCTCGCCGCGCGGGCTTACCCCCCGCAGGATGCGGTTGGCTCCCAGGCGGACATTGAGCACGTGGGTCGGGTTGAACGTAAAGCTGTAATCGAAGGAGAAGCTGTTGGCGCCTTCGGTGGTCAGCAGCCCGGGGTCGGCCACCAGAATCTCCGGCGGGAAAAAGTCCGGCGGTTTGATGGCCAGCGCGCGGCGCGAATAGCGCGCGGAGAATCGCTGCCGGTCCGAGATGTTCTGATCCACTTTCACGTCGAAACTATCGTTCTCGGTGATGTTCGTCCCCGAAGCCGCAAAGTTGTTGATGCCGGTCACGTCATTGCCCGTCCGGTTCGGCAGCGGGTAAAACCGCAGAATCTTTGCTGACACCGGATCAATGGCTGATGCCGGAATGAGATTGTCCTTGAACGCCTGGCGGACAAAGCCGCTGCCCTGGCGGACGGTCGTGGCCGGATCGTAGATCCTGATTTGCTGTCCGCTGGTGGTGCGGAGCTGCGAAAAATCGCCCCGGCGCATGGCTTCGGTCGGGACGGTCGTGATCAGGTTGGCCGCCGAGTGCGCGCGCAAGCCTTCATAGGCCGCGAAGAAGAAGGTCCGGTTATGACCGTCGTAGCCGAAGGGGCCGAACAAAGGCTTCGGCAGCGCGATGGGGCCGCCCAGGCTGGCGCCGAACTGGTTGCGTTTGAAGCTTTCCAGGGGAATGCCGTTTTTGTTGGCGAAGAAGCTGTTGGAGTCGAGCGCCGAATTGCGCAGGAACTCGAACAAGCTGCCGTGCAGCTCATTCGTGCCTGATTTGTAGATCAGGTTGATGATGCCGCTCCCGCTGCGCCCGAATTCCGCCGAGTAGTTGTTGGTCTGGACTTTGAATTCCTGCACCGCGTCCACCGAAGGCAGCGCGGCGAATCCCTGGGCGGGATTGACCAGCGGGGGCGCGGCGGGGATGCCGTCGAGCAGAAACTCGGTGCTGCCACCGCGCCCGCCATTGACGGAGATGATGTTGCCCTGACCGCTGCCCTGAAAACCGATACTGCCAGTCACCCCGGGAACCAGGAACGCCAGCGCAAACGGATTGCGCTGGTTGAGCGGCAGGTTGACGATGCGCGCATTGTCCACCACGTGGCCGACCGAGGAGGTCTCCCGTTCCAGCAGCGGGGCTGCCCCAGTGATCTGCACGGTCTCGGTCGCCGCGCCGAGTTCCAGTTTGAAATCGAGGCGCATGACCTGCTCCACCTGGAGCGTGATCCCCGACTGACTGATTGGCTTGAAGCCCTCTTTCTGCACCGTGAGCTGATAGCTCCCCGGCGGCAGCAGCGGGAGCGTGTAATAGCCGTCATCATTGGTGACGGTCTCGCGCTTCAAGCCCGTGCCCTGATTGGTCGCGATTACCCTTGTTCCCGGCACGACGGCGTCATTCGGATCGTTGACTCGCCCGGTCACCTGCGCCGTCTGACCAAAGGCTGTCAGCGTGAAGATGCCGAGTAGCGCAACGAGAAGCAAAAGACGATAGAGTTGACGATGATTCATAGAGCCTCCTGTTCGGTTGTCCGTATCAGTACCGCGACCGGTAGGGAGCGACGCTCCAAATAGAGCTTACGCAGGGAGGCGCGCTCCCTGCCGGTCGTGGTACTGATGATTATCTGGTGATTGCCTGCTCGAAACTCAGCAACTCGTGATCCAGCCGATCGAGCGCAGCGAGCAGTTGGCGCGCGGCTTCTTCCGGCGTTGCGGCGGAACCGGCTCCGGCAAACAGACGATGGGTCATCTGTTGCGCCTGCTCGACGGCTCTGAAAACCAGCAGTGCCTGAGCCTGTTTCGTTGACTCCGGCGGCGGCGCGCTCGATCCGGGGGCCTTCGTCATGGAAAGCAGCGCCGGTTCCAGACGGGCGCGCAGCTTGCGGCTTTGCGCTTTCAGCCGGGCGAGGTGATTGGCCGTCATCCCCTCGACGCGCTGGCGCGCTGCGGGCGTCAGTTCGTTCTCCGGCGGGAAACGTTCAAGGAGACGGCGCAGCGCCCAGGCCTCTGACAGCGCCGCGGATGATTCGGCCACGACCTCATTGGAAAGTTGTGCGACCTTCAGACTGACGCTGCGCTGATCGCTGCTCTTCGGCGCCGGCTCGCGCTCGGCGAAGTACCGCGCCAGGCGCTGCTCGAAGGCCTTGCCAGCAGGCGCGCCGGACGTGGCGGAGATCACTGGTTCACTGTCCGGGGCCACTTCGGCGGCGCGCGACGATGGTGTGGTGGCCGCCTGCCGCGCCGCTTCCGCGACGGTCTGAATCCGCGCGGTGACGAGCGGGATGCCGCGCAGCGCTTCCATCAGTTGCTGTCTGCGCTCCTTGGTCTCGACCAGCCCGCGCACGACAAGCTGTTTGTCTGGCTGTCCCGTCGACTCTCCGATTGGATCGCGCACGATCTCGATCTGCTCTCCCAGATCGGCCTGCGCCTGATGCAGCGCGTAGGCGGCGGCCACTTCCGCATCCTTCAGCGCCGCCTCGGTCGGCATCGCTTTCGGCGCCGGCGAAGCCGCAGCGGGCAGCCGCGTCGGTGAAGCCGCCGGCAAGACTGTTGCAGCAGGCGTGGGTGTGGGCGCCAGCTCGGCAAAGACGGTGAGCGCCTGCCAGGGCAGCACTTCGTAGGTCGTCTCGCTCAGTTCATATTCGCGGATTTCGCCCTCGCCCTGAACCCTGAACTGCTGCGCCACGGCGTGCCAGTCCGAGCGCCGCACGAGGAGCGAAGCCTCGATAATCGCGTGGTCAGCAAACGGGCCTTCAGCCACCGTGGTCAGCCTCAGGCCCGCTTCGCCGCCCGGCAAAGCCACCTCCGTCACCGTTTCGGATTGCTGCCGTACGCGGCGGCGCCAGCCGGCATATCCGGCAGCCGAGAGCGGACATCGCAGGTCCAGATGATTCGCCCGGAAAATCTGTTCAAGCTCAGTGATGATCGCGGGCGCAGACTGTTCATCGTCCCTTTCATCAGTGCGGATGAAACGCAGCCCATGTCTGTCCGCGACCCGCTGTCTGAATTGCCCACCTGTGACGCCGCGCGCCTCTCTCCAGCTTTCCCAGGTCACTGATTCTTCGGCGTTGGCGAGAGCGGATGAAGTCCGCCGTTTGACCTGAATCTTCCGGTAGACGACCGGCTCCGCGACCTGATTCAAGCGCGCCGCTTCGGCCTGCGCGCTGCGCTCGAGCAATTCACGCGCGGAGACCGAAGAGCCGCGTGACATCAGCAGCCCGATCAGGAGCAGCGTGCACAGGCACGCCAGTCCGGTGGCGACGCGGATTTTGACTGGCGGCGTAATCTGCCAGCCCGAAAGCCATGACACGAGCGCCCTGCGCCACCGCGTCAAAAGCGTTGGTTCCCCGCTTTCGGCCAGCAACCGCCGCGCCCTGACTTGAAATCGCGACGGTGCTGACGGGGGCAGTTCGAGCGAATCACTGAGCGCCGCCTGGCGGCTTTTGATGAAGGCAAAGATGGTCTGCTCGGTCTCTTCGCGGCGCGCCCGGCAGGCCCAGCAGACGGCCAGGTGCTCTTTCACCTCGGTCGCCCGCTTCTCATCCGTTTCGCCGTCGAGGAACTGCATCAGCTCTTCATCCGACGGATGAGCCGAGTCGCGGAACAGCTTGATGTACTTTCTTGTGTTCACTGTCCTCCTCTGGTGGTAGTTGACTGTAACCACCTTGTCAGCTTCCTGACCCCGCGCGCCAGAAAGGTGGCCACGCTGCCGGGGCGGACGTCGAGCGCTTCGGCGATCTCGCGGTAGGTCAGCCCTTCGGCCTTGAGTTCCAGGCAATAGCGCTCCTGCGGCGACAGATGCGACATGGCGCGGGAGACTCGTTGCTGAAGCTCCTGCTCGATGACGCGCTCTTCCTGAGTCGGCGCGGGATTAGCGGTTGCGTTGCGGCGCTCTTCCCAGTCGGCCGGGACGTCGGCCTCCTGGCGGCTTCGCTGGCGCAGGGCGTTGAGCGCCAGGTTATGCGCCACGCGGAAGACCCAGGCCCGCACGTGATCCACCGGCTGCCCTTTTTGCAGGTGCACCAGCAGCCGCAAAAAAGTCTCCTGCGTCAGTTCTTCGGCCTCCGCGCGCGAGCCGAGGGTGCTCTGAAGGTAGCGATAGACCGGATCGCGCAGCAACGCGAAGACCTCCGTGATGACCCGCTCCAGTTCCGAAGCCTCCTGCGATGGGCACAGCAAGCCCTGGTCGAGTCGCAACTCGGCGGTCTCGCTGCCCGTAGACGGAAGCTGGAATTTGTCCATGTCTACTCTTGTCCTTGTGTACCCCTCCGTTGCGGAATTGATTCTTCGTTGGAGCAGCCTGGAAATACCGCCCCTGACTTCAATCTTTCCGCAACGTGTTTAGCTGCCAATGCACGGATCAGTGTTGTGCTGTTGCAGGCATTCACCAATAAAGACACGCGGGCGGGAGATTTGCATGACAGATTATTTTGTGGTGCTGGTGACGTTGCGGACTGCCGCTGGCGAAGTACATCTCGTGGCGGTCTTGGAAGATCGAAAGAAGGAGACGGTGCGCAACACAATCGCGCCGTCTTTGGTGTAGCGGGGATCAACTTCGAGCAATGCGTGCGTATTGGAACAAGCTCCGATGAATAAAAGTTATTTCCCGCCGTGCTCGCGGCGCACGGCGGGAAACCATGCCCAATCATCTAACCGGTGGAGGCAGATGCTTAGAACACATACTTCAACGCGAACTGAATGCGGCGCGGATCGCCAGCGCTGTTGATCTGTCCGGCGTTGACCGTGCCGACCGCCGTGTTCGGATTGCCGAACGCGGGCGTGTTGGTGAAGTTGAACGATTCGAAACGGAATTGCAGGTAATGCCCTTCGAAGGGCATCGCGAAGCTGCGCGAGAGCAGGAAGTCGAAGTTCTTCACGCCCGGCCCGATGATCAGGTTGCGTCCGGCATTGCCGACCTGACCGACGCCCGCCGGAGTCGGCTCGGCGAAGCCCGTGTCGAACCAGCGGTCAATCGTGCGCTCGCCCGAGGGCAGGTTCGGATTGCGCACCCAATTGCCGCGCACCTGGCCGTTGTTGTTCTGGCGGTTGACGTTGACCGTGTGCGACAACGGACGCCCCGAGAGGAAGCTCAGAATGCCGCCCATCTGCCATCCACCCAAGACCCACGCGCCGGGGCCGGACGACAACCATCTTTTGCCTTTGCCAAAGGGCAGCTCGTAAACATAACTGGTCACCCAGGCCCGCCGCCGATCCTGATTGGAACTGGCGCGCTCGGCGTCCTGATTGTAATGATCGCGATAGGGCGACACGGTTTCGCCGTTGTTGAGCAGTTCGCCCACGAAATCAATATTGTGCGACCAGGTGAACGAGCTGAGCAGCGTGAAGCCTTGGGTAAAGCGGCGCTCGGCTTTGACCGTCAGCGAGTTGTAATTGGCGCTCGATGAATTTTCGCGCAGCATGATGGCGTTGAAATTGGTGCGCAGGCGGCGCCGATTGTTCGCCAGCACCGTCGCATCGGGCGTGAGCGGCGAGTTGATGTTGCGCGAGGTAAAGAGGTGGCGCGTGCCCGCGCCGGCGTAACCCAGCGTCAACACGATGTCGAGCGGCAGATTGCGCTGCACATCCAGAAACCATTGCTGTGAGTAAGCGGTCAGGTGGTCAATGTAGGCCAGCTCAATCGTGGAGTTGTTCGGGATCGTCGTGCCCACCGCCAGATCAGGAAAGCCGTTCCTGATAAGCGCCACTGGCGTAATCACATTGGCCTGGAAGGTGATTTCGGGCGCGCGCGGCGGCCCGGCGAAGAAGCTGCTGAATTGTGTATCAAGCCCGTCGGGTTGCGCGTAGTAAATCCCCGCCCCGGCGCGAATGACCGTCTGCTCGTTCAGCTTCCAGGCCAGGCCGAGGCGCGGCGCCAGGTTGTTGTAATCGTTGTTGCACCCGCAATCGCGCGCGTCTTTCGGAAAGTAGACGCCTTCAGGCAGACTCGTGCCGTAAAACTCCGGCAGCCAGTAGCGCGCCACCGCCTGTTTCTCGGCGTTCGGGTGGAACGAACCCAGCGTGGCTTCCCAACGCAGTCCGGCGTTGAGCGTCAGATTCGGCGTAATCTTCCAATCGTCCTGCACGAAGCCCGCGTAATACGGCGCCACCGCGTCTTCGCCTTGCGAGTGCCCGTACATGCCGCCCGCCACCTGGCCGAGCAGGAAATCTGCCAGCCCGTTGCCTGTCGAGGCGCGGCTGGCCGGATCGTTCGGACGCTCGGAGGTGTAGACGCCGCTGAAGGAGAACTGGCCGCGCCGGAAGCGACTCGAGATGCGGAAGATTTTCACGCGGCGGTATTCCGCGCCAAATTTCAACGTGTGTTTGTTGAGCTGCCAGGCCAAGCTATCGGCCAGCATGAAGTTGTCGAGCTTGTTGTTGTGCGGCCAGAAAGAGCGCGCGCCAACCTCGGCATACCCGCTCGGCGTAAAGCGCGACCAACCGTGATCCTGCCCGTCACCGAGCTTGTCACCCGGCGCGTTCCTGATGCCGAATTGCGGATTGAGATTTTCCGTGTACGGAATGTCGAAGCGCGTCGGGAAGTGCGTGATGCCGAAGCGCAGTTCATTCGTCATCGTCGCGCCGAAGGTGCTGTTCAAATTGGCCGCCGCGTTGTGGCCGGGCAAAAAGGTCGTCGTCCACAAGCCGCCATCGGCAGTGATGGGCAGCGGGCCGGGGTCGAGCTTGTTCTGATTGCGCTTCGAGTAGCGCGCGTAGAAACGATGCTTCTCGCTGAAGTTGTAATCGCCGCGCCAGTCGTACTGATTCGCGTCATCGGTCGCATTGGGCGAAAAGAAGTAATTCAGCGTGTCGTGCTCGCGCCCGGCGATGTTCGGATCGGGATAGAGTTTGATCAGCGCCGCCGCGACCGGGTCCCAGCGATTGAGCGGGAGGATATTGCCGGGAAACTGCTGCTTCACTGCATTCGCGCCCGTGCCCGTCAGTGTGGCGGGATCGTAAATATTGCGGCGGATCGCCGGCTGTTTCGAGAAATCGCCGCGCTCCTTGATGTCGCGGCTCGGCACGGTGGAAATGAATGTCTGGCCAATGCGCCGCCGCGTCCCTTGGTAGCTGAAGAAGAAGAACGCCTTGTTCCTGATGACCGGCCCGCCGATGGCGCCGCCGAACTGGTTCTGCTTGAAGACGGGCTTGGTCGCGCCCGAACGGTTGGCGAAGAAGTTGGTCGCGTCGAAGGCGTCGTTGCGCAGGAACTCGTAGGCCGAGCCGTGAAATTCGTTCGTCCCGCCTTTGGTCGTGACGATGACTTTCGCGCCCGTCGAGTAGCCGAATTCCGCCGACGTGTTGTTGGTCAGCACCTTGAATTCCGACACCGCGTCAACCGGCGGCTTGACGGCCTGCGCCTCAAACCCCAGCGGGCCGCCGCTCCCGCGCGAGCTGTTGTCGGCGCCGTCGAGCAGCACGTTGTTTTGATAGGTGTGTTGACCGAACGCCAGGAAGCCGCCTTCGTCCGACGTGCGGCTGTTGCCCGCCGGCAAGACGCCGGCGGTGAGCTGCGCGAGTTGCAAATAGTTGCGCCCGTTGAGCGGCATTTCGACGATGCGTTTGCCGTCAATGACCTGTCCGACATCGGTCGTTTCGGAATTGAGCAACGTCGCCTGCGCCGCGACTTCGACGGTTTCGCTGACGCCGCCGACTTTCAAGTCGAAATCGAGCCTCGCGGTTTGGCCGACTTCGAGCCGCGTTTCGTTGACGCGCGCGGCGGCGAAACCATTCGCTTTGGCTTCGACGCTGTAACGTCCCGGATTGAGCGCCGCCACGCGATACAACCCGGCTTCATTGGTCAACGCTTTGACCGCAACGCCCGTGTCGAGGTTCGTGACAGTGATTTCCGCGTTGGACAACACGGCGTTGGCATTGTCGGTGATGACGCCTTGCAAGGTAGCCACGCCCGTGACCTGAGCGAATGCAGGCAGGCACAACAGACACATCAACAGCGTCAGAATGATTGCTCTTTTCATGGTCTACTCCTTTAACCGGTGGCGCGGCGCGCCTGTAGGCAGGACTGGACAAAACAGGGCGCGCGCGCGGACTACATCTCGCGCCTGGCAACGACGCTTTGCACGTTCACTTGCAGATGCGTGTGACCGGTGCGGTACGGGGAGCGGTAGCGACCTGGTGCTGCCGGAATGGGCGACTGCCGCGAGCACCAGGTCGCTACCGCTCCCTGTACCGCACCAGTCGCAGGCCGCACGCATTAGCAAACCGCTGTAAGTTGATGACGCGATTATCTCGCAACAAAGAATTTCGTCAAGCAATTCCGCGACAACACGGCCAAGGTTCCTTGTCTTCATAATCTATTTCAGCGCCGTCGTCCCCTTCAGATAACCGAGCGAAACCAGAAACTCATCCATCGCGCGCGGCCTGGGCCAATTCCGAAATTCAAGCCGCGGCCCCCGTTGCGCGTGGGCGCGGCCAGCCCCGATTGCGTTGATTGCGTTGAGTGATTGTTCTTGGTCATAAACTGTTTCCCCTCTCAAGGCATTCTGTTAGACTCGGTTCCTCTCAAAACACAGGCGCTACAAATCGCTAAGGGCAAGTAAAAAATCTACTTCCCGAGGTGGGACAAGATGCCATCTTGTCCCACGACAAAAGGCGCGCGGAAAATGGGAACATTGAATTTTTTCTGAAGGAAACGCTGAAGGAATTATGAAGATGGCTCAGGGTGAGTTGACCCAATCCGGCTATGAAT
>Ga0187894_10007471_pt1 | contig 10299 bp, 6 predicted proteins | sample GBC1701081metaG_FD_136650 | JGI IMG/M metagenome (GOLD analysis project Ga0187894, IMG submission 136650) | White microbial mat communities from a lava cave in the Kipuka Kanohina Cave System on the Island of Hawaii, USA - GBC170108-1 metaG ... | reverse complement strand
CGCCGCCAGGGCCGTAAATTCGCGTCTGGCCGAGCGTCAGGATGATGCCGATGTTCGACCTGAACGCCAGAAAGCCGATTGCCAGAACCGTCCCCAGCAACAACCATCGCGCGCGCCTCTCTGAATCAACCATCGCCGTTATCAGCAGCGCGATCAAAAACGTCTTGCTGAATTCGATCAGCTTGCCCTGCGCCAGTTCCTGCGAATGCGCGAGGAAAGTCGCAATCATCAGTTGCAACCACAGCAGCAACAGCAATGCGTTCGGAATCAGCCGCGGAGCGCGCTGCGTGAACTCAAAGACCGCATAACCAAGCGACGTGGCTATCGCCACGGCGAGCGACAACTGCGCCTCAGGCATATAAGCCCACTCGTGCGGCCTGACGTAAGCAATCGCCACGTAACTGACCAGCCCCGTGAACGGCGCAAAAAACGCCATCGGCGCAAGCAGGATGATGATTGAGAAGATGAGTAGCTGACGCATAATTGCGACGGGGCGACGGGGGGACGGGGCGACGGGGCGAAAGCAGTCTCAGAGAAACGACGCGAATTATTCTCCTTCTTTCCCCCCTTCCCCCTGTCGCCCCGTCGCCCCGTCGCCCCGTCCCCCTGTCTCCTTGCCCTTCTTCCCTCTTTCGCTGAAATTCGCCGACTCTTCCCGCGCGCCGGAGCGTTTGTTGGCGACGCGGGCCATCACGAAGAGCAGGTCGGACAGACGATTGAGATAGATCAACGCGCGCTCGTTGACTCCCGATTGCGCGGCCAATGTAACGACCGAGCGCTCCGCGCGGCGGGCGACGGCGCGGGCCAGATGTAGCGTCGCGCCCAATTGCGTTCCGCCCGGCAGAACGAATTCGCGCAACGGCTCCAGATCTTCCAACAACAGATCAATCAGCCGCTCCATTTCGGCGACGTGTTCCTCTTCGACCCGGGGAACCTGAATCTCCAGGGGGCTGGCCAGATCGGCGCCGACGACGAACAGCTCATTCTGGATCTTGCCGAGCGCGTCATTCAGCTGCGGATCGGCCAGACCGACTCGCGCGAGTCCCAGCAGCGAATTCAGTTCATCAACATCGCCATAAGCGACGACACGCGGATCGTCCTTGCTGACGCGGCTTCCGTCAACCAGCGAAGTTGCGCCGGCGTCGCCGCTCTTTGTGTAAACACGACTGATTCTCATCGCAGCCTCCTCAGAAAACCTACGTAGTAACGAATAAATTGAAACGTGTGCAAATTAAACTCGAATGAAATCAGTGACTTGAAATGGCGACAGCCTGTGGAGTGCTGCGGGTTTGACGCAGCTTTCCCAGCTTTGCATTTTTTGCGGACGCAAAGATGGGAAAGCTGCGTCAAACCCGCAGCACTCCACAGGCTTCGCCGAATTCGAACGGTCCCATTGATTCCAAAGGGTTTTTATTTGCACAGTCTTCAATAAATTCGTTACTACGTGGTGTGCTTCCATCATTTCAAGGCGCCGCCAAGCGACTTGTGTTTCAAAACTGATAGATAAAGTTCGGCGTATCTTCGGAGCATTGAATCCAGGCTGTATTCGCGTTCGACTTTGCGGCGTCCCGCTTGACCGAAGCGCCGCGTCAGATCGCGGTTTGAACTTAACCTCCCAAATCTTTCCGCCAGAGTTCGGTCATCTTTCGGTTCGACCAGAAATCCCGTTATGCCCTCTTCGACGAGTTCCGGCAACGCGCCAACCCTGGTTGCGACCACGGGCAGCCGCGCCGCCATCGCTTCCAAAACCGTGATCGGCATCCCTTCGGACAGCGAAGTTAGCGCGAAAAGGTTCACGGCGCCGAGCAGTCGCGGGACATCGTGGCGAACACCCGTAAAAATAACCGCGCCATTCAATTCCCGTTCGGCGACGAATCTCTCAATTGCCGTCCTTTGATCGCCATCGCCGACGATCAGCAACCTCAGCCCCGGCTTCAGTAAAGTCTGCGGCTTCGGCGAAGATCTAGCCTGAGAAAGATATAGCCTGGCGAACGCGCGCGCCAGTGTAATCGTGTCTTTCGTCGCGTCGAGCCGCGCGACGGTTCCGATGACGAAATCATCAGCGCCGATCCCCAACTCTTCGCGCGCGCCGCTTCTGTCAGCGTCATCAATTCGCCGGACATCAATCCCGTTCGGGACAACCCGCATCCGATCGCGCGGGAAGCCAGTCTCCCGGCAGTAATAATCGCGCGCCTCGTTCGAGACGGCAAAGACCGCGTCGGAGAAGTGGTATAGGCATCGCCGGGCGACCTTGCGTTTCAATGGCTCGGAGCCGAGATGCGGATAGTTGCGCCCGTGCTCGCTGTGAACCAATTTGGCCCCGCCGGCTATCAGCTTTGCGACTGCGGCGTCAACACCCGACCAGCTCTGGGTGTGAATGATGTCGGGCGCCTCGCGGCGAATGACGCGCGCGATTTTCAACGGCATCAGATGATCAGCCCCGTCGCCCTTCCCCAGATCAACGCATTCGGCGTCGTCTCGCAATCGCCAAGCGGCTTCGCCTTTGCGCGAAACGCAACAGACAATCTGATCGAACCGCGACTGATCGAGTCCGTTGACCACGTCAATCACGACGCGCTCCATTCCGCCCACACCGAGCGAATCAAGCACGTGCAGAATTTTGATTTTCCTCTCAGACATCAGAAGCGACAGTGAGGACACTATCAGCAATCAGGAAAGAAGAGCATTTTCCATTTGTCATTTGAGATTTGAGATTGCCCGCGGGCCGGCTCGGCCAATGTCCGATGAACCCCATAGAATATGGATCAATCTCCGGAGCAATGACCAATCTCAAATCTCAAATGGAAAATGGAAAATGAAACTCTTAATTTTTTCGCCTACCGCCTGCCGTTAACAAATTGCAGCGTCATCTCCGCGGCCAACACGCGGCGCCATTGCTGATCGAAAGCGAAGCGAGATAGCTGAGACAATTCGATAAAATCACGCAACAGTAATGGGTCAATCAAACGATTCAACCTCATGTTCGCTGGGCTGAGCGTCTCTCGAATCTCTTCATCGTCCAATAACCGCAGACGGTCCGGCTTGGCTTCCGCCGAATCGGCGGGGCGATTGAGCCATCTTTCACTCGCTTTGCTCCAGGTTTTTTTGGCGTAACACCACGCCGCCGGGGCAAACCACGGCAGGTTCTTCACCGTCAACGGCGCCGCCGGATACCCGTATTCGAGCGGGTACGCGGCCAGTTGCGGATGCAACATCGTCATCAAACTGCGAACGAGCCTGCTATGCTTGCGTGTGCGCACAGTCGTCTGGAGCGCCGTCTCCAGCGCCGAGCGAAACATAAACGGCGACAGGCAAGGCCAGATTTGATCGGTGGCGCTGGCGATCCTTCCCTGCCACCGCTGCATTCGCAACATCAGATAGGCGTGATCCATCTGCGCCGTGTTGGGCCACCCGTCCAGGCTCCTGTTCAAACGGCCTATGACCATCGCCAGATGCTCGATCATGTCCAAACCGGCGCCGGGCGGAAACAGATCGGGGCTGCACGGATCGGCCACATAACGTTTTGCCGCGAGCCGGCGGCAATCAATCTGTTCGCGCCTGCCCGTCTTCGGAAAGAGCAGGTTCCACCAATAGCCTCGCGCGATTTCACCATACGATCCGTTGACGCTCACGTCGAATTCGGTTGAAAGGCTGCCGTGCAAATCCAGAACGCGCGCATATTGAATCAGATCGCATTCGCCATCGGTTAATCGCAGCGCTTCTTTGAGCCGCTCCGGCGAAATTCCTTGATCAGGCTCAAAACGCCTGTTCGGCGCGCCTATCAATTTCGACAGGCCTTTTGAAATAACCACGTCGGGATCGGTGTCATGGCCGGCGACGGTTGTTTCAAACTCGATCCCGGCGCCTAAAAAAGCGGCGACTACCAAACGCGAATCGTAACCGCCGGTCAGATCGCAGACCGGGCGGCGGTATGTTCCGACAATCTGTTCGGCCACGCGGATGAGACGTTCGCCCAAGCTGTGCGCGGCTTCTTCGCCATCGAACGCGTCGGGATCGAGATCGGACATCCGCCAGTAACGGACCGTATCGGCCAAGGCGGCGCCGGCAAAACGGTAGATCGTCGCCGGCCCGAGTTTTTTCACTTCCCGGAAAAGCGTGCGGTCATCGTAAATCGCTCCCGTGCGCAAGAACTCTTCGCAGCCCAGTGAGTCAGGCGTGACATCGCCCAGGGCCGCGAGCAGCAACGACGAAGTGGACAAAGCCAGACAATCGCCCAGCACGCGAATGAAGCAGTGCCGGCTGCCCATCAGATCGGTGATGACGAAAACCTCGCGCGAGCGCGCATCGCAAAAGACGATGACAAAAAATCCCTCCAGTCCCGGCGCCACGCGCGCCACAGTCGTTTCGACAATCCGCTGAAGCAGCCACGGCTCGTCTCCCGATCCGTAGCCGTCGGTGTGAAACCACGACCCGGCAGTCATCAGCCAGCACCCGGTCGCGGCGTCCGTGACCATATTGCCGCCCGACCCGTTCCGGCGCGCGAACGAAGCCGCGCGCGCATAGGCGGTATTAACTATGTGTTTCGGCGCTTGTGATTTGATTAGTTGAGCGTGCTTGAGGCCCGCTTTGAACAACTCTTCAGATTTCGATTGAGCGTCGTCGGACGATATAACAACAAAAAAGTTTCCCACTTCGCTATTCCTCCGAAAATCGAAGATCGAGGATCGAGGATCGAAGATCGAGGATCGCGTCATCGCGCGCAAGGCGATCCTCGATCCTCGATCCTCGATCCTCGATCCTCTTCGTTTTCGTGGTTGATTTTCATTCTTTCAGGGCGTCGCGATCCTCGCCACCAGACGCGGCGCCAGTCTCATCATAATCCAGGCAATCGTCAGCTTCGGACGCCGGTAATATCTGTTCGCATCCGCCAAATGCTCGGCGGCCTGCTTGAAATCGCTCTTGGCCATGGCGTCCTTGAACCGCGCATAGCTCAACTGCGCGCGCAATTCGGGCAATCGGGATTTTATCCAGTCGCGGTTGTGTTTGGCTGTCAGTTCGCTCGCCAGATATTTTTCGTAAACCGAGGTCACGCAACTGAGCAATTCGATCCCGGTGTTTGAGAGCGAATTATGCCGCCAGCGGTATTTCGTCAGTGGTTCCCTGGTGAATTTGAACCGATGCCCCCGCTGCAACATCCGCAGCCACAGTTCGAGATCCTCGGCCCCCTGCCCCTCCAGGGATTCATCGAACAGGCCCACATCGTCCAGAGCCTCGCGCCTGATGAGGAGCGAACCGAAGATGTGACATTCACGCCGCAACACGCGGCCGAATGTCACGGGTTCGGCCGCCGGAAAAACATCCTGATACAGCTTGCCAGAGAATTTGGGCGAGCCGAAAAAGACCGCGTTCGGATAGGCCACGCTCAGGCTCGCGTCGGACTCCAGCATGCCAACCAGCGTTTCCAGAAACCTCGGCGCCAGGAGGTCGTCGCCATCCAGCAGCGCGATGTAGAGCCCGCGCGCGACGCGCAGCCCAGCGTTCCGCGCAGCCATCACGCCGCTGTTCTTCTGTTTGATGTAAATGATGCGGTCGCGATAAGGCGCGAGCCTCTCTTCGGTCTCATCCGTTGAACCGTCGTTGATCACGATGGCTTCAAAATCACGCCAGGTTTGGGCAAACAAAGATTCGAGCGCCTCGACGATGTAGGGCGCGACGTTATACGCGGGAATAATGACGCTGACGAGGTTCGACATATTTTCGGATTAAAAAATGAGGAGTATTCCGGGAAGGGAGTAAATCAGCGCGCATACTCTACGCGCCTTTTGCCGGCTTCGCAATCGGAATTCGCGCGCTTCTCATTAACCGATCCGAATTTTTCCTACCCATGCGGACGGATCAGTACCGCGAGCGGTAGCGAGCGTGGCTCAATAAACAAACCACGCTCGCTACCGCTCGCGGTACTGATCCGTCCGCATGGGTGGAATTTTTCCGCTGATGAATCCGAGCATGAACCACAAATTCAGCTCCTGCTCGAAAGCGCGGGGGCGGTCGCCACGCAACCGGGCCGCGATCATTCGCGGAAACGATTCGACCGCGCGGCGGATCAGAAAGCGCGGAACACCGAACCAGTACCGGACAGGCTTTGGATGAAGCCGGTCAATCAAGGCCATCGAGCGTCCGTAACCGCGATGCCAGCGGCGGAAATAACTCTTCGTCAACCGCTCGCGCGGCACGCGATGGAGGACTTTCATTCGCGGCTCGTATACTCCGCGAAAGCCGGCCTTCCGCAACCGCGTCAGCAATTCGCCGTCTTCGTTCATCGCGAACGATCCGCTCCGCTTTCCGAGCGCGGCGTGATAGCCGCCGACCGTTTCAATCGCCGCGCGAGTGAGCGCGCCGGCGCCGCCTGAAAACCCCTGACGGGCTTCGTCCCCATCATGCGAGTAGCGCTCATCGCCTCCGTCAAAGATCGAGACCGGACCGCGCAACCGCTCGTCAAACCAAGAGGGCCACGATTGCGGCTCGACCTCCCACTCGCCCAGGACTCGCCCCGTCACGTAATCGAACCCGTCGTTGAACGCCTGATAAATGGCGCAGAGCCATTCGTCGTCCATCACTTGATCGTCGTCGGCGAAGGCGATCGCATCGCCATTGGTGGCGGCAATGCCGGTGTTCACCGCGTAAGACTTCCCCTGCCTCGGCTCAAACAGGTAACGCGCGCGACCGTTCGATTCCTCCGCCAACCGGGTGATGACTTCGCGCGTTCCATCGGTCGAATTGTTGTCAACAACCGTGATCGCAAAATCGAACTCCGGCATGCGGCGGGCGCCCAAGACGCTGCGCACGGCGCGCTCAAGCAGCGCGGCCCGGTTGTATGTGGCGATGATCACGTCAATGCGCATACAGAAAAAATCCTCCCCATTTGAGCCAATCGGCGCGAGCTTATCGCATTACTTGATGAGAGGGAAAAAAGCGCGCGAAATGGGAGGGCATAGCGGCGCCGCGCAGATCGCCCGCCCTCGCTCAATTGTTCCGCACTTAATCGGAAAGAGAGGTCTATAAGTTATGCGCAACCATCGTCCGCTTCAACCGTTCATCATCGCCATTACCGTAGTGATCCTCGCCGGCTCAATCATCGTGTTCAAGCGTCCCGCGAGCGCGCCCGTCGCCCAAACCGGGGCGCTCAGCGCCTTTGGCCAACTGCCGCTCAGCTTCGAGGCGCGCGGCGCCGCGCAATTCATCGCGCGCGGCGACGGCTACAGCGTCGAGTTGAAGCCTGATGAAGCCGTGCTGCGATTACGGAGGGCGAATCGAGGATCGAAGATCGAGGATCGAGGATCGCCGGCGTCTCTGAGTCGCTTGGCCCAATCTTCCCTCGGCAATCATCTACCGTCCGTTTTGTGTATGAAGCTCCTCAACGCCGATCCGACGCCGAAGGCTGAAGCTCTGGAGCCTCTGCCGGGCAAGGTCAATTACTTCATCGGCGCCGATCCGCAAGCTTGGCGAGCCGGCGCGCCAACCTATGCCAAAGTCCGCTACCAATCGGTCTATCCGGGCATTGACCTGGTTTACTACGGCAACCAGCGGCAGATCGAATATGACTTCATCGTCGCGTCGGGCGCCGACCCGCGCGTGATCGGACTCAGCTTCCAAGGCGCGGACAGGATCGAAGTGGACGCTCAGGGCGACTTGATCCTGCATACCGCGGGCGGCGAGCTTCGGCAACGCAAACCGACGCTCTATCAGGAGATCAACGGCGCCCGAAGGGAGATCGCCGGCGGCTACTTGATGATCGGCGAGTCACAGGTCGGGTTTCATCTCGGCGACTATGATGCGAGCCGCCCGCTGGTGATTGACCCGGTGATGGTCTATTCCACCTTCTTCGGCAGCGGCGGCGGCGAGGACGTCCCCGGCACCGTCGCTGTAGACGCCGCCGGCCAGGTCTATCTCATCGGGACAACCGGGGCGGGCGATTTCCCGACCGCCAGTCCCGCGCAAGGAAATCTCAAAGGCCGAGCCGATGTCTTCGTCTCGAAACTGAATGCGGCGGGCAACGCGCTCGTCTATTCGACCTACCTCGGCGGCGCCAACGAGGGACAAGGCTCCGACATCGGCTTCGGCATCGCCATTGACAGCGGCGGCGCCGCTTACGTGACGGGCACGACTTCGTCTAGCGATTTCCCCATCGTTGCGGCTTTTCAGAGTACGCGCCGCGGCCCGGCCGACGCCTTCGTGACGAAGCTCAACCCGAGCGGCGTCATCGTCTTCTCCACCTACCTCGGCGGGAGCGGCGCGGAGCTGGGGTTCGGCATTGCGGTGGACTCGCTCAATACGCCTTACATCGTCGGGACCACAAGCTCAGCCGACTTGTTGGATGGGACCAGAAGATTCACGGATGACGGAGAAATACTCGACATGACGACGAGCCCTGACCAGGGCGGGCTGCGCGGCCCCAGCGACGCTTTCGTAATCAAGTTGGCGCCCACCGGCTCGGCGCGGGTTTACGGTCGTTACATCGGCGGAGGAGGCCCGGAGCTTGGTCTGGCTATCGCGGTGGACGCGTCCGGCGGCGCGTACGTCACGGGAATCACCTCCTCAAACGACTTTCCGACAGTCAACCCATTGCAGGCCAATTACGGCGGCGGCGAGACGGACGGGTTTGTCGCGAAGATAGCAGTCAACGGCGGTTCGCTCGTCTATTCCACTTATCTCGGCGGCAGTCAACTCGAGAACCACACTTTTCTCCAGCAAATTCCTTTCCCCGGCGCGGCCATTGCGGTGGATACCGCCGGGGCCGCATACGTGGCGAGCACGACTACTTCGTCAAATTTCCCGACCCGCAATCCCGCGCGCGGCTCATTCGGCGGCGTGGCGGACGCCTACGTGGCCAAGATCAACGCGGCGGGCAACGCGTTGGTCTATTCCACCTTTCTCGGCGGAAGCGGCGAAGATATCGGTTTCGGCCTCGCTGTGGATGGGGCGGGCGCGGCCTACTTGACCGGCGCTACATCCTCGACCGACTTCCCCGTGGAGAACCCGCTGCAATCGTCGCTCAAAGGCCGGGTTGACGCTTTCGTCGCGAAGCTGAACGCGGCGGGCAATGCCCTGACCTACTCCACCTACCTCGGCGGGGGCGGCGAAGAGTTGGCGAGCGGCGTCGCGGTAGACGCGGCAGGCGCCGCTTATGCGTTCGGCTTGACGACCTCGACTGACTATCCGACCTCCCAGCCGCTGCAATCATCACTCAGAGGTCAGGCCGACACTTTCATCGCCAAGCTCCGCGACGAGGGCGGCCCGACCGTCGGCGCGTTGGCCAGCGTCTCCGCGGCCAGCTATCTCGGCCCACAACTCGCGTCCGAATCCATCGTCGCGGCTTTCGGCGGCGGCCTGGCGACGCGCATCGAAGCGGCGGCCTCATTGCCGTTGCCGACGAACCTCGCGGGCACGACGGTCACGGTCAGAGACAGCCTCGGCGTCGAACGCCCCGCGCCGCTCTTCATCGTCACGCCGGGCCAGATCAATTTTCAGATGCCGCCGGGTACGCCGGACGGCCAGACAACGATCACCGTGACGAGCGGCTCAGGCCAGGTCTCGCGCGGCGCGGTACAGATCGTCCGGACAGCGGCCGGCCTCTTCTCGGCGGACGCTTCGGGGCAGGGGTTGGCGGCGGCCGTGGTCTTGCGCGTGCGCGCCAACGGCGAGCAGGTCTTCGAGCCGGTCACGCGATTCGATCTGGGCCTGAACCGCTTCGTGGCCGTGCCGATTGACCTCGGCCCTCAAGGCGATCAGGTCTTCCTGATCCTGTTCGGGACGGGCATTCGCTTTCGCATGAACGCCGCGGCCAGCATCGGCGGGACCAACGGCGACGTGCTATACGCCGGGCCGAGCGGCTTCGTCGGCCTCGATCAGTGCAACGTGAATTTACCGCGCAGTCTGGCCGGACGAGGCGATGTGAACGTGGCGATGACGGTGGATGGCCGGGCGGTCAATATCGTGCGAGTGAGCGTCAGGTAATTAGCCATTAACCATTGGTCATTAAACATTATTGGTCAGAGTAAAAGTCATCTTTACCTGGCCAATAATGTTTAATGACCAATGGTTAATGGCTATAGACTTTAAGAAAAAGAAGTTCGTAGTCCCGCCTTTAGGCGGAAGAATTGACCGGCGAAACCTTCCGCCTAAAGGCGGGACGACGAACAAACATTTTCTTGAATGTATAGAGAATTCAAGAAAATAAAAACCACGAAGAAACGAAGAGGACGAAGAAGGAGAAACCTCAATGATTGAACTTCTTTCCTCTTCGTCCTCTTCGTTTCTTCGTGGTTTTTATTTCTTTTT
>Ga0187894_10007470_pt1 | contig 10299 bp, 4 predicted proteins | sample GBC1701081metaG_FD_136650 | JGI IMG/M metagenome (GOLD analysis project Ga0187894, IMG submission 136650) | White microbial mat communities from a lava cave in the Kipuka Kanohina Cave System on the Island of Hawaii, USA - GBC170108-1 metaG ... | reverse complement strand
TGGAAGGTGGCAGTTGCACTCCTGGTCATTCTCATCGTCGGCTTCTGGACTCGATACCGCATCTGGCTGGTCTTCGGTGGGGCCGAGAGCTCTTATCTCCTTTGGGCCCGGGAGCATTATTTTGGCGGAGGGATTGTTCCGGCATACCTCAATGGAGCCAACGAACTGTTGCGAGGTGATCCATGGTCATCGAATAGCTACCTACCTGGCTATTCGGCCTTTCTTGCCGCCTTCGAAATTGTCGGCGTAAACAGCCCCCAACGCCTTCGCCTCGCTCAGGCGGCCTTTGAGTCGCTGACACTCCTTCCGCTCTACTATATATCACGACGAATCGGGCTTTGTCGACTTCTATCGCTTTTCGTCTGCAGTATATATGTAACCGCACCACTCTTCGGGTTCGGCAGTGTGATGATCCTAGCCGAAGCGCTTTCACCGCTGCTCCTATGCGCCGTAATGGCTTTGGCCCTCTGGAGCGAGCGGGTTGACAAGCCGCACGCCTCATTGGTAACCGGCATCGCAATCGCTTTGGCAACCATGGTGCGTCCCGACCTCATTCTTCTCATAGCGCCGGTGGCTCTCTGGATCAGTGTCCGATCAAGACGGGAGACGAGACTTCCGAAGATGACGGCTCTTATCGGTGGGTTCGCTTTGCTGATCCTTGCGTGGGGCGGATACAACCAAGTGACTAGAGACGAGTTCCGAATCACTCCTCCTGCTGCTTACTACAACTTGTATAGTGGCTTGGGTCAGCGACCTAATAACTACGGGTACGTGTTAAGTGATGCTAGGGCGATCGAACAGCTAACGGCACAGGGGATTCAGTACCATACGCCTGAAGCAGAACGCTACTGGCGGGGCGTGTACCTCGATGCATGGCGTAAGCATCCGGGTTACGTGATTTCGACCATAGCCTGGCGAATGGTTGCAATGCCGTTGTCACTCGGAGAGGGTCCGCACCAAGGACTATATTTTGAGCGAATCAGCGGTTACTATGGACGATATGGGATCATAGTCCTTCTTCTTTGTCTATCTATTTTGCTTCGTAGGCGACTCTATATGGCAGCTGCAGTGATTGCGTTCCCCCTCGTCTACGCTCTTTTGTCGCTCGGTTTCATCTATTTTGAATCACGATACATTCGGTATGGTGCTGTATCGTTTTTGCTGGCCGCGGCCGTTGTCTTGCGAATGGTTTGGGACTGGATGGGACAAGATGCAGAGCCCGGCCTTCCTCGCCGCCTTCCGGTCCGCCGTGAGGTAGTGGCTGGCGTGCTGGCGGCCGGTCTTGCTGTCTATGGCGTGCGCGAGCTGGCTCAACTCGAGACAGCTGCCCAGTCAACCGTGGCGCGGGGCCGTACAGACGCGCTCTTTGGCCGGGGGGCGGGCCGCGGAGTCATGACAGACGGCGGGCCTCGGTGGGTGGAGCAGGTGGCGGATGTGACGCTCCGTACGACCCCGGACGGTGATCTTGGTGTCGTTACTGGCGTCGGACGATCCGCCTATCAAGCCGCGACGGAACTGCCGGTGAACGGCTTAGCCGCTATTTCGGTCGACTACACGATCGCCGTCGAGGACGGTCAGATCGGGATCGGCGTGTTGTCTGGCGACGAGAGTCGCTTCCTCGCCGTGCGAACCCTGCCCGGTACCGGCACCCACAATGGGTCCCTGGTGGTCGCAGTGCAGCCTGGGGCGGGTCGCGCGAAGCTCGTGCTCATGAACGCCCGGGCCGAGGACGGGCGCTCCTCCTTCACGGTCGAGGCGCTGACGGTCCGCGGGCTCGAGCCGGGGTTCGATTGATCAGGGTCTGGGAACTCTCTCAGCGAGACACATCCAAGAAAGTCCGCGGACCCAACCCGGCCAGCGGTGGGCCAGCCTGCCCTCCGACGCGAGAAGCCCGCTGAGAACGAGATTCACGGGTCTCGGCGGTGTGGCATCGCCGACACGATCGAAACGGCGCATAAGAGCTGCCGGCGGATAGAGCCATACATTGAACGGCGCCAAGAGTCGAGGAAGAAAGCCGGCCTTCACCAGAAGGTCTCGTAGAGCTGCCCGCGTGTAGCGCCGACGGTGACCAACCTGTTCGTCCATGCTCGACCAGAGCTTCGGATGGGCCGGAACAGTAACGAAGAGGCGACCGCCCGGCGCCGTCACACGGTGCAGTTCGCCGGCGGCTCCTTCGTCGTCGTCGATGTGTTCAAGCACCTCGAAGCATGAGACCAAATTGAACTGGCCGGAGCGGAAGGGCATCGGACCGGGCAGGGACGTATGTACTGCCTTCGTGCCGAAGCGACCGTCGGCACACAGCGTTCGATGGAGGTGTGCGTCCGGCTCGGCCAACCACACCGTCTCGAAGTGGGTCGCCAACATGGCAGCCCAGCCGCCCGTACCGCTCCCTACGTCGAGCGCTTCGCCGCCTTGCGGAACGCTCCTGTCCAGTACCGTACTTAAAGCCCGGAAGCGGCCAGCCATCCACCAGTGATGGTCGGGCAGTAGCTCGGCCGGATAGGAGGGATAACCGGTGTCGGACGGCATGCGCGGCGATGATAGGGCTTCGCCTATTTCGGCGGTGCATCCCCGGCGCCGAACATTTGGTCGAGGACGAAGAATCGGCCCACCCAAACCATGACGAAAGTTGTGAAAGCTGCGCTGTTCACCAGTAGCTTGGTCGCCCATGGTGAGGTTGTCACCCGGCTGGCGTTTTCAGCCGCCCACCCGGCCGCCCACGTCGAGAGCAGCAGGCCTGCGACGACGACGACGACGAAGCAGAGGATCTCCCGTCGCCGCGTTTCACCTGATGGCGCCCACACCCAGGCCCGGCTGAGCCAGTAAGAGACCATGGCGGTTACTCCCACGGCTACCACGTTGGCGGCCCGGGCCGGCAGATGGAACTGGCTTACGAAGAGTATGAGCTGCCCAAGAGGCAGGGTGACCACCGACACCAGCCCGTAGCGCAGGAACCTTCGGCCTGCGCCTTTAATGTCGCTTCCTGGCTTTTACGATCAAGTTCCAGCCGGCGACACGGCTCAGCAGCTCCACCGGAACCCAACGAAGAACATTGGGCCTTTCGGCCGCTACCATTTGCCGTTTGACGATGTCCAACGAGTGGAACTCGGCAAACATCTTTCGTAGCCGACGGGCAGAATAGACCTTCACCAAAGGACGAGCGTCGGTGGTGGAAAGCTCCACATGGCGAGACATGATCTCGCCAATAGACTGCTTATTCAAAAGACCCCTATTCAGGCCTAATTCTCCAATCAGTTGGCGCCAATAGTGCACGGAATGCTCGGCATATACCATAATAATGGCCTGTCCACCGGGCTTCAGAATCCGGTGTATATTGTCAATAACCTCCTGGGTATTTGGTGTGTGATGGATAACCCCGTTTGAGTACACAAGATCGAAATAGTCGTCTTCGAAGGGCAGGGATTCGGCATCACCATGCAGGAATGTGCCCTTGAGGCCCCGCAGGGCAAAGTTCTTTTCCGCCAAAGCCAGGTGGCCCGCCGAAAGATCGAAGTCGGTAACGGTCGCCCCATTGCGGGCGAACTGGGCCAGGTCGGTACCCATGCCAGCACCGATCTCCAGCACCTCCCGGCCATCCCAGCGGTTGAACTCCATCACCTCGGGCATCCATGGAGCGTATTCCTGGTGGCGGTACCGTTCAGCTTCCAGGAACCACTCCAGGGTATGACTATCGGGCTTGGTCACGTAATGGGATCCACAGGGATCGTTGTCCCACTGTTTCTGGACTTCGTCCTTGTCGGCGCTGCCCGTCTCAAACGAGGCGAGCCCGTTGCCACTAGTGGCGGTGGTGGTGGGTGCCACCATGGTCCGGCTAGTGGGCGAAATGCCCTCGGGTTCAAACGACCAGAGTCGGGCTACATGTCGTTGCCAGGAGTACTCCTCCACCAACGCCCGACGGGCGTTGACACCAAGTTGAACAGCAACATCAGGGTCGTCAATCAAGGCCGTTACCCCTTGGACGAAGTCATCCACATCTGCCGGCGTGCACAGAACCGCCCGTTGCCGGTCCACGCGGGTGCGACCCACGTCGACGGCCCGGAGCGCTGGCGACAACACTTCGCCTATCTGTTCCAGATCGCTGGCCACGATTCCCTGACCCAGGGCCATGTACTCGAACAGCTTGGTGGGTGAGCCGAAGAAGGGACTGTCGACCATATCGGCACTGTGGGGAGATACGAAAAGGTCGCATGCCCCCAAGAGCCGAGCGCCCTCGGTGTGAGCGACCCGACCGGGCAGTACCACCTTGTCACTCAGGCCGTGGGTGGCGACCGCCTGATCGATCAGCCGCCGATGAGCGCCGTCGCCGATTAGTAGAAACCGGGCATTCGGGCAACGGTCGAGGATTGTGGGCAGGGCCGCAGCCAAGACGTCGATTCCGTGCCACCCGCCAAAGGTGCCGATAAATCCCACTACTTGGTGGTCCGGGCCAAATCCAAGTTCGGAGCGCAAACGAGTTCGCTCGTCGGCGGACGGCGGCGAGTAGCTGTCGGGGTCGGCTCCGTTGGGGTTTACCAGGATTTTTCCAGGATCGACTCCCCGGGCTACCAGGCTGTCGCGAATCACGTCGGACACCACCGAGATGACCGTCGCCTGGGCGAACGCGGCATCCTCGAGCAGTTCGAATAGTTCGGTGTGCTCGTAGCTCTCGCCGGCGAAGCTCCGTCTCATAGAGATCTCTGAGCCGTTGTATTCGAGCACGTACGGTATTTCCAACTCCAAGGACAGACGAGCACCAACCAGGTTCCCGAGACAGAGACGTTCGTAGATATAGGCAGGGCGCAACGCTTCCAAGGCGGCTCGAAGCTGCATGTGCAGAGCCGGGCCGCCGGCCAACAACGCCTGCTCGCTCCCGTCGTAGGGCGGACGATCTAGGAGTACCTGGCGGACCCCTATGTCGTCGAGTAGGTCCAGGCGATTAGGAAGGAAGCAGATAACTTTTCCAGTGCTCCTGGCCAGTTCCTTGGCCACGTAGCAGGTATGGCCGTAGCTGCCGCCGGTTGTAATTGGTGCCCAAAAATCGGTGCGCAGGTATACCCCAGTGCTCGTCTCCCGGGCCTCGGTGGCAACCATGGGATGGGGTCGGGCGGCGATCATGAGGGAACGGGCCTGAGCGCCTATCTCAACAGCGAGACGATCCTTGTCGGCCACCGCCAACTCCAAGTCGGGGGGGTAGCTGGCTTCGCTGTTAGGAGGGCCGTGGCGCCGACGGTACAGGGCCGCGCGAAACCAAAGGGCCGAATAACTGACGATGCGGTCGGCGTCGATCACCTCCACGGCATGTTCGGTGGGCCAGTGAAAAAGCACCCGGCGCCCCGCCCACAGACCTGTCATGGCATGGGCGATCTGCTGACGGCCGGGCCAGCCCCGACCCATCTCCAAGACCAATCCCATACCGGGATGGTCGGCTATGGCCGAGCGCAGTCTGGTGGTATCAACCAGCATTGGCTTTTCCAACTCGATGCGATGACGTTCCGAACAGGCGTCAAGACGCTCGTCAGCCATTTCGCCGATTGCGGCCAAGGCTCCGTCGACGTACAAGTACCTACTCGCCCGGCCCGTTTCCCGCGGCCCGCTCATGCCAGCCCCACCCGCCCCACGTTGTCAGCCATCTCCCCCGTAAAGCAGGTCTTCGATGTGAAGCGCCAAGGCCGAGGTTTCAGCCAGGTCGCGAAAAGGTACCGGAAGACCGGACCCGGCGGCTATGGCCTCGCCCATACGACTCAACTCCTCGAGGTGGCCCTTGTCCGTCGTGGTGCTCTCCCACAGGACCCGACCATCGCCGGCTCGCGTCAGGTTCCGAAAGTCGTCCACGATCCACGCCTGGCCGTCGCAAAAAACTTCGATGCGCTCCTTGGCCAGTCCTTCACGAGGTCCAAGCGACGTGTACACCAGGTTGGCCACGCTGCCGTCCTGGTAACCGATAGTGGCACTGAAGTTGTCGTTACGAAGATATCGGCCAGCGGTGGGGGAGATGGAAGTGGCCACCACCGAAGCGGCGGGGACGCCGGTGAGAAACCGGAACACGTCGTACATATGGCAGGCTTCCCCCAGGTTGCGGCCACCGCCCTCGGCTCCCTGCACCCAGTGGTCGGGGGGTAGGTAGCCGGCGTTCACCCGGTAGTTCACCACCAGGGGATTCCGGCGCGCGGTCAGTTCGGCGGCCAGCGCCAGTAGCGCGGGCGAGAACCGACGATTGAAACCCACCATCACGATGGGGTCGCCGGGAGCGGTTTGGTGGGCGGTCAACACCTGGTCCAGTTGGTCCCAGGTGATGGCCAACGGCTTTTCCACGAAAACGTGCTTGCCAGCGGCCAGGCTGGCAGCCACCTGGGGGGCATGCAAGAGATGGCGGGTGGCGATAACTACCAAATCGATAGCCGGATCGTCGAGAACTTGCTCCAGCTCGGTGGTGAACACCGGAGCCCGCTCGTTGCGGGCCAGGTTGCCGCCTCGGGTGGTGTCGCTACTCACCACGGCGCCCAGGGCAAACCGGTCGGGCAGCTTCTTCATTTGGGGCAGGAGCATGCCGATGGCGAACCCACCGGCGCCGACCAGGGCGTAACGAGCAGGGCCGGGCCGGGCCGGCCGAGCACCACGGATGGCGATTCGAGTGGAAGCACCAGTGCCGGCCTCGGCCAGCGGGCCGGCGTCTGGGTATGCCAGGAGCACGCCCAGTGGTTTGTTGGCGTCTTGGCCGGTGAGCGACCGGTACACCTCGTGGGCCTCCCCCACGTCGGCCACCCGATCGATGAGGGCTGCCACGTTCACCCTGCCCGATTTCACCAGGTCGAGGTATGAGGCCATATTGCGATTCAGCGTCCACCGCACATAGCCGTACGGGTAGTCCAAACCCTCCCGTTCGTATCGGGCGTCGTAGCGGCCGGGGCCGTACGACGTGCTCATCAGCAGGTCGATCTCCTTGCGGTAGAAGGCCGGCCGCTTTACCCCGAGCCCGACATCGCCCACGATGACAACAGTCCCCTTCGCCCTGGTGACTTCCATCGCCAGGTTGATCAAGTCGTCGGAGCGGGCGGCGGCGGTGATGAGAGTGCGGTCGGAGCCGTGACCTGAGGTGGCGTCGGCCACGATGCGCACGAGCTCGGCCGGGTCGGTGCAGCCGGCGTCCATCCCGAGGGCGATCGCTCGGTCGACGCGGCCGGAATCGAGGTCCATGCCGGTGACCCGGCACCCCGCGGCCCTGAGCAGCTGCATCGTGATCTGGCCGATCAGGCCCAGGCCCAGCACGCAGACGTGTTCGCCCAATTGAGGGCCGGCCCGACGGACGCCCTGCAGCGCGATGGCGCCCACGGTGGTGGTGGCAGCGTCGGTTAGTTGGCATTCGTCAGGCACCGGGCAGACCAGATTCCGGGGAACGCAGACGAAGTCGGCGTGGTTAGCGTCGCCTGCCCCAGCACAGGCAACACGGTCGCCGGGAGCCAGGTCGGTCACGCCCGCTCCCACGGCCACGACCTCTCCGGCGAGCGAGTAACCCACGTTCCAGCCCTGTTGGTCGAGCTCGTCCAGCGCCCCGGTATCTCCATCGGCGGGGACAACTTCCACTCGAGCCCGGTCCAGGGTGACCCGCACCCCGGCGTCACCGGCATTGGCCAACACCACGGTCACCTCAGCGGAGCCCTTCGGGTCCCACACCAGGCGCTCCTCGAAAGGTCCCGGGCCCACCATGGCGGTGCCCAGCCAACCGGCCCGGGCTGCGTCGAGCAGGCCGATACTGGCCCGGCCCCCCGCTGCCACCCCCGAGAACTCCAGTACCGGAACATGGCCTTCGGGCACCGCAAGAGCCTGCGACATCACCTGGTATGCGCCGGTATCGGCGTCGGTAACCACCTCGACAGCGCCGGATGTCGATCGGCACGTGGCCCGTCCACAGGTCTGCCAAATCAGGTCGTCGAACACCACGGTGGTGGGTAGCCGAGCCGTAGCGGGCAGAGCGGCCCGGACCCGATCGGTTACCAGGGTGGCCACTCGTCGACCGGCCTTGCGGGGATCCGCTATGGCCTTGCCCAGCAGAGCCCGAGCGGCGCTGAGGGCCACCTCCGGTCGTGAACCGAGGCCGCTGTCTGGTGGGGGAGGAGCCAGTGCTGCCAGTTCGGTGCCAGCGCTAATGAGTGAGTAGCGGGTGCGCACCAATACGGTGCCGGGAGTCAGAGCCGGCCTCGGCATCCGAGCCACAACTGCACCGCTGCTGTTAAGGAGAACCTGGCGCATGTCGGCCATCCTCGCACCCGCTACCGGAGCTCGCTCACCCTGGTCATGGCAAGCGCTAGAAGCGCCACGGACGCCCAGATGAGCACGGCGGGCAGGAAGACCACGAGCAGGCCGTACCAGTTGGCGCTGCTTCTCAAGACTATCGAGCTGATGGCAGCGAATCAGGCGATATGGGCTTTCCACCACAGGGCCAGGTTGAGCAGGTACCAAACTTCGGACGAGCGGCCGGCGTCGAGCACTTGGATTACCCCGGTCCGATCGAGGAGGTCGGTGGAATCGCAGAAGTCCATCAACTCCTTCCGGGCGAAAGGGCCGAGGCGGTCGAGGAAGAACTCGTGAACTGGCACGCCGAATCCTTGCTTGGGCCGGTCGATGAGCTGGTCTGGCACCAAGCCCCGGACTGCCGCCTTGAGTACCGGCTTGGTGCCTCCGCCGCGTAGCTTGACCTCGGTGGGGATGCTCATGGCCAGTTCCACCAGCTTGTGGTCCAAGAACGGCACCCGACCCTCCAAGCTCACCCCCATGGTCATCTTGTCGACGCGCATCAAGAGCAGCTCGGGTAGACGCAAAGACAGGTCGCTGTAGGACATCCAGTTCAAGTTCGACGGTTCCCAGGCAGTTTTGAGGAAGCGCCTGCGGATGCCGGCGACGGCATCCCACGAGCTGAGATCTCGCAGATCCCGCCGCAGTCGGGGAGAGAGCACCGCACGCTTACCGCGATCAGTGAATGCCTCGGCCCCGCTCCAGAAGATCGGCTGGCCCCGGCTGGCCCGTTGCAACCATTCGTATCGAAATCCTCCGCCATGACCCAGGGCATGCAGGCCGGCGAGGCCGATCTGCTTCAGCGCCGGCGGCCGGAAACGGTCGCTCCATTGCTGCATCCGCAGCGAGGTTCGCCAAAAGGGGTAGCCGCAGAACAGTTCGTCGGCCCCTTCGCCCACCTGGGCCACCACCACCCTATGGTCGCGAGCCAACTTGGCCACGTAATGGACGGGAACGCACACCGGATCGGCGATCGGCTCGTCCTGCAGTTCCACCATCCGAGGGAGAAAGTCCAGTAGGTCGTCGACGTCAAGTAGCAGCTCGTGGTGCTCGGCGCCCACGTGATCGGCCATGTACCGGGCGTGGTGCAACTCGTTTCGGTAGGTCTCGTGGTCACCCCGATAGCCGATGCTGAAGGTCTGAACGGGGCGCGTCTCGCCTTCGGAGAACAGGGCGAGATTGGTGCTGGAGTCAACCCCACCTGACAGGAAAACTCCGACCGGAACATCCGCCACCTTTCGGTAGGCCACAGCTCTGCGAAGTTCGGCCAGAACCCGCTCGGCAATCTCGCCGTCAGGTACCCCGCTGAGCGGCTCAGTATGGTCCCAAACGTCCCACCACCGGCGCTCGGTGACCGAACCGTCGAGTCGGACCCGCATCCAGGTTCCCGCGGGGAGTTTGTGGATGCCGGCGAACAGCGTGTCGGGGGAGGGGGTGGTCAGGAAGGATAGATAGTGGAACAGCGCCTCCTCGTTCACGCTCCGGGGCTGGCGGGAGTCGGCGAGCAACCCCTTTATCTCTGAGGCGAAGGCCAGCTGGCCGTGGTGCGCACTCCAGTACAGCGGCTTGATGCCGAGGCGGTCGCGCACCAGCCACATCTCCTGGCGGACACCGTCCCACAGGGCGAAGGCGAACATTCCGCGAAAGTGGTCCAGGCAGTCGATGCCCCAGTGGCCGAAGGCGTTGAGGATCACCTCGGTGTCGGAGTGGTCCGTGTGCCACGTCCGGACGCCCGCCGCTTCCAGCTCGGCCCGAATCTCGGCGTGGTTGTAGATCTCCCCGTTGAACACGATGTGGCATGAGCCGGGGCCGGCCATGGGCTGATCGGCATCTGGAGAGGGGTCGATGATGGCCAGCCTCCGGTGGGCCAGCCCGACCCGACCTCCGGGGGCGATCCAAAGGCCGGCACCATCGGGACCCCGATGGGCCATGGGCTCGCGCATGGCCAATAGCTGCGCCTCGGTGACCTGGCAGCCCGTATTGCCGAAGGAAACAGCACCGGCGATGCCG
>Ga0187894_10007469_pt1 | contig 10299 bp, 8 predicted proteins | sample GBC1701081metaG_FD_136650 | JGI IMG/M metagenome (GOLD analysis project Ga0187894, IMG submission 136650) | White microbial mat communities from a lava cave in the Kipuka Kanohina Cave System on the Island of Hawaii, USA - GBC170108-1 metaG ... | reverse complement strand
CCCAGGCCCGGTCGAAGGCGTGCAGGTAGATGTTGGCCAGCAGCGGGGAGATGACCCCGCCCTGGGGGGTCCCGGTGACCGTCTCGGTGACCACCCCCTCGACCAGCACCCCCCCACGCAACCACTGGCGCAACAGCTTGAGCACCCGGCGGTCCGACACCCGCTCGGCGACCAGCGAGAGCAGCCTCTCGTGGTCGATTTCGCCGAAGAAGTTCTTGATGTCGGCCTCGAAGACGAAGTGCTGCCCACGAGGGAACGCCACCCTGATCTTCTCCAAGGCGTCGGTGGCCGACCGTTTGGGCCTGAACCCGAACGAGCAGGGCAAGAAGTCGGCCTCGAAGATTGCTTCGAGGACGATCTTGGCTGCCTGCTGGCACACCCTGTCGGCGACAGTGGGGATACCCAACGGGCGCTTGGTCCCGTCGGGCTTGGGGATCTCCACCCGGCGAACAGCCGACGGGCGGTAGATGCCTGCACGAAGGGCCACGGACAACTCATCGAGCATCCGATGAACCCCGTAGTCCTCCACCGCCGCAAGGGTCAGGCCATCGACCCCGGCGGCGCCACGATTGGTTCGCACCCGCCTCCACGCCTCCCCCAAGATGTCACTCCGGTGGATGCGGTCGTACAGGGCGTGGAAGCGGCGACCCGGAGACGCCTTGGCCGCAGCCCATAGCCGGTTCTGGAGTTGTCGCACGTTGGCGGCGGGCGCATGCCCGTCGGGGTAAATGGGCCGGGCGGTCCCGGCCATGCCCTTGCGCTTACCTCCGTCTCCGGCGTGACCGAAGTCGGGGCCCTTCCCTGGTGCTCGGGGCGACGTGCCCCTCCCAGGTACTACGACCCCGTCGGACTCCCGCTGCGCTCCGCTCGATTTCACCACTGGCTTATACGAGCGGTCTTTGCTGACGAGGCTGCGCAGACGGGTCTCTCCTGTTCCGAACCAGGCCTTGCGTACGTGCCGCTCCCCCATACCCCGGAGAGACCCAGCGTGGCGATGTTCGGAACCGCAGTCGCTGGACATGGGCCTTCGCCGTGAAGTGAGCGGCTCGGCTCTCCCGTTGTATCTGTGACGAGGCTGCAGGACTCACGCCGAGTGGCGCTACGGCCCGCACGCTTGCTCCCTCCGAAGAGGCTCTTGACGCCCCGCTCAGCCCGCCGCCTCTCGTCGACGGACCGGGGCCTGCTACCGGGCGCTCCGACGCTTACCCGGACGGGACTTGCACCCGTTGGTCTGATCCAGCTTTCAGGACGCACCACCAGGGCAGCGTACGACGGCGCTGGTCCCGCTAGCACACTGAGCGAACGCAGGAAGGACCGTGAGACAGCTACGACCCCGGCAACCGCTGTGGTGGGAGCGCCGCCAGCCCAACGGGGCGACGCTTCGGGCGCTCGGGGTACGGCCACGGAGATCCGGGCCCAGCGGACCAAGCCCTCGACGCCCTGGCTTCCGAGGTGGTAGACTCGTTCGGTCCGAGCGAGCTAAATCGCTGAGAATGTTGGGTCCGGCTCCTGGTCCGCTTTCGGATGTGAACAGGTCAGGTGTCGAGCCTTCGGGAACAAGCCGAGCCAGCAAGTTCTGGAGGTCGCCGTGGCTGCACACTTTCGCGTCGTGGCGGTGCACCCGAACGTGGAGTTGTACGGCAGTGATCGGATGTTTCACTCCGCCGTCCTGGGCCTGGCACGGCGAGCGGAGGTTCTCGTGAGACTCCCCCAGGAGGGGCCGCTCGCCGATCTTCTCCGCGACGACGGTGTGCAAGTCGAGGTGAGTGCCTTCCCAGTCCTGCGGCGAGTCGAGTTGACCCCGCGCCGTGTACCGGGACATGCGTCGCACACCGCCATAGCGGCGTTTCGGCTGGCTCACTGGCTCAGGTCCGTACGCGCCGACGTGGTGTACGTAAGCACCATCGTGAGCCCTGTCGTGGTCTTCGCCGCCCGACTGGCGCGTGTACGGGTGGTCCTCCACGTGCACGAGAACGATCCGGCCATGGGCAGGCTGAGCCACCGTCTCCTCATCTGGCCCGCGCGGCTATGTGCCGCCGTCCTCGTGAACTCCAGGAGCACCGGCGCCTGGGTGAGGGCGGGCGCGCCTCGCGTGTCCGAACGTCTGACCGTCGTCCCGAACGGGGTCGGGATTATCGACACCGGTGAGCGGGCAGGGCTCCCCGAGGGCCTCAACGTCCTGCTCGTCGGTCGCCTCTCGGAGCATAAGGGCCAGGACGTCGCCGTGCGAGCCCTGGCGCTGCTGAGAGATCGGGGCCTGGACGCACACCTCACGCTGCTCGGCGATGCGTTCCCGGGCTACGAGGCCTTCCGCTCCTCGCTGGTGCGCCTTGGAGACGAGCTGGGTATCTCGGACAGGTTGCACTTGGTCGGCTTTCGGGACCCTAAGCCCTACCTGTACGCCGTGGACGTGGTGATCGTTCCCTCCCGCATGGAATCCTTCGGCATCGCCGCGGTGGAGGCCCTCCTGGCGGGGCGGCCCACCGTCGTTTCGCGCGTGCAGGGGCTGCTGGAGATCGTCGAGGACGGCATCACCGGTCTCACTGTCCCGGCGGGGGATGCCACGGCCCTCGCCGAGGCGGTCGAGAGGCTGCATCACGACAAGGAGCTCGCTCAGTGCCTCGCTTCGGCGGGCCAGGAGCGGTGTCGGGTGCTCTTCAGTGAGGAGGGCTACCGCACCCGAGTGTCGGATTTGGTCCTGGAGGTTGCCCGCCGGGCGCTGCCACGTCCCGCCCACCGTCGAGCAGTGCACTCAGCGGCTGGTCGCTCACCGCCAAGGGTGGAGTCAGATGCTCCCGGCGTAGAGAGGTGAGTGTCAGGCCGCCACCTGACGGGAAACGACAGCCGTGCGGTGAGCGCGCCGGTCTGCCCGCTCCGGGCAGGGGTTTTGGGTGCGAGCGAAGCCCGCTCGGGGCGCCCGCCCCAGCCGCGTCTGGGAAGGGCTTGTCTGGGCCAGGAGCCCGGTGGCCTCAGGCAGCGAAGGTCAGAGTGACGCGGTGGCCGAGGGCCTCGAGCTGGCCGGCGAGATCCGGCCGCAGCTTGGGGACTCACCTAGGCTGGCGCAACCAGCAGTGACTGAGCAACAGGACGGAAGCACCCATGGAGAGACAGAAGCACGTACTGCGGGTAGTCATGCCGGTTCACAACGCCCGAGCCTACGTAGACGAAGCGCTGCGCAGCGTCCTCGACGATCTGCCCGAACAGGCGGAGGTCGTCGTCGTCGACGACGGTGCCAGCGACGGGTCCTCGGAGGTCGTCGACCGGATTGCCTCGAAGGACGGGCGCGTTGTCGTCCTTCGACATGCCACGGCGAAGGGCGTCTCCGAGGCGATCAACGCCGGCATACGGTACGGCTCATGCCCGCCCTTCGTCGCGATTGCCGAACACGACGATCTTGTCGTGCCCGGTCGGTTCGCGACACAACTTGCGGCGCTGGACGAGCAACCTCGCCTGGCCGCTGTCTCCGGTGAAGGCCAGTACGTCGGGCCGAGCGGGCGGGTCTTCGGCCGGGTCTCGGTGGGTCCGGGCAACGCGAAGGAGATGTCTGCGGCAAGACGGTCGCTCGAACCCATTTTGATTCCCCATCCGGCGATCATGTACCGGACCGAGGCGATTCTCGATGCCGGTCTCTACGACTCCGCCTTCGACGGGGCACAAGATCTCGAGATCATCAACCGACTCGTCTTCGGCTTTGACTGGGACGTGGTTTCGGTTCCCGAACGGCATGTTCTCTACCGGTTGCACGACAGCGCAACCTCTTTCGCCACTCTGAGCAGACAGCGCTCGATCACTCGGTATGTGCGCTACCGCAACGCCCTTCAGTTCGAGGGATTGCCGTTCGCCAGCTTCGACGAGTGGTCGCAGAGGCCCCATCCAGACAACGGAGCGGCGCGACGCTGGGCGAGACATGACCGTGGCGCGTTGTACTACCGCCGCGCAGGCCTCGCATGGCTGGAGCACCGGCGATCCGCGTTCGTGAGGTACTACGCCTTGGCACTCCTGTTCCACCCGCGGTGGGTCTGCGTTAAGACTCGAGTCCTAATCGGACGTCGCTAATGACTCCTCTTCGTGCGCGTTCGTTCCAATCGTGTGCGGACGCGCTCGATCGAGCTGCGGTGCCCTTCGCGGTGATGCGGGGATGGCAGGACTGGCCCAGTGTCACCGGGGATGTGGATTTGCTCGTTCGGTCTTCGGACCTGACCCGTGCCGTGGAGAGAACCCGCTCAGCACTGCAAGAACAGGGATGGGAGGTCATCGTGACGTGCGAGCACGTCGACATCCCGGTGGTCTGGGCGGCCAATGGCCTGGCGGCTTCTCCCGACCTCATCGAGGTAGACCTGGCGCCCATGGTCACATGGGCCGGCGGGTCCTTTCTCGACGTCGAGCGAGCCGTTCTCGAGCGCCGGTTGGAAGGCCCGGTGCCACGTCTACGTCCTGGCGATGAATCGGTTGTCCTGGGCCTTCCGGCGCTTCTAGGGTCGGATGCGGTTCGCCGGACCAAGGGGGCCGCTCGGCTGCGACAGGTGGCTGCCCTCGTCGCGGAGGATCCCCAAGGAGCCAGGACTGCATGGCGCGAAGCGATCGGCTTCGCGACCGACGCCGTGCTTGAGGCTGTCTCTGCCGAAGACATGGCCGCCTTCGACGCCATGGCTGTCAAGGTGAGAGCCGTCGGGATTATTCGTTCCTTCACCAAGAACCCGGTCGGGTGCACGAGGCGGGTGGCCTTCGTGAGCTGGCAGCGTCGACGCACCTCTTGCTGTCTGTGGCGCAGTGGTCACAGGTCTCTCGACCCACTCAGGTGCGTCGACGCAGATCTCCGCGAGTGGCAGAACCGGATGGCCCAGATCGCGTCCGAACACACTCGGTGTTGAGCGCCCGGTGACGGTGGCGAGGGATGCGCCGGTTTCCCAGGGGCGCGGGGCGGAGGTCGTTTGGCTGGCGCTCTTGTCGGTTGCTCTTCCATGGTCCTACGACGCGGCGGAACTTGTGCGGAGTCGCGGCTCCACCTCAAAGGCCCTTCTTTCCGTGGGAGTCGTGTCTCTGGCCGTGCTGGTCCGGAGCCGGTCGAGCTACCGCTGGGGGCTCAGTCTGCGCCTATTGTTCGCCTACTCAACCGTGGCGATTCTCGCTGCCGTTGTGACGGAAGGCGCTGCAGGCGGGGGATCGCTCTTCCGAGCAGCCCGGCTGGCGCTCTTCGTGGTGGTGACCGTGCGGGTCGCCTCAGTTATCCCCGTCCTTCGGTTGGCGGAGAGCCTCGTCCGGTTCGCGGTCGGACTGGCCGGACTGGCGATCGTCGCGGCACTCGTCGGGTTAAGTCCATGGTCGCTGGCCCGTCTCGGTGGATTCCTGCCCCCGCTGCATCCGAACGCCCTCGCTCAGGTCGTGGGTCTCGGCCTCGCCGTGCAGCTAGCCCTCTGGGTCTGCCGACAGGCAAGTGGGCGCAGAACGGCCCTCGTCGGTGCGCTCCTGGCCACGACGCTCGTTCTGACGACGTCACGTACTGGCCTCGCCGCGCTCGTCTGCGCAACCCTGGTGACCTTTCTGCTGCGAGAGGGTCGCCAGCGGGGTGCTGGCGCGCTGGCCGTCCTGACACTCCTCGTGACCGCGAGCCTTCTGGCTGGCGACCCTCTCGATGTCCAGAGCCTCATTGTTCCCGCCGACAAGCCGACGGACCTCACCTTCACCGGCAGGACCTACGCGTGGGACGCCGCGTGGCGGTACCACGAGGGAAATCCCACGCAGGGCGCTGTCGGTGCAGGTCTTGCCGTCAAAACCATCCCGGTCAAGCGATTCGGCGTGGGCGCGCAGGCCATCGACGGGACGTGGCCCTCCGCCTTCGTGCAGGTCGGTCTGCTGGGGCTGCTACTCCTCGGTGGATCTGTCCTCTGGGGCCTCGCCGTCGCGCTGCGTTGGCCCGGCAAGGATCATCCTCCTCCGTGGCAACCCGTCGCCGTCAGCATGCTTCTCTTCTTGTCTATTCAATCACTGCTGGAAAGTACCCTAAATGATGTCACCCTCAGCCTCGTCGTCCTGGTCGCAGTTTTCCTCAAGGTCGATCAAACCCGACTGAGCACTGGCCCCGGTGCTGGCAATGAGCGGCGCGCTCGAGCAGTGGCCTGAGCTTTGATGAGTCGCCTTTGCGGGAATGGCAGTGACGGCGCTCCAACCCGGCGCACAAGTTCGGGGGCAGACCGTGCATCGCTGGGCTTCAGCGAGGAGGCGCCGTGAGGAGCGGTGGAGCCCGAGGCCGCTACATCTGGATCGTCGGTCCGGACGGCTGCGGCAAGTCTTCGCTGGCGGATGGGATGGCCCACCAGCTGCAGGCACTGCACCGCTATTGGCGACCTACGGTTCTCCCCCTTGCACGGACGTTGGTAGGGCGGCAGCAGCCGGACGGCACCAACGCCAGGCCGCACGCGGTCACCGCGAACTCGGCTTGGCGCGAGCAAGCGAGATTGCTCTACTACGTCACCGACTACGTCCTTGGTTACTGGATCGTCGTACGGCCTGCGCTACTTCGGGGACAGGACGTGATCATCGAGCGAGGCTGGCACGACATGATCGTCGACTGGCGGCGCTATGCGCTCCGCAGCTCCGAGGGGGCGGCCCGACTCGCGCGGCTCGTCCGTGAGCCGGATCTGCTGATGATCGTGGCCGTGCCTCCGGACGTGGCCCATGGACGAAAGCCCGAACTGGCACACGAGGAAATCGCCCGTCAGTACCGCGCCTGGGACAAGGTACCGCTGCGCCGGGCCCAGCGCGTTCATTTGGACAACACCCCGGAGTTCCCGAGCGTACTGAGTCGTGCAGTCGACATCGTCCAGGCAGGACGCGCGTGATGCGGCTGCTCCTTATTTGTTACAGGATCGCAGCTTGCCAGGGATCTGAGTCCGGCAGCGGTTACAACTTTGCTTGTCAGATCCGCAAGCACGTCGACGAGCTGCAAATTATTAGTCGCCAGGACAACATCGAGGCTCTGCGCTCGGATCCTGACCTCGGCGGCGCCATCCTGACCGGCTATGACGTGCCGCGAGCTTTATCTTTCTGGAAGCGCGGATCAAGGGGCGTCATTCCCTACTACTACCTCTGGCAGCGTGGTGTCGGGCGCCTCGCCCGACGGCTCCATGCGCAGCGGTCCTTCGATGTCGTGCACCAGTACAACTTTCATACCGACTGGGCTCCTCACTTCCTGCGCTTTCCCGACGTTCGAGTGGTGTGGGGACCGATCTGCCATCAGCCCTTCGTTCCCCCGTCCTACTGCCGAGCCGAGCGAGCGCAGGGGCTCCCGCGGGAGACGGCCAAGGCGGCTGCTAAGCAGTTCTTCTGGCGCTTTGACCCCAACCTCAAACGGGCGATACAGGCGACCGATGTGATCCTCTACGCCAATCGAGATGTCGCTCCGCCATTCCGGGGCTTGGCCAGCGTCTCGTTCCAGACCTTCGGTGGCGCAAGCTTCCTCGACCGCTACGCACTCCCGGGTGCCGGCGAGACGCCCGGACCACTCCGGCTCCTGCACGTGGGACGAAGCGTGTCCATCAAAGGACCTTCAGTGGCCCTCGAGGCCTTGGCCGCTGCCCTCAGGATGACGGCGGTCCCCATCCGCCTAACGCTCGTTGGAGGCGGTCCGCTTCGGCAGCCGTTGGAGACTCTCAGCCATCGGCTCGGCGTCCGCGAGCACGTCGAGTTCGTCCCCTGGCTACCCCAGCAAGAGCTCGCCTGCCAGTACGGGAACGCGGACGGCTTGCTTTACCCGAGCCTGGCCAATCAGGACACCGTTGTTGCCGAGGGCTTGGCCGCAGGCCTTGTGGTCATCGGCGTGGACCAGACAGGCTCCGCGGCGATGACGGCTGAGGCCGGCCTGATGAGCCCGCGCCGGCCCCACGCGGAGACCGTAGCGGGCCTCGCACGCGCCATTGCGATGCTGGCCGAGGAGAAAAGAGCCCACCCCGACGCCTTCGCACAACGCCGAGCGGCAGCGCTGCATCGCAGCCCTGCCCTCTCCTGGTCGGCGACTGCGGCCGACATCGCCGCCCGGTACCACGAGTGACCGATGCGTATTGGCTCCGTAGCGCGAACGGCCACCCGCGCTACGTCGCTATAGGCGGCCGTGCGGGGCGCCTGTACTCCGATCTCGACTACCTCATGGGCGCGCGCGGCCGGCTGGAGCGCCAAGCGCTCCGCTTGGCGGAACCGCTGTTGCGGTCCAGTGCCGACCTGCCGCTCGAGGCACTCGAGGCGGTCGATGCGGTGAGTCGGTCAGTTGATGGCTTGCACCAGGCCCTGCTGCTCTGGACGGGTTATTACAAGCAGACCTGGCTCGTCGGCTCGGTCGTTGACACCGGCGGCCGGCGCAGTTTCTGCAAGGTGTTCAAGGTCGCCAGTGAAACAGCGGAGGAACTGCACCGACGCGACGAGCTCGCCAAAGTCCTCCCGGCGTCGATGAAGTTGCCGCGTGGCCGCTCGGGCACCGAGGGAGTCGTGCTGTACGAACTCGTTCAGCGGCCCAGTCGGCGGCGACGGCCGTCTCTGCAAGAGCTTGCAGACCTCTCGCTGCAGCTGGGAGCCACAGCCCTGAGGTCTCCTGAGAATAGCGACCACTTGAGCGCCCCGTCCGCCGGATCTGCCACGGCGGAGGCTCTGTGCGCCAGGTACGGATGCGCCACGGGAGAAGCACTAATGGGATCCCGCTCATTTCACCCGTCAGTACTCGTCGTCGCACATGGGGACTTCACGCCGTGGAACATGATCTGTGCTGTCGGCGGTGAGCTCTACGCCGTCGACTTCGAAGCCGTTGGTCTGTGGCCCCCCTACTACGACTTCGTCCACCTCTGGAGTCAGGTCGCGACTCTGGCCGGAAAGGAGCTCGACGTGGCTGCGCTAGTCCGCCGGCTCGGGCAATCGGGCGTGGATGGGCCGGCCAACGTTGTACGTAGGGCGTTGGCATTCGACGTTATCGAGACGGCCCAGGCGTTCCTGGCGTACCAGGAGAACCGACACAGGACGGGCCGCGCGCTCGATCGGAAGGTTTCGGCATGGACAAGGGTGTGAAGCCCACAATGGCCAGCCTCGTCATCGGACGCTTGCGCAGATCGTCCGGCCGCACCGGTGCGGTTGCCGACGACCTGCCCCTCGGGCTGGCTGTGAACCTCGTTCGTACCACGGGCGTGGCAGCGCTGCGCGGACTGGCCAGGACTCGCCAGCCCGTCTTCATCGGGCCAAACGTCGTCATCCGGGGCAAGCGCAATCTGTGCTTGGGCCGGGGTGCGAGCATCGGCCGAGGAACGTGGATCGACGGGTATGCACGCAGACCCGTGTCGCTCGGGGCAGCCAGCCGGCTCGGCAGCTTCTGCGTCGTCACATGCACGAGTCACGTGCAGAAGCTCGGTTCCGGCTTCACCCTCGGCGAGCGCAGCGGCCTCGGGGACTTCTGCCACGTCGGGGCCGCGGGAGGGGTGCATGTCGGCGCCGACGTCATCGCCGGCTCCTACGTGTCCTTCCACTCGCAGGAGCACGTCTTCACCTCCCGCGATCGGCCGGTCAGCCAGCAGGGCACGACGGAGCTGGGCATCACCATTGGTGACGGTTGCTGGCTCGGGGCTCGGGTAACCATCCTCGACGGCACCAGTATCGGCGCCCGAGCAGTAGTGGCGGCCGGTGCGGTCGTGAAGGGCGACTTCCCCGAACGGTCGCTGATCGGCGGTGTGCCCGCGCGGTTGATCCGGGTTCTCGACTGAACGCCAACGGTAGTGGCGCCGGTCTGGGCGGCGACACCGAATGATTGACGACGGCATCAAGGAGAATATGGTTTGGCCACGCGAGACCTAGCGAACGTTCCTCTACGTGCCCGCTTCGAGGTGCGCAGCCTGCTCGGGCAACACCCCGCGTACATCCCCTGGTTGAGGTGGAAGCGTCGCCGGATCGGCTTGGACGATGTCGCCTACTGGGACATGGGCTTGGTCGACCGTTCCACCGAACTTCTCATCGACGCCTTCTGGCGCTCGGGCAACACATTCGCGCTCGCAGCCTTCAAGCTGGCCCAGGACCGCGAGATACGGATCGCGCACCACGCTTGTTCGCCGGGCCAGGTAAAGCTCGCCGCACGACTCAACATCCCCACGCTCGTCATCGCGCGAGAGCCTCGCGACACCATCGTGTCCTCCGCCATCTGGAGCCCAAGCTACACCGTGTCGCAATGGACACGTGTATACGCCCGCTATTACGAAGGTCTGGCGTGTGTTCCGGAAGGACCACTCGTAGCCATGTTCGAGGAGGTCACGGGCGACTTCGGGGCTGTCATTG
>Ga0187894_10007468_pt1 | contig 10299 bp, 11 predicted proteins | sample GBC1701081metaG_FD_136650 | JGI IMG/M metagenome (GOLD analysis project Ga0187894, IMG submission 136650) | White microbial mat communities from a lava cave in the Kipuka Kanohina Cave System on the Island of Hawaii, USA - GBC170108-1 metaG ... | reverse complement strand
GGTGGGCGAGATGCGCGACCTGGAGACCATCCGTCTCGCGCTTTCGGGCGCCGAGACCGGCCACCTGGTGTTCGGCACCCTGCACACCTCGTCGGCGGCGAAGACCATCGACCGGATCGTCGACGTGTTCCCGGCGGCGGAGAAGGAGATGATCCGCGCGATGATCTCTGAATCGATTCGCGCCATCATTTCGCAGACGCTGTGCAAGACCAAGGACGGCACCGGCCGCGTCGCCGCGCACGAGATCATGATCGGCACGCCGGCGATTCGAAATCTGATCCGCGAGAACAAGATTGCGCAGATGTACTCGTCGATCCAGACCGGGGCGCAGCTCGGCATGCAGACGCTGGACCAGAACCTGCAGGACCTGGTCAAGCGCAACGTGATCTCGATGGCCGAAGCGCGCGGCAAGGCCGCGAACAAAGACAACTTTGCCGGGGGCTGAGCGATGGAGCGCGAACAGGCAGTAAAATTCATCTACGACCTGCTGCGGGCGCTGGTCGCGAAAAAGGGCTCGGACCTTTTCATCACCGTCGGCTTCCCGCCGGCGATGAAGATCGACAGCAAGATGACGCCGGTGTCGCAGACCGCGCTGAACGCCCAGCACACGGCGATGCTGGTGCGCTCGATCATGAACGACAAGCAGGCGGCCGAGTTCGAGGCGAAAAAGGAATGCAACTTCGCCATTGCGCCGGCCGGCATCGGCCGCTTCCGCGTCAACTGCTTCATCCAGATGGGCCAGGTCGGCGCGGTGCTGCGCGTGATCACGACCTCGATCCCGAACTTCGACGACCTGAAGCTGCCGCCGGTGCTGAAGGACGTGGCGCTCACCAAGCGCGGCCTGGTGCTGTTCGTCGGCGGCACCGGCTCCGGGAAATCCACCTCGCTTGCCGCGATGCTCGGCTACCGCAACGAGAACTCCCACGGCCACATCATCACCATCGAGGATCCGGTCGAATACGTGCATCCGCACAAGAACTGCCTGATCACGCAGCGGGAAGTCGGCGTCGACACCGACTCCTGGGAGGCCGCGCTGAAGAACACGCTGCGCCAGGCGCCCGACGTGATCCTGATCGGCGAGATCCGCGACATGGAGGTGATGGAGCATGCCGTGGCCTTCGCCGAGACCGGGCACCTCGCCCTGGGCACGCTGCACGCCAACAACTCGAACCAGGCGATGGACCGGATCATCAACTTTTTCCCCGAAGCGCGCCGCCACCAGCTGCTGATGGACCTGTCGCTGAACCTGAAAGGCGTGATCTCCCAGCGCCTGATCCCGCTGCGCGAGGGCAAGGGGCGCGCGGCGGCGGTGGAAGTGCTGCTGAATTCGCCGCTCATTTCCGATCTCATCTTCAAGGGCGAAATCCATGGCATCAAGGAGATCATGAAGAAGTCGCGGGAGCTTGGCATGCAGACCTTCGACCAGGCCCTGTTCGACCTCTACGAACAGGGACGCATCAGCTACGAGGACGCGCTGCGCTTCGCCGACTCGACCAACGAGGTGCGGCTGAACATCAAGCTGCACGGCAAGGAATCGAAGGACAAGGACCTCACCAAGGGAATCGAGCACCTTGACATCGTCTAGAGCGGCGGGCGCCCTGCTCGCCGCATTGTCGGCCGCGCTGTCGGCCGGACTGGCGATTGCCCAGGCACCGGCGCCGGACCCGGTCGCGGCGATCATGCTCGAGATGTTCAGGGAGCACGACGGCAACACCCTGTGCATGCTCGGCGACGTGCCGGTGAGCGCGGCGCGGCCGCAGGTCATCGATCAGCTGAAGGCGAACGGCGTGGGCGGGTCGGCGACCCGGCTCGAGATGGAGGTGGCCACCTGGACGCGATTTCCCTGTCCGTTCTCGCCCTACCGCGCCGAACTGGTGCCGGCGACTGCGGCCGACCTCGAGGGCGTCTGGCTGTTCCCGCATGACTCGCAGCCCTATCGCCACGGGCCGAAATCGCCGCTCCAGCCCACGGACCGCAACCGGGCCATCGCCTGCGAAGCGGTGGGCTACTACCCGGGAGGGGAGATGCGAACCGGGACCGTGGTCGGCAACAGGGCCTGCCCGTTCAAGGAAGCCGCGGACCTCGATCCGGCGCGCAAGAAGCCCCGCGTGGCCTCCTGGTCGATGGGGCCGAACGGCCGGCTGAAGGTCGCGCGCACGGACATCAAGGACTACGTCGAGGAATGGGACGTCTACACCGCGACCCGCAGCTTCCACGCGCTCAACCTCGCGATCGGTGCCGGCGACCTGGTGGCCTACCTGCGCCGCGACAAGGACAACGACCTCAACGCCTCGACCGAATTCCGCCACCTGCAGCGGTTGAAATAGCCGGCCTCAGCGGCCCCGGTGGCTGCCGGCGACGATGCCGAATTCGTACAGCCGGCATTCAAGCGCGCCGTTGTAGAGCGGCACGCGGCGGGCGGGCTGCAGGCGGATCAGCTTCGCAAGACGCTGGTCGGCGGTGAAGAAGTGGCAGCGCCAGCCGGCGAAGCGCTGCTTCAGCGCATCGCCGAGCCTGGGGTAGAACAGCGCCAGCTCCTCCCTGGAACCGATCCTCTCGCCGTACGGAGGATTGGCGATCATGACGCCGGCCACGGCAGGCGCCGCGCGATCGAGCAGGTCGGCGCGTTCCAGCTTCACCCAGCGCTCGACGCCGGCGGCGGCGAGATTGCGCCGCGCGTCCTTCAGCGCGCGCGGATCGTTGTCGCTGCCGAAAATCTGCAGCGCCTTCGAAGGGCTGAGGTCGCGGGCGTCTTTCCTCGTTTTTTCCCAGACCGAAGCATCAAATGCCTTCAATTTCTCGAAACCGAACTGCCGGTTCGCGCCGGGCGGCCGCCCGCGCGCCATCGCCGCGGCCTCGATCAGGATCGTGCCGCCGCCGCACATCGGGTCGAGCAGCGGCTCCCCCGGCTTCCAGCCCGAAAGCATCACGATGCCGGCCGCAAGGTTCTCGCGCAGCGGCGCTTCTCCCGCTCCCGCGCGCCAGCCGCGCTTGAACAGCGGCTCGCCGGAGGTATCCAGGTAGAACGCCCCGCTGGCCGCTTCCAGGAAAACGTGCACGCGCACGTCCGGGCTCGCCCGGTCAATGCTCGGCCGCCTGCCGAGTTCGTCCCTGAAGCGGTCGCAGACCGCGTCCTTCACCCGCAAGGTGGCGAAATCCAGGCTGCGCAGCGGACTTTTCTGGGCCGCGATGTTGACGCGCAGCGTCCGCTCCACTGGGAACAGCTTCGGCCAGTCCACCGCGCGCGCCGCTTCGTACAGCTGCTCGTCGCCGGCGTACTCGAACTCCGCGGTCCGCCAGAGCACGCGCGACGCCAGCCGTGAATGCAGGTTCGCGGCGTAGCAGATCTCCCAACCCCCCGAAAATGCCACGCCGCCGGATACCTGCGTCAACTCGCGCGCGCCGAGCGTCCCCAGCTCAGCCGCAAGCAACGGCTCGAGGCCGCGCGGGGACGAGGCGAAGAAGCGTTCCATCAGAGATTGACGCAATGCGTAGAGCGGCGCGAGGATAGCAGAATCATGCAGGGCAGCCCTCGCAATGCCGCCGATTGGCTGGCCGAAGGAGACGAGCACTACGCCGCCGGCCGCTGGCTCGAGGCCGGCATCGCGCTGGAAGCCGCGCTGCTGCACGATCCGGCTCAAGCGCGCGCCTGGTATCGCCTCGGCAACGTGCGCGAGGAGCAGGCCCGCGACGGCGACGCTGTGGTCTGCTTCGAGCGCGCCATCGCTCTGGAACCGGATCATGCGCGGGCATGGAACAACCTCGGCGGGGCGCGCCAGCGCATGGGCCGCGACGAAGAGGCCGCCGCCGCCTATCGAGAGGCCATGCGCGCTGACCCCGAACTGCCGCAGCCCTATCTGAATCTGGGCCGGCTCGCTGCCGGCCGGGGCGATCGGGTTCTCGCCGCGGAATGCTTCCGCAACGGGCTTGCGCGCCACCCCGACGACCCGATGCTGCAGCATCTGCTGGCGGCGGTTGAAGGCCGGGACACGGAGCGAGCGCCGGAAGCGTACGTAACGGCATTGTTCGACGGCTTTGCGCAGAATTTCGAGCGCCACCTCGTCAAGGAGCTTCAGTACCGCGTCCCCACGGAGCTTGCGGCAATGATTGCGCCGAGGCTGGCGAAGCTGCGCGATGCGCCGGTACGCGCCCGGGTCATTGACCTTGGTTGCGGCACCGGGCTGGTCGGCGCCGCGCTCGCGGGCACCGGCGCGGAGGTCATCGGCGTAGACCTCGCCTCCCGCATGCTCGAAGTCGCCGCGGCGCGGGGCGACTATGCCGGTCTGGAACAGGGGGAACTGCTGGAAATGCTGGCGCGCGCTGCCCCCGGCTCGGCACAGGCGGTCGTGGCCGCGGACGTGTTCATCTACGTCGGCGATCTCGAGCAGGTTTTCGCCGCGGTGACGCGGGTGCTCGCGCCGGCGGGACTGTTCGCGCTTTCGGTGGAAGGCCTGGAGAAAGGCGACTATCAACTGCGCCCGAGCGGCCGCTACGCGCAATCGCCCGCCTATCTGCGCGCCCTGGCTCGGCGCACGGGCCTCGAGGAGCTGCGCATAGAGGCGACGCGCGTACGCCGCGAGGGCAGCGGCTACGCGGAAGGCTGGTTGGCGCTGTTCGCCAAGCCGGATCGACTCACCACGGCTTGATCACCACCAGCAACACCACCGCCAGCAGGACGACGGCCGGAACCTCGTTGAACCAACGGAACCAGACGTGGCTGCGCGTATTGCGCTCGGCGCGGAAATCCAGCATCAGCCTGCCGCACCACAGGTGGTAAACCACAAGCAGCGCGACCAGGCCGAGCTTGGCGTACAGCCAGGCGCCCGCGCCGTGAAACCAGCCGAGCCACAACCAAAGGCCGGAAGCGATCGTAAGCACGCCGCCGGGCGTCGCGATGCCCCAGAACAGCTTGCGTTCCATGATCTTGAAGCGGTCGATGGAAATCCGGTCGGTCGCCTGCGCGTGATAGACGAACAGCCTCGGCAGGTACAGAAGGCCCGCCATCCACGTGACCATGAAAACGAGGTGCAGGGACTTGACCAGCAGCATGGTCACTTCAGCAGCCGGCGGCGGGTCAGCACGGCCGCAAGGTAGAACCCGGCCAGGGCGTAGGCGGCGAGCACCGCCAGGTGCAGCAGCGCATTCGCAGGCAGGCTGCCGCCGAAGAGCGGCCGCACCAGTTCCACCCCATGGTAGAGCGGCAGCAGCTGCGATACGGTTTGCACCGCCGCAGGCAGGCGCTCGACCGGGAAGAACACGCCCGAGAGCATCATCATCGGCGTCAGCAGCAGGGTCATGTAGTAGCTGAAGAAATCGTACCCCGAAGCGAGCGCGTTGACCGACAGCCCGAGCGCGGCGAAGGACAATCCGATCAGCACCGTTACGGGCACCGCGGCGAGCGCGTGCGGGAAACTCGCGTGCCCCGCCGCGGCGACGATGACGAGGATGCAGACCCCGGCCGCAAAGGCCTTGGTCGCGGCCCAGGCCCATTCGCCCGCGAGCACGTCCTCCAGCGTCATCGGTGCATTCACGATCGCCTCCCAGGTTTTCTGCACGTGCATGCGGGAGTAGGCCGAGAACAGCGACTCGAAGGTCGCCGCATACATGGTGGTCGAGGCCATGAACCCGCCGGCGAGGAAGGCGAAATAGCTGGTGCCGCCGATTTCGCCGAGGGCGGCGCCGAGGCCGTAACCGAGGCCAAAGAGCACGATCAGCGGATCAGCCAGGTTGCCGAGGATCGAGGGCAGCGCGAGCTTGCGCCAGACCAGGAAGTTGCGCCGCCATACCGCGACGAAGCGCAGGCTCGGAGCGGGAACGGCATACAGATTGGTAGCCACGCGCTAGTCCCTGAGGTCCCGCCCGGTGAGCTTGAGGAACAGGTCCTCCAGGTTGGCCGGGCGGTGCAGGTACGTGAGGCCAGGTCCCGGTCCCTCCATGCGCCGCAAGTTCGCCAGCACCGGCTCCACCTCGTCGGCGTAGCAGAACGCCGTTTCGCCGGCGAGCTCGGTGCGCAGCGCCAGCGCCTTCGCCTCCGCAAGCCAGGTCTCGACGCCCGGGCCATGCACTTCGACCACCTGCGCCTCGACGTGGCGCGCGATCAGAGCGCGCGGCGTGCCCTGGGCGATGATGCGGCCGGCATCCATGATCGCGACCCGGGTGCAGAGCCGCTCGGCCTCCTCCATGAAATGGGTCGTCAGCACCAGCGTGCGCCCTTCCTGCATCAGGCGCCGCAGCCGCTCCCAGATCAGGTGCCGCGCCTGCGGGTCGAGGCCCGTGGTCGGCTCGTCCATGAACAGCAACTGCGGATCGTTCACCAGCGCGCGCGCGAGCGTCAGGCGCCGCTTCATGCCGCCCGACAGCGTCTGGATCTTCGCCTCGGCGCGACCGGCGAGCCCCGCGAATTCGAGCAGGCCGGGGATGCGGCGGTCGATGTCGCGGCTGCGCAGGCCGAAATAGCGGCCGTAGACCAGCAGGTTTTCGGCGACGCTGAAATCGGGATCCAGGTTGTCGAACTGCGGCACCACGCCGATCTTCGCGCGCGCCTCCCGCGCACGCGTTGGCACCTCGTGTCCGAGCAGGCGGATTTCGCCGGCATCCGGATCCGACAGCCCGAGGCAAAGGCGCAGCGTCGTCGTCTTGCCGGCGCCGTTGGGGCCGAGCAGGCCGAAGCACTCGCCGGGCGCGACCTGCAGGTCGACGCCGCAGACCACTTCCTTGCCGGCGTAGCTCTTGTGCAGGCCCCGGACGTCGAGGGAGCTCATTTCCAGCCGTTCCGCACGATGGCGCGCAGGATGTGCAGCCGCCGATGAAAGAAATGGTCGGCGCCCGGAACCACGGTCACCGGCAGGTCCTGCGGACCTGCCCAGGCCAGCACGTCGGCCAGCGGCACCGTCGTGTCCTCCTCGCCGTGGATCAGGATGGAATCCGCCGGCACCGGCAGCGCTTCGAGGTGCTTCACCGCGACGCCGACCAGGACCATCCGCTCGGGCCGGATTCGCTGCGCAAGCCTCGTCTGCACGGCCGCACCGAAGGAAAAGCCTGCAAGCACCGGCTTCTCCGCCGCCGCACGCTGCAGAACTGCGGCTAGATCGTCGACTTCGCCGCGCCCTTCGTCGTGCGCGCCCTCGCTCGCGCCAACGCCACGGAAGTTCGGTCTCCAGGCTGCGTAGCCCAGCTCCACAAACGCGCGCGCCAGCGTCTGCGCGACCTTGTTGTCCAGTGTGCCGCCGAAAAGGGGGTGCGGGTGCGCCACCAGCGCGATGCCGCGCGCGGCGGTCCCGGGCTCGTCGACCGCGCATTCTATTTTTCCTGCCGGACCGTCGATCAGGACGCGCCGCGTGGAGGCACGCATCAAATCCGCAGGCGCTCGACCACGCGGCCGTTGCGCAGGTGCTCCTCGATGATCTCGTCGATGTCCGCGCGGTCGACGTAGGTGTACCAGATCGCCTCCGGATAGACCACGATGCAGGGTCCTTCCTCGCAGCGGTCGAGGCAGCCGGCCTGGTTGATGCGCACCTTGCCTTCGCCGGCCAGTCCGCTCTGCTTGACGCGCTGCTTGGCGTAGTCGCGCATCTCGCTCGCACCCTTGCCGTTGCAGCAGGGGCGATCGCCGCCTTCGCGCTGGTTGCAGCAGAAAAAGACGTGCTTGTCGTAGTAGGACATAGGGCCGATTTTACCGGAGCGAGTCGCGCAGCCGGGCGGAAGCGAGATACACCAGGTAGCCGAGCGCGGCGAACGGCCATGCCGCGGACACCAGCCGCGTGAGGCCGTTGAAGTTGAGGAAATGCCCCTGCTCCCAGACCTTGAGCGTCGCCGCGAGGTACGGGTTCGGCGGCGCGAGATTGACCAGCACGGTGGCCGCCATCAGCAGCATCGCGGCGAGCGCGAGGCGCACCGTGCGCGGCAGGGCGAGGAGGACGAGCGCGAGCACCGAGCCCGCAACCAGGCCCAGCTGCGCGCCCGGGGTGAGCCAGGCAAACACGTTCTCCGCACGCATCAGGATCGCGAACGCGAAAGTCTTCACCGCCAGCGCGGCAAGCACGAGCACCGCCAGCAGGCGGCGGGTCGGCGCGCCGTCGCGGATCCCGGCCGAGGCGAGCAGCAGAATGGCCGTCAGGTTCGCGGCGGCGGTCGCCGCCTCCACCGACACGAAGAGCTGCGCCGCGTGGCGCTCGCCCTTCTGCCCGACCGGCGGGCCGGCAAGCAGATCGCGCAAGTCGCCGCAGCCGAACAGCAGCGTGGCCGGGTTGAGCTGCGCGAACAGCCACAGCAGCAGCAGTGCGAGGCCGAGATCCGCTGCGGGCTCCGCGCCGAAGGCCTGGGTGCGCAATTGCCGCCAGGGACCGCCGTCGCGCCAGCGCGGCGCAAATCGCGCTCCCGCCGCCCCGCCCGCGACGGCGCCGGCCATGTTCGCGAGCAGGTCCACGTTCGAGGAAATTCTGGAAGGCAGATAGCTCTGGGCGCCTTCGAGCAGCAGCGAAAGTGCGGCGCCCGCCAGAGCCGCCAGCAGTGCGCCGCGTGCCGCCGAGAGAGGCCGGCCGCTTGCCGCCGTGCACAGCATGCCGAGGGGCAGGTAGCCGAAGAAATTCGCGCACAGGTCGAACGCCGTGATGTAGCGCGGCCAGGGCGCGACGAGAAAAGCAAACGCCGAGGCGCCAGGATCGCGCCAGCCGGAGAACGGGTGGAGCGTCGCGTACGCGACCAGCAGGACGTAGGCAGCGAGAAAAAACCGGGCGAGGCGGGGCTCGCGCAAACTAGCCCTGCGGCCGAGTGCGGTCGGCCGCGGGCGCGCCCCGCGGCTTCTGGTGCGTAATGAACGAGCCCATCACCATGCCGACTACGGAAAACGCCAGCCCGACCAGCGCCGGCGGCACCGTGGCGTCGCCCGCCACTGCCTCGGCCACGAGCCAGGAACCGAGCCCGAGCACCACCGAGAACATCGCGCCGGGCGCATTGGCGCGGCGCCAGTAGATGCCCGCCGCGAGCGATACGATGCACGAGACCAGCGTTACTTTGTAGGCGTTCTGCACCATCTCGTACATCGTGCTTTTCGAGTTCAGCGCGACCAGCAGCGCCGCGAGCGCGAAAGCCACCAGCACCACCCGCAGCAGTAGCAGGAACTGGCGGTCGCCCATGCGCGGCGCGAAGGGCCGGATCACGTTCTCGGTGAACAGCGCGGTCGGTGCGAGCAGCGCCCCGGAGGCGGTGGACAGGATCGCCGACAGCAGCGCACCGAAGAACAGCGCCTGCGCCCACATCGGGGTGCGATCGAGAATCAGGTTCGGCAGGATGCGCTGGATCTCCCGCACGTCCTCGCCGGCGAACAGCTTTGCGTACTGCGGCTCGATCACCAGCGCCGCATAGGCGATGAAGATCGGCACGAAGGCGAAGCAGAAGTAGACCGCGCCGCCGGCCAGGCAGGCGCGCATCGCGGTCTTCTCGTCTTTGGCCGAGGTGACGCGCTGGAACACGTCCTGCTGCGGAATCGAGCCGATCGCCAGCGTCATCCAGGCGGCCACGAACCAGAGCCAGTCCTTGGTGCCGCCCTTCGGCCAGAAATCGAACTTGCCTGCCTCCGAGGCCGCCGCGATCACCTTGCCTGCGCCGCCCGCCATGTCGCCGACCAGCCACGCCACCGCGGCCAGCCCGAACAGGATCACCACTGACTGGAACAGGTCGGTCATCGCCACCGACCACATGCCGCCCCAGATGGTGTAGCCGACCACGATCGCCGCGCCGATCAGGATGCCCGCGTTCAGGCTGATGGCGCCATCCGAGAGCGTCGAGATCACCAGACCGAGCGCGGTCAACTGCGCCGAGGTCCAGCCGAGGTAGGAAGCGGTGATCGCGACGCTGGTCACCACCTCGACCGGCTTGTCGAATCTCTGCCGGTAGAAATCGCCGATGGTCAGCAAATCCATGCGGTAGAAGGCGCGCGCGAAGAACAGCGCCACGAACAGCAGGCAGAAGGACGAGCCGAAAGGGTCGGCGACGATGCCGCCGAGCCCGTCCTTGGCGAAGGTCGCCGACACCGAGAGCACGGTCTCGGCACCGAACCAGGTCGCGAACACCGTGGCCGCGCTCATGTAGAGCGGCAGGCTGCGCCCGGCGATCAAAAAATCCTTCGAGTCGTGCACCCGGCGGGCGGCCCACAGGCCGATCGCGATCGTCAGCGCGAAATACAGAACCACCGACGCCACCAGCATGGGCGCCGAGTTTACAGGAGTAGCGCCGCGAGTCCGGCCAGCGCCGCGGTCCCGGCGAGCGCCACGAGCGCCAGCAATAGCCGGTTCCGCAAGC
>Ga0187894_10007467_pt1 | contig 10301 bp, 9 predicted proteins | sample GBC1701081metaG_FD_136650 | JGI IMG/M metagenome (GOLD analysis project Ga0187894, IMG submission 136650) | White microbial mat communities from a lava cave in the Kipuka Kanohina Cave System on the Island of Hawaii, USA - GBC170108-1 metaG ... | reverse complement strand
TTCGGTAATGCGAGATTGTTTCCGGAGTCACGTGAAGATCCCCAGTTCAAGGTCAAATTAGAAATTTGATCAGGGCCAGCGGCTGACGATGGATTCGAATGATCATCGTCTGGGTCAGGGTGAAATCTCATCTTAACTCAGTTCCGCCCCGATGTCTTTATATATGTCTGCAAAGTTATCGAAAAGTTTATCTCGAGCGGCACTGCAGCCATATCCGTTGTCGCGCGCATACAGCGGAGATGAATTCGCTGATCGCCCTGCCGACTGAGACAACGAACGCAACAATCCGCTATAACGTCACCGCCGTGGATGGATTGTTCATGGCTGGCTCCCACAGTTGAAGCGCAAAATCACTTCTCCGGCCTTAACGACATTCAGACTCCCCGACAGTTCGGGTAAGATGCCGCCGACATTTTTCAGCGAACTTTGTTCGGCAATAAAACTTATTCTGGAGAATCTGAATGCCACAAAATTTCCCTCGATCGCTTCGAGCTCATGCACAGGTGGGGCTACTGCTCTGCCTGTGCATTCTTTCGCCCGGTATTTCTTCGCCCCAGACTTGGGCCCAATCACCACATTATAGTTACGGGGAGAAAATTCGAACCTTTCACACCAAAGAGGAATTCACCCGGTTGACGAAAGGCTCGGTCAGACTCTATCGGGAAGCGTCATCGCGAAACAAAAAAGCCCTTTCCGAAATGCGATTACGCCATTTACTGCCCCTCGATGAAGCTACGGTGATCGCCGGCGACCTCACTTCCCCGAAAGCCAACTTGATCTGGTTGGGCACAAAACGAGGGATGTATGTGTACTTCCTGCCCGGTCACACACTCTCGTATTTCGGCGGCCAGCGTTGGCTGCCGGACGATCAAGTTCTCGGCATCGGGTTTGAGGCGCAGGGCTTCGTCGTCTGGGTCGAAACTCCCAAGGGGTTCAGCCGGATCGCGTATGAGGACAGAACGTCTTTGGTGAAGAAATCACAACACTTCGTCGAACGCATCCGCGCGCGCCATGTTCGTTGGGGGTTAACCGCTGACTCCCACCTTCGCGTCCCCGGAGACCTTTCCAGCAACCAGATGGTCTCCAGCGACAACGACGGATTGTGGACGCAGATGTACATCGCGGCGGAGGCGTTCCGCTACAAGGTCACCGGCGAGACTGACGCGCGGGCAAACGCCAGACAGGGCTTTGAAGCGATGCTGCGGTTGGAAGAGATCACGGGCATTCCCGGCTTCCACGCGCGCTCGTTCATCAAGATCGGCGAAGACATTCAGCCGAAAGACGGCGAATGGCACGACACGCCCGACGGCAAATGGCGATGGAAAGGCGACACCAGCTCGGACGAGATCGTCGGCCATTATTTCGGCTACGCGGTCTATTACGATCTGGTCGCTGACGAGGCCGAGAAGCTGAAGATTCGCGGCGTCGTGACGCGGATGACCGATCATATTCTGAACAACAACTACCAACTGATTGACGTTGACGGCAAACGCACGCGATGGGGATGGTGGGCGCCCGAAGACATCTGGGCCGATCCTGACGAGACGGGTCTGCGCGCGCTGCACATCCTGTCGCACCTGCGCGCCGCTCACCACATCACCGGCAATCCGCGATACGAGCAGGCTTACAACGAATTGATCGGCAAACATCGCTATCACCTGTTGACGCGCAACCAGAAGATCAACTATCCGGGCCACGTCAATCATTCGGATGACGAATTGGCCTTCCTGTCGTATTATCCGCTGCTCAATTACGAGACCGACCCGAAGCTGCGCGAGGTCTACGTTCAATCACTAGACCGCGCGTGGCGGGTCGAACGCCCCGAACGCAACCCGCTCTGGAATTTCATTTACGCCGTGGGGAGCGGCGCCAAGGAGTTTGATCGCGACGAGGCGCTGCGCACGTTGAGAGAAATTCCGATGGATCAAATCTCGTGGACAGTGACCAATTCGCACCGGCTGGATGCGCCGATGGATACCCTGGTTGATAGGTTCAACCGCAAGCAGGCTTTGATCGCGCTCCCTTACGACGAATTGCCGATGGACAAATGGAACGGCAACCCCTACCGGTTGGACGGCGGCAATGGCGGGCGCGGCGAAGACGACGGCGCATACTTTCTGCTGCCTTACTGGATGGGGCGTTATCACAAACTGATTGACGACTAATTGACACTTGGCGGCCTCACAACGCTATGCGAATCTCCTCCATTACGACGACCCTCGAACAGGGCTGGCGCCGCGTCAGCGCGGATATAGAAGGCAAGCCGCTCTGGTTCGAATCGGCGGATGTCGCGCTCGGCCCTTCGCCGGAAGCTTTCGCGAGCGCGATGCTGATTCCGGCGATCGCTCGCGCGGAGACGCTCACTGTCGAGGGCTCGCTCAGCGATGTGTGGCTATCGAACGTCAACCGGATTCTGCCGGTCTTTCGCGAATGGTGGGGTTACCCCGAGTTGGCGCCACAACCTGTCGGCCCCGGATGTGACAACACCACGAGGTTGGAATCAACGGCGCTCTGTTTCAGCGGCGGCGTGGATTCGTTCTATAGCCTGCTGCGTTCCGGCTACGTGGTTGACTATCTCGTATTCGTGATCGGGTTCGACATGAAGTTGGACGATGTCGCTCGGGCGGCCGCGTTTGAATCGTCGCTGCGCGAGGTGGCGGACGAGACGGGCGCGCATCCGATCATCATCCGCACCAATCTGCGCGAGCATCCGGTGTTCGCTCCCGTCTCGTGGGAGCGGACGCACGGCGGCGCTCTCGCGGCCATCGGGCGCCTGATGATCGGATGACTAACTGGCCTTCCTGTCGTATTATACGTTGCTCAAGCTGCTGCCCTACTGGATGGGTCGTTATCACAAACTGATTGACGACTAATTGAGACTTAGCGGCCCCACAACGCTATGCGAATCTCCTCCATTACGAAGACCTTCGACCGAGGCGTCCATCGTGTCTGCGCAGACGTGGACGGCGAACCTCTCTGGTTCGAGTCGGCGGATGTGGCGCTCAGCCCCTCGCCAGAAGCTTTCGGGAGCGCGATGCTCCTGCCTGCTCTCGCGCGCGGAGAGACGCTGACGCTCGAAGATCCGGTCAGTTCAATCTGGCGCTCAAACATTCGTCAATTGCTGTTTACCTTCAACGAGTGGTGGAACTACCAGGGGATTCTTCCCGAACCATTTCATCATCCGCGCCAGGTAACGCGAGCGACGCAAACGGCCTTGTGCTTCAGCGGCGGCGTTGATTCCTTCTATACGTTGCTGCGTTCCGAGTACGCGATCCACTATCTGGTCTTCGTGATCGGGTTCGACATGGAGTTGGACGATCTCGGGCGATTCGAGGCGTTCGAGCCTTCGCTGCGCGCGGCGGCGGACGAAACCGGCGCGCAGCCGGCCGTGATCCGCACCAACCTGCGCGAGCACTCAGCGTTCGCGCCCGTCTCGTGGGAGCGCACGCACGGCGGCGCGCTTGCGGCCATCGGCCATATGCTCAGCGGCGTCGCCGGACAACTGCTGATCTCCTCCACCGATCCTTTCTCAATGAGAGCCCCGTGGGGCTCGCACTGGATGACTGACGCGTTCTGGTCTTCAGAGAGACTACAGGTTCTTCACGTGGGAGCGCACGTACACCGCCACTGCAAATTGCGGGCGATCACCGATGAGCCGCTTGTGCGCAATCACCTGCGGGTTTGTTGGGAGAACCGAACTCCTGCCGGGAATTGCTCCCGCTGCGAAAAATGCGTTCGCACGCGGCTCATCCTGGCCGATTGCGGCCGGCTGGCCGACTTCCCGGCCTTCGACGGCGAAGACTCTCTCCCGGCGGACATGAGAGCTTTGCCGCACACCGGCATGGTGAGACCTGCCTACCAGGATTTGAAGCAACGGGATAATCTGCGCCTGGAAATCAAGCGCGAACTGAGCAAACTGATCGCGCGCACCAACCGGCATCAGAGCCGATTGAATAAAAACCCTTTCAAAAAGATCTGGCTATATGAAAAAATCAGGAACTGGTTGCGTCGCGGCCGGAATTGATTGACCCAAAACTACACGCCTTTATGCGTACATCCCAGCTCATAACGTGACCGGGAACATGACCACGTTGACCATCGTCGCGCGTCTCGCGGGCTTTTCAAATTCAGCCGATTCATACGAAACTATCGCCGACGCGAAGCCGCAACCCTTATCTCACAGTGACCGGGCGGAAACGGCGCCGCGCGCGTAAGCAAGCGGCGCATCACACGGCCAACCGCTTGCTTACGCGCGCGGTACCGTTCAGGATCGTCGAGGAGAGAATAATGACCAATCAGCAATCCAATCAGCAATCCAATCGGCAGGCTGGCGAAACACAACAAGCAATCGAATCAGGCGCTCATTTACGGCGCGCGCTCGGCGTTTGGGGCGCGGCGGCTTTCGTCGTAACCAGCATGATCGGCACTGGCATCTTCACCGTGCCGGCTTTTGTCAGAGCCGCGACTGGCAACGGAGTCGCCGCGCTGGGCGTGTGGGCCACCGGAGCGGTCTTGGCTCTTTTCGGAGCGTTCTGTTACGCCGAGCTGGCCACGCGAATGCCGAAGGCCGGCGGCGAGTACCAGTATCTGTCGAATGTTTACGGGCGTCCGTGGGGATTCGTCGGCGGATGGATAACCTTCTTCGCCGGATTCGCCGCGCCGACGGCCGCTTCGTCGCTCGCCGCCGTCGCGTATTTTTCGCAGCTCACGCCCGGATGGAACCCAAACACGCCATTGATCGGAGAACTCGGAGTTACGCAAGGTTCCGCGATCGCCGCATTGCTCCCCTGGCTGCTCGCGTTCGCGCATTCAATCGGCGTGAGGCCCAGCGGGCGGTTGCAAACGACGCTGGCCGCGATGACCGTCGGCGCGATCGTGGTCTTCACCGTCGCGGGCGTGTCCAGCGGGCGCGGCGATTGGGGTGGCGTGACCCAAGGCTCGCAGGCCACCGGCGCGTGGTGGGTGTCGTTGATCCAAGTCAGTTTCGCATACAGCGGATGGAACGCCGCGGCTTATCTGGCGGGAGAGGTCACCGAGCCGCGCCGCACACTGCCGCGCGCCTTGATCGGCGGGACGCTCGCGGTCGCGCTTCTCTACATCGCGCTCAACCTGCTCTATTTTTACGCGCTGCCGGCCGGCTCCTGGCAGGCGGAGATCTCCGTCGGTCGAGCGGCCGCCGAGCAGCTGTTCGGCGGATCGGGCGGGAAGCTGGTGAGCGCGATCATCACGGTGATGATCATCGGGGCGATCAGCGCCTGGACGGCTTCGGGGCCGCGCGTCTATTACGCGATGGCGCGCGACGGGCTGGCGCCTTCGATCTTCGGCCGTCTGGGCAAACGCAGCCACGCGCCGATCATCGCGATCTTCACTCAGGCCGCCATCGCTTCAGTCATGGCTTTGACCGGAGCGTTCGGCAAACTGCTGCTTTACGTCGGATCGGGATTGATGCTGATCTCGGCGTTGACCGTCGCGGCGGTTTATCTCGTCCGCCGAAAATCGCCGTCCGATCCGAAAACTCATTTCAGCGTCCCCGGCTATCCGTTCACGCCCGCTGTCTTCATCCTGTTGGTGATCCTCTCCTGGATTCAGACGCTGCGTGAACAGCCCAAGCCCGCCGTCGCGGCGCTCGTCACGATACTGGCCGGCGTCGCCGTTTACTACATCGGCCGCGCGTGGGGATGGATCGCGGTCGCATCGAAACCACAGTTGGAAATCAATACCCCGGAGAGAAACCTATGAAGACTCGTAAATCAATCCTGTTCATCTTATTCGCTCTGCCCCTGCTGTTCGCATCGGCTCAGCAAGCGCAACAACCACAGGGCCAATCGCGTGGTGGCCGCAGCGCCGACGAATACATCAAGCTGCTCGAATCCGAGAGCCGCGTCAGAGGTTTGCAAGCGCCCAAAATCATCGAGGCGCTCAAGGTCAAACCGGACGACCGCGTCTGCGACCTGGGCGCGGGGTCGGGCCTCTTCACCCGCCCACTGGCGCAGAAGGTCGGCGCCAAAGGCGTCGTTTACGCCGTTGACATTGACCCCGAACTGCTCAAACACGTCGAACGCACGGCGCAGGAGCAGAAGCTGACCAACATCAAAACCATTCTGGCTTCCGAAACCGATCCGAAGCTGCCCGAACTCGTAGACCTGATCGCCATCATTGACACGCTACACCACATCGGCAATCAGGCCGAGTATCTGAAAGGTTTGAAAAAGAGCCTGAAACCCGGCGGACGCATCGCCATCATTGACTTCAGCAAAACCTGGCCTCCCGGCCACGAGAAGATGGTCTACACCGTGAACGATCTCGATGGATGGATGACCGCCGCCGGATTCAAGCGCGTCGAGCAACACGAGTTCCTCGACAACAATTTCTTCGTCGTTTACCGGTAGCGCGCCCTCGATTGAATAGCGGCGCTTCCGGAAAGGAGAATTGGTCATGGCTGGAGAACCTTCCAAACCTCAGTCCTGGTGGCAGACGCTGCCGGGCATCTTGACAGCAGTGGCGGCGATCATTACGGCTGCAACCGGACTAATCGTGGCGCTGAACCAGGCTGGTGTTTTCTCTCAGAAATCAAATACGGTTTCCACCGGTTCGACGGCGGACGTCGCCTTGTCAGCTGGCGCGCCAGTTAAACCTGCAACAAGCGTCGTTACAGGCGTGGATGAATTGGAGCGGAGATTGAAGGCAGCCAACATCAAGTTAAGCACTGGAGGAGATGACGACCGGGAACGGGTACGCGGATATTTCATTGGCCCGGAATCTCCCTACCACTTGCTGGCTGTCAGTTGCCTTCAGGTTATGGGAAATCAACGCCTGAAGAAGACCGGGTATCTGGACATGATAGACAAACACTATACAAAGCTGGTCGGTGAAAGCAATTACGTCCCCGCCGCCGGCAAATTGAATTTGGAGAGAGTGAAGGAGGCGATGGTCGAAGCGCAAAAGGATTTCCACAGCGATCAGGCAACGTCTTTCGAAGAGATTGTCGAGTCTCGTTAAAAGTGGACCGGCAGTATAATCGTCGGTGAAACTATTTCAGTGAGGTCAAGCAATGAGCGTAAACGCAACCGAGATGGAAGTCGCGGTCACGCCGCAGCTCACCGTCCCAACAGCGCAAGAAGCCCCGGCGCGAGTCAACCGCTGGTTGCATCGTGAAATCGGGACAGCCGTCCACGCCGCCATGGCGACTTTCGATCCCGCCACTTTTTACTGGCGCGTGCCTATCGAAATCGCCTACGGTTCAACAGGCCCGCTCGGCATGGTGGGCGACGTTTATCTGCATGTCGCGTCCGGCGACTTCGCCGGGCGTCCGAATGCAGAGGAGTTTCGCCAACGCGCGGAAGCTCTGGCCGCCGCAGACGGAATTGAGTGCTGTTGGTCTGGCACGCGCGGGAACTTTAGCATTGATGGGATATCCGAACCGTTCCAAATCCAACCAACTCGGTACCTTCTATGCAAATCAACAACTGTCTGGTCATCATCAAGCAGACCGCGATGGCGCAAGGCGGGCGCGCGGCCAGCTTCGCGCGCAAGGGCGATGAGACGGCCAAGCGCCTGCTCCACGCCGACGGCGAGCAGAAACGCACGGTGAACGCGGTGCGACGGGCGCTGAAATCGCGCAAGATCGCTTTCGCCGAGAGCCTGGTCGTCCCGCTCAGCGCCGCGCTCAAGCGCCAACTGGCTTCTGCCGATTTCGTCATCAGCGTGGGCGGCGACGGCACGTTGCTCTGCGCTTCGCATTACGCGCATGACGCGATGATGATCGGCGTCAATTCGGCGCCCGGCGACAGCGTGGGCCATTTCTGTTCAGCCAATCGGGAGAACTTCGCCGAACGGCTCGACGCGATCCTGGAGTTGAAATGGCGGCCCGTTGAGTTGGCGCGGTTGCAGGTCACGCTCGACGGAAAAATATTGCCGGAGCTTGCGCTCAACGACGTGATGATCGCGCATTACTGCCCGGCGGCGACGACGCGGTATTTGATCGAGGTCGGAGATCAGGTCGAAGAGCACCGCAGCTCCGGCGTCTGGGTTTCGACGGCGGCTGGTTCGACGGCGGGCATCGGTTCGGCGGGTGGGCGACGGATGCCGCTGCGTTCGCGCCATATTCAATTCCTCGCGCGCGAGCTTTACCGCGAACCGGATCGCGAGTATGAATTGACGCGCGGTCTGGCGCCGCCCGATTCCGGCGTCACAATCGCGTCGAAGATGCCCGACGGCAGGCTTTATATTGACGGCGCGCGCACGCAGTACCCGTTCCCTTTCGGAGCGCGGGCGCACATCGAGATCGCGGAGAAGAGTTTGAAGCTGTTTTTGTAGTTCGTAGCCCCGTTCGCAGCCCCGTTCGTAGTCCCGCCCTTAGGCGGAAGGGCTTCATAAGCAAGCCGCTTCCGCCTAAAGGCGGGACTACGAACGGGGCTGACGTGATCCGACGCGGATAGCTGCGTTCAGCCAACGATTGCTGGATACGTTCGATCAACAACAAAATATAGTTCTGGCCTGGTGTGTGCTGCCGAACCATTATCACTTGCTTGCTGAAACGCCTGATCTTAAACAGCTCAAGAAGGAATTGGGCAAGCTGCACGGACGTACTTCGTATGAGTGGAATCTCGAAGAAGGCGTCCCGGGCCGCACGGTCTGGCATCGTTGCGCCGATCGCGGTATCCGCAGCGAAGGACATTACTGGGCAACCATCAACTACATTCACGATAATCCGGTCCATCACGGTTACGTCGAACGCTGGACAGACTGGCCATTTTCGAGCGCGGGGGATTTTATTGAGCAAATAGGAAGGGACAAGGCCCTCTCAATATGGCGCGAATACCCAGCGCTGGATTACGGTAAGGGTTGGGATGACCCGGAAATGTGATTCAACGTTTGTAGTCAATGTTTGTGGTCAATGTTTGTAGTCAATGTTCGTAGTCCCGCCCTTAGGCGGAATGTCTCGTATCGAGCCTCTCCGCCTAAAGGCGGGACTACGAACTCTTTCCCCGGAGGACAAGATGAAAAACTATCGAATGCTCTTTATCGGTCTATCGTGTGGTTTGTTGATCGGCTTGTTTTTGGGCGGCGTGGCCGTCTACAGCCAAGGCGGCAAGAGCGGCGCGCGGCGCGTCATCAATCTGCCGAACCGCAACGTCAACGCCCCCTTCAGCGACGGCGTGATGGTGGGCAACACTCTTTATCTGGCCGGGCGGCTGGGAATTGATCCGAAGACCAACCAGGTTCCGAGCGATGTCGAACAGGAGGCCCGGTTGATGATTGACGGCATCAAGGCCGTGCTGACCGAGGCTGGAATGACGATGGACGACCTGGTCTCGGTACAGGTCTTCTGCTCCGACGTTTCGCTCTTCGACAAATTCAACCCCGTCTACCGGAGCTATTTCAAAAAGGATTTTCCGGCGCGGGCCTTCATCGGATCGGGGCCGCTGCTGCGCGGCGCGCGGTTCGAGTTGCAGGCGATTGCGGTCAAGCAGTGATCTCCAAGCTTCCAACATCAAGCGGCGGCTCAACGTATGCGGAGCCGCCGCCTGAACGCAGACTACGGAATGACGCGCGCCTTAACGTCGTAAGAAGTCAGCGTCTCCTGATTGCGGATGTAAAGCTTTCCGCCGGCCACGGCCGGGTACGCCCAGCTCGGCCAACCCTGGTCGGGAACCGAGAAGCGGCCCTTTTCGACGTATTCCTTCGGGGTCGCTTCGGCCAATCCGACCGTGTTGTTTTCGCTGAAGAGGTAGAGCATCCCGTCGGCGTAAGCGAGCGAGCCTTTGCCCACGCTGCGGTTCGCCCACATCCTCTTGCCGGTGGCGAATTCGATGCAGGCCAGGCCGCTGGAGCCGTGGAACCCGTAAAGATAACCGTTCACCAGCACCACGCCGCCGTGATGGTTCCTCATCTCCTTGGTGAAATATAGCTCCTGCGCCTTGACCTCGCCGTTCTGGGCGCTCAGTCCGAGCAGCGCCGCGCCCGTCCCGTAATCAGAGGTGAAGAAGACCTTGTTGTCGGCGAAGACCGGCGTCGTGCAGTTGGCCGTGCGGTTGGCCGGCGAAGAATGGCGCCACATCAGCTTGCCGTCGCTGGCGCGGACGCCCACAGCCGCGCGCGAGGTGAAGTTCATGATCGTGCGCACGCCGCCGACATCCGCCGCGATGCACGACGAATAGCCCGCCTCTTCGCTAACATCTTTAGCTCTCCAAATCTCCTTGCCTGTCATCTTGTCGAGCGCGACCAGCCCCGCGCCACTGCCGCCGGGAGTGACGATCAGGCGATTGCCGTCAACCAGCGGCGATTCGCTGATCAACCAG
>Ga0187894_10007465_pt1 | contig 10306 bp, 8 predicted proteins | sample GBC1701081metaG_FD_136650 | JGI IMG/M metagenome (GOLD analysis project Ga0187894, IMG submission 136650) | White microbial mat communities from a lava cave in the Kipuka Kanohina Cave System on the Island of Hawaii, USA - GBC170108-1 metaG ... | reverse complement strand
GCTCCTCCGCGGCGCGAACGCGACGCCTGCCGCGCGTCTCCTCCGCGCGCGCCTGCTCCAGGCGGGGAAGCGCGATGCGGACGCCGTGCGCGACCTGCGCGCGATCCCGCCGGACGCGAAGGAGACGGACGAAGCGTTCGGGCTGCTCGGCGAGCTCGCGAAGGGCGAAGCGGGCGCCGCCGCCGCGCTCGGCCGCGCGGACATCCGGATCGCGAAGAAGAACTTCGAGGAGGCGGTGCAGGAGCTCGCCGCGTCGCCGGCGCTCCCCGCCGAGCGGCTCGAGCGGTTCGACGCGATCTGCCGCGCGCGCCCGTCGCTCGACGCCGGGCATCGCGGCCGGGCGGAGTGCCTCCTCGGCCTGGGTCGCGTCCCGGAGAGCGCCGATGCGCACTTCCGGCGGTTCGGCTGCCCGGACGCGGACCCCGCGTCGGTCGCCACGGACCTCGAGACGGTGGCGCGCCAGGCGCTCGAGGCGGGCGACCTGGCGACGGCCGCGGCGATCCTCGAGCGGCTCCCCGACCAGGTGAGCGACGGCGCCGACCGCGCTCTCACGGTGATCGGCGAGGACCGGCGCGCGCCGATGCTCATCCTGCGGAGCAAGATGCTCCTCCACCTCGCCCACACGGACGAGGCGGTGCAGACCCTGGCCGTGCTCGTGGCGGCCGACCCGACGTCGCGGCCCCAGGCGGCGGAGGCGCTCTCGGCGATCGTCGAATCGGGTCAGGCGCGCCCGGACGCGGACTTCGCCCTCGCCCGCGCGTTCGAGGCGATGGAGCAGACCGCGCGCGCCATCGCGGCGCTGCGCCGCCTGTACGACGACGACATCACCGCGAAGGAGAAGATCGTCGCGGCGTTGGAGCAGCTCCTGCAGAAGGACAACGAGCCGGACGCCCGCCTCTTCCTCGGGAAGGTCTTCCTCGACCTCCGCGACGCGCGCGGCGCGACGGAGCAAGCGATCCAGGCGAGGCGGGGCCGGCCCGCGGCGCGCAAGGAGGCGGTCGAGATCCTCCGGCGAGCGCTCGACCTCGACGCCTTCGCTCCGGACACGCACTTCGCCTTGGCCGAGGCGCACCTCGCCGGCGACGAGGCCGACGACGCCGTCCGGCACTTCCGCGCGGCGGTCGAGGTCGATCGCGCGCGCGCCGCCGCGGCGATCCGGGCGCTGGAGGAGGCCGCGCCGCGTTCGGCGCATCCCGCGCTCCTCTGGCTCGCCGTCGGCACCACCTACGCGGAGTTCCAGCGGGACCACAAGAGCGCGGTCCGCGCCTTCACGAGCGGCCTCGACGCGTCGCCGCCCGCGGAGTTGCGCGTGCCGCTCCTCCTCGGCCGGGGCGACGCGTACGCCGCGCTCCGCGAGGACGACAAGGCGTTCGACGACTTCGACGAGGCCTCCCGCTTGGACCTCCTCGAGCGCCGCTACTACGAGTTCCTCCGCTCGCGGCACCGGAAGCGCGTCCTCGCGGCGGCCGAGGAGGCGCGGGGGCGCGCGGAGGGCGATTTTGCGGCGGCCTCCGACGCGGTGGGACGGTTCATCCGGCTCGGCCGCGCGCCGGACGCCGTGATCGTCGCGCAGCGCGCGCTGGCCAACTCGCCGAGCGAGATCGGCGCGCAGTACCTCGTGGGCGTGTCGCTCCACGCCGCCGGCCGGTACGACGCCGCGGCGCGCGCGCTCGAGGCCGTGCGCGCCCACGCCGGCGCCGACACCGAGCTCGGGCGCGCCGCGCGCATGCTCCTCGCGGAGTCCTACCTCGACAAGGGCGACCGCGACAGCGCGCGCGCCTGCCTCACCGAGATCGAGGCGGTCGACGCCGCGTACCCCGGCCTGATCGCGCGCCGTGCGGCGCTCGCGCCGCCCGCGGACGACCCGCACGCGCCGCCGCCGCTCTTCGTCCGGCCCGAGTTCCCGAGGCCGACGGAGTGAGACGGCTCGCCGCCATCCTGCTGCTCGCCGTCGCGGGATGCGGGGAGGAGGGGGCGGGGACGGTCGCCCCGTGCCCCGGCGAGAAGCACTTCCGCTCCCTCCGGCAGCTCACCGACGGCGGCGAGAACGCGGAGGCGTATTGGAGCTTCGACTTCTCGAGGCTGATCTTCCAGTCCACGCGGCCGCCGTTCGTCGCGGACCAGATCTTCACGATGAAGTCGGACGGGAGCGACCAGAAGCTCGTCTCCACGGGGAAGGGCCGGACGACGTGCGCCTACTTCCTCCCCGGCGACCGGAAGATCCTCTACTCGTCGACGCACGCCGCCGGCGACGCGCCCCCGCCGCCCCCCGACATGTCCCGAGGCTACGTGTGGGCGGTCTACTCGACCTACGAAATCTACGCCGCCAACGCGGACGGCAGCGAGCCGCGAAACCTGACGAACTCGCCCGGGTACGACGCGGAAGCGACCGTGTCGCCGGCGGGCGACCGCATCGTCTTCACCTCGTCGCGCGACGGCGACATCGACCTGTACGCGATGAACCTCGACGGCTCGGACGTGAAGCGCCTCACGGACCGCGTGGGCTACGACGGCGGCGCGTTCTACTCGTGGGACGGGAAGCGCATCGTCTGGCGCGCGCCCGGCGAGGGGGACGAGCCGAAGGACTTCCGCGAGCTATTGGCGCAGGGGCTCGTGCGTCCGACGCGGCTCGAGATCTGGGTCATGGACGCGGACGGCTCGAACAAGCGCCAGGTGACGCGCAACGGCAAGGCGAACTTCGCGCCGTTCTGGCACCCCGACGACCGGCGGATCATCTTCGCGAGCAACCAGCACGACCCGAAGGGGCGCAACTTCGACCTCTACCTCGTCCGGGACGACGGGAGCGGGCAGGAGCGCGTCACGTTCTTCGACCGGCCCGGCGACGACTTCGACGGCTTCCCGATGTTCGACCGCGAGGGGAAGCGGCTCGTCTTCTGCTCGAACCGCGGGAACGCGAAGCCGAACGAGACGAACGTCTTCTTGGCGGAGTGGGTGGAGTAGCCGCTCGTCCCGTATCCGGCACGAGACGACGGGATCTCACGGACGCGCGCCTTCCACGCAGGCGTCGAGGTAGCGGTCGAAGAGCTCCTCGTCGCCGGCGCCCATGCGGAGGCGATTCTAGAGAACGCCGCGTTCGCGCGCAGTCCCGGGCGGTTCGCAGGCGTTCCAGCACAGGACGGCGTAGCGCAGCGGGGAGTGGTCGACGAGGGGGTCGAAGGGGACGCCCGCCGGCTCGCCCCGCCGCCAGCGCGCGAAGGCGTCGGCGATCCGGTCGACGTGGCCGCGGAGCCGGTCCTCGAGCCTCGTCGACGCGCGCGGGCTCGCGAGCAGGCGGCCCTCGCGGTCGAAGTACCGCAGGCGTCCGACGTGCGCGTACGGGGGCGTGGGCAGGCGCGGCACGAGGTCGTTGTTGTTGACGACGCGCCACGCGCGCGGCGGGAACGCGGCGGCGAACGCGCGGTCGCCGGCGCGCGGCGCGCCGAAGGTCACGAGCCCCGCGCCGGGCGAGCGCGCGTGCGCGAGCGTCGCGAGCGCGCCGCCGAGGCTGTGGCCCGCGTACCAGGTCGTCGCACCCCCGCGCACGTCCGGGAGCGCGTCCCGGAACCCGCGGTGCACGCGCCCCGCTCCCTCCCACGCGACGAGCCGGACGTCCGCGTCCGCGAGGAAATCCTCGACGCGGTCGGGGCGCGTCCCGCGGAACGCCGCGATCGTGCAGCCGTCGCGCTCCGCGACGACGCAGCGCCCCACGCCCCTCTCGACGACGCGCACCCGCGGGAACCCCGCCCGCGCGAAGGCCTCGCGGATCCGCGCCTCGTCCTCCACGTACGCGAGGAGCGACGCCTCCGCGAGCCACCACGCGTTCGCGCGCTCGAACCGCCCGGCATCCGGCCGGAACGGAAGGTCCCCGCGCCCCTCGAAGTATCCGTAGTCCGGCTTCGGCCCGAAGAGGGCGTCGAAGGAGAGGTCCCCGGGAAGCGGCCTCCTACCCGAGGTACGCCTCCTTCACCTGCGGGTTCACGAGGAGCGCGGCGGCGCGGTCTTCGAGGACGACGCGGCCGGTCTCGAGGACGTACCCGCGCGACGCGAGGTGCAGCGCCATGTTCGCGTTCTGCTCGACGAGGAGGATCGTCACGCCGTCCTCCTCGTTGATCCGGCGGATCTCGCGGAAGATCTCCTGCACGAGGATCGGCGCGATGCCGAGCGAGGGCTCGTCGAGCAGCAGAAGCTTCGGCCCCGCCATGAGCGCGCGCCCGATCGCGAGCATCTGCTGCTCGCCGCCGGAGAGCGTGCCGCCGCGCTGCGCTTTCCTCTCGCCGAGCCGCGGGAAGAGACGGAACACGCGCTCGAGCCGCTGCGCCGCCGCGGCGCGGTCGCGGAGGAGGTACGCGCCCATCTCGAGGTTCTCGAGGACCGTGAGGTTCGTGAAGATGCGCCGTCCCTCCGGCACGTGGCAGAGGCCGAGGGCGACGATCTCGTGGCTGGGCCGCCGCCCGAGCTCGTGCCCGTCGAACGAGATCGACCCGCGCCGCGCGCGGACGAGGCCGGAGATCGCGCGCAGCGTCGTGCTCTTGCCCGCGCCGTTGGCGCCGATCAGCGTCACGATCTCGCCCTTGGCCACGCGCAGGCTCACCGAGAAGAGCGCCTGCGCGTGCCCGTACTGGACGTCGATCGCGTTGACCTCGAGCATCACGCCTGCTCCCCGAGGTAGGCCTCGATCACCTTCGGGTTCCTCCGGATCTCCTCGGGCGAGCCCTGCGCGATCTCCTCGCCGTGGTCGAGCACGTAGATGCGCTCGCAGATGCCCATCACGAACTTCATGTCGTGGTCGATGAGCAGGATCGTGAGGTCGAACTCCGCGCGGATCGCCTGGATCGTGCGCATGAGGTCGGATTTCTCGCTCGGGTTCATCCCCGCGGCGGGCTCGTCGAGGAGCAGGAGCCGCGGGCGGAGCGCGAGCGCGCGCGCGATCTCCAACCGCCGCTGGTCGCCGTAGGGGAGGTCGCCGGCGAGCTCCGCCTCCTTCCCGTCGAGGCCGAGCAGCTTCAGGAGGGAACGCGCCTCGTTCGTCGCCTCCCGCTCCCCGCGGCGGAACCTGGGGAGGCGCAGGAACGCCGCGAGAAGGCCGTACTGCGAGCTGCCGCGGCAGACCGCCCGCACGTTGTCGAGGACGTTCATTTCGCGCCAGAGGCGGATGTTCTGGAAGGTGCGCGCGACGCCGAGCCGCGCCATCCTGAAGTCGCGCGTGTTCGTGACGTCGCTCCCGCAGAACCGGATCCGGCCGGCGCTGGGCTCGTCCGCGCCGGTGATGAGATTGAAGCAGGTGGTCTTGCCCGCGCCGTTGGGGCCGATGAGGCCCACGAGCTCGCCCTTCCGGATCTCGATGCCGACGTTCCTCACGGCGGTGAGGCCGCCGTACTGCTTGGTGAGCTCGCGGCAGGAGAAGAGCGACTCGCTCACGGCGCGGCCCTCCGGCGCCGCAGGGCGCGGAACCAGTCGGAGAGCTCGCGACGGCCGAAGATCCCCTGCGGGCGGACGACGATCATGATCGCGAGGACCATCGGGAAGATCACCTGCCACCAGTCGGCGATCGCCCCGCCCGCCCGGGCGAGGAGGCGCTCCGTGCCGACCACGAGGAACGCGCCGACCACGCAGCCCGAGAGGGAGCCCATGCCGCCGAGCACGACGATGAGGAACATCTTTACCGTCTGCATGAACTCGAACTCCTGGGGCGCGAGGCTCCCCTCGAAGTGCGCGTGGACGCCGCCGGCGAGCCCGGCGACCGCCGCGCCGATCACGAACGCGAGCACCCGCGGCCGCGTCGGGTCGATCCCCATGAGCCCGGCGGCCGTCTCGTCCTGCGCGACCGCGAGGAGGCGGCGGCCGTGGCCCGACCGGATGAAGTTCGAGATCGCCCAGATCGCGAGGACGCACAGCGTCGCCACGAGCGCGAGGGAGAGGGCCCGGAACTCGAGCTTCGCCGCCTCGCCCTCGAACTCCCCGAACACGCGCGGGAGTCTCACGCCCTGGCTGCCGCCGAGGAACCCCTTGTCGGAGTTCTGGATGAGGATGCGGACGACCTCGCCGAACGCGAGCGTCGCGATCGCGAGGTAGTCGCCGCGGAGCCGGAGGCACGGGAGCCCCACGGCGAGCCCGCCGACCGCGGCGACGCCCGTCGACAGGAGGAGGCTCGTGCCGTAGAGCACGGGCCCGGAGAGCTCGCCGTCGAGCCGGATCGTCCACCACGCGGTCGCGTAGGCGCCGAGCGCCCAGAACCCGTGATGCCCGAGGTGGAACATCCCGGCGTGGCCGTTGATGAGGTTCAGGGAGGTCGCGAGGAGCGTGAAGATCCCGACCCCGACGAGCAGGTTGAGCCACCAGAGCAGCTCGCCGCTCATACCTTCACCCGCGTCGCGCGGCCGAGGAGGCCCGTGGGGCGGAAGAGCAGGAACGCGAAGAGGAACGCGAACGCGATCGCGTCCTTCCACGCGAAGGCGTCCCGCCACCCGAGCTCGCTGCGGAACAGGTGGGGGATGATCGACTCCGCGACCCCGAGCAGGATGCCCCCGACGATCGCGCCCGGGATCGATCCGATGCCGCCGATCACCGCGGCGATGAACGCCTTCATGCCCGGGAGGAACCCGGTGTAGGGGCTCACCTGCCCGTAGGCGATGCAGTACCCGACGCCCCCCACGCCCGCGACGAAGGCCCCGAGGAAGAAGGTGCGCGAGACGATGCGGTCGATGGGGATGCCCATGAGGCGCGCGGCGTCCATGTCCTCGCTCACCGCGCGCATCGCGGTGCCGGTGCGGGTGCGCTTCACGAGGAACCAGAGGACCGGCGCCCAGAGCACGAGCGCGAGGAGGACGAATCCCTGCGCCACCTCGGTGGAGGGCGTGATCTTCTTGAAGACCCTCGCGTCGGGGGTCCCGCGGATGCGCGCGCGCGCCGCGTCGTCCACGGGATCGCCCTCCGAGAGCACGAGCTCCTCGCGCTCGATCTCGTCCCCCCCGGTCGTGCGGAACGGGCGGACGATCCAGAGATTCGCGGGAGCGCGGTCGCCCAGATCCGCCACGGCGATCCAAAGACGCGGATCGGGATAGGAGCGCGTCTTCGCCTCCCACGCCTTCACCGCGAGGTTCTGGAGGATCAGCGAGACGCAGACCGCCGTGATGAGCGCGGCGATGCGCCCCGCGCGCCGGACGGGGCGGTAGGCGACGCGCTCCGTGACGACCGCGAGCGTCGCCGCGCCGAGGGAGGCGGCCGTGACGGCGGCGAGGTACTGGAGGACGATGGGGAGGGGCTGGGGGAGGTCGAGGCGGTCGATGCCGGAGTCGCGGAGCACGAAGTAGCCGAGGTACGCCCCGAACATGAAGAACTCGCCGTGGGCGAAATTGATGAGCCGGATGATCCCGTAGACCATCGTGTAGCCCAGCGCGATGAACGCGTAGATCGCGCCGAGACCCAGCCCGTTGAGGAGGTACTGGGTCACGCTACTGGGCGGGGATCGTGGCTTGGAACTTGAGCCCGCCCTCCACTTTCACCACGACCGCGTCCTTGATCGGCGTGCGGTCGGGTGTCGTGAGGTCGATCCGGCCCGTGATGCACTCGACGCCCTTCGTCTCCGCGATCGCGCGCGCGAGCGCCTTCGAGTCCGCCGGGTCCGGGCACCGCTTCGCCACGTCCGCGAGCACGAGCAGCACGTCGTACCCGAGCGCCGCCATCGCGCCCGGCGCCTGCCCGAAACGCTCCTCGTAGCGCTTCGCGAAGTTCCTCACGCGCTCGTCCGGGGCGTCCGCCGCGAAGTGGGAGACGACGTAGATCTCGGCCTTCGTGTCGCCCACGAGCCCGACGAGCTCCGGCGAGTCGAGGCCGTCCCCGCCGAGCACCGGGACGCCCGCCCACTTCTCCTTCCCCTGGCGGATCATGATCCCGCCCTCGGCGTAGTACCCGGTGATCACGATCGCGTCCGCCTTGTGGTTGGCGGCGTTCTGGACGGTGTTGGAGAAGTCGGTCTCGCCGCTCGTGTAGTACTCGAACTGCGTCTTGCCGCCCGCCTTCTCGAAGACCGACTTGAAGCTGTCGGCGAGCCCGGTCGAGTACGGCTGCCCCTTGTCCACGACGACGACCGCGCTCTTCCAGCCCCTCTGCAGGGCGAACTTCGCGAGCACCGCGCCCTGGAAGCTGTCCTTGAAGCAGATGCGGCTCACGTACGGGCCGCCCTCGACGGTGATCGTGTCGTTCGTGCTCGCGGGCGTGATGAGCGGGATCGCCGACTCGCGAGCCTCGATCGCCGCCTGGCGCGTGTGGCCCGACGCCACGGACCCGACGAGGACGTGCACGCGCTCGTTCTCGATGAGCAGCTTCGCCTGGTTCCCCGCCTCGGTCTTCTGCGACTTCTCGTCCCGCAGGATGAGCTCCGGGTTGAACCCCTGCTTCCGCAGGTCTTCGACCGCGAGCTGCATCCCCTTCCACGATTCGTCCCCGAACGTGGACTGCAGGCCGGTCATCGGCAGGATCACTCCCACCCGCATACGCTTGGGTTCGGGCCGCGTAGGCTTGGGTTCGGGCCGCATACGCTCGGGTTCGGGCTTGTCGCAGCCAGAGAGCGACGCGGCGAGCGCGATACAGAGCGGCGCGACGATTCTTCCGATTCGGTACATCGCTCCTCCAGATGGCGTGGTGCCGATTGCGATTGTAGGGCGGCGCGCCTCCGTCCGAAAGGCGCTCTCGTCGCTCCGGGAAAGACGGCTCTCGCGCGGGGCCGCGAGGCGTATACTCCCCTCGGGCTGGCGGGGTCCGTGTCGGCGCCCGGGCGGCCCGAGAAGAGAAACGGAGGAACGCATGCTACGTCGCGCGCTCTGGATCGCGCCGGCTCTGGCCGCGATCGCCGGGTTCCTTGCGCCCGCTCAGGCGGGGTGATGCGCCGAAGGACGCTCGGGGGCCAGTTTGGCCCGCCTCGACATCCCGTGGCAGAAGACCCAGGAGATCGCGCCGAAGGGCGTGGTGACCGGTGAGGCGGCCGAAGCGACCGAAGCGGCCGCGAAGTCCGTCGCCGAGAGGCCGATGTGGATCTTCGTCACGGGCGACGCCTCGGACGACACGATGCGGAAGCTCGAAGACGTCGTCTTCAAGAACGAGAAGGTCGGCATCGCCGCGAAGCTCTTCCGCTGCGTCAAGATGGCGGAGGTGGACGCCGCCGCGGACCGCGTCGTGAAGTCCGCCGGACGCGGCACGCCGCGCATGGTCTTCCTGCGCCGCGACTACACGGTCCACACCGTGCTCGACGCCGGCAAGATGAGCGCCTCCTCCATCCTCAAGGCGATGAAGGCGCTCTCGGCGCAGACGTACGAGAACAACTTCGACACGCTTCTGAAGGAGTACGCCGGCCTCCTCAACGAACTGGACCGGCTCGACAGCGTGCGTAAGAAGCTCGAGACCGACAAGGCACGTCTCGAAGGCGACAAGAACCCCGCGAAGCTCAAGAAGTACGAGCGAGACCTGAAGGAGTTCGAGGACCAGAGCAACGCCTGGAACGCCAGCGAGCAGAAGCTTCTCGCGTTCCGCGCCAAGGGCGAGAAGTCGCCCGAAGCCTGAACCTCCGTCACTCCTGACGGACGACGAGGCGGCGATCGGCCCCGACGGCGGCGAGCGTCGAGACCGATCCCGCCTCGTCCTGCCAGAGGACCTCCACCTTGGCGGCGGTCTTGTGGCCGCCGAGCCCGAAGTGCGCGACCGGCGGGTCGTTGTGCCCCGCGTGCCCGCGCCCGCAGCGGATCTCGCGCGTCTGCGTCGTGCCGTCCGGCGTCGTGACCCGCACGCGGCACCCGACGCCCATGCGGTTCGCGCGCTTCCCGACGCAGGCGACCTGCAGCCAGTGGTTCGCCTGCCCGACGTCGTTGCGGAACAGAGCGCACGACGCTCCGAGCACGTTCGCGCGCTCCTCCGGAAGACGCATGAGGCTCCGCCCGACGAGGATGTCCTGGTCACCGTCGCCGTCGTAGTCGCCGACGGAGAGCTGCGCCGACCCCTCCCAGTCGAACGTGCGCGCGTCCTCGAACGCGTGGTCCGCCTTCTGCCGGTAGAGCTTCAGCTCCTGACGGTCGGGATAGTCGCCCGAGGAGATGAGCGCGTCGAGGAGCCCGTCGTTGTCGTAGTCGATCCAGCCGACGTGGATGTCGCCCTGGTTCCAGCGGTCGCCCTCGCGCGCGCGGCGGAACGCGTTCGGCCGCCGCTCGAACCGGTTCCCCGCGCCCCTCCCCTGGTTCACGAGCAGGCTCGTGAGATCGCTCGACGGCCCCGCCCACCAGTGCGTGATCTCGCCGAGGATGCAGTCCATGTCCCCGTC
>Ga0187894_10007464_pt1 | contig 10307 bp, 11 predicted proteins | sample GBC1701081metaG_FD_136650 | JGI IMG/M metagenome (GOLD analysis project Ga0187894, IMG submission 136650) | White microbial mat communities from a lava cave in the Kipuka Kanohina Cave System on the Island of Hawaii, USA - GBC170108-1 metaG ... | reverse complement strand
GCTGGCGTACAACATCGCGACCCATTCCAGGGCCACGCTGCTGACCGGGCTCGCCCGTTACGCGCCGCGCAAGGCGGCCGCGCTCGTCACCTACGTCGACAGCATCGAGGCCTGTTCCTGGCTGATTTCCGGGCGCGGCATCGAAGCGTACGCCCGCACGCCGTTTGGCGACGCCGTCGCCCGCGAACGCGTGCGCGCCGTGCTGGCCGCGCTGAACGTGCAAGGGGCCGGGCTGCAGCGCAGCCCGCGCCGCCGCGATGCGCCGCCTGTGGCAGCGCCGGCTGCACTCGCCACGGCGCTCCCGCTCGATGCGGCGCTGGCCGCGGTGGCGGAGATCGTGCTGCCGGGCGAGGTCGGCGCGAAGATCGCGCAGTTCGACAGCATCGTCGTCGCGCCCGATGCGTCGATCTTCGCCTTTCCGTTCGCGCTGACGCCGGTCCAGACCGCCGACGGCCCGAAGCCGCTGATCGAACTGGCCGCCATCCAGCTGGCGCCGGCGCTGGGAGAGATCGGTCTCGGCGTCGGCCTGCACCGTGCGCGTGCGACGAGCCTTGAGTTCATGACGCCGGAAGCACGGCGTGCGGCGCTGTCCAAGGCGCTCGTGATCGGCGATCCTTCCTATGCCGACGCAGACTACGAGTTTCCGCAGCTCGAAGGCGCAGCCGCCGAGGCGCAGGAAATCGCCCGCAAGCTGGGCGTGACGCCGGTGCTGGGCGCCGACGCGCGCCGGGCGCGAGTGATGGCGGGCCTCGCGTACGTCAACCGTCCGCGCTACGTGCATTTCGCGACGCATGGCCTGTCCGATCTCATCGATGCGCGCGCCAACCAGAGTTTTCTCGCGCTTGCCGATGGTGACCGCTTGGACGGCTCGGCCATCGGCACGCTACGCATGGCCGACGGTGCGATCGTCGTGCTGAGCGCGTGCCAGACCGGGCTCGGCGCCACACGTCCCGGCGGCGTGATGGGGCTGCCGCGGCTGTTCCAGTTTCGCAACGCCGAGACGGTGCTGATGAGCCTGTGGAATGTCAGCGACGCCGCCACGCAGCGGATGATGACGGCGTATGTGGACGCGCTGATCGAAACGGGCCGTCCCGTGCGTGCGCACCAGCAGGCCGTGCGGGCCACGCGCGCGGACTATCCCGACCCCGCGCACTGGGCCTCGTTCATGGTCTTCGGCGCCGGCCGGTTCTGAGGCGCGGGAGAGCACACCAATGATCCACTGGATGCGCGCATGGCTCGCGCCGGTCGCGCTGGCGCTGGCCGGATGCCTCACGCCGCCCGGCACGCCCGCCGCGCCGCCGCCGCTGATCCTCGTGTCGATCGACGGCTTTCGCGCCGACTATCTCGATCGCGGCCTGACGCCTGTGCTTCAGGGTCTGGCCGCCGGCGGCGCGCGCGCCGATGGGATGCGTCCGTCGTTTCCCTCGGTGACCTTCCCCAATCACTACACGCTGGTGACGGGTCTGCGCCCGGATCGCCACGGCATCGTCAACAACACGATGCAGGATCCGGCGTTTCCCGGCGCGACGTTCACGCTCAGCAACCGCGAAGAGGCGCTCAGACCGCGCTGGTGGAACGGCGCCGAGCCGGTGTGGGTGACTGCCGAGCGCCACGGCGCGCGCACCGCGACGATGTTCTGGCCCGGTTCGGAGGTCGCGATCCGCGGCGTGCGCCCGCACGACTGGGCGGTGTTCGACCAGACTTTGCCATCGTCGGCGCGCGTCGATCGCCTGCTCTCGTGGTTCGACCGCCCGCCCGGCGCGCGGCCGCGCTTCGCAACGCTCTACTTCGACATCGTCGATACGCAGGGACACACGTTCGGACCCGACAGCGCCGAACTCAACGCGGCGCTGGCCGAAGTCGATGCGGCGCTGGGGCGGCTCACCGATGGGCTGCGCGCGCGCGGCGTTCGCGCCAATCTCGTCGTGGTTTCCGATCACGGCATGGCGGCGTTGGCGCCCGAACGCACGATCCACCTCGACGCGATCGTCGCGCCGGCGTCGATCGAAGCGAGATGGCTGACGCATTACCATGTCGGCGTCGCGCCCGCGGCGGGCAGGACCGCCGAGGTCGAGGCGGCGCTGCTGGGACGCCACGGCGCGCTCGAATGCTGGCGCAAGGACGACATCCCCGCGCGCTTCCGGTTCGGCCGCAACCCGCGTGTTCCGCCGATTTTCTGTCTTCCCGATGTGGGCTGGAGCATCGTCTCGGCGGCGCGGCCGCTGCCTTACGGGCCCGGCAAGGGTGCGCACGGCTACGACAACGCGGATCCTGCCATGGCCGCGCTGTTCGTGGCCGCCGGTCCCGACATCGCCGCCGGCGTGCGGCTGCCGAGGTTCGACAATGTCGATGTCTATCCGCTGCTGATGCGTCTCATCCACCTGCCGGCGGCGCCGAACGACGGCGATCCGGCGACGCTGGCGCCGGCGTTGCGCGGCGCCGAAGCCACACCGTGACTCTTCTCGCGCCGCGGGCGGCCACACACTGGACGCGGTCCGGGGCGCACCGTATCGTCGTGACGCTCGCCGCGCCGCCGCCCGACCCATTCACTCGTGAGGGAGTTTCGCGCAACCATGGTAAGACCGAAAGCCTGACGGCGCCCTGACGGGACGCCGGGTGTGAGACGCCGGAGCATACCGGCCGATCCACCGAGTATCCCGACGCCCAGCTTCGGTTCGGCCGCTTTGTCGCGGCCGCGCGCGGACTCTTCGCAAGTTTCTCACATCCGAACGCCGCGTGCGCCCTTCGCGCCGCCGTTCCCGGCTCCGGTGCTCCCATGAGCGACGCTTACGATTTCGACGACGACGACAACGGCCCCAGACGCGCCACCGCCCGTCAGATCGCGGGCTACATGTGGCGCCGCTGGACCAGCCAGCCCGGCAAGCTCGCCGCGTTCATGGGCCTCTTCACGGTCTCGGTGGTGTGCGAGTCGCTGCTGCCCCTCGCGTCCGCACGTCTCGTGCAGGCGTTGGGGCAAGCGCCCGCGGCGGAGAACGCCGCGGCGATGGCCGCGCTCTGGGCGTTCATGGCGCTGGCGCTCGGGTTCTACGTGTTCCGCAACATCGGCGTCAGGTTCTGGATCCCGTTCGCTTCGCGCAACATGAAGTCGATCGTCACCGGCGCCTTCGCCGACGTGCAGCGCTTCAGCGCCGACTGGCACGCCAGCAACTTCGCCGGCGCGACCGTGCGGCGCGCCAGCCGCGCCATGTGGGCCTACGACACGATCTCCGACACCGTGGCGTGGTTCGTGCTGCCGGCGAGCTGCGTGCTGGTCGGCGTGACGATCATGACGGCCCTCAAGTGGCCGCTCATCGGATTGTTCGTCGGCGTGACCGTGCTGGCGTTCGTGCTTTCGACGATTCTGCTCGCGCGCTTCTTCATCGCGGATCTGAACCGCCAGTCGAACGCCGCCGACACCCGCATCGGCGCCGCGCTCGCCGACGCCATCGGCTCGAACCCGACGGTGAAGGCCTTCGGCGCCGAAGCGCGCGAAGCATCGCGCTTCGACGCGGTGGCGGAGGACTGGCGCGCCAAGGCGACGCGCACCTGGAACCGTTTCACCGACGCATGGATCGTGCAGAACGCGCTGCTGTTCCTGCTGCAGGCCGGGCTCGTGGGCCTCGTGGTGCTGGAATGGACCAGGGGCCGCGCGACGCCCGCCGACGCGACGTTCGCCATCACCTCGTTCTTCCTGGTGAGCGGGTACCTGCGCACGCTCGGCGAGAACTTCCAGATGCTGCAGAAGGGCATGGCCGACATCGAGGACGTGGTCGCGTACGAGAAGCAGGCGGCCGACGTCACCGATGCACCGGACGCGGCGGACTTCGCGCCGGCGCAGCGCGCACCCGGCGAGATCCGCTTCGAGAACGTCTCGTTCGGCTACCGCAACCAGCCGGCGCCGCTCTACCGCGATTTCACGCTCGTCATCGCGCCGGGCGAGACGGCCGCGCTCGTCGGCCCCACCGGCGCCGGCAAGTCGACGTTCGTGAAGCTGGTGCAGCGGCTCTACGATGTGGACGGCGGCGCCATCCGCATCGACGGGCAGGATGTGCGGTCGGTGAAGCAGGCGAGCCTGCGCCGCTTCATCGCCACCGTGCCGCAGGACCCCGCGCTCTTCCACCGCTCGCTGCGCGAGAACATCGCTTACGCGCGGCCGGATGCAACCGACGCTGAGATCGAAGCGGCGGCGCGCCGCGCCCGCGCGCATGACTTCATCGAAGCGCTGCCGAAAGGCTACGCGACGGAGGTCGGCGAGCGCGGCGTGAAGCTCTCGGGCGGCGAGCGGCAGCGCGTCGCGCTGGCGCGCGCCTTCCTCGCCGACGCGCCGATCCTCATCCTCGACGAGGCGACGAGTTCGCTGGACACAGAGACCGAACGCGACGTGCAGGCAGCCATGGCCGAGCTCATGCGCGGGCGCACGACGATCGTCATCGCGCACCGGCTCTCGACAGTGCGCGCCGCCGATCGCATTCTCGTCTTCGAGCAAGGCCGCATCGTCGAGCAGGGCCGCCACGCCGACCTCGTCCAGCGCGACGGCCTCTACGCGCGTCTCCATGCGCTGGCGCAAGGCGATCTCATCGCGGCGGAGTGAGGTAAGGCCCGAGCTGGAACGCGTTCCGATTCAGGACGTCGTGGGTTGGTCTTGGCAGGAAGAATCGTTTCTCCCCCTGCAAGGGGGAGTTAGAGGGGGTCACCGAAGCAGCGGGCGATGTTGCAGAACGCGCAGCGGCAGTTCTGCAAAACACCTCGTTGCACGACTAACCCCCTCTAGCTCCCCCTTGCAGGGGGAGAAACGGTGCGTCCTTCCAGGCTGAACGAATTCTGGCTTGGAAGCGGATCGCGTTCTTGACGGCCGGCCGGCGCTCCTTCGTTACACAGTCGACGGCGAAATCGACGTTCACCCATTTCGCCGCGCTTCATGCTTGCGTCGCCGCGAAGGAGCGTCCGCTTAATCCTCGTCCGGCAGGGCTTCATCGGCGGGTAGACCATCCCATGCCGCCGCTTCGCGTTCACGCTGCGCGTCCTTGGCCGCCTCCCGATAAAGCGCTTCAAGGCCATCGTCGGTCACGTACGGGCGCGCGACGCGATCGATGAAGGCGCCGATCCGGCGCGCGCCGATCTTTTCGTGCAGTCCGCGATAGACCTCGTCGGACACCGTGACGGTCAACTTTTTCATATGACGTATTGTTACACGTATTGGACCCCGCACAAGCGACCGTGGCTTCATTCGGGCCGGACCGGCAGCACCAGCAAATCCCCGATGCGCGCGTCCCACTCATCGGGGCCGATGCGCTGGTGCCCGCTGTGGGGCGTCAGCGTGATTTCGCCGAACCGGGGACCGTCCGGCAGATCGTAAAAGTCGATGCGCGCGTAGGGAAACGGCTTGCCGAGCAGTTCCGCGGCGGCGAGCATTTCGTCGTAGTGCGCCGGACGGGCCGGCGCGGCCGCAACCTCAAGCTTGGCGTCCATCACGAAGGGCGCCGGTTTCCAGTCGCGGTCCAGTTGCGCGATCTTCACGCCCTGCAGGCGGTCGACGGAAACGCCCACGTACGCCGCGCGGCCGCCGAAAACGTGAAACTTGTAGTCGTACGGCAGCACGTCCGCGTCGCCGCCGAGCCGCGGCTCGACGAGGAGCTGGCGCGGAATGGCGTCGTACTGACGTTCGCGCAACTCGGGATGCCACGTCTGGCGGAGCCAGCTTGCGCAGTCTTTCTCGATCGCGGGCCAGTCCTGGTCTTCTTCGCGCCTGACGTGCCGGCACCAGCCGCTGCCGTGATTGGCCTTGATGACGTAAGGCATCGGCCATGTGCGCTCGGCGCGCGGCGGCAATGCAGGTCCGTGCCACAGTGTCGGCGTGATCCAGCGTTCGCCCAGCGTTGCGGCGACGCGCTTCTTTGCCTCTATCTTGTCGACCCATTCCCACTGGGCGGCGAGATCGCCGTGAAGCTTCAGCCACTGGATTTTTTCGGTGAAGCGCTTCGGCGCCCTGAGATCCGGCCAGCGATGGTGGGCGCGCCAGTACTGGATGGCGAGGCTCCACACGTCCGGCAACAAGCGCACCGCGCCGCCGATCGCGTCGCGCTTGAGGTCGGCCAGCGCCTGGCGGGCAGGGGAGCGCGCGGCGACCACTAGCCTTTCCTCGCGCGCGACGGCAGCGCCAGCATGGCGCCGATGCGCTCGTCCCATTCATCCGGCGTGACCGCGAGCAGGCCGCTCGAAGGGGTCAGCGTGATCTCACCGAAACGCGGGCCCTCGGGAAGATCGTAGAAATCGACCCGAGCGTACGGGAAGGGCCTCGCCAGGCGTTCCGCAGCCTCGAACATCTCGTCCGCGTGCGGCGGCCGCTCCGGCGCTGCGTCGACTCCGGCAAAATCGGAGAGCCTGAACGGCAGCAGGCGCCAGTCACGATCCATGACGCCGATCCGCAGATCGTCGGCGCGTCCGACGATCACCGCCATGAACGCGGCGCGCCCGCCGAACACATGCACCTTGTAATCGCGCGGCAGCACATCGCTCTGGCCGCACAGGCGCGGCTCGACCAGCAGTTGCGGCGCGATGGCTTCGTACTGCCGCTCGTGCAGATGCGGATGCCAGCGCAGCCGCATCCAGCGCGCGCACTCGTACTCGATCGACGCCCAGTCCTTGTCCGCCTCGGTGACGACGTGGCGCATCCAGCCGCTGCCGTGGTTGGCCTTGATGACGTAGGGCGTCGGCCAGGTGCGCTCTTCGCGCGGCGGCAGCCTCGGTCCGTGCCACAGCGTCGGCGTGATCCACTGGCGGCCGAGCGTTTCGGCGACGCGCTCCTTGGCCACGACCTTGTCGACCCAGTCTCCGTGCCGTTCCAGACCGCCATGCAGTTTCAGCCACTGCAGCCCTTCGGTGAATCGCTTCGGCGCGGCGAGGTCCGGCCAGCGACGGTGCGCGCGCAGGTATTGCAGCCGGACGCTCAAGCCCACCGGCAGCACGCGCATGACGCCGTTGATCGCGCGCCGCTTGGCGCCTGAAAGGGCTTCGCGGGCAAAGGATCGCGGTGCGGTCATGTGCAAACGCTAGCGCGCGCAACGCCGGCGCGCGCGCCTTCTCGCCTGCGGCGAGGGCGCGTTCACGGCGAATCGCCGGCCCGCCGCAAGGCCCACACCCGGCAGGCCGAGGCGAGCAGGCGGTCGGGCGCGGCCATCGCGCGCTCGCGATCGATTTCCGCGACCAGTGCGGCCACGGTTGTTCCGGCGGATGCGGCGGCGGCCTCAAGGGCCGTCCAGAACTCCGGCTCCAGCGCCAGCGAGGTGCGATGACCGGCCAGCATCAGCGAGCGCTTGATCAGTCCCGGCATCGAGGTGCAGCGCCTCTCTGGAGCGAAGGTCGCGCAAGCGCTAGCGTCCGCCGGGGCGGGCGGCCAAGAGGATTCGCATGGCGCAGGAGCCGCAACCCGTTTCGGAAACCGGACGCCTGCGGCGCGAGGAGCGGCTGGCGCTCGGCATCGTGTTCGGCGCGCTGGGCGCGGCGGCGCTGGCCAGCGTTTTCGTGGCGCTGTCGCCGCCGATGGGTGCGCGGCGGACGGTTGCGGAGAAGGCGGCGATTCCGCAGGCGCACCGGGCCGATCTGGCGATCGACGTCGAAGCCTCCGTGGCCACCGCGCGCGCCGCGGCCGAGCGCGCAGAGAAGGCGGCGGCCGAAGCCGAAGAGCTGGCTGCGCGGGCGCGCGGCGCCCGGCGCGGGGCCACGTTCGCGCGGCTGACGCTCGCCGACGGCAAGACCTACGAAGGCGAAGCGCAGAACGGTGCGCCGGAGGGTCTGGGCGCGATCCGGGGCGGGCCGATCGCGTTCGGCGCCGGCTTCTACGTCGGCGGCGTGCGCAACGGGCCGGGAGTCGATTGCGCCAGCGCCGACTGCACGGGCGCGGGATATTTCGGCGACTTCCGCGCCAACGCGCCGACGGGCGCCGCCCGCGTCGTGTTTCCCGATGGCGCGGTCTATCGCGGGGACGTGCGCAACGGAGCGCCGGACGGTTTCGGCGAACTCACCCGCCCCGACGGCTCGCGCTACGCCGGTGCGTTCACCGCCGGGCGCCGCGACGGCCACGGCGTCGAAACCGGCGCGGCAGGGGCCACGAAACGCGGCTTCTGGGCCGGCGATCGGCTCTCCGAGTCGCTCTCGTCGTCGTAGCCTTCAGACCGAGCCGCCTTCCTCGTCCTCGCGCCTGTGGCCGTCGAGATCGCGCGCGGCCTTGGCCTTGCGCGCATCGGCGAGCGACTTGTCGGCCTTTGACGCGCCGTGCCTGGCGCGATTGGCGTCGGCGTCGGCGCGCGCCGCCGCGCGGGCGCGATCCTTGCGCGCCTTGCGCAGGTTGAGGACGGCGGCAGGCGGCGGGCGCTCTGTCACGGGAATCCTTCGAGGCTCCCCGCTTGTCCCATGCGCGCGCGGTTAGGCCAACCCGGGGTGCGACGGAATGGCCCCGATATTTTTCGCACCTGCAGCAAAACGACCTTTAACCCGCCGGTTCCCCGCCCCATCTGGGTCTCATTCGGCGGGCTGATACGCCCCCGAAGCGAGCAGGGGCCTAGCGGACATGCGTGAGCGAATTCTGGCCGTCATCGTCGCCGCGGCGACGTTTGGGGTGGTCAACGGCGCCATCGTCGGCGTCGGCTTGGCCACCGCCGACCGCGACGCGTCCGCGGCCGTCTTCGCGATGGCCGAGCCGGCGGCCGTGCTACACGCCGACGCGCGTCCCGCTACGGGCCCGATGCGCGTTCTGCGCTAGACCAGGGTTCAGGACCTCGAAAACGCGATGAGCGGCGCCAGGTCGTAGTTGTCGGCAGCTCTCAGCGCGGAGATGTAGCGCGCGCGCGTTTCCGCAGCTTCGGTCAGGTCGGCGCTGCCCCAGGTGAATTGGGAGCCGCCCAGGGCAACAACCAACAGGTCGGCGGCCATGCGGGCATGCCGCCCGTTCCCGTTCGGAAATGGATGAATCGACACCAGCCGGTGATGAAAGCGCACGGCGATTTCGTCGGGGTCATAGGTCTGACGATCGATCCAGTGACGCACGTCGCCGAGTAGAATGCGTAGTTCAGTTCCGATGCTGTGAGCTTCGATACCGATGTTGCGCGCGCTCCCGCGGAACGTCCCGGCCCAGCGCCAGACCTTGCCGAACATACGCTTGTGCAGGTTTTGCAGGAATTTCTCGCTGAGCACGTCGCGGCGGCGCGAGAACGCCCAGCCATCGGCTTCGGTTATGTTGATTTGCTCCGTTTCGTTGAGCTGGGCGCGGGTCGTGATGTAGGTGGGGATGAGCTCGCGTCTCTCTTCAGGATCCAACGGCGTTGCGGCGTCGTCCTCCGCATCGAGCAAGGGATCGCTCATGCGCTCTCCCACAACCGGCTGGCGCGGCCCTCCAGGAACATCTGTGTCAGTCGCTCGCGTTCCTCGAGCAGATCGCGTTCCGACAATCCCTGGCCCTCCAGACGCATCGTATGGCTGGCGCGCGCCAGTTGCTCTTCGGCGAGTTTGCGTGCGCGCGCTTGAACGATCTCTTCCAGCGACGCATTCGGCACCAGCGCATAGACGATCTGGCAGTCCATCGCCGCCGCCGCCTGGCGCAGCGTGTTGAGACTGACGGTCCCTGCGACCTCGCCCCGTTCCACCGCCAGGACAGTCGGCTGGGACACCCCCATTCGCGCAGCCAGTTGGCGCGTGGTCAGGCCAAGCGCATCGCGGATCGCACGGACCCATCCCAGCGGAGGGCGTGCGCGGACGGCAGCCTCCCGATAAGACAGGAGGGCGATGTCGAGGTGCTTTCGCGCAAGTGCGCCGGAGGTTCGATAGGTCATAATCTATCAAGCTCTCTGATTTTGATAGCTCAATATATATCAAAATGCAACATAATGATAATCTATAGTGTATCAACCAATTAACGGAAGACGTCCAGAGCCGGCCGGACGTCGGCTCGGTAGGCGGCAGGGTCTTCGCCCACACTTCGGACGAGCGTCGCCGCTACCTGCGCCGTCGTTGCGCAGTTTTGCGGCGCGTAGCCGCGCCCGCCGCCCGGTGCGATCGTCGGGCCGCGCGCGGCGAGCCATGTGGCGTCCGAGCCCGCCCAGCCGACGCCCGGCGCGCGCACGCCGCGGTACCAGCCGCTGCCGTGCCCGCGCCATTTGCCCTCCGCCGCATCGCCGCGGCCGTGATCGACGGTGACGATGAGCGTGGTCTGTCCGGCCCAGTCGCGATGCGCTTCGATTTTCGCCCAGAGATCGGCGAGGAACGCGTCTGCGTGCGCGGCGGCGTCCAGCGTGCCGGGGTAGTCGCCATCGTGC
>Ga0187894_10007463_pt1 | contig 10308 bp, 6 predicted proteins | sample GBC1701081metaG_FD_136650 | JGI IMG/M metagenome (GOLD analysis project Ga0187894, IMG submission 136650) | White microbial mat communities from a lava cave in the Kipuka Kanohina Cave System on the Island of Hawaii, USA - GBC170108-1 metaG ... | reverse complement strand
GACCGTTGCCTCGCAACTGGCGCTGACGATCTATCTGCCGGCGCTGCCCAGCATCGCCACGCACTTCAACGTCGCCTATGGCACGGCACAGCTCACCTTGTCGGTCTATCTGCTGGCCTTCGCCTTCGCGCAGCTGGCCGTAGGCCCACTCTCCGACCGCATCGGACGACGACCCGTGCTGCTGGCCAGCCTGGCGATCTTCGTCATCGCCAGCGTGCTGTGCGCGCTTGCCGTGTCGATGGAGATGCTGATCGGCGCGCGCCTGTTGCAGGCCTGCGGTGCCTGCGGCGGCGTGGTGCTGGGCCGCGCCATCGTGCGCGACAGCCGCACCGCGCAGGAAGCGCCGCGCGCCATGGGATACATGGCCTCGGCCATGGCGCTCGCCCCGGCGCTGGCGCCGCTGCTCGGCGGGCAGATGCTGCTGATCTTCGACTGGCGCGCGAATTTCTGGCTGATGGCGGCGTTCGGCGGCGCCGTGCTGGTCGCGGTCTGGCTGATCCTGGGCGAGACGGCGCCGAAATCGAAGGCGGCCACCAGCTGGCTGCGCGCCTATCTTCAGGGCTTCCGCATCGTCATCCGCGGGCGGCGCTTCGTCGGCCTGATGATCGCGGCGACCTCGGCCTCGGCGGCGTTCAACATCTTTTTCTCCGGCGGGCCGATCCTGCTGATCGAGGTGATGGGCGTGTCGGCCGCCTTGTTCGGCTGGTTCACCCTGGCCTGGGCCGGCAATTTCGTCATCGGCAGCCTGGTGCAGGGCCGCCTGCAGGGCCGCGTGAAGAGCATCAACCTGATCGCATACGGCCAGCTCGTGCTGATCGCCGGCGCGCTGGGCATGATGGTGACTGCGCTCGCGGGTTTCGTCACGCCGCTGGCGCTGATCGTCCCGCTGATCCTGATGGGCTGGGGCAATGGGCTGAACATGCCCAACGCCATGGCCAGTGCACTGGCCGCAGCGCCGGCCAACCACGTCGGGGCCGCCTCGGCGCTGATGGGCTTCGTGCAGATGCTGGCGGCGGCGGCGCTGACCGTGCTGATGGGCTACGTGCCGCACACGACGCAATTCAACATCGGCCTGGGAATCGCGCTGGTCGGTCTCGCGGGTTTCGCCGGCTGGGCGTTGCTGGTGCGGCGATGACGGCTGATGAATTTTTCGCCGATCATTCAGGTCACACGATTGTGTTGCCAATTTGTTCTTGTCTTTGAGCAGGAAACATAGTAGAAGGAGGTAACGGTAGTTGGTGTTGCCCGGGCCTGCGGCGAGCCATGTTCGTCGGGGGATCTTGTGGCGTCTCGCCGCCCACAGGCTGCCGTAGCCGGGAGCTTTGCAGGGGTGAACAGCTTTCTGCAAAGCCATGGGTGGCCGTAGGCAGGGATGAGACGAGTTTCTGCAATTAATGCAAGTTATTGCAAACCCGGCCCTGCAAAAACAACCTCTTGAAATCACAATAGAAAATGACTTTCTGCATTTTTGCATTTTTTGCAGGCCGCTTGGCGACCCTTGTGTGCGGTGGATGGTGAACACCCAAGATCCAGTCTCTACTCGTTGCATGCCGGGACATCCGCGGCGGCGGTGGTGCGCTCGTGAGCCATGATCAGTTGTTCCATCCCGCCGTCGCCACGTGGTTTGACGGCCGCTTCACTGCCCCGACGGCGGCGCAAGCCAAAGCCTGGCCGGCGATCAAGGCTGGTCGTCCGGTGCTGGTGGCGGCGCCGACCGGCTCGGGCAAGACGCTGGCCGCGTTCATGGCGGCGATCGACGACCTCGTACGGCAGGGAGTCGACGGCGCGCTCAAGGACGAGACGCACGTCGTCTACGTTTCGCCCCTGAAGGCGCTGTCGAACGACATCCGGGCCAACCTGGAGGCGCCCCTGGCCGGCATCGGCAAGGCGCTGCGTGCGCAAGGCCTGCCGGAAGTCGACATCCGCACCTGGGTGCGCACCGGCGACACGCCGGCGGGCGAACGCCAGCGCATGGGACGCCGGCCGCCGCACATCGTGGTGACCACGCCGGAATCGCTCTATGTCCTGCTCGGCTCCGAGTCGGGCCGCAAGATGCTGGCGACCACCAGGACCGTGATCGTCGACGAGATCCACGCGGTCGCACCGAACAAGCGCGGCAGCCACCTGGCGCTGTCGCTCGAGCGCCTGGAGGCGCTCTGCGGCCGTCGCCTGCTGCGCATCGGCCTTTCAGCCACGCAGAAACCCATCGAGACGGTGGCGAAGTTCCTGATGGGGAGCGGGACCGCCGGCGACGCTGGCCCGGCCTGCGAGATCGTGGACTCCGGCCACCGTCGCCATCGCGACTTGGCGCTGGAGGTTCCCGACTCACCGCTCGAGCCGGTGATGTCGATGCAGGTCTGGGAACAGATCTACCGGCGCTTGGCGGCGTTGGTCGAGCAGCACCGCACGACCCTCATCTTCGTGAACACGCGCCGCCTCGCCGAGCGGGTGACGCGCAAGCTTTCCGAGCTGCTGGGCGACGCCAACGTGACGGCGCACCATGGCAGCCTTGCCAGGGCGCAGCGCTTCGATGCCGAGCAGCGGCTGAAGCACGGCAAGCTCAAGGCGCTGGTCGCCACCGCCTCGCTCGAATTGGGCATCGATATCGGCGAGGTCGACCTGGTCTGCCAGCTCGGCTCGCCGCGCCGGATCGCGAGTTTCCTGCAGCGTGTCGGCCGTTCCGGCCACGCCATCGACGGCACGCCCAAGGGCCGGCTATTCCCGCTGTCGCGCGACGAGCTGGTCGAATGCACGGCGCTGCTCGACAGCGTGCGCCGCGGCGAGCTGGACCGCCTCGCCATCCCCGAGCAGCCGCTCGACGTGCTGGCGCAGCAGATCGTGGCCGATGTCGCGGCGCGCGAATGGCGCGAGGACGACCTCTACACCCTGGTCCGGCGGGCCTGGCCGTATCGCGACCTGGCACGCTCGGATTTCATGGCCATTGTCGAGATGCTGGCCGACGGCTTCAGCACCCGCCGCGGCCGTCGCGGGTCGCTGATCCACCACGATGCCGTCAACCGCCTGCTGCGCGGGCGCCGCGGCGCGCGGCTGACGGCGCTGACCGCCGGCGGCACCATCCCCGACAATGCCGATTACCAGGTGCTGCTGGAACCGGAGAACCATGTCGTCGGCTCGGTGAACGAGGACTTCGCCGTCGAGAGCATGGCCGGCGACATCTTCCAGCTCGGCAACAAGAGTTACCGCATCCAGCGCGTCGAGCGCGGTACCGTGCGCGTCGAGGATGCGCATGGCGTGCCGCCCAACATCCCGTTCTGGCTTGGCGAGGCGCCGGGCCGCAGCGACGAGCTGTCGGAAGCGGTGTCGCGCCTGCGGGGCGACGTCGGCAGGCACCTGCGCCGCGATCCGACGGGCACCAGCGCGCTGGGATGGTTGACGAACGAACTTGATGTCATCGCCGCCGCGGCCGAGCAGCTGGTCGACTATCTCAAGTCCGCCCAGGCGGCGCTGGGCTGCCTGCCGACGCGCGACACGATCGTGCTGGAGCGCTTCTTCGACGAAGCCGGCGGCATGCAGCTGGTCGTGCACTCGCCCTACGGCAGCCGGCTGAACCGCGCCTGGGGCCTGGCGCTGCGCAAGCGCTTCTGCCGCAAGTTCAATTTCGAGCTCCAGGCAGCGGCAACCGAGGACAACATCGTGATCTCGCTCACCGAGGCGCACAGCTTCGCGCTCGACGAGGTCGCGCATTACCTGCATTCCGCCTCGGCCCGGACGGTGCTGATCCAGGCGGTGCTCGATTCGCCGATGTTCACCACCCGCTGGCGCTGGGTCAGCGGTGTGTCGCTGGCGCTGCCACGATTCCAGGGCGGCAAGAAGGTGCCGCCACAGCTCGCGCGCATGGGCGCCGAGGATCTCATGGGCGCCGTGTTCCCGGACCAGAACGCCTGCGCCGAGAATCTCCCGGGCGAACGCGAGATCCCGGACCATCCGCTGGTCCGGCAGGCGATGGGCGACTGCCTGACCGAAGCGATGGATGTCGACGGCCTGGAGCGCCTGCTGGCCGGATTGGAGTCCGGCGCGGTCCGCGTGGTCGCGCGCGACCTGACGCAGCCCTCGCCGCTGGCCCTGGAGGTCCTGTCGGCGCGGCCCTACGCCTTCCTCGACGACGCGCCGCTGGAGGAGCGCCGTACCCAGGCTGTCATGGCCCGCCGCTGGCTGTCGCCACAGGACGCGTCCGATCTCGGGCGCCTCGATCCGGAAGCCATCGAGCGGGTGCGCACCGAAGCATGGCCCGAGGCGACGAACGCCGACGAGCTGCACGATGCGCTGGTGTGGCTCGGTTTCCTGACCGACGGTGAAGCGCAGGCCGGAGCCGGATGGAATGACGGGCTGGCGGCGCTCGCGAACCAGAAGCGTGCGGCGCGCCTGCAGGCGGCGCCCGGCTCAACCCTCTGGATCGCCGCGGAACGTTTGGCGCAGTTCCAGGCGCTGTGGCCGGCGCTGAAGACGGAGCCGGCGATCACCGCGCCGTCCCGCGACAACAAGATCTGGTCGCGGGACGAGGCTCTGGTCGAGACCATCCGCAGCCGGCTTGAAGGCCTGGGGCCTGTCGGCGCCGAAGCGCTGGCATTGCCTCTCGGTCTTGAGCCCGACGAGATCGCGGTACCGCTGGCGGCCCTGGAGGCCGAAGGCTTCGCCATGCGCGGCCGCTTCACGCCGGGTGTGAATGCCGATCAGTGGTGCGAGCGACGCCTGCTCTCCCGCGTCCACCACTACACGGTCAAGCGGCTGCGCGCCGAGATCGAGCCGGTGGCCGCGCGCGACTTCCTGCGCTTCCTGTTCACCTGGCAGCGCGTCGCGCCCGATGCACGCATGCAGGGGCCCAAGGCGCTCGACACCGTCGTGTCCCAGCTTGAAGGCTTCGAGGCGGCGGCCGGCGCCTGGGAGAGCGACATCCTGCCGGCGCGGCTGGCGGACTATCGGCCGGCCTGGCTCGATGAACGGTGCCTGGCCGGACAGGTCGCCTGGATCCGTTTGCGCCCGCGCAGCGATCGGGCTAACGGCGAGACAAGACCGACGGCCGTACGCACGACCCCGATCACGCTGCTGGAGCGCCGCCATGTCCCGCTATGGACGTCCCTGTCGCCACAGGACGACACCGTGCACGCAAGCTCGCGGTCACAGGCGGTCCTCGACTGCATCCGCGAGCACGGCGCGTCGTTCCTCGACGAGCTGATCGATGGCACCGGCCTGCTGCGCATGCAGGTCGAGGAGGCGCTGGCGGAGCTGGTCGCGCTCGGCCTCGTCACCTCGGACAGCTTCGGCGGACTGCGCGCGCTGCTGGTGCCTTCAAGCGACCGGCGCCCGAACGCCCGGCGCCGCCGTCGTAGCGCGGCATTCGACATGGAGGACGCCGGCCGCTGGGCGCTGGTGCGCCGGTCCCGGCCGGCAACGGCCAAGGCGACCGGTGACGTCACGGCCGTCGAGCATGTCGCCCGCGCGTTGCTGCGTCGCTACGGCGTCGTGTTCTGGCGGCTTCTGGAGCGCGAGGCCGCCTGGCTGCCGCCGTGGCGCGAGTTGCTGCGCGTCTATCGCCGCATGGAGAGTCGCGGCGACATCCGCGGCGGTCGCTTCGTTGCCGGCTTCACGGGCGAGCAGTTCGCGCTGCCGGATGCGGTCGGGGTGTTGCGCGAAACCCGGCGGCGGCCCGCGTCGGACGAGTGGATCGCGGTGTCCGGCGCCGATCCGCTCAACCTCGCCGGCATCCTGACGCCGGGGCCGAAGCTCGCCGCGCTGGCCGGCAACCGTCTACTCTATCGCGACGGCATCCCGGCAGCCATGCTGGCCGGCGGCGAGATCCGGATGCTCGGCGCGTTCGATCCGCCGACGGAGTGGCACGCGCGTACCGAGCTGATGCGGCCGACCGTGCGGCCACCGTCCCTGGCTTCGATCCGGGCACATCTCGACAGTGAAGTTGCGGCGTGAGGTGCCAACGCCGGGCGACGCCGCGTGCAGCCGGCGTTCGGATTGTAGCAATATCGCCTGCAATATCCTAGATAATGTCGATGCGCTTGGTGCTCGACACCGATGTTCTGGTGGCCGCGGTGCGCAGCGAGCATGGGGCGTCGCGCAAGCTGCTTGTTGGTGCCGTACAGGGGCGCGTCGAGGTGCTTGCGACCACAGCATTGTTTCTTGAGTACGAAGCGGTCTTGAAGCGACCGCAGCACTTGCACGCGGCGCGCGGGTCAATGGCCGATGTCGAAGCAGTCCTGGCCGGCTTAGCCAACGTCGTGGTGCCCATCGAAGTCATGTATCGATGGCGGCCACAACCGGTCGATCCCGGCGACGAACTTGTGTTGGAAGCGGCGATCAATGGCAGAGCCGATTGCATCGTGACGTTCAATCTGCGGCACTTCGCGCCAGCGGGACGCTTCGGTATCGCGGTTTGCAGGCCTGGCGAAGTGGTGAATGACTGGAGGTGAGTCATGCGTCGAAGCAATTTTGCCCTTCGTCTTCAGCCGGGGCTTCTCGACGACGCACGGCGGGCAGCAATCGAAGAAGGAGTCGCGCTGAACCAGCTCATCAATGTAGCGGTCGCCGAGAAAGTGGCTGCCCTGCGCACAGCCGCGTTCTTTCGTGACCGGGCTGCACGTGGCGGTGTGGCTCAGGCGCTGGCAGCACTTTCACGCCTGGGGGTAGGTAACCCCCCGATGCCCGGTGACGAGTTGCCGACAAAGGGCCGCGCCCGGCCTGCAGGGAAGCGGTTGGCGAAATCCGCACAACGACGCACCGCCAAGGGATAGGGGATTGTGTCCACCGGGCGGTGGAGAGATACAATGCGGAAGAGCAACTTTGTGCTGCGACTGCAGCCCGCCTTGCTCGACGAGGCCCGCAAAGCAGCTTCGACGGAGGGAGTGGCGCTGAATCAGTTCATCAATGTGGCGGTAGCCGAGAAGCTGTCAGCGATTCGTACAGCAGCCTTCTTCGAGGCAAGGCTTAAGCGAGCTGATATCAAGACCGCCAAAACAATTCTTGCGCGAGCCGGGATCGGCAATCCGCCGATGCCAGGCGATGAATTGCCTCCTGGAGGCGAGATCCAGGCAAAACAGGGGCGCAAGCCGGTCCGGCGTAAGACAACGAGGTGATCGGTCCGACCGCTCGCCCTGAGCCGGCGGACTACGTGGGAGAGGTCGATCGCCGCCGGTCTACTCCTTCACCGGAACACGCCGTGGAACCGGCCGAGAAAGGACGCGAGCCGCTCGGACTTCGGGTTCACCAGCAGCTCGCCCGGTGGCCCCTGCTCCGCGACGCGGCCGCCCTCCATGAAGACGACGCGGCTGGCGACCTCGCGCACGAACAGCATCTCGTGGCTGACGACCAGCATGGTCATGCCGCTCTTCGCCAGGTCCTGCATCACCGCCAGCACCTCGGCGACGAGCTCGGGATCGAGCGCCGACGTCACCTCGTCGAAGAGGACGAGCTTGGGCTCCATCGCCACTGCGCGGGCGATGGCGACGCGCTGCTGCTGGCCGCCGGAGAGCTGGTAGGGATAGTGGTCGCGGCGATCCGACAGGCCCACCCGGTCGAGCCAGCGGCGCGCGATCTCCACCGCTTCCGCTTTCGCCCGTCCCTGCACCTTGATCAGGCCAAGCGTCACGTTCTGCTCGGCCGTCATGTGCGGGAACAGGTTGTAGCTCTGGAACACCATGCCGATCCTGGCGCGCTGGGCGCTGACCGCCGCCTCGCTCAGCCGGCGGTGCGAGCCTTCGACATAGCCGATGCGCTCGCCATCGACCTGGATCTCGCCCTGGTGGAACTCCTCCAGCAGGTTGATGCAGCGCAGGAACGTGGTCTTGCCCGACCCGGAGGCGCCGATGATCGCCACCACCTCGCCCTGCTGCACGTCGAGGTCGATGCCCTTCAGCACTTCGGTCGGGCCGAAGCGCTTGTGGACGTCGATGGCCCGCAGCAGCGGCAGGGCGTCGGTCATGAAAACCTTCGATCAGTAGTGGAAGTGTGCTGTCCGGCGCTCGATCAGCGCGCCCAGCTGCGAGATGGCGAAGTTGAACAGCACGTAGAGCGCGCCGGCGGCGAAGTAGAACTGCAGGACGAGGTAGTTCCGCGCGATGGTCTGCTGCGTCGCCAGCAGCAGCTCGACGACGCCGATGATCGACAGCAGCGTCGTTCCCTTCACCATCTCTACCGCCGTGTTGACCCAGGGCGGCAGCAGGCGACGGATGGCCTGCGGCAAGAGCACGTAGCGCAGGCGTTGCCAGAAGGTGAGTCCGATCGCCTTGCCGGCCTCGGCCTGCCCCGCGGGAAGCGACTCGATGGCGCCGCGCACGGTCTCCGACATGTGCGCGCCGCAGAAGCCGCCCAGCGCCACCACGCCGGCGGTGAAGGGCGATATCTGGATGCCCAGCAGGGCGAGCCCGTAGTAGCTGAACAGGATCAGCACCAGCACCGGGATGCCGCGCACCGCATCGACATAGGCGCGCAGCAGGATGCGCAGCGGCCACGGGCCGTAGGTCAGCCCGATGCCGCCCAGCAGTCCGATCAGCGAGCCCAGCGCGATCGTCAGGGCGGACAGGCGTGCGGTCGCCGCGAGCCCGGCCAGCAGGCCGTTGCGCGCGACCCAGATCTCGAACAGGAAAGAGCCGGGCTCGAACGAGAACATCAGCGGATCACGGCGTAGCGACGCTCCACCCGGCGTAGCAGCCAGGCGATGGCGTAGCAGGTGACGAGGTAGAGCGCGCTGGCGGTCAGCCACGACTCCATGACGCGGAACGTGTTGGCGTTGATCTGCCGGGTGACGAAGGTCAGCTCGGGAATCGCGATGGCGGCGGCCAGCGACGTGTCCTTGAACAGCGAGATCAGGTTGTTGGACAGCGACGGCAGGGTGATGCGGAACATCACCGGCAATATGACGTAGACCTGCCGCTGCACCGGTCGCAGGCCGACGGCCTTGGCCGCCTCGACGTAGCGCGCCGGCATCGAGGCGAGGCCGGCGCGGAACACCTCGCTGAGGTACGCGCCGGCATAGATCGAGAGGGTCAGGATGAAGCTCTCGATCTTGCCGAGGAAGAAGATGCCGAGCTCCGGCAGCCCGAAATAGACGAAGAAGATCAGCAGCAGGATCGGGCAGTTGCGGATGAACTCGACATAGGTCCACACCGCCCAGCGCAGCCCTGCCAGCCGCGACTGCCGCGCGTAGGCGACGAGCAGCCCGATGACGACGCCGATCGCCAGCGACAGCGCGGCCAGCCACAGGCCCAGCCAGAGGCCGTCCAGCATCTTGTCGAAGTTGCGGAAGATGACGTCGAAGTTGAACTGATAGGTCATCGATCGTGTTTCAGCCTTCTCCCCGCGAATGCGGGGGGAAGGTGGCGCGAAGCGCCGGATGAGGGGCTTCGCCGGCCTGCGAACCGCAAAATGGGCCGCAAGAGGATGCCTTCATCTTCTGCGCCTGCTTGGGGGACGGCGAAAGCCCCTCATCCGCCCTTCGGGCACCTTCTCCCCGCCGTCGCGGGGAGAAGGCCTGAGGAACGATCACGCGAATTCCTGCGGGAACCCGACCTTCGGCGTCGGCAGCTCGATGCCGAACCACTTCTTGTAGGAGGCGGCGAAGTAGTCGAAGTCGACGCCCATCATGGCTTCCTTGTAGACCGTGTTGACCCAGTTGAGCCAGACCGGGTCGCCCGGCCGCACGGCCGACGCATAGGAGTTCGGCATCCAGCCGTAGCCGCCGTCGACGTAGCGGTTGGGGAACTGCTGCATCAACCAGCGGATGGCCGACTGGTCGGCGAGGTAGGCGTCGACGCGCCGCGCGTTCAGCGCCTGGAGCGTGGTGTCCGGGCTGTCGAATTGCTCGACCGTGGAGTCCGGCAGGGCCTTGTGGATCCATTGCTCGATGAAGACGTTCTGCATGGCGCCGACCTTGACGCCCTTGCCGGCGGCCTTGACCTCCTGGAAGCTTTTGTACTTGCCGCCCGCCATCAACAGGATGCCGACGCCTTCGCGGTAGTAGGGGATGGTGAATTCGACCTGCTGGGCGCGGCCCGCCGTCACGGTCATCCATTGCACGACGATGTCGACCTTGTTGGTGACCAGGCTCGGGATGCGCGCGTCGGAGCCCTGGATGACGAACTCGACCTTCTCGTAGTCGTCGAACAGGTTCTTGGCGAGCAGCCGCGCCAGGTCGATGTCCATGCCCACCAGCTTGCCGCTGCGGTCTTCGAAGTGCCACGGCGGGTTGGTGCTGCCGGTGCCGACGATCAGCTTGCCGCGCTTCAGCACCTCCTGGAGCTTGCTCTTCGAGAGATCGATCGTCTGGGCGACGGTGGCGCGCGG
>Ga0187894_10007462_pt1 | contig 10308 bp, 14 predicted proteins | sample GBC1701081metaG_FD_136650 | JGI IMG/M metagenome (GOLD analysis project Ga0187894, IMG submission 136650) | White microbial mat communities from a lava cave in the Kipuka Kanohina Cave System on the Island of Hawaii, USA - GBC170108-1 metaG ... | reverse complement strand
GGCCTTTTCGTACGCTTCAACTCGCCAGCGGGCCCGCTGCGCGAGGCGCCGGCGGTCCGGGCTGGCGCTTTCACCCACCCCTTTTTCCCCCGGCGGAATCGGCCCCTTGTGGCGGCGTTCGGCGTTTACCTTTCGGACACCGACGCTATATCTAGTGGTCCCGTGCGGCGCCGGCGCCGATATGTATGATTTCGAGGATGGACATGACCAGGACGACGGGCGGCGCGCTTCCGGGGCTTTTGACCCCTTCCCGGGCCTACAAGCCCTTCCGCTATCCGTGGGCCTACGACTTCTGGAAGCGTCAGCAGCAGATCCACTGGATGCCCGAGGAGGTCCCCCTCGGCGAGGACGTGAAGGACTGGGCCAGCAAACTGAGCGACCAGGAGCGCAATCTGCTGACGCAGATCTTCCGCTTCTTCACCCAGTCCGACATCGAGGTGAACGACAACTACATGGAGCGCTACGCGCGCGTGTTCAAACCGACCGAGATCAAGATGATGCTCTCGGCGTTTTCGAACATCGAGACCATCCACGTCGCCGCCTATGCCCTCCTCCTCGAAACCATCGGCATGCCGGAGAGCGAGTTCGGCGCGTTCCTCGACTACGAGGCGATGCGCAACAAGCACGACTACATGCACCGCTTCGGCGTCGAGACCGAAGCCGACATCCTGCGCACGGTGGCGATGTTCGGCGCGTTCACCGAAGGGCTGCAGCTCTTTGCGTCGTTCGCGATGCTGATGAACTTCCCGCGCTTCAACAAGATGAAGGGCATGGGGCAGATCGTGTCGTGGTCGGTGCGCGACGAGTCGCTGCACTGCGAAGGCATGATCAAGCTCTTCCACGCCTTCGCGAAGGAAACCGACGCGCTGACGCCGGCGGTGAAAAACGACATCGTCTCGTGCTGCGAAACGGTGGTGATGCTGGAAGACAAGTTCATCGATCTGGCGTTCGAGATGGGCCCCGTGCAGGGCATGACGCCGGAGGATATCAAGGCGTACATCCGTTACATCGCGGACTGGCGTCTCGGCCAACTCGGCTTGCCCAAGCGCTACGGCGTCGCCGAGCACCCGATCCCCTGGCTCACCGCGATCCTCAACGGCGTCGAACATGCCAACTTCTTCGAGGCGCGCGCGACGGAATATTCCAAAGGCGCCACCAAGGGCGAATGGCACGGCGCCGAGGGCGTCTGGGGCGCGTTCGACACCCTGATGGAGAAGCGCAAGGCGGGCTGACGCCATGAAATTGCATCTGCAGCCGCGGTCGCCGAAGCATCGTGAGGAGATGTTCAAGCTGACGGCGACACTCCTCAACGGCGTCGCCATAGCGTGTCTGGTGGGGGCGTCGTTCGGACCCTGGCTGAACGATGCGCTTCAGTGGGGCTGGCAAAGCTTGGCGCTTATCGCAGGAGCCGCTATATCCCACCTGATGGCACAGACCGTTCTGTGGCTCGGATTTGTTCGAGGTGCGTGAAGCAATGGATCCCTTCATTGTGAACCTGGTTTTCGTGGGACTGGCCACGATCGGGATCGCGTTCGGCGGACTTTGGCTTTTCGGCGGATTCAGCAAGCCCGAGCGCCCCGAAGAGCCGCATGTGGCTGCGGAATAGCAGCTACGTCACAAACCGCGCGCGCAACTCTTTCACCATCGCGCCATCCACGCCCAGCACTTCGGCCATGTACGTCGGCACGTCCGGGTGTTTTTCGCCGATGGCTTCGAACGCCGCCGCCAGATAGTCGCGGTGCACGCCGAGCATCGGACGGAGCGCTTCGGCGTCGATCGGCTTGCCGATGCGCGCTTCCATGCGCTCCTTGATCGCCGGCAGGCGCGCCATGTAGTCGACGGCGGTGTTGGTGAGCTCGTAGTCGTCGACGATGGTCGCATGCGGGACGCCAAGCGCCGTCAACGTCAGTGCACAGATGACGCCAGTGCGGTCCTTGCCCGCCGCGCAGTGCACGATCGCCGGCCCGCCCTGCAGCGCGAGCCCGTGCAGGAACGTGCGGAAGAGCTCGACGTAACGCGGCTCATAAGGATACGCGCGATACGCGGTGAACATGTACGCGCGCACCGACGATGCCGTGAGATCCGTTTCGGTGAGCACAGCGAGGTGCGCGGGAATTTCCTTGTAGCCCTCGTCGTTGGTGTGCACCGGCAGATTGCCCTCGCCCGGCCAGCGGTTCGGATTGTCGGCGCGCTCTTCGGGCCGGCGCAGATCGACGACGAACCGCGCCCCCAGCCTGTCGAGCCAGGCAAGATCGCGCTCGCTCGCCTCGGCAAACGAGGCGGTGCGGAACAGCTGTCCGCGCACCACATGCCCACCTTGCTGGGCGGCGTAGCCGCCAAAGTCGCGGAAATTCAGGACGCCCTGGAGCGTGTGGATACGGTCGTCGGTCATGGGTGCTGTTGTGGCGGCTTGACGCTGCCGCGGCAAGTCGCGCGCCACCTACCGGAACGGCGGCTCGTCGAAGCTCCTGAGCTTGCGCGAGTGCAGCGACGTGCGGTCGCGCTTGAGGATTTCCACCGCTTCGATGCCGATCTTGAGGTGCTCGCCGATGGCGCGGTCGTAGAAGAGATCGGCGGCGCCGGGCAGCTTGATCTCGCCGTGCAGCGGCTTGTCGGAGATGCACAGCAGCACGCCGTACGGCACGCGCAGACGGAAGCCTTGCGTCGCGATGCAGGCGCTTTCCATGTCGACGGCGATGGCGCGCGATTGCGACAGCAAGCGCCGCTCCTGCAGGAACGAAAGCTCCCAGTTGCGGTCGGCGTAGGACACCACCGTGCCGGTACGCAAACGGCGTTTCAGCGCTTCGCCGCTGTCGCCCGACACGTTCTTGGCCGCCTGCTGCAGCGCCACCTGCACTTCGGCGATGGCCGGGATCGGGATGTCGCGCGGCACGTGTTCGTCGAGCACCTTGTCGCGGCGCAGATAGGCGTGGGCGAGCACATAGTCGCCGATGCGTTGCGAGTGGCGGAAGCCGCCGCAGTGGCCGATCATCATCCAGCAGTGCGGCCGCAGCACGGCGAGGTGATCGGTGATCGTCTTGGCGTTGGAGGGGCCGACGCCGATGTTGATCAGCGTGACGCCCTCGCCGTCCTTCTCCATCAGGTGATAGCCGGGCATCTGGTACTTGCGCCACGGCGCCGAGAGCGCGGTCTCCACCGGATCGGGGGAATCGCCTTCCACCGTCACGCCGCCGGGACAGGAGAGACGATAGCGCTCAGGCTCGGCGGCGACGCGTCCGGCGGCCCAGCGCACGAACTCCTCGACGTAGCGCTGGTAGTTGGTGAACAGGATCCACGGTTGCGTGTGCGACCACGGCGCGCCGGTGTAATGCTGCAGCCGCTTCAGCGAATAGTCGATGCGCGGCGCATCGAACAATGCCAGCGGCCGCGCGCCGTCGAGCCGTTCCGGCGGGTGGCCGTCGACGACGGCGTCACCCACCGCGGCCAGCTGCGGGAACGGAAAGTGCGTGTTGAGTTCGGACGGCGGCGCCTTCGTCAGATCGATCGTGCGCGATCCGTCGAGCACGAAGACGTACGGTATCTCGGTGTCGCCCACGCCGACCGACACGCTGGCGCCGTAGTCGTCCACCAGCAGCTGGAGTTGCTCCAGGATGTAGGGCCGGAAGAACTTCGGCTGGGTGATCGTCACGGCGTATTCGCCGGGCCAGATCAGCTGGCCGTAGGCGCGCGAGATTTTCGGCGCCGCGCCGCTCGGCGCATGGCTGACGCGCAGCTCGGGATAACGGAACGCGGCGCGCTGTTCGAGCGTCGGCGGTTTCTTGCCGGAAAGGTAGGCGGCGACGGAATCGGCGAGCGCCTTGGTGGCGGCGGCGTGCAGGGCCTCGAGCCGTTCGACGGCTTGCAGCGGCGTAAGGGATGGGCTCATGGACCTTGGAAGCGCAAGGCGCGCAGCAGGTCAATACGTTACTGCTCGCGCACCACCGGGTCGGCGATGCGCGGGCGGCGGTATTCCTTGTGGTCGAGATCGAAGGCCAGCTTCAGGAAGATGCCGATCGGCGGCTCATAGCGGTACTTGGTTTCCGCCAGGATCACCGACGTGCCCGGGATCATCATTCCGGCCGGCATCGTAATCGGGGAATCCTCGGCCCGCGGCGCCATGCCGTTGTGGCCCTCGCTCCACAGCACGCGCGCCTCCGCAGCGCTGATGACCTGCACGCTGGAAACGCGCATCTGCATCGGCGTGGTGCTGTTGGGGAACATCAGTGCGTTGGCGGCGGTCCAGAGGTCGGTCATCTCGTCGTCGGTCACGACCGTGTCGCGCGAGATGACGTCGGCCACCGAGGCGGCGGTGTTTTCCGTGCGGCGGTTGCAGGACAGGAGTTCGGTCAGCTCGATCGAGGCGAACAACACCGTCACCATCATCGGCGCGATGAGCGCAAATTCGAGCGCAGCGAGGCCGCGGCGATCGCGGGCGAGACGGCGGAAGCGGGCAAGCAGCATCATGGCGCGCTCAGAACGGTTCGTTGCGGAAGAGCATGGACGACACCACGAGGCGTCGGCCGTCCTGCATGTTGGCGAAGATCGCGCCGAACAGCGGAGTGAAGATTTCCCACTGGTAGTAGGCGCGCACCAGGATCACCTCGTCGGCGCCGCCGGGCGTGTAGCCGATCTGGCCCATGTCCATGGCGCCGTTGGCGGTCGGCGTGCCGTTGCCGACGTTGGCGAACGAGTCGTAGCGGTCGACGTCGAGGAAGAGGTTGTTGGGGCAAGCCAGCGCCATGATCTCGTTGAGGTTGGCGCAGATCTCGTCCTCGAGGTTCTGCTTGGTCATGCCCCCGGTCTGGGCGGCCCCCGTGCGGATCTTGCGGCCGGTTTCGGCGAGCGCATGGTCGAGGTTGGTCTGCACCAGCGACATGGCGCCGAACTCGAACATGCCGAAGATCATCCAGAAGAGGGGGATGATCACCAGCGCGAACTCGACCGCCGCCGCCCCGTCGCGACGACGAAGCAAGGCGCGAAACCCGCGCGGCTTCCTGGCATTGGTCATGGCGCCCTTCCCGCCGCGACGCGCGGCATCGACGCCAAGCTAATGCAAATTGGTTGCCGCTTCGGGCAGGGAGCGTAGTTAAGAGCCTACTGCTGCCCGCTCGCGGCCCCGGCGCGCGCCGCGATCTGCTCGTTGGTCTGGGCGAACGCGGCCTGGTCGTCGGAAATGTCCGGCCGGCGGCGGCAGAGCGGGTTGCAGTCGAGCCGCGCCGTGGCCGTACCGCGGGTGACCATCACCACATTGCTTTCGTCCGGAATCACCGTGACGCGCGCTTCGTAGATCGGCCGCCCGTTGGCGCCGACGACGATGAGGTTGGTCGAGCCATAGGAACGGCCGGTGACGAACAGCAACCGGTCGTTCTGCACCGAGACGCCCGCGACGGTCGGGTTGCCGATGACGACGCCCGTCGCCGTGGACGAAAGCGTGATCGGCCTGGACTGGTCGAGCGCCACCTGCACTTCGCGGGCTTCCGCCACGCCGAGCATCGCCAGCGCCGCAGCGCCCATCGCCAACATCTTCATGACGCACTCCCGCAATTCATCGGCGCGAACGTACGCGCGCGCGCCTTTCCGATTTGCTAACCGTGTCGATGCGCCCATGGAAAGATGACGTTCATGCTTACTAACTGTTTGCTACCATTCTGTATTTTCAGCGACTTTTCTTAAGCCCCCGGTAACGGGCCCTGCGACATTCTGCTCACGGTGCGAAGTGCGGGCGAAGAATCGTCGGCTCGCGCTCAAGGAGCAGAACGCCATGATGATCAAGTTGCAGAAACTTCTGAAGTCGAAAGACGGCGCCACCGCCATCGAGTACGGCCTCATCGCCGCGCTCATCGGCGTCGTCATCATCTCCGCCGTGACTGCGCTCGGCACCTCGATCGAGACACAGTTCAACGCCATCGAAACCGCCATCAAGACCCCGACCCCGTAACGCGCCACAGGAGGGACCCGCCCCTCACGGGTCCCTCCGCCGGCCGCGGCGCCGTTACTGCATCTCGCACTGGATCGGCAGCTGGAAACGTGTCCTTAACCTCGCGGGATCACGTTCGTGCGGCCGCACACTTATATTGCGAGAGAGCCGGCCATGACGCTGTGGACGAAAACCCTTGCCGCCCTGCCGCACGACCGCAGCGGGCGCGTCACCGTCGAACAGGGGCTGATCGCGGCGCTGATTGGCGTGATGGTGGTGTCCATCGTCACCACCCTGAGCGGCACGCTGGACGTGCCGGCCCCCGAGGCTTCCGCCGTCGTCGGCCAGGAAACGCCGTAGCGCGGTTCCACGGAGCGCGGGCGCCCTCGCCCGCGTGCAGCCCGTCGAGAGATAGTAGGCGCCGCCGCGCAGCGCCGACGCGTTCGCGCGCCGTCTTGCATGCCCGCACGCGGCGGGGGCGGCGCGCTCCCGGAGCACCCTCAGTAACTCCATGTAAAATACGTTATGGTTGCAAACGATTTACTACCTTTTTGTCGCAGAAGCCCGTGTCGTTAAGCTGATTTCAAGCAACGGCGAGTATTGTCACAAATGTTCGGTGTCGGTGTCTCTGTGCGGGATGCGGTCGAACGCTGCAACCGCACCTACAAGGAACGAAAACCATGATGATCAAGCTGCGCAATCTGCTGAAGTCCAAGAAGGGCGCGACCGCCATCGAGTACGGCCTCATCGCCGCCCTCATCGGCGTCGTCATTATCTCGGCCGTGACGGCCCTCGGCACCTCGATCGAGAGCCAGTTCAACGCCATCGAAAAGGCGATCAAGACCCCGACCCCGTAACAAGGTTCGGTCGGTTCCGGAGGGTCCGCGCCAGAAGGCGCGGGCCCTCCGGGCCTCCTTCGATCCAGGCCCGCCCTCGCGCGGGCCATTTTTTTGCCGCCCCAAAAGGCCCAACTTTGGCGGCGCGGATAACCCAAGATGCCGCTCGAAGCCCTCTTCGCGTCCGCCTGCCTCATCGCCTTCGTCGGCCTGATGCTGGTCGCCGCGGCCAGCGACATCGCCACGATGACCATTCCCGACTGGGTCTCGATCGCCACCGTGTTGCTCTTTCCGGTGGCGGCGGCGCTGGCAGGACTGTCGCCGTTGCAGATCGGCCTCCACCTCGGCGTCGGCGCCGCGATCTTCCTGCTCGGCTTCCTGCTCTTTTCCTTTGGCGTGCTGGGCGGCGGCGACGTGAAGGTCATCGCCGCGGTGAGCGTATGGACGGGCCTTGCCGCACTTTCTACCTTCGCCTTCGCCATGACGCTGGCCGGCGGCGCGCTCGCCGGCGGCCTGCTGCTGGCGCGCAAGGCGGCGCGGCCCGCCGACAACCGGCCGGCATTTCTCAATCGTCTGCTCGACCCGGCCGGCGGCATCCCCTACGCCGTCGCCATCGCCGTCGGCGTCGGCGCTTCGCTGCCGCACTTGCCGGTGACTCGCGCCCTGTTTGCACAGTGAGTCGCGGATCGGAGCGACGCCCCGGCTGACGCCGGCGATCGAGCTCTACAGCCGCCGCCGGCGTTAACTTCGCTTTAGCCACGTTCGTGTGAGTTGGGAGGATCGATTCCTCCCGCCTCACGGGGACGTGCCTAAATGTCCGTGCGCCAGATCATCGTTCTCGGCATCGCCCTCATCGCGGCGGTGGGCGCATTGTTCATGGTGCGCACCATCGCCGCCAGCAACAAGCCGCAGCAGGTGGCGGCGACCACCGTCGCCGAAGTCGGCCCGCGCGTGCTCGTAGCCGCGCGCGACATCGGCGCCGGCATCGCGCTGCAGCCCGCCGACCTCGAATGGCGCATCTGGGCGCAGACATCGCTCAGCCCTCAATTCATTGAGGAAAAGGAAGACGCCCGCGCCGTGGAGACGCTGACCGGCGCGGTGACTCGCCAGGCGCTCGTCGCCGGCGAGCCGATCGTCGCCGAGCGCGTGGTGCAGCCGGGCGAGAAGGGCTTCATGGCCGCGATGGTGTCCCCCGGTTGGCGCGCCTTCGCCGTGCCGATCTCGGCCGAGAGCGCCGTCGCCGGCTTCATCATGCCCAACGACCGCGTCGATGTGATTCTCACCCGCAAGGTGCAGTTGAGCGGCAGCGGCGGCGAAGAAGCGCGCAGCGACATCATTCTGCAGGACATCCGCGTGCTCGCCATCGAGGAAACTTTCCGGCCCCCCACCGGCGACGACGCGGACGATCCCATCACCGGCGACACCGCCACACTCGAACTCACGCCGCGCGACGCCGAAACGATCGCGCTGGCCGATGAGCTCGGCGACATCACACTCGCCTTGCGCGGGGTCGAGCGCGAAGCGACCGCCGCCGGCGCGAAGACTTCGGCCGCCCGCCGCGGCGCCGCCGTACTCGAGCAAGGCAACGTCGGCGACGAAATCCGCGTGCACGCCTTCGGGGCCGTCAAGCAACAGACCGTAGCCAAGGGTGGATCGAACTGATGCGCAAAGCCGCCCTCCTCGCCCTTTCCGCGCTGGTCGCGGTCGCGCCGACCCTGGCGGTCGCCGACCCCGAGGTGCAGCACATTCGCGTCACCCGCGGCGGCCAGGGCGCCGGCGCTTCGACGCTGGCGCTCTCGCTCAACAAGGCGGCGATCATCGATCTGCCGGCCGATGCGCGCGATGTGCTCCTGTCCAATCCGGAGATCGCCGACGCCGTCGTCCGCACGCCGCGGCGCATCTACATTCTGGGCCGCAAGGTCGGGCAAACAAACGCGTTTTTCTTCGACGCCGCGGGCCGTCAGGTCGCCAACGTCGAGATCAACGTCGAGCCCGACGTGGCGCCGCTGAACGATCTCTTCCGCCGCTACGTGCCCAACACCAACGCCAACGCCGAAGCCGTCAACGGCTCGCTGGTGCTGTCGGGTTCGGTGAAGAGCGCGGCGGAAGCCGAGCGCGTCCTGCAGATCGCCAACCGCTTCGCGCAGAGCCAGTCGGGCGGAGCCGCCGGCGGCGCCGGCGCCCAGGGCGGGGCCAGCGCCAACCAGCAGATCGTCAATCTCATCGCCGTCGAGGGCCAGGAACAGGTCCTCGTCAAGGTGCGCATCGTCGAGATGAGCCGCACGCTGGTGCGCCAGCTCGGCGTCAACCTCAACGCCGAGAACATTCTCAACCAGCTCTTGCCGGAAGATACGTTCGTTCGCGTCGCGACGGCGAACGGCTTCTCCATCGCCGGCCGCGCGCTGGGCGGCGCCAACATCTCGGGCGGCGTCGCGGAGACCATCCTGCAGCCGCAGACGACCAGCTTCGGCGCCCTCGGCGCGCTCACCGGCGCGAACGACCAGACTTTCAGTCGCGCCGGCAGCATCGATCCGCGGCTCGCGGGCGTGGGCGGATACTCGTACACGCCGCCGATCAACGGCCAGCCGGAATCCTACACCTTCGGCCCAGCCCGCGCTGTGTCGGAAAGTCAGGTCGACGCTTCGATCGACGCGTTCGAGCGCGTCGGTCTGCTGCGCGTTCTCGCCGAACCCAATCTCACCGCGATTTCCGGCGAAGCTGCGAAGTTCCTCGCCGGCGGCGAGTTTCCGGTGCCGGTGCAGGCCGACGACGGCAAGATCAGCGTCGAATTCAAGCCGTTCGGCGTCGGTCTAGCCTTCACGCCGGTCGTGGTCTCGCCCGGGCGCATTTCGCTGAAGCTTTCGACGGAGGTGAGCGAACTCACCTCCGAAGGCGCCTTCGCCACCGGCGACACCTCGTTCATCGACGCCACCGGCGTGCGCCAGGTCGTGCGCGGCATCACCATTCCTGCGCTGCAGGTCCGCCGCGCGGAAACTACGGTGGAAATGCCCGCCGGCGGCGCGCTGGTGATGGCCGGTCTCATTCAGGAGCGCACGCGCCAGGCCATGGAAGGCATCCCGGGCGCGAAGGACCTGCCGGTGTTCGGCGCCCTCTTCCGCAGCCGCGACTTCGTCAACAACGAGACCGAACTCGTCATCATCGTCACACCGTATCTCGTGCAGCCGACCAGTCCCGATCGCCTGCGCACGCCCGGCGACGGCTTCCGCGTCGCGTCCGAGCGCGAAACCATCCTCAGCGGCCGGCTCAACGCCATGTATCGCGCGCCAGCGGGAGAACGAACCGGTCAACAGCGCGGCATGTCCGGTCCGCACGGCCACGTCATCGAAGGAAGTCCGAAACAATGAAGCCGTCCCTCCTCGCCAGCGTCGCCGCGCTCGCCCTCGCCGGCGCCTGCGCGCACAAGCCGCCGCCCGGCGCCGAAGCGCCGACCGCCGCCGACCGGCACAAGATCGCCGTCAGCGAATCGCAGCAGCGGCTTGAGCTGTCGGTCGCCACCGGCGACACGACCCTGTCCGCCGATGAAACCGAGGGCGT
>Ga0187894_10007461_pt1 | contig 10310 bp, 7 predicted proteins | sample GBC1701081metaG_FD_136650 | JGI IMG/M metagenome (GOLD analysis project Ga0187894, IMG submission 136650) | White microbial mat communities from a lava cave in the Kipuka Kanohina Cave System on the Island of Hawaii, USA - GBC170108-1 metaG ... | reverse complement strand
TCTCGAAGGTCGAGGCCGGCCGCATCGAGCTGGAAGACGTCGCGTACGATCTCGACCAGGCCGTCGAAGAAGTTCTCGACCTGCTGACCGCGCGCGCCACCGAGAAGAACATCGAGCTCGCGCTCGAAGTCGCCGACAACGTCCCGCGCGGCCTGATCGGCGACGTCGGCCGCGTCCGCCAGGTGCTCCTGAACCTCGTCGGCAACGGCGTCAAGTTCACCGACCGCGGCTATGTGCACGTCGCCGTGCGCATCGACGAGCATCGACCGGCCAGCGGACCAGCCGCGCAGTACCTGCTGTTCAGCATCAGCGACACCGGCATCGGCGTACCCGCGGATCGACAGCACGTGCTGTTCAAGCGCTTCAGCCAGGCTGATTCCTCGACGACGCGCCGCTACGGCGGCACCGGCCTCGGACTCGCGATCTGCAAGTGCCTGGTCGAGCTGATGGGCGGCGAGATCGGCATGCGCGGCAACGAAGACGGCGGTTCCACGTTCTGGTTCCGCTTGCCGCTGCGTGTCGCACCGTCGGCGACGCTGATGTTGCCGCCGACGTTCGCAACGCGGGGCCGCGTGCTGGTCGTCGACGATCTGGAGATCAACCGCCGCGTATTGTCGCGGCAACTCACGAGCTGGCGCATCGAGCACGAGTGCGTCAACGGAGCGGCCGATGCGGTTGCAGCACTGCACTCTGCAGCTGCCGCGGGCAGTCCGTACCGGCTCGCGCTCATCGATCACATGATGCCGGAAGTCGACGGCCTGACGCTGGGTCGCCAGATTGCCGGAGAGCGCGAGTTGCGGCACACGGCGATGGTCATGCTCTCCTCTGCCGGCCAGCAGAGTGCGAAGCGCTTCCACGAAGCCGGATTCTTCGCGGTAATGATCAAGCCGGTGGTGCGTGCGCGGCAGCTTCTGAACGTACTGCAAGCAGCGATGAACGCTGCCCCGCGCACGATCGGTGAAGGCCCCGCGCCTGTGCCGAGCGTCTCGCATGCAACGCCTGCGCCGACGGACGCGTTCATGGAGACAACGAAGGTCACGCCCCGCCGCGTGCTGCTTGCTGAAGACAACGTGGTCAACGCCAAGCTCGCAGTGCGCCTGCTCGAGCGCCTGGGGTGCCGCGTCGACGTCGCCAGCAACGGTCACGAAGCGCTGAAGATGCTTCAGAACATCCCGTTCGACCTCGTATTCATGGATTGCCAGATGCCGGAGATGGACGGCTTCGAAGCAACGCGTGCGGTTCGCGCATGGGAAGCCGCCTCGCGCGTCGGACAGTCGCCAGCCACCCAGCTGCCGATCATTGCGCTTACCGCGAACGCGATGCAGGGCGATCGCGAGCGCTGCCTGGCTGCCGGCATGAACGACTACATCACGAAGCCGCTGAGCCGCGCCGATCTCGCGCGAGTTCTCGAAGCGACCAAACCCAAGGCGACTTCGGCCGCGCCCGCTGAAGCGATGTCCAAAACGAACTAGCGGGAACCGCAGCTGTCTGCAGTCGTTACTGCGCTCGTCATCAGGAGTAACGGCATGAAAGAACGCTGTAGGTCGGGCTTCAGCCCGACTCCTCGCGGGTCAGGCTTCAGGCTGACTCTCCTCGCTTGCCTTCTGCTCACCCTACCCCTGACATCCTTCGCCGCCGACCCCGTCCACCAACTCCGCATCTACGAGATCTTCGACAACAACAAGCAAGCCTTCCACGACCGCTTCCGCGACCACGCGATGCGCATCATGAAGAAGTACGACTTCAACATCGTGGCACAGTGGGAAGCGAAGAACGGCGAGCGCACCGAGTTCGTCTATCTGCTCGAATGGCCGGACGAGCCGACCATGCAAGATCGCTGGGCAAAGTTCATGGCCGACAAGGAGTGGTCGGATATAAAGAAGGAGACCGCCGCGAAGCACGGCAAGCTGGTTGGGGAGATTCAGGACCGCACCCTGAAGCTCACGGCTTACTCGCCGCAGAAGAAACTCGGCGCGCGGGAATAGGAGTCGCTACACCAGGGCCAGCTTCACGTTGCGCCCGAGAACATGCGCGGCCTTGAAGACCGTGTCGAGCTGCACTTTCGCGTTGCTCGGATCGAGGATGCTGCCTCCGCTACCCTTGCTCGCCGCAACGAGCGCTGCCGCCACGGAGCCTTTGTAGAAACCCGCGACACCGAGTCGCGAAACCGCACGCAGCGTGCGCGCGAGATCGGACTGTACCAATCTGTCTCCCGCCACGTACCGCGCGCCGCGTTTCAGAAAGATCGCCGCGGACGGCGCGTCCTTGCGAAAGTCCTCGATCGCTTCGTTCAGCAGATCGACATCGCCCTGGTCGAGCACGAACCCCTGCTCCGCAAGGGCGATCGCGGGTGCGATCAGCGCCGCGTGGGGCCACGTCCCATATTTCTCGCGCACGTACTCCAGGCCCGAGACCGTGCTTGGCACGGCGACCGCGAGATGTCCGCGAATGCTACGATCAGGGATGACGTTGCCATTCGCATCGAGATACATGTCCGCCGTCGCCGCCAGCGGCGCTGTCTCGCGAAAGTCGATGAAGGTCTTGCGGCCATCGGCGAGCTGGAGGGTCATGAAGCCGCCGCCACCGAGGTTGCCTGCGGCGGGGAACGTCACAGCGAGGGCATAGCCGACGGCGATGGACGCGTCGATCGCGGTTCCGCCGCGTTTCAGGATATCGACGCCAACGCGGGTTGCGAGGTGCTGCGCGGAGACCACCATGCCGTGCTCGGCAGCGACGGGCGCAGTGGAAGCGGCGTGAGTCGGTGCTTGTCCGCAGAGGCCGATTAGCCCGACGAGTACGACTATCGCCCGGTTCATTGTGGAAGCGAAAAACCAGACGCTTCACTCGCGCCGGTCGCGGATCAAGGTGTCGAGCTCCTCGGAGGCAATCGCTCGCTCGGGATGAGTGTCGAACCCGGCATCACGGCGCAGAGCCTCTGCAACGCCGTCGTCCCGGCCTGAAAGGATGCTTGGCAGTGAATCCAGCAGGCTCGCAGCCAGCTGCTCTCTGTCCTCTTCCGAGAGGCCGAGCGCCAACTGCCCCACCTTTTCAACGTCGGATGGCATGGCGGCGGAGTATATGCGCGGCACTTCCTGGAGCAAGTTACTGCCCCAGCGGTTCATGTCGAAACCCTCCGAGTCGGAGCGGACAGGTCCCGCAGTCGACGAATCGGAATGCGCCTCCAGTCGCTCAGTCGACTGTGAAATCAGGTCGCAGGCCGCTCCAATTGCCTCCGCATAGTCGGGCTCATCGGAGGTCCAGCCGTCGTACTCCAGCGCGACGGCAACGCATCGTAGGACTGCATCAGCACGCATCAGTGCTCGTCGCTCGTGATGCACGGCACTTACGGGTAGATCAGACTCTGTGTGAGCACGGTTTTCCCGTCCGCGCTCCTTGGACGCAAGCTTGCCCGCAACCATAGTGGCCTCCTTGGCTAGATCGTCTTTGCTCAGAAAATCAAAGCAAGCACATCATGCCGTATTTCTGTGCGCTCAGCAAATCTGAGCAAACGGAAAATGAAAGCTCTAAGAAGTTCATCGGCTCAAGCCGTCGCAGGTGTTCTTGCAAGAGCACGTGAGCGCAAGAATCTCTCTCAGCGCGAACTCGCGGCGCGTCTCAAGCGACCGCATTCAGTCATCGGAATGATTGAAAGCAATCAGCGTCAGGTGAATGTGCCTGAGTTCATTGCTATCGCGGAGACGCTCGACGTGGACCCGTTGGATTTGTTCAGGCAAGTGCTCCGAGAGCGCGACGGGCGATAGCATTCTTCGCAAAGCGTTCGCCTTGCCAGGTGCCGCAACGCGCGTATTGAATCCATGGTTTCAATCCGCATCGTCATCCTCTGTCGGGTCCGCTTCGGCGAGTCCTGCGAGAATCTGATCACGCGCGCGCAGCCGGACAGGATCCGGCGGATCACCGGGAATTCGGTATGCCTTGAAGACATGAGCACGGCCCGCGTTCGGATTCCGAACGTTCGCGGTCACAAGTTGATTCGTGCGCAGGTCGAAACTGTAGGACACGACGATCTGATCGACTTCGCGGCGCGTAAGCGTACCAACGTCTGTCATGTCGTTATCAACCGCGTGCCCTTCGGGAAGGATGAGTGTGCAGCGATGCGCCGTTCCATCGGCAAGGGCGAACGGCGTAGGCGCAACATACATCTTGCGGTCACGCACGAAGATATCGCCGAAGCTACCGAACCCTCGAAAACTCTTGTTCTTGTGGACGTAGGTGTTATTGGCGTTCAGAAAACTGCCATGGCACAACACGAAATCGAGGACTGGGTAACGATTACCGTCTGGGTCGGCGGGATAGCGTCCAAACACATAGTAGACCTGCCTCCCATTGTGTTCGCCGCACGGCACTTGCGAGTTACAGTCATAGTCCGCCTCGCGGCCCGGGTACGCTAGACCCTTGAGTTCGAATCCTTCGGCGTACCGCACGAGGCGGAAATCCGGATAAGAGTTGCGACCCGGAGAGTCGAAATTGAGTCGGAGAGTTGTAAGACGCCGCTTGAACCAGTTTTGGAAATGAAACTCCTTGTCGCTGCGGCCCTCACGCTCGATGAGTTCTCCGTTGCGGATCGCCTGCACGCAGGCATTAAAGATCGCCGAGGCATTCGACACGCTAGTCCGCTCCCTCGTGTGCACGCAATTTTTCCTGCCAACTGTGAATGTCGTCAATGAGCATCTCTGTCTCCACGTTAGCTGCGTCGAGCACTTGGAGGCCGGCTTCAGTCGATTCCGCGCGTGAGAGATGCCGTAGGAGCTGCGCCATCACAATCACACGCGCATCATTGCGGCTCAGCTTTCGGCCAGACTCACGCAAGCGTCGAGCCTGATCGGTTGCGACAGGTGCAACGGCATTCCAGAGATCGCCATTCCATCGGTGGACCCTGATCTGAGTGCGCTTGCGGCAGACGAGGATAATGTCGAGGTCGATCGGTTCCTTCGCCTGAAGCTTGGGCATCGCGACTGACATTTCGGACTTGATTGGGTGCGCCGCTGTAATACCGAACCCCGAGTCCATTAACGCTTGCAAAACACAGCGCCAACCTTCGGGCCTCGAATGGTGATACGTGAAGACAAGTAACCCATCATCCCTAAGAACGCGATTTGATTCTTTCCACACAGCACATAACCGCTCCGCAAAGTCTCTCTGATCGGCGTTCTGAACCTCCCGATCCGAGCGCGTCGTATCCTCCGCCCGATATCCGTCCTTGCCAAGAATGTGGCGCTGCCAAATATGGAAGAAGTCTGCGAGCTGCGAGTAGTGAACGTTATCGAAAAACGGGGGGTCAGTGAGGACAACATCAATTGACGCATGCGGCAGATCAGTCAATGCCGAATCTCCGCACGAAAGATAGACCCGGCGACCGCGGGCGAAGGTGGCGTAGCTCTCTGCTATGGGCAACCCGATCTTTTCTGAAAGGCCGTATACCTTGTCGCTGACCTTGCCGCTCTTCGCCGGATCGAGGCGTAACTCAAAGGGATTGTCGGCGTAATCCAGTGCGCGGCGGATCCGGCCCTCGAACATCGTAGAGAACGATCCCGAGCTTTTTGGTGTGCCCCAGAGATTGGCTTCGAGCGGCACGCGCTCAGGCTTGAGAATGTGGTGCGCGAACATGTGGCGAACCGCCCCAGTCCCTTCGCCCTTGTAGGAGGCGAACATGTTGTTGAACTCAAGGGCACCGGAAAACAAGCACGTAAACAGCTCGCGCAGGACCGAATCGCTTATCGCGCGGATGCGGTCCGCAAGGATGGAGAGACACAGGAGCTGGCGCGCGTTGAACATCTCGTGCCAGTGGCGATAGTTGTAGCCGAGCGCTTGGTTCGTGTTGTACCCGGACTTGATGGCTACAACAGGAAAGGCATCTGCACGCTTGGAGAGGGCGCGCTGAGCTTTTGCGTACAGCACCTGGTCTCCATCAGTGGCCTGAACATAAGCCTTACTCCCGTCCGGCATCAGTACGAGCTTCGCGTAAAGCCTGTGCTCCGGCGGCTTGCCGGAGGCGCGGATCGCCTTCGCGATCGGAAACGTGTGTTCGCAGCGCGGACACGTTGCCGCCCGTCCCCTGGCTGGACCTTGCGCTGGATCAAACACCTTTGTGCAAGAGCTGCAACGCACTTCTCGGGAGTCCACATGGATGTCATTGACTCCGCCGCACGAGGGGCACACGGCCTTCGCCTGTGGAAATTTCTTGGGATAAGCGTGGCGTGCGAAAACCATCGAAGAGAAGAGATCGACGGAAGCTTGACAGGTGGGGCACGCCGCCGTCTTAACCCAGAAGTAGTACAGAACGTCTACGCCTTGACCATCAGTCAATGTGGCGCGGTAGTAGCTCCGCACTGTCTCGGCGACGTCACGCTCAATTGCGCGAAAGGTTTCCAAAATGGCAGCTCGATCATGAACGGAGAGCGCGCACTTCACGAGGAAGTGAGCGACCGGGTTGATGTCCCGGCCAATAGCCCGTATGCCAAGCTTGACGACTTCGGCCAGTGTCGTGCCGCTACCCATGAAAGGATCAAAGACGGTGCCGTTCGGAATGCGGATCGGCTTGTAGAACAGGTCAAAGATATCCGTGCCAGACGGAACAAATGCGCCAATGGTCAGGGCTCGAAATACCGTTCCGAGACGCTGAGCCCACCACTTGTGGATATGGGTAGTCGGGCGATTGATTTCTTTGCGCCAGCTTTCAGCCTCGGCGATGTCACTTAGTGTCTCAAAGGGAAACTGCTCGTCCTCGATAGCGCGAGGTCCAGAGATCGCATCAAAGGTAAGAGTGGTTGCAGTCGGAGCCGGGTCGGCGAATGGGAGTTCGAAGTTCAGCTCCCCGGCCAACGCCTCCCAACGGGACGACGTGGACATACGCTCACCCTGAATAGACGCGGCTGCTTTCTTCATCAGGACTCGTCTCCTATTTTCTTGGCAAGCTGCCTTCACTGATCGACAGGCCGCGTTGTCCAGACAAGAAAATGAGATTGTGAACCCCTGGACATTTCGATTGGTGCACTTTTTGGTGCGGGTCCGCATAGATTGACGGGCCACAAGTTTGCAGTAGAACGCATCATCGTGCACCCGAGTCGCATCCGACGCGGCGAACGCGCCACAAGACGACACTCAGATGCGGAAGTCGAGCCCCAGCTTTTCCTGCTGCGCCAAAGATGGGAACTGACCTAGTCGAGGTCTCTGACGAGGTCTGGAAGTTGGTGGGCCGTATAGGACTCGAACCTATAACCAACTGATTAAGAGTCAGCTGCTCTACCAATTGAGCTAACAGCCCACTTTCCTGTGATTGGGGTGGACGATGGGACTCGAACCCACGACGGCCGGAATCACAATCCGGGGCTCTACCAACTGAGCTACGTCCACCATCGTCCACTCGTCTTGCCGTTGCGCGACCTGGCGCGCCCGGCAGGACTCGAACCTGCGACCCCCGGCTTAGAAGGCCGGTGCTCTATCCAGCTGAGCTACGGGCGCAAGCTCCGTGATCGTCTACATCCAAATTCAAAACCGTCTGCGGAAGTGGTCGGGGCAGAGGGATTCGAACCCCCGACCCTCTGCTCCCAAAGCAGATGCGCTACCAGACTGCGCCATGCCCCGACTCGCGAAATCCGGCCAGGCCGGGGGCGCGAATGATACGGAAAGACCGCAGCGCTCGCCAGTGATTCCCGGCAATTCAAAGAGAGGGATTCCCGCCTGCGCGGGAATGACGGGAGGCGCAGTCAGGCCCGGCGCCAAGTCGTTGTGCCGTCGGGCTTATCTTCCAGGACGACGCCTGCTTTCGTGAGCTTGTCCCGGATGCGGTCCGACTCCTTGAAGTTCCTGGCGGCGCGAGCGGCACGGCGCTCGGTGATCAGCCGCTCGGCGTCGGCATCCGACAGTCCCGACTCGCTCCCAGCTGTAGTTTTTCGTAGAAATTCCTCCGGCTGCAGATACAGCACGCCCAGCACGCCGCCGAGCTTCTTCAGCTCCGCAGCCAGCGCACTTGCCTTGCCCCAGTCATTCGCGTCCTTCGCGCGGTTGATCTCGGTGACCAGCCCTTGCAGGGCCGCGGTCGCTTCCGGCGTGTTGAAGTCGTCGTCCATCGCGGCCTCGAACTTCCGGGTCGCCTCGCTCGGCGTATAGCTTTCGGCTGGCTCGAGATCGCGCAATGCCAGATACATCCGCGTCAAAGCGGTGTCCGCCAGATCGATCTGATCGAGCGAATAGTTGATCGGCCCGCGGTAGTGGCTCGAAGCCAGGAAGTAGCGCACCACCTCCGGATCGCGCACCTTCCCCGAATCCAGCACGTCGCGAATCCGGAAGAAGTTGTTCAGCGACTTCGACATCTTCTCGTTGTCGACGTTCAGGAAGCCGTTGTGCATCCACAAGTTCGCGAAGCCCTCGCCGGTCGCGGCGCGCGACTGCGCGATCTCGTTCTCGTGATGCGGGAACTTCAGGTCCATGCCGCCGGCGTGAATGTCGAACTGCGGGCCGAGCAGCTCGTAGGTCATCGCGGAGCATTCGATGTGCCAACCGGGTCGGCCCCCGCCCCACGGCGATGACCAGTGCGGCTCACCGGGCTTCGCCTGTTTCCACAGGACGAAGTCGAGCGGATCGCGCTTCGCCTCGTCGACCGCGACGCGCGCTCCGGCACGCAGATCGCTGAGCTGTCGACCGGACAACTTGCCGTAGTCGGCAAAACTGGAGACCGAGTACATCACGTCGTCGTTCGTTGCCACGTACGCGTGACCCTTGGCGATCAGCTTCTCGATCATCGCGATGATGCCGGGCACATACTCCGTGGCCTTCGGCTCGATATCCGGCCGCAGCAGCCCGAGGCGGTCGTAATCGTCGTGCATCGCGTTCGTGAAGCGGTTCGTCAGGGACTGCACGCTCTCGCCGTTCTCATGAGCGCGCTTGATGATGTTGTCGTCGATGTCCGTGATGTTGCGGACGAAGGTCACCTTGTAGCCACGATACTGGAAATAGCGGCGCACGACGTCGAACGCCGTCTTGGACCTCGCATGGCCCATATGGCAGAAGTCGTAGACCGTATCGCCGCACAGGTACATGCGGACCTCGCCGGCCTTGAGCGGTTTGAACTCCTCTTTGCGACCGGTGTACGAGTTGAAGATTTGCATTGGATACGTTCCTTGACGCGGCATTCTAGCGACGTTTGGTAAGATCACGCGAACTTCGCCAGAGGACTGCCATGCACCGCGCACGCCTGTTGATCGCCGTACTGCTGCTCGCCACGGGTTTGACTGCACACGCTCAGGACAACCCGCGCGTGCGAGTCGACACGAACATGGGCAAGTTCGTCATCGAGCTGAACGCCCAACGCGCGCCGCGCACGGTCGCGAACTTTCTCGAGTACGTGCGCGCCGGCCACTACAACGGCACGATTTTCCACCGCGTGATCGCCAATTTCGTCGCGCAGGGCGGCGGCTACGACGAGAAGAACGTCGAGAAACCGGTCAGGGAGAGCATTCCCAACGAGTCGGGCAACGGCCTGTCGAACCAGCGCGCGACAGTCGGCCTCGCGCGCACAGGTGACCCTCACAGCGGCACCGCGCAGTTCTACATCAACTTCGCCGACAATTCGACGCTCGATCCGCAGCCGAGCCGCTGGGGGTACGCGGTCTTCGGGCGCGTGGTGGAAGGAATGAGTGTGGTCGACGACATCGGCGCAGTTGCCACTGGCGAGTTCGGACCGTTCGAGCGCGATGCGCCGCTGAAGCCGGTGATCATCATCAGGATCGAAGAAGTGAAGTGACCACGCTTTTCATCTCCGACCTGCACCTCGACGGCACGCGGCCCGACATCACCGCGCAATTCCTCGACTTCCTCGCTGGCGAAGCGCGCCGCGCACAGGCGCTGTACATCCTCGGCGACCTGTTCGAAGCGTGGATCGGCGACGACGACCCGGATCCGGACAAGCGTCGCGTGATCCAGGGCCTGCGTTCGGTTACCAGCGCGGGCGTGAAGACGTTCCTGATCCACGGCAACCGCGATTTCCTCATCGGCAAGCGCTTCTGCCGCGAAACCGGCGTCGAGTTGCTGGACGACGGCACGCTGATCGACGTGTACGGACGGCGTGTGTTGCTGATGCACGGCGACTTGCTGTGCACCGACGATCATGCGTATCAGCGTCTGCGACGCATCGTGCGCAACCCGCTCGTGCAGTTCGTGATGCGGCGGCTCACTCTGCGACGACGCCAGAGGCTCGCGGAACGCATGCGCGAGGGCAGCAAGGAGCACATCGCGTCGATGGACATCGCCGCGCCGGAGATCATGGACGTCAACCAGGACGAAGTCCGTCGCAC
>Ga0187894_10007460_pt1 | contig 10310 bp, 9 predicted proteins | sample GBC1701081metaG_FD_136650 | JGI IMG/M metagenome (GOLD analysis project Ga0187894, IMG submission 136650) | White microbial mat communities from a lava cave in the Kipuka Kanohina Cave System on the Island of Hawaii, USA - GBC170108-1 metaG ... | reverse complement strand
TGGGAGATGAATAGGAACAGGTCTTTTCAAGATGATTTCAGGCTGGTGAAATCAAGAGAAGAGAAAATCAGCCAGTTGTGAACTGATTTTTTGATTAGAACTCTGGATTTTGAGCGATGCCCGGCAATCCAGAATGCGGTTGCGCTTATCGCTGAGCGAAAGGCCGTATATAGGGCGAATGGTATCGGATACTATCGCCCTTGGATATTCATGCTCACAGATGGCGCCCCGACGGACGATGTGAGCGCCGCTGCTGCGGCAATTCGAGAAGGTGAGGCCTCAAAATCGTTCATGTTCTTTGCCGTCGGAGTAGATGGCGCCGACATGAATCGTCTGTCGCAGATTTCTGTCCGGCAGTCACTCACACTCCGCGGCCTGTCCTTTAGGGAAATGTTTGTGTGGCTATCCAATTCGCTTGGGACGGTTTCTCGATCGCAGCCGAGCGATGCGCCAGCGTTAACAAATCCTACAGCGCCTGATGGGTGGGCTGTTGCAGGCTGAGGTTCACATGTGGAGATTTGCTGCGGCTCGATCGATCGGGTCATCGCATCTCAAGACAGACATCCCTTGTCAGGATTATTTTGCCTGCGTGGCGTTACAGGGCGGTGCCTTCGTGGCTGCTGTCGCAGACGGCGCTGGATTTGCGGCAATGGCTGAACACGGCGCCCAAATCGCCGTAGATGCAGTCATCACTTACCTGAAGGAGTCTCTCGAGGAGAACCGAACGGATTTTGATTTATTGCTCCGGGAGGCGGCTGGGGCGGCGCGCAAGGCAGTCATGGATGAAGCTCTTCGTCAGGGAGCGGAGCCGAGAACTTATGCGTCAACACTTCTGGCGGTAATCCTCACGTCAAGGGGTGGGGGCGCGCTGCAAATCGGTGATGGGGTAATAGTCGTAAGCGATGACGACGAAGGGTGGAGTTGGATGTTCTGGCCTCAACGCGGAGAGTATGCGAATACAACCCATTTCCTGACCGATGAGAACGCTATTGATCGCATCGAGATAGATGTTTTCCGCGGAGCGATTAAAGATGTCGCGCTAATGAGCGACGGTCTGGAACCTCTTGCCCTGCATTATGCCAGCAAGACGGTCTACGATCCCTTTTTTACAGGCATGTTTCAACCTCTGCTGAATGCCGAAGGCTCAGCGGAAATCGCTCAGCTTTCATCTCTCCTGGAAAGATTCCTCGCTTCTGATCAGGTCAGATCTCGTACCGACGATGATACCTCGTTGATAATCGCGACACGCCGGGACAGTGATAAGTCTTCATGAATCTGTTTATTCTGAAGCGAGCGGGAATAAGTATCCGCCTCGGCCAGCAGATTGGCCGAGGCGGAGAGGGAAATGTGTTCGCAATCGAAGGTCAGAATGACCGCGTCGCGAAGATCTATTCGAAACAACCCGATCAGGGAAAAATTCAGAAATTGGCCGCTATGACGGCGACGGCGAGCCCATCTCTGCTTCGTATTGCCGCCTGGCCGATAGACCTGCTTACCGACAGTAATAGTGGAGTCCGGGGATTTGTGATGCCTCGCATTGTCGCGCGGCGAGACATACATGAACTCTATAGCCCCAAGAGTCGATCAGAGGAGTTTCCGGAAGCCGATTTTCGGTTCCTGGTTCATGTGGGCGCAAATATTGCTCGGGCGTTCGCGATTATTCATGAACACGGGCACGTTCTGGGCGATGTCAATCACGGCAATCTGCTCGTTGGCCCTGACGGCACTGTGGTGCTGATTGATTGCGATTCATTCCAGATCAGGATGGGCTCCAATGTCTTCACTTGTGATGTCGGCGTCCCTCTTTTTACAGCCCCTGAACTCCACGGTCGAAGCTTCAGAAATCTTCAGCGCACCGCCAACCATGATTTATTCGGGCTCGCTGTCCTATTGTTCCATCTTCTATACATAGGACGGCATCCATTTGCAGGGCGATACTCTGGACCTGGCGATATGCCGATCGAAAGGGCCATAGCTGAATATAGATTCGCTTACGGGCCGGATCGCGCCATCAACGGAATGGATCGACCGCCTGGAACCATCTCTCTGGAAACACTTGGAACTGCGATCGCCCAACAGTTCACGCAGGCGTTCAATCGATCAGGAAGCGCCGCCGGCCGGCCGGTTGCGAAGAGCTGGGTCGCGGCGCTAGAGAAACTGCAGGCCGGCCTCCGCCAATGCTCTGTTGCAAGTTGGCACCATTATCCCGCTGAACTCGGAGCTTGCCTCTGGTGCGCTGTCGAAACCCAGACATCTGTGAGGCTGTTTGGAATACCTTTACCCAAAGCAGGTGGCCAGGTCGATCTAGAGGCTATCTGGAAATCGATCGTCACAATCCCAGCGCCTGAGAATGATCCGGTCTTGCCGTCAGAGCGCCCCTGGCAGGCGCCTGCGGGTGTTGAAGTGCCAAGCATAGCGCCGAAGTACGTTCGCTTGTTTCTAAGCGTAGGCTTGATTTGCGGCGGCTTAACCGCATGCAACACACCGGTAACAGATGGGTGGCTGTGGACAATAGCATCCTACATTCTGGCCATTATCGTCTGGCCTTGGGTCTCATCCGAGAAACGCTCGACCGCCGAACGAGCATATGCGGCGGCCAACGCCGAATGGCAAGCCGTTCTTGGACGCTGGAGGCGTGAGGCTTCAAGGGAGGCCTTTACAACAAAAGTGAAGGACCTTGAAAGCGCGCGCGCCCAATTGACAGATATACCAAATGAACGACGGCGACGGATGGAAATGCTTGAAGCAGACCGCGAGAATGTCCAACGGCGACGCTACCTTGATCGGTTTCGGATTGATCGCGCCAGCATCAATAAAATAGGCGCGGGCCGCACCGCAATGCTGGCGTCATACGGCATTGAAACCGCTAACGACATTGATGCTTATAAAATCAAGCAGATTCCCGGCTTTGGCGATGTACTGACATCTGAGTTAGTTTCTTGGCGTATACGTCACGTAAATAACTTCCGCTTCAATCCAAATGAACCCGTGGACCGACGAGATATTGAGGCGTTGGATCGTGAGTTGGCAACAAAGCGACAAACTCTGGAGATATTATTGAGGCAAGGGCCTGGCACTTTGATACGCATGAGCCAGGAGATTAACTCGGCGCGTCCACGCCTTATGCCGCTGTTGGAGAAAGCTTGGGACAACTTTAAGGTCGCAGAGGCGCGGCGCAGAGCTCTGTGATAAGAGTGGTAGGTTCATCATCAGTACCTCACACCAAGTTTTGCGCACGCACAGAAAACGATGAAATGCCGTGGTCTCCGGAACTCGGGTCAATCGGGCAAAGGCTTGGCATATAAATTGCCCGTCAAGAGGCATCACAATCTGGTAATGCACCGCGCCGTACTCGATTACTGGGACGAGGTTAAGATTCATTACCACCGCGACATCGAGGCTCTCCATCAATTCCTGCCTGACTGCCTGTTTCTATACTTCTCGACAAAGCCGAACGAGTCTACACCGATTGGCGATATCAGCCGAACGACTGCTTGGTCTTCGTGCGAGAGACGCGCAGGCTGCCGGAAGAATTGTTGAGATTGAATTGGGATCGTTGTCTGCGAATCCCGATGCCCAACATAGGAGTGCGCTCGCTCAATCTGGCCACTTCGGTTGGGATCGCTATGTATGAGGCGTTGAAGCAAGTTGGAATGCCGCGGCTATGACTCTCGCATCAGCGCAACAATTACTTGAATCTCGATCTTACTCTCTTTACACTTCGCCCGCAGTCAAATTCAGGAGGAAACGTCAGTGAATCCCGGCCAAATCTTCATTTCGCATGCCAGCAAGGATGACAATTTCGTCAAACAATTGCGCATCGCGCTCGAAAGTCATCAACTATCGGTCTGGGTTGATTCGCGCGATCTGCGGGGCGGAGCGAAGCTCGAAAAGGAAATCGAAGAAGCGATTGAGCAAGCGCGGCAGGTCATCGCAGTGCTAAGCCCTGACACTATTAACTCGCCCTGGGTGCGCCGAGAGATTCAGAAGGCGCTTGAGGTCGAAAAGCGGCGCAAGGCGGATGGTTATTGCGTGATTCCCCTGTTGCTGCCTGGCGTTGAACCATCGGCGCTTGCTCTCTGGTTTGATGAAGAGCCAGTCGGCTTGAAGATCCAATTGCAAGTCGGCGGCTTGAGCGAGGCTATGCCGCGAATCCTTGCCGCGTTGGGTGAGCGAGCGCCGGACGACATCGAACCGGCTGCCGCGACTGAAGTTCGCCCGCTCGAAGAGTTGATCCTGAAGCTGGGTGAGCCGCGCATCGAAACCCGCGACGGCAAGCGTCGCGCGAAGGCCAAAGCGCAATTGATCTATCAGCCCGCCGATCACGCTGCGCGCAAAGTCGAAAGCGCCGCTTATTATTTCACCGCCCCGCTTGGCCCAATTGAAGCCGACGATCTGCGCTGGTATCTGGAACAGTTTTACCTCTGGCCGGCCGGCATCTTCGTCGAACGCGCGCGTACCATCGAAGAGAAACTGCCGCAATGGGGGCAGGAGATTTTCCATGCCGCTGTCTCAACTGCTCCGGCTGCGCTCAACGCGTGGTTGCAGACCGACGATCGAACCGAGCGGCGCTTCTCCGTCGAAGTTGACAGCGACGTGATCGAAGACCCGAACCAGACGGATGAAGAGAAGCAGGCGGCGAAGGCCGAAGCGGGCGAGGCCGCCACCGAACTGCTCTCGCTCCCGTGGGAGTTGCTGCACGACGGGCGTGGCTTCCTCTTTCACGGAGCCAATCCAGTGCGCGTGCGGCGTCGTTTGCCGAACCGACATCCGCAGAAATCGCGCCCGACCAGATTGCCCATCCGCATCCTGCTCCTTAGTCCGCGTCCGGAAGAAGAAGGCGTCGGCTGGATTGACCACCGCATCAGCGCGCGCCCGCTTGTCGAAGCCATTGAAGAGTTGGGCGATCTGGCGACGCTCACCATGCTTAATCCGCCGACCTTTCCGGCTTTGGTGGAGGAGCTTCAGCGCGCTAGCGAAGCGAACCAGCAATACGACGTGATTCACTTCGACGGTCACGGCATTTACGACCGCCGCGTGGGCTTGGGCGGTTTGTGCTTTGAAGACCCGCAAGACAGCGATAAGCCGATCGGGCGCGCGATGCAATTGATCCACGCCGAGAAGCTGGCCGAAGTGATACGCGATCATCGCGTCCCGCTCGTCTTCCTCGAAGCCTGCCAGAGCGCGAAGACCGAGGAGAATCCGACCGCCTCGGTCGCCGCCCGCCTACTACAGGAGGGGGTGACTTCGGTCGTGGCGATGAGCCACAGCGTGCTGGTCGAAACCGCCCGCCGTTTCGTCGCGGCGTTTTATCGGTCACTGGCCGAAGGCAAACGGGTCGGCGCGGCGATGCTGGCCGGGCAACGCGCGCTGCACGGCGACACGTGGCGCGGTAAGGTGATGGGCGCGGGCGATCTGCGCTTGCAGGACTGGTTCGTGCCAGTGCTCTACCAGGAAGAGCAAGACCCGTTGCTCGTTACACGGCGGCCTTCAAAAGCCGCTCAGCAGGTTCAGCAGAAGCCGCGACGGATCAGGCTCGGCGCGTTGCCCCCCGATCCGCCGCATAGCTTTATCGGCCGCAGCCGCGAACTGTTGGCGCTCGAAAGATTGCTGAATGACGATCGGCAGCGTTACGTCATCGTGCGCGGCGTGGGCGGGCAGGGCAAGACTACGCTGGCGGCGGAATTGGCGCGCTGGCTGGTTCGCACATCGCGATTCGAGCGCGCGGCGTTCGTCAGCCTTGAACAGTACACTGATACGCGCGGCGTGTTGGATTCGATAGGTCGACAAATCTTGCCGGAAGGCGCCAACTGGTCGGTAGCGCAATTCTCCGACTTGCGGCAGGCGCTGCTACCAGTCGAACGCGCCTTGCGAGACCACCCGACGATCATCTTATTGGACAATCTCGAAAGCGTGCTGCCATCGAACTACGGCGTTCAGAGTGCCGACTTCAGCCGGAATGCTTCTGACGCCGAGCCGCTCCCGGCTGAAGTCGGCACTCTAAACGCCGTCTCCGAAAGCGGCAATGAACACGATGCGGCTATCGCTGAAATCTTCAATCTTTGCTGTGACCTGCTCGACGCCGATCCAGTGACGCGCCTGCTCTTCACCACCCGCGAGCCGTTGCCCGCGCCGTTCGATCAGCGCCATCGTGAAATCACGCTCGGCGCATTGAGCCGTGAAGAGGCCATCGAACTGGTCAGCCAGATCATGGCCCACGAAGGTTTGACCCCCAAAACCGACGACCCGGGCGGCGATCCGCGGGAGATCACCGATCTGGTCGAAGAGGTCAACTGTCATGCCCGCGCGCTCACTCTGCTGGCGCGCGAAGTGGCTCGCCGGGGCGTGCGCGCGACGACCGAAGACCTGCATCAACTGATGGCAGAATTGGATCGCAAGCATCCAGGCGACCGCGTGAACTCGCTCTATGCAAGCGTCGAATTGTCGCTGCGCCGCCTGCCGCCGGAGATGCAGCGGCAGATCAAACCGCTGGGCGTCTTTCACGGCGGTGCGTATCTGGGGACGCTGCCCTACGTGCTTGATGTTGACGTGGAAACCGCCAAAAACATTGGCCGTGCGCTTGTCGAAGTTGGCTTGGCGGAAGCGATGCCGTACGGCCATCTGCGGCTTGATCCGGCGCTGCAGCCCTACCTGCTTCGCGGGCTGACCGATGTGGAGCAGGAAGCAACACGGTCGCGATGGGCGAAAGCGGCGCGGCAGTTGACGGTGTTTTTGCATGAGCAACGATTTCAGAACGCCGAGTTATCCGCCCGGCTGACGCTACTTGAACTGCCCAACTTGATGGCGCTGCTCGACTGGATGCAGGAGCACGCGACACCAGAAGAGGTGGTTGATCTAGCTGTTAGCGTGGAAAGGATGCTCGCCAGACTGAGTCGTCAAAAGGCGCTTACTTTGGTAACGCGCATCCGCGAACAGGCAGCGTTTCGCTTGGGTAAGGAGAGTGAGTGGAGCCGTGCCCGCTTCACTGCTGATTGCGCGAAGATTGACCGGTTGCTGGAACGCGGCCAGTTGCAGGCTGCTTTCGAGGCGGCGCAACAACTACTTGACCGATCTCTGGCGGCAGGGGAAGCGGCGTATTCGGGGGCGGACTATGACATCGTAATGGCACACTGGATGCTTGGGAGAGTACTAAGGAAGGGCGGCGCCGCCGAAGCCGCGCTGGCGCCACTCGGTGAGGCGCAACGGCATTTTCAGGCATTCGTTGATGCCGGCAATACCAGCGTCGCACGAATGGCCTCAATAACAATAACCGAAATGGCGGCTTGCCTAACGTTCTTGGGGCGACTGGATGAGGCGGAGGCAGCTTACCAGGAGGCCCTCCGGCGTTTTGAAAAACTCGATGATCGGAGAATGGTAGCTGTCGGGAATGAGAATCTTGGCTTAGTTCTCCTACGGCAACGGCGGTATCAAGAGGCGCTGGAAGCTTACACCGAAGCAGTTATCAGCTTTGAAAGACTCGGCGAGCCAGGTAGCCTCGTTGGCATATGGCACCAGATCGGGATAGTACACAGCGAGGCTGGGCAATTTGAGCAGGCCGAGTCGGCTTACAAGCAATCGCTGGCGATCGCTGTGCGGGAGAAGTTCCTTGCGAATGAGGCCGGCAGCATGAACGGGCTGGGCATTCTGTATAACCAGATTGGGCGGTTAGAAGATGCGGTGAAATGCTATCGGCAGGCAGCGGAAATTCACGTCAGGTTACAGGATCAGAGATCTGAAGGTATAGATCGCAGCAACTTGGCCAGTACACTTATCAAACTGCAAAGATACGACGAAGCCCGCCGCGAGTTGCTGCGCGCAACGGAGTGCATTAAATCTTATGACCACGCTGCTGAACCCTGGAAAATATGGGAGATTCTCTACGATCTGGAGCAGGCCACTGGCCATTCCCGGGGCGCCGCCGAGGCACGGCAACAGGCGTATCACTGTTACCTAGCGTACCGACGTGACGGCGGGCAGAGTTATGACTTGGGCGCACAAATATGCACTGATTGCGCACAATTCATTCAGTCGGGCGATCAGTCCGCGACGACCGCGTTGGCACAGGAACTGGCCAAGTTGCTGGAAACAGACATTCGTTCCTTCGCCAAAGTGCTGTTTCCCAAACTGCAAGCCATCCTCGGCGGCTCGCGCGATGCAGCGCTGGCTGACGATCCAGCGTTGTTTTACCAGGATGCGGTGGAGTTGCAATTGCTGCTGGAAGCGTTGGGCGCGAATTGAAAAGGATGGCTGGATGTCAAGAAGTGATGATTTGCATTTTCCCGTGAGAAGAACGTTGGAGAAAGAGGGCTGGACGATCACGCATGACTCGGTGGTTCTTTATTTCCACGCCCTGCGGATGATAGCTGACATCGGCGCTGAAAGATTGCTGGCAGGCGACAAGGAAGGGCGTCAGATTGTGGCCGAGGTGCAAGATTTCGACAGTCCTTCACTCGCTGGCGAATTGCAACGGATGAACTGATAATCCCATTCCTGCCGACAGGAAAATCCTGGACGGAAAAAAATGCGCCTTACCACAATCACTCCAGCGATCTCTTCCGATCGCGCAATGTGATAAGGCGCTCTTCGGGCTTGAAGCCATGAATCGGGAAGGTCAGCGCAACATGTCCTTGTCGATGCGACCGAAATTCCTGGAGTCCGCACCAACGCCGGAACCGTATTGGACCACGACCGGATCGCCGGTGTTGATCCGAAACCATTGCTCAGTAGTGAGTGTGAAGATAACACGGTTGGTAGACTCGCCCTCTCCGTACCGGCTCAGGCTGGACTCCTGCGATCCCACCTTGAGCGTCAATAACTCACCTTGCGACAGGAACTCTTGGCTGCTTGTAAGCTCGATCTCGACGCCCGACTGATTCGTCAGCGCCGATGGTGGAAAGCCGAAACTTTTCATCTGACGATATCAAACTGCATGCCGTTGATCTGTTTATTCCAGGTTACGCTTGCGCCCGTCGTCTCCGCGAGGTGAATGGCAGCGACAATTCGAGGCTTTGGGGTTTGTTTCTGCCCTCCTGACAGCGCGCCTCGCGACGCTGCGCGTCCTCAGCCATTAGGGTATATCCACGCAGCGCGGATAAATACATACCGAATTCTGATTGATTCAATATCAGTGCCTCCTCGATCCAGGATCAATAGGGTTTGGACTACAATCCGTACTCTCTCCTTACCCATTTCTTTTTCTTTCAAAAACAAGGCGGTCGGCATTGTGCGCACAAACCGGCGCTTCGCAGTCGGTTTGCGATCGAAGTGTTTCAACCAGCGCGAGGAGAGAGGATGCAAGCCATCACTGTCGATCAAATAAACAAAATCATCGAGAGCCGTTTCAAGACTCAAGAGCTGGACAGTCCTGTTATCGACCACATCCTCAGGCTGGTCAATAGGCACGTCGAAGCCTGCAAGCGATACGACGTCCGTCCGGTAATAACCAGAACGGTTATCGAGGCAGTCGAAGACTATTATCTGAAAGAAGCGACGGGCATCTCGGCGATCGACAGGGCGCCGACCGAAGTCGCATTCCCGGCGACGCGATTTCTTCAATACCTCTCTCCTCGCGAACGCCGCACGCGGAAACAGGAGGAAATATCGCAGCCCCCATCCGAAAGCGAAGCGGGCGGCGGCGATGCGCAAACGGAGGGTTGTCGCTGTGGTTGAACACGAAATTGTCCAAAATGGCGATGGATATAGTGTGCGTATTTACGATGCCCCGGCCGGCGGCTGGCGCATTCTCTTCGAGCAGAAGGAGGGCGCAATCGGGACGTACACGACATACGATGATGCGAAGGCGGGCGTGCGGGTTTATGACCGTTCGGATAAAACTGTCTTGTTCGATGCGGAGCTTGAGGTTTATAGACAATCCGCGCGCACGGGGATGGCGCTCGACGGTTGTGGCTTGCCATCGTTGGTTCGTTTCGGCGATCCCGATCATTGCGTCTTCGCCACTTTCATCCTATCGGAAGATTTCATCATCAGGCAGTCAGCTCTGAGGATAATCTGCTACAGAGGAGAGGAGACTTTTTACAGCGCAGGTTGGGACTTGCCCGATAAAAGATGACCGCTACACGAGCCGTAGAGATCGGCGCGCTATCCGGGTCCGAAAATAGCGCGGCTGGCAGCGACGCGCCATGCCGACATCGACCTCAAACATCTTCTGCCGCGTCAACCGGCGCAGGCTTTGCCGGATTTGCGGAAAGCCAGACTGGTGCGTCTACGTTCGCAACGAGAGTCTCTCGGTTTGTATGCGCGTGAGCGACGGCGCCCGCAAGATCAATCGCCACGGCGGCGCGATCTTCATT
>Ga0187894_10007456_pt1 | contig 10313 bp, 8 predicted proteins | sample GBC1701081metaG_FD_136650 | JGI IMG/M metagenome (GOLD analysis project Ga0187894, IMG submission 136650) | White microbial mat communities from a lava cave in the Kipuka Kanohina Cave System on the Island of Hawaii, USA - GBC170108-1 metaG ... | reverse complement strand
TTCGTCGAATTGTCGAAATGCGCGGTGCATTCGATCTTCGTGCCTTTCGGGATCGCGACCGCCTCTTTCGGCACGTAGTAGGTCTGCCAGTTGAAGTCGTACTTCGGCACGCTCAACAGAATCCTCGACGAGCCGTCGGGATAATGGGCTTTGCTCAAATCTTTGCCCGCCGCGCGCCTCTTACTGGTTGCTGGCGCCTGCCGCGGCTTTGCTGACTCTCTTCGCCCGAATTGTCTGACGATTGATCTCGAAGATCAATTCGGGCGCCTCGCCCTTCTCGTTCTTGAGGAACGTGACCTGCGCGTCCACGACTTTGAAGAAGAACTTCGTCTCGGATTCGGGGAACGCCTCGATCATCGGTTGTTTCGGCGCGATGAAGTAGAGTTTATCGCCTTCGCGGCGGATGGCGAAATCGAGGCCCGGCCCGGCCGTGTACTCGCCCACGTAAGCGTCGTAAATCTTCGGATCAATTTTGGCGACGACGCGATCTTTCGGTTTGTCTCGGATGTAGTCAACGAAGCCCACCAGCATCTCGTCGTAGGTCGGCTCGCCCCACCGCAGGGCCTTTGTCGGATCGGGGTTGTATTTGTTCTTCGACGAACGGAGCGATGTCGTTGGGGCGATGACACCCCGCGCAGTTTTTGAAAAGTATCGGCGCGACGTTTTTGGAGAAGGTGATCTGTTTACTCGCGGACTTGTTGTTGGTTGCGCTGATGGTGGGCAGCGAGAACAGACACAGAACCGTTAGAGCAAAAATTGCCATCGCCGACAGTGATCTTCTCATAGATTTCACCTCGCATTTTTCGATTTGGCGGTTTTGTCCCTGAGAACGAGGCGCATACTGTCTTACTGCCTGTTTGTTACCTCTCGCTCGAACCGCCGCCACTGTGCGCGGTCGCGTTCTTCGCGCTCTTCAAATCAACGGTGTATTCCAGCCAGCCGATCATCATGTCTTCGTAAGTCGGATCGCCCCAGCGAATGTCCACGTTCGGGTTGGGGTTGAACTTGTTCTTCGCCGAGTTGTCATAGGTCGCCGTGACCACGAACTTTGATCCTTTGGGAATCGTGATCGGTTTTTTGTAGTAATAGACCGTCTGCCAGCCGAAATCGTAATTGGGCACGTTGAGCACGACCTCGCTCTTGCCGGTGGGGAAGACCACTTTAAATTCCATCGCCTTGCCGCGCAGGTGCATATGCGGCATCGCATTGATCAGGGTTATATCCTGCTCGGTCGTCCAGCAGGCGGTGACGCGGTGGTTTCCGGCGCCGGCGGGAATCTTGAAGTAGTTGTTCGAGACTGGGTGCGTCGTGACCATCTTCTCCATCGGGCCTTTGGCGAAGACCAAGCCGACCATCGAACGGTCTTTCTGCGCGGAGTTGGCGGCCTTCGAGTAATGCATCTGGAAGATGATCTTCGATCCGGCGGGAATCTTCTTGACTATCCCCCGGCCCCATTTCGCCACCGGCATTCCCGGCGCGAACCCGACCAGGAGCGCGTTTTGATTTGGATCGCTGCCGCTGCCGTCGCGTTTGAATCCCGAACCGCCGCTCGGCAGCGAACAGCCGTCGTCATAGACCGGCGCGTCCATCTTCACTTTGGTCAGCGCGCCGTCCTGATAGAAGACCGAGTCGCGCTCGAACTCCTCGCGCATCTTCTTGATCTCTTCCGGCGTCAGCTTGGGCGCGGGCTTGCCGTCTTTCGGCGGACGGATGAAAGCGATCAGGTGATGGACGATCTGGCGGTTGCCCGGACGCGCTTCGGCCATCATCACGTACTTGTCTTCCTTGAAGCCGGGATCAGCCTCGAAGTATTGAATCTCGTCAGGCCCCGAAGCTTCGAGCGTGTACTCTTCGGGCATCGTGATGACCATATCCGGTTTGCCGATGTTCCACCCGTCGGCGAACTCAGGCTGAGGCGGCAGGTCCTTCGGCTCGCCTTCCTTGGCTCCACCGTCAACCCAGGCGGTGATCGTGCTGATCTCGGCCGGGGTCATCCGGCGGTCGTTCTTGAACTCTTGAACGTGCGGATCAGCGTGCCAGGGCGGCATCTCGCGTTTGACGACCTTCTCTTTGATTGATTTCGCCCACGGCCGGACGTCTTTGTAACTCATCACCGAAAACGGCGCGGCTTCGCCCGCGCGGTGGCATTCGGCGCAGTTCTTGAAGAAGATCGGCGCGACGTCTTTGGTGAATGTGACCTGTTTCGATGAAGTCTTCGTTGTATCGGCCTGGCTCGCGGGCAGCAGGAACAAACCCGTGATCGCAAGGCAGAAGATAGCGGCGATGGCGATGCGTGTTTTGTTCATGGTGAAGAGCGCTCCTTGTTGAGTATTGTATGTTTTGAAGATGATGAAGAGCGGAAGCAAAAAAGGCTTAGAAGACCAGACAGAAAAATGTGAGACAGAAAAATGAAGAACAGGTCTGGAAGTTCTTCATTTTTCTGTCTCACATTTTTCTGTCTGGTCTTCTTCCTTCACTTGTGGCCTCCATACGCCCTATTACTGGTTGCCGCCAGCGGTTGCGGCGGTCTTTTTCTTCGCGCGGATCGTGCGGCCGCCCATTTCGATGACGGCTTCGGTCACTTCGCCTTTCTCGTTTTTAACGAAAGTGACGAATCCTTCAGTCTCGCGGATGAAGAACTTGTTTTCGGCTTCGGGCAGCAACTCGATTTTGGGCTGGTCCTTCATCTCGGCGAAGAGCTGGCCGCCGTTCCTGATGATGTTCACGTTGATGAATCCGGCGTTGTACCGGCCAGTGAAGGCATCAAGCGCCTTCACGTCCATGCCCGCGACCGGCTTGCGTTCGGCGATGTAGTCAATGTAGCCGATCAGCATCTCGTCGTAGGTCGGATCGCCGAAGCGCACGGTCTGTTTCGGGTCGGGATTGAATTTGTTCTTCGCCGAATTGTCGAAGTAACTCGTGACCTGAATCTTCGTGCCTTTCGGGATGAACTTCGGCGCGCTCAGGTTGTAGCTGGTCTGCCAGTCGAACCTGTAGTTCGGGACGTTGAGCAGGATTTCGGACTTGCCGTCCGGGTAGAAGGCTTTGTATTCCATCGCCGCGCCGCGATAGTGCATGTGCGGCATCAACGAATAGACAGTGATGTCCTCTTTCGGCGTCCAGCAGGCGGTGGCCTGGTGGCGTTCGGCGCCGGGAGGAATCTTGAAGAAGATGTTCGACACGCCGCGTTTGAGCACGAGCTTCTTCGGCGGCTCCTTGGCGAAGACAAAGCCGACCATCGAACGGTCCTTCTGAACGCTGCCGGCGACCTTCGAGTAATGAATCTGCAGCATCAGCGTCGCCCCGGCGGGAACCTTTTTGGCCACGCCCGGTTCCCAAGCGTCCGGGTTGTGCCCCGGCGCGTAGCCGGTCAGGAATTCGCCGCTGTCGCCGTCGTCCTTCATCTTGCCGTTGCAGCCATCGTCGTTGACCGGCTGTTCGGGTTTCAACCGCGAGAGAAATCCGTCGCGATAGAAGGGCGAGTTCTTCATCTCCTTCTCGAAGAACTTCTCGACCTCTTCGCGGGTCATCTTGCCGAAATCAATCCCGCCGGGCGGGATGACGAGCGCCAGAATGTGATGAACGACCTTGCGATTGCCGGGGCGCGCTTCGGCCATCTGAACGTATTTGTCTTCGGTGAACCCGGTCGAGATCGTGAAGTATTGGTATTCGTCCGGCCCGCTGGCTTCTACCGTGTACTCCTCTTTCATTTGCAGTACCAGATCGGGTTTGCCGATTGACCAGCCTTCGGCGAATTTTGGCGCGGGCGGTAAATCGAGCGGAGCCCCTTCCGCCGCGCCGCCGTCAACCCAGGCGGTGATTGTGTCGATCTCTTTCTGCGTCAGACGGCGATCGTTTTTGAAATGGCCGTATGCGGCGTCGGCATGCCAGGGCGGCATCTCCTTATTCACGATCTTTTCGCGGATTGATTTCGCCCACGGGCGGACTTCTTTGTAGCTCATCACCGAAAACGGCGCGGCCTCGCCCGCGCGATGGCATTCGGCGCAGTTTTTGAAGAAGATCGGCGCGACGTCTTTCGTGAATGTGATTTTTTTAGAAAATTTCGAGCTTGACCCGGATGAACTGAAGCTGAGAGGCGGCGCGTATAAGCCCGCCACAACGAGAAGGAACAATGCGATGGTAAAAATCAATCGTTTCTTCATTCCTCTTTCTCCCTGAGACAGAAGGGAGTGGGGAATAGGGAGTGGGGAAATTACTTTTCCCACTCCCCACTCCCCACTCCCCATTCCCCTTGTCTTGAACTACTGCCCGCTTCCACCGACAGCCGTCTCTTTAGCCTTCTTGGCGGTGATCGAACCGAGCATGGCTTCTGTCACTTCGCCCTTGTCGTTCTTGACGAAAGTCAGGTCAGTCTCGCTGTACTTCAGGAAGAATTGCGTTTCAGACATCGGCAGGAACTCCATCTTCTGCTGGAGCGGAATCTGCACGAAGAGCGAATTGCCCTGGCGCGTGACCGTGGCGAAGACATTCGGACGGACTTCATATTTGCCGGTGTAGCTGTCCAGAACCTTCGGATCGAGTTGCGCGACTGTGGGCATCTCGATGACGAAATCCATGAAGCCCAGCATCATCTCGTCGTAAGTCGGCTCGCCGTAACGGACATCCTTCGTCGGATCAGGATTGAATTTGTTTTTCGTCGAGTTGTCGAAGTGGGCCGTGACCATAATCTTGCTGCCCTTCGGCAGCCGCTTCGGCTCTTTCAACGTGTAATTGGTCTGCCAGGCGAAGTCGTACCTCGGCACGTTGAGCAACACTTCCGATTTTCCGTCGGGATAGAAGACCTTGTACTCCATCGCCTTGCCGCGCAGGTGCATGTGCGGCATCAACGCGTAGATCGTCGTGTCGCGTCTGAGAGTGCGGCAGGCCGTGACACGGTGGTTGTCGGCGCCGGCGGGAATCTTGAAGAGGATGTTGCCGACTGAGTTGGTCGTCATCAGCTTCCGCGGAGGCTCTTTGGCGAAGACCAGCCCGACCGCCGAGCGGTCTTTCTCGACCTCATTGCCGCCGAGCGTCTGGTTCGAGTAGTGAATCTGGAAGCGAATGATCGAACCCGCCGGGATCCGCTTGCCGACTCCCACCTCCCAGATGTCCGCATTGTGTCCCGGCGCGTAACCGGTCAGGAACTGATCGCCGCCGCCGCCGCGTTGATTCTTCGCCTCGCAGCCGTCGTCAACGACCGGCTGGTCGGGCTTGACGCGCATCAGATAGCCGTCGCGGTAGAAAGGCGAGTTCTTCAAAGCCGCTTCCATCGCCTTGAACCGCTGCTCGGTATTCATCTTGGCCATATTCGCCGAGCCGGGCGGAACGATGAAGGCGATGATGTGGTGAACGATCTTGCGATTGCCCGGGCGCGCTTCGGCCATCACCACGTACTTGTCTTCTTTGAAGTTGGTGTCGACGTCGAAATATTGATATTCATCGGCCCCTGCTTTGTAGGTGTACTCTTCGGGAATCGGGAGCACCAGATCGGGCGCGCTGATGTTCCAGCCGTCGGCGAATTTCGGCGCCGCGGGCAAATCCTTCGGATTGCCTTCCGCCGCGCCGCCGTCAACCCAGGCGAGAATGGTGTCAATCTCCGATTGGCTCAAGGTTCGGTTATTACTGAATTCTCCGAAGTGCGGATCGGCATGCCAGGGCGGCATCGTCCGGTTGGCGACTTTCTCTTTGATTGATTTCGCCCACGGGCGGACGTCTTTGTAACTCAGAGTCGAAAACGGCGCGCCTTCGCCTGGCCGGTGGCATTCGGCGCAATTTTTATAGAAGATCGGCGCGATCTCTTTGCTAAACGTGATGGGCGACCGCGCCCCCTTTTTGGATGTGCTGTCAGCGGCGCCACTGGCGATGAAAATCAAACCAATGGCGAGACAGAGAGTGATGGCTATGCTCAGGGAGAAAATTCTTCTACGTTGCATCGGATTCGCTCCTTCTCTGGATAGAAGTGGGTTGTTGACAATTTGCGCCAGCTACGGGTTTTTTGTGCGACCACGCCGCAAATCTAAATTTAATAACCAATGGTGTCAAGACGGTTTGTCCAGCCTTTTCAACCATTTGTGGAGAAACCAACCGGCTGTTAGACGTAATTGGTTGACCGGTCAGACAATAATCAATCTCTGAGTGAATGAGCACTCAGTCATTTTTTTCTCGCGCAAGCGGCGACGAACGCCGATCTTTGAATTCGATCTCACCGGCGAATACGGATTGGGAAGTTTGAGGGATGCGTTTTTTGCCTGATGAGCGCGAGAACGAGGGTGAGGATTTTGCGTAGTCAGGTCATTGCCGTTCGGCCACGGTCACGGCCCACCAACCACCGCTGGTCTTGCCCATCATCGCCTGCCAGTACCAGCTTGAAACATCGGACCAGCTCTCTTTGTCCGTCGAATCATAGATGCGTTCGCGGACGCGGAGCGCTTCGTCGCCTCGACGCGCTTCAAAACCGCCCCAGCGGCGACCGGCCTGATCAACGCGAACGGGAAGCGGTCGGATCGTGTACCCCAGCCCTTTGAAACAATCCGAGGCCGGGTGCAGCGCGCGCGTTTCGCGCGCCACCCAGCGAATGATGATCTCGCGCTGTCCATCACTGAAGAGGGCACTGAAGCGGGCGACGCGGCCCGGAAAATCCGCGGCGAAACGCTTCTCGCGTGATGAGAGCGGCAGTTGCGTCAGGCTGCGGCCTTCGAGTTGAGCCGGCCAGCCGGGAAAGGCCGATTGCTCATTCGCCGTATCTGATCGCCTCGGCGCGAAAGGCGCGACGGCGGCCAGCAGGCAGCAGATGATGAAGAGAAGGGAAGGACGATATGCCATATTTCATATGCCATATTTCATATTTCATATGAAATATGGTCTGTCTTTGCGATGCGATGCGCCACAAGAGCAATGGCAATCGCAGTCATGGCGAAGACCACAACGCCCACGCCTTCGTGCGTCCACTTTGGCAACGAAAGGTTGGCGACTCCGGCTTCAACGTAAAACAGCGCGGCGGCGCGGAATGTGTTGCCGATGATGATCGCCGCGAACGTGGCCACGCACGCCAGCGCCGTTCGTCGCGTGTTGAGCTTGTCATAACACGCCAGAGTGAAGGTCAGATAGAACCCCGTCCAGAGCATCTTCACCCCGCTGCACGGCGCGTCGATCAGAATCAGATCGCCGTTCCATTTCAAGCATGTTCCTTCGGCTACGACCGCGAAGCCGTTGATCTGCAGCATCGGCGCCGCGAGCTTCGCCACCAAAGCCCTCATCGGAAATCCCAGATAGAACTGCAACGAGGCCACGACAGGCAGCGCCAGCAGAAGCAATCCCCAGACGCCGAGATGCAATCTCTGGCCGAAACGAATGGCGCTGATGGTAGCCGCAACGGCGGTAATGGCGATTGCGCCGCGCGGCAGAGGCGAGAGGAAATGGTAGCTCAGCGAGTAACAAATCAGTAACGTCGCCGGCAACCACAACGCGGAATTGTTTGAGCCGCTTTTCGGTTTACGCCGAAAGACGAATAACACCGCGGTAACAAGAGCCACGATCCCCCACGCCTCATCCGATAGATCGGTCAAACGATGAATGTACCACCGCCAGACCGGCCAGAACGCCAGCAGCTCGATGGCGAGTAGCATCTCCGCTCTGATCAAACGGTTCCGCACGCGAACCTCCGCCGAAAGAGGATCCAGAAGAGAACGAGGAACGCGGAGAGCATCAGCAGCCACTCTTCGGGCTCGGGAATGGTCGGGACCGTGCCCGATTTGACCGGTTCGAGTCCGGCCCGCTGATATTGATCCTGCGTTTCGAGCACGACCGCGCCGGTCAGCGGGGTGACAAGCTGGTAGCTCGACGCCAGCTTCACCGCCGCTTCGGAGTCTTTGTCGCCGCCGCGCGCCAGCAAGTTTGTTACTTCGTCGAACGCCCACAAACGAGCGAGGTGTCTTGAGGTCTCTTTTGCGTTGGCCGGAAGCGCCTGGTTGGGGCTTGAAAGTTTCTGGCGGGTTACCGCGAACTGCCGCGAATCGCCGTTCAACCGCGAAAGCAGCCGCTCGATCTCCTGTGAGGCGTCGCCCATCCGCGTGAGACTGTTGATCGCCGTGACGCCGCGCAGTTTTTCAGCGATTTCGTTCGCTCCCTTGCGCGTTTGCAGATCGAAGAGGCGCGCGCCTGCGGGCCTTCGCTCCCATCGCTGGCGCAGGTCTTCAATTGCGCCCAGCGTCAAGGGGTGCGGCTCGTGAATCCAGACGATTACGCTGTCCGGGTTTTTCGAGGCGATGTCCCAGGCGCGGGCGAGCGCGGCCACGTTGTCCTGGCCGCCGCGAAAATCGAACCGCTTCAATCCGGCGGCGGCGTCATGCGCGTTTTCTGACAATGCCTGTCGCATCGGCGCAAGCTCGACCACTTCGTCCGACGCGACCAGGACCGCGAATTCGCCGCGTTCCGGCATCCCGGCCAGCGCGTCCGCGATCGGCTCCGCGAAATCTCTCATTCCGGCTGAGCCGTCAAGGACGAAGATGACACGCCACGGAGTCACGGAAGACTTCGGCTCGATGCGTTGAGTGATAATCTCGCCCGCCGCGCTGAACGGATCACGAGTCCACGCTTCAGTGACGATCGCCGAGCGATTGGCGCGCGCCGCCGGAAATTCTCTGGCAAGCTCGACGTGCCGCAACGCGCCCCGGACTGCGAACAGATTCGCCGACGGATGTTCGGGCTTCAGGCTTTGTGATGATGATTCGAGCGGCTGCTTCGATTCGAGCCAGACTGAATGCTCGACGCCTTCGCCGATGACGAAGTTACGTTCCATAAAGTGCGGCAGCCGCATCCAAGCCGCAGACTGGGTTGTAGATTGGGCCTCGCCGGAGGGAGCGGCGCCGGACTTGTTGTTCTGTTCGATCTGCATCGGCGCGGTGACGCCCAGGCGTATCTTCATCTCGCCGGCGGGTTGAACGGGGAAGCATCTCACACTGATCGTGTCGCCGCCGAGACTTGTGACCAGAACGGGATCGCGGCGCGCGCTGACGACCGCATCGTAGGCCGCCTGGACTTTGCCTTTCGCCGCAAACGCGGCCTCGCGCTCTTCGCCGTTGACCCACAGCGTCAATCGCGAAACAACTCCGCCCGGCGGGAGGGCGATCCGCGAAACCGCCTCCTGCTGAAACGCCGCGGTGTTTTTGAAGACCATCGTCCATTCCAGATAACCGAGCGCGGCGTCCGGGTCGAGCGATCCATCCATCCGCGATGACGACAACGCCAGGTGATGACGAAGCCGTTCAGTACACCCAGCGCGGGCCGGCGCTCGAAATAGTCTTTCCGAAGCTGAAGATGGATGTAGAGATTGGCGAGAGGCACGAAACCGACTATCAACGCGTGCCAGACGGTAGGCAGTGGATCGAAAAATTCTTCGGCGCATATTCTCAGCGCCAGTTCAACGGCGACCGCCAGACCAGGCAGCAGGATGCCCGCAAAAATCAGAAACGCGCCGGGCTTCTTTCGCGGCGCGGGCGAAGCGAACGACACAAAATCCGGCTTGGCCATTTCGTTCATTTCCGCCATTTCCAAGGGCTGGGCAATCAGACGTTCGACGGGCGTGGCCTCCGGCGCGTTTGCGGAGTCTTCGGAAGAAGGGAGCGGAATAGATTCATTCGGGTCTTCGGGCATGATTTCCTCTCTTTACCTTTGGCCGTAGCAGTTCGGCGTTGATCACGGTTCAAAACAGGACGAGATGGCGCGATCTTGCGTCAAGTGGTATGTGCTGTCAAGCACTTTATTTAGTAAAGTATACTATCGCGCCGCGAATTTGCGCTCTCCGCCGGTTGCAATCAGAGGGGACTATAGGTGTCTTCAGTTGCGGAGTTAAGTAGTTCGATTTGATGAAGACCTGAATGTCGTTGGTCGTGATGTTCGTCAGCGCATAGGTGTTTACTTCGGGCAGTTCCTCGCTCACCGAAAACTGCGTCGTCGCGTTCGGCGCCACGACGACCTTGAAGCGATGGTATTCCTCGGTCGTCTCGACCGGCTTGCAGGATCGGGATCAGCGCGGAGCTGTTGCGTTTGATCGTGACTGGGTGTGCGATGCGATATTCGAACAACTCGCCGATCTCCTGCGTGTCAATGTGAATGTCGACACCGGAGTTTTCGTCCTTCATTGAACTGGCTGACACTGTCGAAACGGCGGTATCCAATCGCGGTATGTCGCCGCGGGCCGTGATCATCGTTTCGGCCAGCGGAAAGGAAAATGTAGGAAAGGAAAATAGAGGATTTGTTATTTTCCTTTCCTACATTTTCCTTTCCGCTGGATTGGATGGCCGAAACGACGATCA
>Ga0187894_10007455_pt1 | contig 10316 bp, 8 predicted proteins | sample GBC1701081metaG_FD_136650 | JGI IMG/M metagenome (GOLD analysis project Ga0187894, IMG submission 136650) | White microbial mat communities from a lava cave in the Kipuka Kanohina Cave System on the Island of Hawaii, USA - GBC170108-1 metaG ... | reverse complement strand
TCATGGTACAGTCCATATTATGGTTACTGCAACCCCGCCATGAGTCCTTATTATTCTGGGGGTTCCGGTCTGACATTTTCAATGGGTTACATGTGGGGAATGAGCCCGGGCTGGAATTATGGAATGAACTACGGTTGGGGTAATTCTTATTACAATCCTTATAGCTACTACCCATCTTATTATTCTCCATATTATAATGGATACCCTTACTATTACTCAGGTGGTTCAGATAATACTAATGTGAACTATGGAAAACGCCCATCACGCCACTCCGCAATAGTAACAGCTACTCCCCGATCACGGGAACGTGTTTCTTCCAACACAAGCGGAAGCACCAACGGCCGCTCACGGCAACCAGTGGATGAGTATTATGTGAAGCCATTTAAGAGGGCAACAACCTATGAAAAACCTGCAGATGGTTATTCAAGCGACCGGTATGCAAGGCCAGGGTCAACTGTTACGGGAACAAGAACTCGCGATTCGTATAATTCTAACACGAGGGAAAGTAGGCCAGCGTATTCTGCTCCTTCACGAAGTTCGTCTGGCAGCAGTACACCTTCAAGGTCTTCGGGCGGTTCATCAACACCAAAGCCGAGAGGAAGGGATTAAATTCTAAGCCATTGATATGAGATTTATAATCAGGCTGTGCCTCTGCGCTATTCTTATGTCCTCCGGGTTCCGGGGATTGACGCAGGGGTTTGTGGAGAATGCGCTGCTTTTTAGCAGGACGAAACCTGGTGGCAGTGCGCGGATACAGGCAATGGGCGGAGCACAGATAGCGTTGGGCGGAGATTTTAGTTCTGCACTCTCAAACCCTGCGGGATTAGGAATGTACAACCGTTCGGAGTTTACTTTTAGTCCTGCAATAAATACTTACCGTACAGACGCAGCGCATTTAGGAACAAAGTCAAGTGACTCAAAAAATGTTTTTAATATTCCGGGGCTCAGTTATGTTCATCATCTCCCTCAAGAGAAAAAAGGATTTCTGGGCGGATCATTTGGCGTGAGCATGACGCGTATAAACGATTTTAATACAACCTTTCAGTATGAAGGAGTTGATGAAATTTCATCGATTGTTGATTCTTTTAAGGAACGAGCTGCCGGTTACTCTATTAATGAACTTCCCAACCCCTATGAAGATACTCCGCTTTTGAGTTTTAATGTACCCGAGGGATTAGCGTACCTGACATTCCTGATTAATCCATATTCAGAAGCAGACCCATACCCAAGTCCTTTTACTGAAGACGACTATTTAGACTATACAAATTACTTTTCCGAATTAGACACACTGTGGAACAATGGAGTAGAAGAGTTTCGTACCCAAACCCGAAATCAAACAGTAAATGTGAAAGGAGCGCAGTATCAGTGGTCATTAGCGTATGGAGGAAATTATAAGGATAAACTATTTTTTGGTGCCTCTGTGGGCATTACTACGTTGCGTTACAATTACTCCACTTCTTATCATGAGTCTGATTTTAGTTTTAGTGAATCACCAGGATATGATCCTTTAGACAATCTTGAACTAAATGAAGACATCCTGATTGATGGCACCGGCATTAATCTTACCCTTGGATTAATCTATCGCCTGGCAACTTTTGCACAGATAGGAGTTTCCTTTGTTACGCCAACGTATTACGAATTTTCAGATTCTTACAGTGCGCGGTTACGAGCAGATTGGAATGCGAGCGCTGGCTATGGTGATCAGGATGAATCCTCTGAACCCATCCTATCAGAGTATACTATCACTACTCCGTTAAAACTGAGTACAGGAACTGCCGTCTTTCTCGGTAAGTATGGATTCATCACGTGTGACGTAGAGTTTGTGAAATACAACAAGGCTAAATATGACTCCAATACACCCGGAGTTTCCTTTAATCCTGAAAATGAAGACATTAAATTTTATTACACCCCTGTGGTAAACTACCGGATGGGTGCTGAATTCCGATACAACATCTTCCGGTTACGTGGCGGATATAGTATTCAAAACAATCCCTACAAAAAAACCTTTGATATAGATCGTAAAATCTCTACCGTTAGTGCAGGTGCCGGAGTAAGGCTCAGTAAATTTTTTGTTGATGCTGCCTGGTTAAGAAGCAAAGGCGAAAGTTCATTCAGTCAATATGCACTCAATAATGGTGAGGGGCCCGTTGCTGCCCTCAACAATAAAGTAAACAGTGTCATGCTTACAGTTGGCTTTACTTTTTAGTGTGAACCAATTGCACGATATCCCACGCTGATGCGGTGGCTCCATTCACGGTAAAGTGGGCTTGTTCATAAAAGAGTAACCGTTTGTTAAGCATCTCTTGCAGCTTTTGTTCAAGCTGATCATCCGAAACATCTGCGAGTAACGGTCTTGACTTTTTTTGAGGTCCGGCTAATCTCCGTACTATCTCCTTCACGGGAGTATGTAAGAAAATACTGATACCCGTTTTGTTGATAAAATTCATATTCTCAAAAAAACAAGGAGTTCCTCCCCCGGTGGCCATTACAAATTCTCCTGCTTTGCTTTGTTCACGTAAAATAGCCGCTTCCATGGATCTGAAATACGCCTCACCTTTAACAGTGAATATTTCGGAAACCTTCATACCTTCCTGTGTTTCAATCCGGTCATCTAAATCAATAAAGGGCAATTGCACCGACTGAGAGATTTTTTTTCCGAGAACACTCTTTCCTGAACCTAACAAACCAACGAGGTATAGTTTCATCTTCCTTAATGAATCAATTCTAACACGTTACCTGTTTCAGGCGTATCGTTGTGGTGCCACATTCCTTTCACGGTTCCGTCTACCCAAAGCGTAAGCCCGGGATTTGAACGAATAATTGTTTTGAGAACGGTGGCATCGGCAAAGTAATACGGAATTGCCAATTGGTACTGATGGCGGAAGGCTTCAAAGTCGGCACTGGAGGAAGAAGTAAGTATCATGAGTTCAACCTTACCCTCGAGGGACTTAGCAAGTGTTCTGATCCCGTCTATATTTTTTGCAGAAGCATGGTTTACATCATACATGATGATAAAAAATTTTGCTCCTGTAAAAGTCTGCTGTGTAACATCTTCTCCGTCCACACTCGTAACAGAGTAATCCGTAATTTTTGCGGTGGCTTTCTCTTCATTCAATACATGAGAATTTTTATACGTATAGCCCTCTTGTTCTGGTAAAAATTTTTGGGATCGTACCTCTACACCATCTTTCTCAAATACAAACTCAATGATTGGTTGTTCTTGCGGCTTCATTTGTTCAGGGATCGAATTGCCAATTTTATACGCCCGAAAATCAATAAACGGAAGATGGCGAATAGCGTACCCGCCCAGAAAAAAACTGATGGCCGTAACGCCAATAATTACCGCATGCCCTTCCCTGGTTCGAAGTACCGGATCGTACCTCTTCCGATACCAAAACAAGTGAAATACAAATGCCATCAGGATAATGTCTTTATAGAATGACTGCCATGGGGTTAGTTTAATGGCATCACCAAAACAGCCGCAATCGGTAACCTTATTAAAATAGGCCGAGTAAAATGTTAAGAATGTGAAAAACAAAAGCAGGCCCAACAGTACTTTTGTGGTTTGGTTCATACTGTAGTTGAGAAAGACAGCAACACCAAGCACAATCTCCAATACGATCAACACCATCCCAATCTCCAGTGCATACGGAATAAAGAACTCAAAGAAGGAGCCAAAGTCTGTGGCAAAAACTTCAAAGTATTCTTCCAGTTTAATTTCTGTTCCGACCGGGTCGTTGAGCTTAATGAGGCCGGAAAAAATAAACAGCCCCCCAACAAAAAATCTTGAAAACTGATCAATCATTCTACTTACCATCTCAATTCAATTTTTACTTTCTTTCAGCAAAATAATAGCGAATACTGCGTAGTTGATCATATCCTGGTAATTCGCCTTCACGCCTTCACTCACCAGTGTTTTACCTTCGTTATCTTCAATTTGTTTCACTCTTAACAATTTCATAAGAATAATGTCGGTAATGGAACTTACCCGCATGTCGCGCCAGGCTTCACCATAGTCGTGATTTTTATCCTGCTGAAGAGCGTACGTTTCATGTACAGTTTTATCGTACATGGGCTCAAGTTCTTCAACGGTCATCTCTGTTTTTGAGGAGCCTTCAAGCTCAAGTTGGATCAGCGCAATGACACAATAATTTATAATACCAATGAATTCATCCGAAATCGGGTCATCAACCTTTTGAACGCCTTTCTCCTGGATACTTCGAATGCGTTGTGCCTTAATAAAAATCTGATCAGTAATAGAAGGTAGTCGCAGAATTCGCCATGCCGTACCATAGTCGCGGGTTTTCCTGGCAAACAACGTCTTACAATTACTAATTACCTGCTTATATTCGATGGAAGTTTTTTCATTCATGAATGTGAAATCAACGGGCCAAAATACGGCATTTTCAACAAACAAAACACTGAACATCCGCGGACGTCTTCTTGACTTACGTACTCCCCTTGTAATGGGCATACTCAATGTTACCCCGGACAGTTTCTATGACGGTGACCGGTTTACAACAGAAACTTCTATTCTGAATCACGTTGAAAAGTTGCTTACGGAAGGAGCCGCAGGTATTGATGTGGGCGGGTACTCCTCCCGGCCGGGTGCGGAAGACATATCCGAAAAAGAAGAGATTAACCGTGCTGTAGCTGCCATTAAGTTTATAGTCAAGAAATTCCCAACCGCCATACTTTCCATTGATACCTTCCGTTCAGAAGTTGCGCGGCAGGCCGTTTTAGAAGGAGCTGCCTTGATCAATGATATATCGGCAGGTGAACAGGACCAAGACATGTACGAAACTGTTGCACAATTAAGAGTACCTTATGTAGTTATGCACATGCGGGGTACACCTCAAACCATGAAGACTTTAACTGAATATGAAAACCTCATAAAGGAAATTACCACCTTCCTCAAACAAAAAATTACAATGTTGGAAAGTTTAGGGGTAAAGGATGTGATGATCGACCCCGGTTTTGGTTTTGCCAAAACAACTGAACAGAATTTCCAATTACTGGAACATCTTGATTATTTTAAGATACTGGATAAACCTGTTGTTGCCGGACTGTCACGCAAGTCGATGATATGGAAAACGTTGGAAACAACCTCGACTGAGGCGCTGAATGGAACAATCGCACTGAACATGACAGCCCTTATGAAAGGCGCAACTATTTTACGAGTCCATGACGTTAAAGAAGCAACAGAAGTCGTTAGATTATTTACAAAGTTAAGGGGTTACCGGGCACCGGTTACCGGTAACTGATGACCATTTAGTACCTTTACAACGAATGATCTTTCTTTTCAAAATAGGTTTTTTAGATGTTACGTGGGTTGACCTGATTGATATTGCCATTGTCAGTATTCTTTTATACCAGGTTTATAAACTTATCAGAGGCAGTATTGCAGTTAATATCTTTTTAGGTATACTCGCTTTATACCTGATTTACCTGATCGTTCGGGCAGCACAAATGGAACTACTGGCAACCATACTCGGCCAGTTTATGGGCGTTGGAGTGCTTGCTATCATTATACTTTTTCAACCGGAGATCAGGAAATTCTTACTGGTGATTGGTCGCAGTACAGAATTCCGGGAAAATTTTTTTAAGAATCTCGCCAACTGGCGGCATCAATATCATGATGATTTTGATGTGCATCAGGTGATTGAAGCTGCCAAAACGTTAAAAGCAACTAAGACAGGCGCTTTGATTGTCTTTTCTCATGACACCGAATTAAGATTTTACATTGAGACTGGCGATGCTCTTGATGCGGAAGTGACAAAAGGCCTTTTGCTCTCTGTATTTAATAAGAATAGTCCGTTACACGATGGTGCCGTAATCGTTTACAAAGGGCGTATTAAAGCTGCACGTTGTGTGCTCCCGGTAAGCGAAAATGACAACCTTCCGGCTCACTATGGGTTGCGTCATCGTTCTGCGATCGGAATGTCTGAAAACACCGATACCCTTGTCATGGCTATCTCGGAAGAAACCGGGCGCCTCATCCTTGCCCGTAACGGAAAATACATACGTGGATTAAAACTAAAGCAAGTGGAACAGAGAATTCTGGAGTATCTGCACCACGAAGAGCCCGCAAACTGGGAGGAAATTCCGGACGAGGAAGCTGAAGAAGCTAAAGTTTAATAGCTCAAAATAGCTCATTAAACATTTCATGACATTCTTCGTATCTTTACATAACACCAGGCGTGGACTTATAACGATGGGGAAACTCAAGCAAGCTAGTCCGGTAAAGTTTTACGTTGCTAAGTATTTTTTTCTGGGCTTCGGGTTGTTACAATGGACCGTAGCGGCAATATTATCATGGAGATTTGACAGTACATCCAAGAACGCTTCCGCTTCATTCATTTTTATTTGTCTTGGTTCCATCCTACTGGTGATTTTCTTTTATTTAACTGGAAGCATGAGGCGCGTAGCTATTGGAAAAAACCGAATTGTGGTTATAGAAGGACGAGAAAATGTGCGCATAGAATGGCCCGAAGTTAAATCGATCAAACTAGTTCCTATTTTTAATCTCTATAGGTTAAAATTGAAGGCAAGAAGGAATCCTATTTATTTTTTTCCATCCAAGAATATTGAACCTGCCTACGATTTATTGGCGCAAGACACTTCAAAAATGGGTGAAATTGTGACCAAGCGAAAAAAGGAACTTGGAATTTAGCGAGGTTTCGGTTTTACATAAATTTATTCTTTCCAGATGGCGCCCACACCGGCTTCCCACAACAACTTATTCAAAGCAGGAATGTCTTTATCAAGCATGTGACGCCCCCTGGCCTGCAGCGCTGTCCATTCTGTAGTCAGCTCCTGAAGACGATCCAGCGAAGGTTTATTAATTCGGGGGATGTCACTTTCCACATGATTAATGACAAACATATAATTCGCAGTGAACTTATTCGGAAAGTTCTCCACGTCATCGTATGCTTTTGATTTTCGCTGTACCATCTCTTCATCCCATTCCTTCATGCGTTGAGTCAACGCTTTCCCCTCCTGCTTCAATTTGCTATATTTTTCATCGGCCGGTAAACTGGTAAGAAGCTCTTCGAGCTGTTCCTGCTTTTCTCGTAACGTATTGATCATTTCATGCATTTTAAATAATTCAGCTTCCATGCTACTCATGAGCTGATGGTATGCCTGATAGGTCTTCGCGTCAGTTCCGTATAGTGGATTAGGAAGTATCTCAAACGTTGTGTTAGCGGTCTGGTTACCCATTTTCAGGGTAAGTGAATATTTTCCCGGGGATGCTTTATGACCACGATAACTACCGTCTAAGTACACATTCGGAATACCTGTTATTGTTGGATACCGCAGATTCCATACAAAACGATTAAGCCCCTTTGACTTTGGTAACGTAGGGTCAGCAGGTGGCCCTCCATCATAATTCAAAAAAGTACTGTCGGCAATTGAACTTAAACTTCGAACTAAAGTACCCTGTGCGTCTTTGATTTCTAATGCGATGCTTTCTGACTTTTTTAGTTCGGGCAGGTGATAATAAATAACTAATCCCGTAGCCGGGTTAACACCTTGAGTCGGGTGCGCACCATTAAAATCAGCTGAAGGCTCGTTTAACTGACTTGACCCATTCACCAGCACGGCATTCTCAGGCTGGAAAAGCGCAAAAGCGCTTGACTCATTTTTATACTGACGAACCAGACCCAAATCGTCTAAAATCCAGAATGATCTTCCCGAAGTTGAGGCGATAAGATCGCCTTGATGAACTCTTAAATCAGTAATGGGAGTTACGGGCAAGTTCAATTGAAAGGGTATCCATTCTTTGCCACCATTCCACGAAATGTATACCCCGGTTTCTGTACCTGCAAAAAGTAAATCTTTACGTTTGTCATCCTCCCGAACTACACGCGTAAAAGCACCGTACGGAATTCCTTTGCTGATATTAATCCATGTTTTACCATAATCAGTTGTCTTATAAAGTCCGGGAGTATGGTCATTGAATTTAAACCGGGTTGTAGCGATGTAAGCAGTAGCAGGATCGTGCGGTGATACTTCTATTGCATTGATCAAACATTCTTGAAGCCCGGCAGGAGTTACATTTTGCCAGGTACCTCCGTTATTGCGCGTAACGTGCACCAGCCCATCATCACTACCCGTCCAAATCACTCCCGCTTCAAGTGGTGACTCCATGATGTAACTCAGTGTTCCATAATTTTCGGCACCCACCGCCTCATTCGTATAAGGGCCTCCACCTTTACCTTGTTTGTCTTTTTCGTTTCGGGTAAGATCAGGAGATGCCTCTGTCCATGTCACACCCATATCTGTTGTTCGCAATACATATTGTGCACCATGATAGTATGTATTGGGTGAATGTTTCGACCAAATTATTGGAGCATTCCAATTGAATCGGTATTTCATGTCTTTGGTCTCTCGCGCCAAATACTGAATGGGAGCAGCCATAATGTTAGTTCCGGCTTGTGCTTTTGTATCCAACACATCAATGGTGCCGAGATAACCTCCTCCCAACACGTAGCGTGGATCATCCGGATTAAAAGCCAGGAAAGCACTTTCTCCTCCGGCAGAATAAGTCCAACTTGTTTCACCAATTCCGCTGCTGTTTAATTCACGGTTTGCAATGGAGACAGAGCTATTGTCTTGCTGCCCCGCATAAATCCTGTACGGAAAACTGTTATCCACATTGATACGATACATTTGAGCGGTGGGCATGTTGTTTTGAGTTGACCACGTCTTACCCTGGTTTACTGTAATAGCAGCACCTCCACCGTCTGCCAGCACCATGTTCCTTGAATTATGAGGATTAATCCACAAGTCATGATAGTCACCGTGTGTGGCAGAAATATCTTCCCACGTTTTTCCTCCATCAATTGAGCGCAACGCGGGCGCACTCATCACATAAATGGTATTCTCATCTTGTGGATCGGTGAATAACTCAATATAATACCACGCCCGTTGAAGGAGCCGGTGATCGTTGGATACGCGCGTCCAGCTTTTTCCGGCATTAGTAGAAAGGAACAAGCCACCTAACTCCTTTTCTGAATCACTTTCGATAAGTGCGTACACTTTTTCGGAATTAGAACGACAAACCGATATGGCCATCTTACCTAATTCCTTTGGCAACCCTTCTTGAATCTTCTCCCAACTTTCACCACCGTCCGATGATTTATAAAGTCCACTACCGGCACCTCCGCTAATTACTTTCCATGGCAAGCGACCATACTCATTCATGGCCGCATACAGTACTCTTGGATTATTCACATCCATCGATAGTTCCACACATCCGGTTTTATCATCGACAAACAGAACCTTTTTCCATGTAGCGCCACCGTCAATCGATTTATACACGCCACGTTCTGGTGATTTTCCGTACAACGGGCCTTGAGCTGCCACGTAAATGATATCGGGATTTTTTGGATGTATCGAAATACGTGAAATATGCTGCGTTAATGCCAGGCCCATTTTCTTCCATGATTTTCCTGCATCCGTTGATTTGTAGACACCATCACCATGATGAGTCATGACGCCACGAACCGCATGTTCGCCCATGCCCACAAATACCGTATTCGGTTCGCTCTCCGCCACGGCCACTGCACCAACTGATCCGGTTGTAAAATATCCGTCTGATACATTTTTCCATGTATTACCCAAGTCTTCTGTTTTCCAAACTCCACCTCCGGTTGTACCCATATAATAGGTGTTCATATCTCCAATCACACCGGTGGCGCAATTCGATCTCCCTCCCCTAAAGGGCCCAATGCTTCTCCACTTTACAGATTTGTAATATGCATTAAGATCAGCGGCTGTAGAAGTTGAAGCTGTTGAGGGCTGTTCCTTTTTGCCGCGTTGCGCATTTGCTTCTATACATAGTAACAGTGAAAGCACAATAAGGGAAAATTTTTTCGCCATGAGTATTAGTTGAGTGTTAGTGTTGACTTTTAAAAGATGATCAATTTATTTCAGTACACCAAGTTCTTTTCCGACTTCGGTAAAAGCCTGGATTGCTTTATCCAAATGGTGTTTGTCGTGACCAGCTGAAATCTGTACGCGTATGCGTGCTTTTCCTTTTGCTACTACCGGAAAGAAAAACCCAATCACATAAATTCCTTTCTCCAGTAATTTTTCCGCAAACTTTTGAGCTAAGGGTGCTTCGTATAACATAATGGGAACAATGGGATGCTCACCGGGCCGAATATCAAACCCGGTTTTCATCATCTCACCTCTGAAGTACTTCGTGTTTTGTTCCAATTTATCGCGCAACGATGTCGTTTCTGAAAGCATATTGAACACCTCAATAGACGCGCCCACAATGGAAGGTGCTAATGTATTTGAAAACAAAT
>Ga0187894_10007454_pt1 | contig 10318 bp, 10 predicted proteins | sample GBC1701081metaG_FD_136650 | JGI IMG/M metagenome (GOLD analysis project Ga0187894, IMG submission 136650) | White microbial mat communities from a lava cave in the Kipuka Kanohina Cave System on the Island of Hawaii, USA - GBC170108-1 metaG ... | reverse complement strand
GGAGAAATCGACCGTCCCGAACATGCCGATGATCGGCATGATGATGTCGCCCACGAATGATTCGATGATCTTGCCGAAGGCCGCGCCGATGATGACACCGATCGCGAGATCAAGGACGTTGCCCTTCATTGCAAATTCTTTGAATTCTTTGAGCATCTCCCACTCCTTTGCGAAGCCGCGGCGCACGACCGCGCTTGCGAGTATGACGCTCACAGCGAGTCGGCATCAAATCCTTTGTTAAATAAGGATTCTGGCGCGATCACCCGACGCGCAACAGCACCAGCAGGGTCGACACCGTCGCCACAGACGCGACCGTTGACAGCAGGATCGTGCCCGACGCGCCTTCGACGAAGGTCTCGTACTCCTTGGCCAGAACGAACGCGTTGGCCGCTGCCGGCAATGCGGCACACAGCACGGCCGCCTTGCCCCACATCGTGTCGAGGTCGAGGAACCACGGCATCAATGCGAGCGCGAGCAGCGGCTGCAGCAGCAGCTTGCCGATGCTCGCCAGCGTCACTTCGAGCCGCGCCGTGCCCAGCCCCTTGTCCGACAGGAAAAGGCCGATGGCGAACAGGGCACAGGGCGCCGCCGCCGAGCCCAGCAGATCAAGGAACCGCAACACCGGCTCGGGTACCGTGACGCGCAGCGCACTAACCAGGATACCGAGGGTCACGGCCTGGACGATCGGACTGCGCACGACGGCCTTCAGCACGCGAGCCTGCACCGCCCGCGAGCCACGCCCACTCTGGATGTCGATCTCCACCAGGACGAGGCCGAACGTGAGAAGGCCCGCCGCACTGAGAAGGGTCGCCAGCGTTCCCGGCAGCGCGCCTTCGGGTCCAAAGGCCGTAATGCAGAGCGGGATGCCCATGTAGCCGACATTGCCGAACGATGCCGACAGGCCGAACAGGCTCATGTGCGCCAGCCGCGCCTTCGACAGCAGCCGCGCCACCACCATCCCGGCCACATAAGTCAGCAGCATGCTGCCGCCGAAGACGATGATGAACGAACCATTGAGCACATCGGCAATGCTGACCTTGGCCAGCGCCGCAAACAGCATCGCCGGCAGCGCGAACCAGCCGACAAACGCATTGAGCGCGGTCGTGCCATGCGCACCCAGCAGCCGCAGACGACCGGCAATCCAGCCGGTTCCGATCAAGGCAAAGAGAGGAAAGGCGACAGTGAAGAGGACTTGCACGAACGGCCCGCTTCCTCTGCGGGCAAGGCCCGAGATCCGTGGTGCAGCCACCTTAGTGGCGGCGCTCCCATGCGTCGAGCCGCGGAGCTCGCTTGACCGGCAGGGCTATGCCGGGCAGAGGTGCTGGGGCTTTGCGATCCGAAGGAGTGAGCATGTCGGCACTGCAGGACGGCCTGATCTGGACCATGGTGTTGGCGTCCGCCGCCGATCGCGACTTCTCGGCGACGGAAATCGACACCCTGCGCGACCTGGTCGAGCATCTGCCGGTGTTCCGCGGCTTCAAGGTCGATCGCCTCCCCAAGGTGACGGAGAGCTGTGCCAGCACGCTGCTTGGCGACGGCGGCGTGGACAAGGTCGCCGCCTTCATCCGCAAAACGGTGCCGCGCCGGTTCGGTGAAACGGCCTATGCGCTCGCCTGCGACCTGATTGCCTCGGAAGGCCAAGTCCGCGACACCGAAATCGGCGTGCTGGACCTGCTGGCCGAGCTGTTCGACCTCGATTCTCTCACCTGCGCTGCACTGGAAACGGCCGCCCGCGCCCGCTACGCCCACCCCTGAAAACAAACAAAAATGCCCCTGATCATACCGCCCGTCGTGTCCAAGCGGTGTCCGCGTACTACTTAATGTAAAAGATCCACACGGGATTATCACAGCGTGTCACAACATTGACACAGTGCCTTGTTTGGATTACAAACATGTCGTTCGTTTAGTTATTACGGACGCATCCTCCCGCCGGCCGGTGCAATTGCGACCTGCACCGGCCGGTACCGGGATCCCAGGGGGACCGGTGGACTGCAAATTCTGGTCGCATACTTGCAGCGTCACGCTAATATCTGAGCGGACGCATACCCGGCGGGAGCCGCCGGGCCCTCCCATCCAGCGACTGCTCCAGAGCGACGGCCTCAGGCCGCGAGGCCCCGTTTCAGCGCGGCGAGCATCTCGCGACGCAATGCCGAGAGGCTGACGGCCGGGTCGATGATCCAGCGTGAGATCGCACCGCGGGCCGCCGCGATGATCAAAATCGCCTGCGCAGCGGCATCGACGTCCGGGTGGATCTCGCCCTGCTCGATGCCGATGCGGATCTGTTTGCGCAAGTAGTGCTCGCTGTCGCGATTGTGCTGCGCGGCGCTCTCGCGAATTTCCGGCGCGGCATTGAAGGCCTCGATCAACAGCACCTGCGCGGCGCGGAAGACGACGGGATCCTCGTCGGATCGCGTCAGATAGACTTCGACGAAACCGAGAACGGCGTCCAGTCCGCGTTCGCGCTTTTCGGCGCGGCGCATCTTGCGCTGAAAGCGGCTGGAGACATGCTCCCAAAGCGCGCGGATCAGACCAGCCTTGTCACGGAAGTACACCGCGGGCAGCGCCCGACTGTAGCCGGCCGCCTCGCCGATATCCGCCAGCGTCAGGCGGCCCAGCCCGCGTTCGGCAACGAGCCTCAAGGCGGCAGCCAACAGTTCGCGTTCGGCGATGGCACGCCGTTCGGCCTGCGTGCGGCGCGGGCGCTTGACTGCTTCCAGTGAGATGGACCGGTCCATGAATCACTCAAGACGCGTTGGGCCGGCAACCTACAACATATTATTTGTCCGGCAATTACTCAGCGGCCTTTCCACACCGGTTTTCGCTTTTCGGCAAAGGCGCGCAGGCCTTCGGCGCGGTCTTCCGACTGCAGTGCCACCTGCGCAATCGCGCCCTGCTCGCGCCAGGCCTCCGCTTCCGTCCAGTTGGTGGCGCTGAAGATGATCTCCTTTGCCGCGGCAAGACCGGTCGGCCCGTTGACGAGCAGAGCCTCGGCCCAACGAACGGCTTCGTCGCGCGCCATACCGGGCGCCACGACCCGGTTGACGACACCGAAGCGATGCATGCTCTCGGCATCCTTGAAGGCGCCAGTCAACGCCAGTTCCATGGCCACGTGATACGGCATGCGCCGCGGCAGCCGGAAAAGCCCGCCGCCCACCGCCACGACGTTGTGGCGGACCTCGGGCAGACCAAACGTCGCGTCGCGCGCCGCCACGATCAGGTCGCACGCCAGGCACAGCTCGAAGCCGCCGCCGATGGCGTAGCCCTCGACGGCTGCGATCAACGGCTTGCGCGGCGGTCGCCGGAACACGCCGAAGCCGCCCCGCGACAGCGATGCTCGCGGCTCGCCTCGCCGGCGCGCCTTCAGGTCGGCGCCGGCGGAAAAGTGACCGCCGGTGCCGGTGATCACCCCGATGAACAGGCTGGTGTCGTGGTCCAGCATGTCCATCGCCGCTTCCATGGCCGCAGACGACGTCGCATCGAAGGCATTGCGCGCCTCCGGCCGATTGATGGTGACAATCAGGATCGCCCCGTGGCGCTCGGTGAGGATGCGATCTGCCGTGCTGCTCATGTCGGCGGCCTCACATCGCGAAGGAAAAGCCGCCGTTGACCGGATAGGTCTGGCCGGTGATCCAGTCGCTGGCGTCGCAGGCCAGGAACAACACCATGTTCGCCACGTCATGCGGCTCGCCGAGACGGCGCACGACGTATTTCTCCAGACCCTTCTTGGCGCGCTCCGGATTGGCAGCGTGGCGCGCCTGGATCGCGGGCGTGTTCATGGCGGCGATGGCGACGTTGTTGGCGCGAATGTTGTGGCGCGCCAGCGAGCGGGCGAGTGCGCGCGTCAGGCCGGCGGCCCCGGCTTTGGCGGCGGAATAAACCTCTAGACGCGCTTCACCGACACGGCCGGCGTCCGAGATGATCGTGATGATGTGGCCCCACTGCCGCTCGATCATGCCGGGAATGCAGGCGGCGGCGCAGTTCAAGGGACCATGCAGGTTGACGCCGAGGAAGGAATGCCAGTCCGCCATCCCGGTTTCCCAGAACGGTTTGCGCGCACTGCCGGTCGGCGTCGCGCCGGCGTTGCCGGCGTTGTTGACCAGGATGTCGACACTACCGAAAGCCTCGGTGCCCCGCGTCACCATCGCCTTGACGCCGGCGAGATCCGTGACGTCGGCCTGAACGGCGATGGCCTTGCCACCTCGCGCCACGACCTCAGCCGCCACCGCCTCGGCGCGCTCGGCAAAGAAGTCGTTCACCACGACGCCGCCGGCGCCGTGGGCGGCCAGGTGCAAAGCGATCTGCCGGCCCACATTCTGGCCGGCGCCGGTCACCAGTGCGACGCGTCCCGCGAGATCCAACACTGTGCTCAACGTCATCTCCTTCTAGGCTTGCTGTTGCAGGGTCTTGAGGTTTCGTTCGTGGGCTGCGCGGTCGATGCGGTAGGCGAACAGGCAAAAGATGGCGGCGAGGTAAACCGGCGCGATGACCAGGACGTAGGCCAGGCCCAATGCCTGCAGGATCTCGGGCGCGACGCTGCCGGGCCGTGCCTTGGCCGGGAAATTGACCAGCATCAGCATGAAGCCCGAAAAGAAGACGCCGATACCGGCCACGGCCTTCTGCAGCAGATTGTCGGCGGCAAACAACAGGCCTTCGGAGCGGCGTCCCGTCTTGATCTGGCTGTCCTCGACCAGGTCGACCGCCATGGACGACAGCAGGACAGCGGCCAGCATGCCGGCAAACTCGTGAACCAGTGTGGCGCCGAACAGAATGTAGAAGAGCGAATCGCTGTGATTGGGCGGCATCAAGTCGACCAGACGCAGCGTCATGGGGCCGATGCTCGACAGCACCGCACACACGAAAGCAACAATGGCAGCACGCTTCTTGCCCAGCCGCGCACCGACCCATGTCGACACGAAAGCGCCCAGAAGCGACGCGACAAGGTCCGCGACCACAAGCAGCGATATCTGATGCGACCTCAGGCCCCAGAAATAGGCGGCGAAGTACAGACCAATGCCGCTGGCGGCGCCTTTGGCAATGGCGACGAAGACGCCGGATGCCATCAGCGCCATCCACGACCGGTTGTTCAACGTGGCGGCGATCTCGCGCGCCATGGCGACGAAAGTGATTCGGCGCTTGCGCGGCCGATGGAGAAAAGGGATGCGATGGTGGGTGCCGAGCGTAGCGGCCAGGAACGCCACACAGATCACCACTGCTGCGGTGATGCCGTAGTGGGCATAGCCCTCGCGGTTGAGGATTCCGGCCGCATCGTTGTCATCAGGCTGAAGGAAGATGCGATAGGCTGCGATCTTCATCAGCAGCGCGCCCAACGTACCAAAGATGTAGCGCAGGCTGACCAGCGCCGTGCGCTGGTCATAGCCGTCGGTCAGTTCCGCCATCAGACCGGCCGCCGGCATCTCGAAGAACGTGTCGAAGATCCGCACCATCAGCACGAAGGCCAGCAGATAGATGAACAGGCTCTGGTGCGACCAGCCCGACGGCGCCATCCATAGCGCCATGAACCCCAGCGACACGGGCAGGATGGATGCGTACATGAAGGGATGGCGCCGGCCCCAGCGCGAATGGAAATTGTCCGACACCTGACCAATGATGGGATCGACGAACGCATCGACGACCAGCGCGATGCCAAGGGCCAAGCCGACGATTTCGGCCGGTACGCCCAGCACCTGGTTGTAGAAAATCATCACGAAGGTGGCCAAACCGGACTTCTTGATGCCTGTCCCGACCGAACCTGAGGCGTAGAGCAGCTTGGTCGCGAGCGTCAGTGGCGGCCGATCCACGATCGGCGTGTGCTGGGACATGATTTTCCTCCCTGTCGATCGGTCGGCCGTTTTCGGCCTGACCGGTGCACGCTCTACCTCGACAACACGTGCACGTAGCAAACCGCGCCCACACCAACCATGTGGGCCAGCCCGACCCGGGCATCCTTGTGCTGGCGCGCACCGGCTTCGCCGCGCAACTGCTGGGTGATCTCACCGATCTGGCCGATGCCGGTGGGACCGATCGGGTGGCCCATGGCGATCAGGCCGCCCGACGCGCTGATCGCGCATTGCCCGCCGATGTCGAAGGCGCCCTCCTTCAGCAACGGAATGAAATGCCCAGGCGGGCAGATGCCGGCGCCTTCCGTGTACTGCAGCTCTTCGATGCTGAAGGCGTCGTGCAGTTCGACCACGTCAAGCTGGCCAGGCGTGATCTGGGCCTCATCCAACGCCGCGGCCATTGCGGCCTGGGTGATGGCCTGGTCGTGATTGTCGCCCGCATCGGCCCATTCGCTGTTGGCCGCCGAGGCCGCGACGCGAATGGCACGCCCGGCATCGAGCCCGTGGCGGCGGATGCCCTCGGCCGAGGCGATGATGACGGCCGCCGCCCCTTCGCCCGTCGGCGTACACTGTAACGATGTCAGCGTGCCCGACACCGGCCGGCTGGCCAGCACCTCCTCGAGCGTACGCTCCTGGCGGCGCTGCGCATTCTCGTTCCGGGCGCCGTTGCGATGATTCTTCACCGCGACCAGCGCGATGTCCCGCGGCGACACACCGTGCTTCTGGACATATGCATTGGTCAGCAGCGCGAAATGCGTGAACGGTACGACCGCACCACCCACCAGGCTGCCGAGCCCGGCCTGGCTGGCCGCCCGCGGACTGCCACCCGGCTTATCGACGCCCACAGCCAGTACAACGTCGCTGATGCCCGCAGCGACTTCGATACACGCGTGGCGGAAGGCGGCAGAGCCGGATGCCGAGGCGTTCTCGATATGCACGAGCGGACGGCCCAGCGCCCCGAGATGGCGCAGCATGGCGAGGCCGCCCGCCATGCCCAGGCGCGCTGTCGCCACGTAGCTCGACTCCACTGCCTCCCAGATGAGGTGCGCATCGGACAACGCGTCGCGAATTGCCTTCAGACCCAGCACCGGATACGGCGTATCGCTCGCCGGCTGGTAACGATGCCAGCCGATGCCGACGACATAGACCGGCCGCAATGCCGAAAGATGCGTGCCCATGTCAGTGCCCTCCGTCATTGACGCGCTTGAAGCGCAGCGTGGCAATGTCGCGGCCTTCGTGGCGCTGCTGCACGGTTGTCGTGACCATGGGCTCGCCCACACACAGATCGGGATCGACCGGCGGTTCGAGCAGTGCGCGGATCAGCGGACCGTCGTCGAGCGCAATGGAGAGGACGGTAAACGGCACCTGAGGGTGCGGACGGGCATGAAGATGAACCTGCGAGAAGGCCCGCAGCATCCCCCGCCCTGACAGGTACACCATTGTCAGTGCATCGCCGTGGCGGCCGCACTTCTCACAGCCATATGTCTGCATCGGAAAGAAGACGTAACCGCACGCGCAGCGCCCGCCGACAAGTACCGGCGGACCGGCCGATGTGCCGTCCATGGCAAAGAGACGGGATTTCACGGGCTCGTTCATGGCTTGTCCTTTCCCAGGCTCAGCGCAGCAGCGCACGCGCCACGACCTGGAAGCGCTGCACGTCGGTGGGGCCTTCGAAGATGCGCATGGAGCGCACGTCGCTGTGCCAATGGGCGAGTGGCGAATCGAGCGCGACGCCCGATGCGCCATGCAGCTGCAGGGCGCGGTCGACCACGCGGCCGACCATTTCGCTGCCGAGGAACTTCACCAGCCCGGCTTCGACGCGGGTGTCCTCGCCACGATCCTGCTTCCAGGCCGCGTGGTAGGTCACCAGCCGTGTCTGGTGCACGTCGACCCACGAGTCCACGATCATCGACTGTACGGCCTGCTTGCGCGCCAGCGGCTCACCGAACGCGACGCGTGTCTTGGCGTGCGACACCATCATCTCGACGCAGCGCTGCGCGATGCCGATCGCCTGGGCACCGATGTTCATGCGCGCCTTTGACAGCAATCCCTGGGCCGACGCGAAGCCGGAACCGGCGGCGCCGACCATGGCCTCATCGGACACTTCCACGTCGTCGAAGAAAAGCTCGTGCGTCTTGCGCCGGCCGATCATCGGAATGAGGCGGCCGATCCGGACGCCGGGCGCGTCACGATCGACCAGGAACAACGTGATGCCGCCGTGCTGGCGGCGCTGGGCATCGGTCAGTGCCACGACGATGAAGAAGTGCGCCGTCTCGACACCGGAGATGAAGACCTTCGACCCGTTGATCACCCAGCCGGCGCCTTGGCGCTTGGCCGTTGTGCGGATCTGGCCGCCCGGATCGGAGCCGCCGCTGGGCTCGGTCTGCGCAAACGCGTAACGCTTCTCGCCCTTGAGCACCGGATAGAGATATCGCTCCTTTTGCCGCTCGTTCAGGCGGAACAGGAAGCCGGGCGCGCGGCCGCCGAAGGCGATCGGGACCAGGCAGCGCTCGTTCTCTTCGGCGATCACGACATTGTCGAGCGTCGAGAGGTTGGCGCCGCCATACTCGCTGGGCAGCGCCAGTCCCCAGAGCCCCGCTGCTTTGGCCGCGGCGCGTCCCGGCCCCAGGTCCGCCAGCGTGACCTCCTCGCCCCGCAACAGCTTCTGCTCCAGCGGCATCTGGTGCTTCTCGACGATGCGCCGCACTAGATCCTTCAACGCCTTGGTTTCTTCGGAGAGCTCGAAATCCATCCCGTGGTCCATTCAAATATATTTGTTGTTGAACAAATAATATATGACTATGGTGCTGTCAATGGCAGAGGCAATGGGAGTGATCAGCGGTGCTTCAGGACATCCGGGTGCTGGAACTGTCCGGCCCCTTCACGATGATGGCGGGCCAGATCCTGGCCGATCTCGGTGCCGACGTGGTGACGATCGAACCACCTGGCGGCGCGCGGGGCCGGCGCATGGAGCCTTTTGTCGATGATGTGCCCGGGCTCAACCGCTCCCTCACCTGGCAGGCACTGAACCGCAACAAGCGCGGCATGACGTTGCATGTCGACAGCAGCGACGGCAGGGCCCTGCTCGAGCAGCTGGCGCACAAAGTCGATGTGATCCTGGAAGAACTGCCGCCGGGCGGCACCTCCGTGCTTGCCGGCTACCCGTTGCCTGAGGCGCTGATCCGCTCTCAGATCACGCCGTTCTCCAAGGATGGTCCGAAGGCGCGCTACCGCAGCTCGGATCTGGCGCTGATGGCGGCGAGCGGTGCACCGTCGCTGGCCGGCGAACCGGGGCGGCCGCCCCTGTTCTTTCCGGTTCCGCAGGCGATGATGGAGGCTGGCGCGGAGAGCGCTGTCGCAACGCTCGCCGCCCTTGCCGCGCGCGACCACGACGGCAGCGGCCAGGCCGTCGATGTTTCGGCCCGGACCGCCGCTATGGCGAGCGCGCTGAGTCGACCCATCGCCAGTTTTGCCGGCGACACGCTGCCGGTGCGCTCAACAACCACCGGCGCCGGCCTCAGCGGCGTGCGCCCGGTACCCAGCATGTATGCCTGCGCCGATGGCTACGTGGTGATGTCGGTCGTCTTCGGCGCCGCATTCCTGCCGATGACGCGGCAGATGGTCAGATGGGCGATCGACGGCGGCGCGCTCGCGCCGGAGTACGCCGATACGGCATGGCAGAATTTCGGCCGCTCGGCGGCGTCCGATCCAGCATCGCGCGGACCGATCGACGCGCTGGTCGACGCGGTGAGCAGGCTGTGCCGTACGCGCACGAAGCAGCAGCTCGCCGCCGCCGCCCGTACCTACAAGTTCATGGCGGCGCCGGTAAACACCATGGCGGACATCGCAGCCTCGCCGCAGTTCCGCGAACGCGGGCTGTTCGCGCAGGCCACGGTCACGCCGGACGGCCGAGCCATCGACGTTCCGGCGCGCTTCATCCAGTTCTCCGACTACAGCATCGAGATCCGGCGACCAGCCCCGCGCCTGTCCGAACATTCGGCGGAAATCCTGTCCGGTGACCTCGGGCTGTCGGGCGAGGAGATCCAGGCCCTATTCGTCCACGGAGTGATCTGATGCGTGCACCACTGGCGGGACTCAAAGTCGTCGACATGGGCTGGCTGATGGTAGGGCCGGAGAGTGCGCGCTACCTGGCCGACCTTGGCGCCGATGTGGTGAAGGTCGAGAGCAGCATCAGGCGCGATCCGCTGCGCACGCTGGGCCCGTTCAAGGATGGGCAGATCGGCATCAACCGATCGCTCAGCCACCACGCCATCAACGCCGGCAAGCGCGGCATCGTGTTGGACGCCAAGCACCCGCAAGGCCGCGAGATCCTGACCGGGCTGCTGGCGTGGGCCGATGTGTTCGTCGAGAGTTTCGCGGCCGGCGTCATCGACAGCCTGGGTTTTGCGTACGCCGAGCTGGCGTGTCGAAACCCCGGACTGATCATGGTGTCGACATCGCTGCTGGGTCGCAAAGGCCCG
>Ga0187894_10007453_pt1 | contig 10318 bp, 5 predicted proteins | sample GBC1701081metaG_FD_136650 | JGI IMG/M metagenome (GOLD analysis project Ga0187894, IMG submission 136650) | White microbial mat communities from a lava cave in the Kipuka Kanohina Cave System on the Island of Hawaii, USA - GBC170108-1 metaG ... | reverse complement strand
TCGCGCAAGATCACCGTCGACGTGAAGGGCGAGATCCTGCAGCTGAAGGACACCATCAACACGATGGTGGACCAGCTGAACGCGTTCGCCTCCGAGGTGAGCCGCGTGGCCCGCGAGGTCGGCACCGAGGGCAAGCTCGGCGGTCAGGCCGAGGTGCCGGGCGTCGCCGGCACGTGGAAGAACCTCACCGACTCGGTCAACTCGATGGCGTCGAACCTCACGGGCCAGGTCCGCAACATCGCCGACGTGGCGACGGCCATCGCGCGCGGCGACCTGTCGCGCAAGATCACCGTCGACGTGAAGGGCGAGATCCTGCAGCTGAAGGACACCATCAACACGATGGTGGACCAGCTGAACGCGTTCGCCTCCGAGGTGAGCCGCGTGGCGCGCGAGGTGGGCACCGAGGGCAAGCTCGGCGGGCAGGCCGAGGTGCCCGGCGTGGCGGGGACGTGGAAGGACCTGACCGACAACGTCAACTCGATGGCGTCGAACCTCACCGGCCAGGTCCGCAACATCGCCAACGTGGCCACGGCCATCGCGAACGGCGACCTGTCGCGCAAGATCACCGTCGACGTGAAGGGCGAGATCCTCGAGCTGAAGAACACCATCAACACGATGGTCGACCAGCTCAACGCCTTCGCCTCGGAGGTCACGCGCGTGGCGCGCGAGGTGGGGACGGACGGCAAGCTCGGTGGTCAGGCGGTCGTGACGGGCGTCGCCGGCACGTGGAAGGACCTCACCGACAACGTGAACTTCATGGCGTCGAACCTCACCGGGCAGGTCCGCAACATCGCCGAGGTCGCCACCGCGGTGGCGCGCGGCGACCTGTCCCGCAAGATCACGGTCGACGTGAAGGGCGAGATCCTCGAGCTGAAGAACACGATCAACACGATGGTCGACCAGCTCAACGCGTTCGCCTCCGAGGTGAGCCGGGTGGCCCGCGAGGTCGGCACCGAGGGCAAGCTCGGCGGCCAGGCTGTCGTGACAGGCGTGGCCGGCACCTGGAAGGACCTCACCGACAACGTGAACCAGATGGCGGGCAACCTGACGGGCCAGGTGCGCAACATCGCCGAGGTGACCGTCGCCGTCGCGAACGGGGACCTGTCGAAGAAGATCACGGTCGACGTCCGCGGCGAGATCTTGCAGCTGAAGGACACGATCAACACGATGGTGGAGCAGCTCCGCTCGTTCGCCGCCGAGGTGACCCGCGTGGCGCGCGAGGTGGGCACCGAGGGCAAGCTCGGCGGCCAGGCGGAGGTCGCCGGCGTGGCCGGGACGTGGAAGGACCTCACCGACAACGTCAACTCGATGGCGTCCAACCTCACCGGGCAGGTCCGCAACATCGCCGACGTCGCCACGTCGATTGCCCGCGGCGACCTGTCGCGCAAGATCACCGTCGACGTCAAGGGCGAGATCCTCGAGCTGAAGAACACCATCAACACGATGGTGGATCAGCTGAACGCCTTCGCCTCCGAGGTGAGCCGTGTGGCTCGCGAGGTCGGTACTGAAGGCAAGCTCGGCGGGCAGGCCGCCGTTCCGGGCGTCGCCGGCACGTGGAAGGACCTGACCGACAACGTCAACTCGATGGCGTCGAACCTCACCGGCCAGGTCCGCAACATCGCCGAGGTCACCATCGCGGTCGCCAACGGCGACCTCTCGCGCAAGATCACCGTCGACGTGCGGGGCGAGATCTTGCAGCTCAAGGAAGCCATCAACGCGATGGTCGAGCAGCTCAGATCGTTCGCGTCCGAGGTGACTCGCGTGGCCCGTGAGGTCGGCACCGAGGGCCGGCTCGGTGTGCAGGCCGTGGTGCCGGGTGTCGCCGGCACGTGGAAGGATCTCACCGACTCCGTGAACGTCATGGGCGCGAACCTCACGGCGCAGGTCCGGAACATCGCGGAGGTGACGACCGCGGTGGCCCGCGGCGACCTGTCGCGCAAGATCACCGTGGACGTGAAGGGCGAGATCCTCGAGCTGAAGAACACGATCAACACGATGGTCGACCAGCTCCGCTCCTTCGCCGCGGAGGTCACCCGCGTCGCGCGCGAGGTCGGGACGGAAGGCAAGCTCGGCGGCCAGGCCGAGGTCGCCGGCGTCGCCGGCACCTGGAAGGACCTGACGGACTCGGTGAACGTCATGGCGGCCAACCTCACCGACCAGGTGCGCGGCATCGTGAAGGTCGTCACCGCGGTCGCGAACGGCAACCTGCGCCAGAAGCTGACGGTCGAGGCCAAGGGCGAGGTCGCGGCCCTTGCCGAGACGATCAACAGCATGACCGATACGCTGGCCACCTTCGCCGAGCAGGTCACGAACGTGGCCCGCGAGGTGGGCGTCGACGGGCGCCTCGGTGGCCAGGCCAACGTCCCCGGCGCTGCGGGCACGTGGAAAGACCTCACCGGGAACGTGAACTTGCTGGCGGCGAACCTGACGAATCAGGTGCGCGCCATCGCCGAGGTCGCGACGGCGGTCACCCAGGGCGACCTGACGCGGTCCATCCAGGTCGAGGCGCGCGGCGAGGTGGCCGAGCTGAAGGACAACATCAACACGATGATCGGCAACCTGCGCGCCACCACGGACAGCAACCAGGAGCAGGACTGGTTGAAGACGAACGTGGCGAAGTTCACCCGCATGCTCCAGGGCCAGCGCGACCTCGTGACGGTCGGCCGGCTGCTCCTGTCGGAGATCGCCCCGCTGGTGAACGCGCAGCAGGGCACCGTGTACCAGATGCAGGGCGGATCCGCCGACGCGCCCGCGGCGCTCGAGCTGCTGGCCGGCTACGCGACCGCCGAGCATCAGCCCACGCGCATCGCGGTGGGCCGCGGCCTCGTCGGGCAGTGCGCGCTCGAGAAGCGGCGCATCCTCCTCCGCGACGTCCCCGACGGCTACGCCCGGGTGCATTCGAGCCTCGGCGACGCCGTCCCGACCAACATCGTCGTGCTGCCGGTGCTGTTCGAGGGTGAGCCGAAAGCCGTGATCGAGCTGGCCTCGCTCCAGCCGTTCACCGCGACCCATCTCACGTTCCTCGAGCAGCTGACGGAGTCGATCGGCGTCGTGCTGAACACGATCGAGGCCACCATGCGGACGGAGAACCTGCTGGAGCAGTCGCAGCAGCTGACCATCGAGCTCCAGACGCGCCAGTCGGAGCTGCAGCAGACGAACGAGGAGCTGGCCTCGAAGGCGTTGCAGCTCGCCGAGCAGAACGTCGAGGTCGAGCGCAAGAACAAGGAGGTCGAGCAGGCGCGGCGCGCGCTCGAGGAGAAGGCGGCGGAGCTGGCCCTCACGTCCAAGTACAAGTCCGAGTTCCTCGCCAACATGTCCCACGAGCTGCGCACCCCGCTCAACTCGATCCTGATGCTGGGCCAGCAGCTCTCCGACAACACCGAGGGCAACCTCACGGGACGGCAGGTCGAGTACGCGCGGAACGTCCACTCGGCGGGGGTCGACCTGTTCACGCTGATCAACGACATCCTCGATCTGTCCAAAGTCGAGTCCGGCACGGTGACGGTCGAGTCGGAGGAGATCGCGTTCGCCTCGCTCCGGGAGAGCGCCGAGCGGGCGTTCCATCACGTGGCGGAGTCCAAGAACCTGGCCTTCCACGTGGAGATCCACAGCGCGCTGCCCCGCACGTTCACCAGCGACCCCAAGCGGCTCCAGCAGATTCTGAAGAACCTCCTGTCGAACGCGTTCAAGTTCACCTCGCAGGGCGATGTCTCGATGCGCGTGGCGCCGGTCACGTCGGGCTGGTCCGGCGATCACCCGGTCCTCGGATTCGCCCAGTCGGTGTTCGCGATCGAGGTGCGGGACACCGGAATCGGAATTCCTGCCGACAAGCAGAAGCTCATCTTCGAGGCATTCCAGCAGGCCGATGCCGGGACGAGCCGGAAATACGGAGGGACCGGCCTCGGGCTCGCGATCAGCCGAGAGCTCGCATCCCTCCTCGGCGGAGAGATCAAACTCACGAGCACGCCCGGGCTGGGCAGCACGTTCACGTTGTACCTTCCGGTGATGTACACGGGCCCGGCGCGCGCCGTCACCACACCGGTGACCGAGGCGGCCCGCAGCCGTCCGGCGCTCACGGCGGCGCCGATGCCCGTGCTCGCGGTGGCGAAATCCGAGGAGGTGGTCGCGGACGACCGGGAGGAGATCGAGCCGGGCGATGCGGTCCTCCTGATCGTGGACGACGACCCCCACTATGCGCGGGTCCTGCTCGGCCTCGCGCGAGACCGTGGGTTCAAGGGCATCGTGGCGAACCGTGGCCAGGTCGCGCTCGCCCTCGCCCGCCAGTACCATCCGACGGCGATCACCCTCGACGTGTTCCTGCCCGACGTGCTGGGGTGGACCGTGCTCAACAATCTGAAGCTCGATCCGTCGACGCGCCACATCCCCGTCCAGATGCTGTCGATCGAGGAAGAGCGGCAGCACGGGCTGTCGCACGGCGCCTTCTCGTACCTGGTGAAGCCGACGACCACCGAGGACCTCGAGCGCGCGCTCGACCGGATCAAGCGCTACGTGACGCCCCACCGGAAACGGCTGCTCGTCGTGGAGGACAACGACATCGAGCGGCGGAGCGTCGTCGAGTTGCTGGTGCACGACGATATCGACGTCACGGCGGTGGGGAACGGCCGTGAAGCGCTCCAGGCGCTCGATCAACAGGCCTTCGACTGCTGCGTGATCGACTTGCGGCTGCCGGACATGAGCGGCTTCGAACTGCTGGACCGAATCGAGCGCGATCCGGCCATGCGCGATCTGCCCGTCGTCGTCTTCACGGGCAAGGACTTGTCCGTTGCCGAGGAGGCGCGGCTCAAGGTCGCGGCCAAGAGCGTCGTGCTGAAGGACGTGCAGTCGCCGGAACGGCTGTTCGACGAGACGGCCCTCTTCCTGCATCGGGTCATCGCCGACCTGCCTCCGGCAAAGCAGCAGATGCTGCAGCGCCTCCACGGTTCGAACGACGTCCTCCGCAAGCGCAAGGTGCTCGTGGTCGACGACGACGCCCGGAACATCTTCGCGCTGACGACGGTGCTGGAGAACCACGAGATGGACGTCCTGAGCGCGACCAACGGCCGCCAGGCCATCGAGGCGATCGAGCAGACGCCGGACCTCTCCGTCGTGCTGATGGACATCATGATGCCCGGCATGGACGGCTACGAGACGATCCGCGAGATCCGAAGAGACCCGCGGCTCCGCACGCTGCCGATCCTGGCGCTGACCGCCAAGGCCATGAAGGGCGATCGCGAGAAGTGCCTCGAGGCGGGAGCCTCCGACTACGTCGCCAAGCCGGTGAACACCGACCAGCTGCTGTCGCTGCTGCGCGTGTGGCTGTATCGGTGACGCCCAGCATGCCGGACACGGACATCCAGCGGGGGATGGTCTCGGGGCGGCCGAAGGTGCTGCTCGTGGACGACGAGCCGCGCAACCTCGACGTGCTCGAGGCGATGCTCGAACCCCTCGACTGCGACCTGATCCGGGCGCAGTCCGCGGACGAGGCGCTTCTCCATCTCTTGCGCCACGAGTTCGCGGCCATCGTGCTCGACATCCGGATGCCGGGGATGGGCGGTCTCGAGCTGGCGACGGTGATCAAGCAGCGCAAGCGGACGCAGGATGTGCCGATTCTCTTCCTGACCGCGCTCGTGGTCGAGGAGGCGGACGTCCTCCGCGGATACGGCGTCGGGGCGGTCGACTACCTGAGCAAGCCGGTCAACGCGGAGATCCTCCGATCGAAGGTCGGCGTGTTCATCGAGCTCTACCGGAAGACCCGCGCCCTCGAAGCGCTGAACGAGGCCTTGCAGCGAGAAGTGGCGAATCGCGAGGAAGCCCAGGAGGCCCTGCGGCGGGCGAACCAGGAGCTCGAGGAACGTGTCCGGGAGCGGACGGCGGAGTTGCGGCTGGCGGTCCAGGAGCGCGAGCGCCTGCTGCGGGACGCTCGGGAGGCCCGCGACGCAGCAGAGGCGGCGAGCCGAGCGAAGGACGAGTTCCTCGCCATGCTGTCACACGAGCTGCGCAACCCGTTGAACGTGATCGCCGCGGGCATCGCGGTGCTGGACAAGACCGGGAGCCAGGACGCACAGACCGCGCGCACCCGTCAGCTCATCTCGAAGCAGGTCCAGCACCTGGCGCACCTGATCGACGATTTGCTCGATATCTCTCGCGTGACGAGCGGGAAGGTGGCGCTCAATCGGCGCCCGCTCGACCTGGGCGCGACGGTCACTCGGTGCCTGGCCACGGTCGACGACGCCGCCGGCCCCGGCCCGCGCGCGTGGCGCACGAGCCTCGAACCCGTGTGGATCGACGGCGATGAGACGCGGATCGAGCAGATCGTGACCAACCTGCTGGCCAACGCGATGCGGTTCACGCCCGACGGTGGACGGATCGACGTGGCCGTGGCGGTCGACGAGGACGACGCGGTGCTCCGGGTCGCGGATACCGGCGTCGGCATCGCGGCCGAGTTGCTGCCGCGCGTGTTCGATCTCTTCGTCCAGGGAGACCGGAGCGTCGACCGGTCCAAGGGCGGTCTCGGACTCGGCCTGACGCTCGTACGCCGGTTGACCGAGCTGCATGGCGGCAGCGTCGCCGCGGAGAGCGACGGTCCCGGTCGCGGTGCGTCGTTCACGGTCCGGTTCCCTCGCCGGACGGCGATGGCGAAGCCGGCCGTTGACACGCCGGCGTCACCGTTCACGGCGGGCCAACGGATTCTCGTCGTCGAAGACAACGCGGACGCTCGCGAGCTGTTGCGAATGATGCTCGAGCTTCAGGGCCACGAGGTCCACGACGCCCCAGACGGGGAATCCGCGATCAGCAAGGCGATGGAGGTGCGTCCGCAGACCGCGATCATCGACATCGGATTGCCTGGAATCGACGGGTTCGCGGTCGCAGCCCGGCTTCGCGCCATGGACCCGGGCCTCGCCGCGATGCGGCTGATCGCGCTCACGGGCTATGGCGCCGACGAGCACCGGCGCCGGTCAGCGGAGGTCGGATTCGACGCCCATCTCACGAAGCCGGTCGAACCCGAGCGACTGACGCAAGTCCTGTCGATATTCCCGGGCGCCCCCGCCGAGGGCGCCGGCACGAGGTAACTCGATCTCCACAGGCGCGCTCGCGCGATCGACCGAACGCGGTTCGACACGCGGAAGAAGCGCGACCAGCATCAGGCCGCGGGGCTCGCCACGCCGTCTGTCGAGGACGACCCGCACGGCGCCTTCGACGCCGGCGAGCGCGGCCGTGTCCTGCGGGAAGCCCTGAACGTGCTCACTCCGGAGGAGCGCCGCGCGATCGAGACCGCGTTCTTCCCGGAGTTGACCTATGGCGAGGTGGCGGCGCGGCTCAACCAACCTCTCGGCACCGTGAAGACCCGGATCCGGTCCGGATTGGCCAAGCTCCGCGCCGCGCTCGCCGGAGGTGCGACGGACCTGTGAGCTCGAGTGAGCACCACCGGGACCACCGCGACCGCGTCGTCCTGTACGCGCTCCAGGCGCTGCCGTCCGGTGAGATTCGCGCCGCGGAGGCGCATCTCGTGCTGTGCGCGGAGTGCCGGCGCGAGCCGATACCCGCGCCGGAGCACCGGGCGGCGGAGCCGGAGTGGGAAGAAGCGGGCGCGGGCATCTCCTGCAAAGTGCTCGCGATCGACGTGGAGCAGGACCGCGTCAGCATGCTCGTGCGGCTGGCGCCCGGCGCCGCGTATCCACCCCACCGGCACGCGGGAGTCGAGGAACTGCACCTCCTCGACGGGGAACTGATGATCGACGAGAAGAAGCTCGATCCTGGAGACTACTTCCGGGCGGAGGCTGGCACCGTCGACCGTCGCGTGTGGAGCGAGACCGGCTGCACCTGCGTGCTCATGACCTCCCTCAGCGACGCGCTTCTCTGAGCCGGTGAGCCAGGGCTGTCCGACCATTGCCCGCAACGTGTAGAACGCCCGAGTGTCCCGTGTAGCAACTACCCGACGAACCGCGCCTTCCTCGAAAGATCAGTGGGTTGGCGCCCGGCATGGCCCTTGCGGCGAATCGGGCAGATGCAAGTCGCTCGAGCCGAAGGGAGATCAGTGTCCAACCCTGCTCGGGAACACGTGTTGCTCGTCGATCCCGGGTATGGGAGCGACATGCTCCGGCTCGCGCTCGAAGACGCGGGCTTCGAGGTGGACCTGGTCAGCGACGGCGAGACGGCGCTGCTGGCAGTGGCGACCCAGGCGCCCGCCGTGGTGATCGCTGAGATCGACCTTCCAGGGATGACCGGCTGGCAACTGGCACGTGCGCTCCGTTCGCTCTTTGGACGGCGCGTTCGCCTCGTGGCCCTCACGAGCCGCGGGGAGTCCGAGGATCGCGACGAGAGCGAGGCAGCCGGCTTCGACGTGCACCTGTTGAAGCCGGCGGGGCCGGGTGCAGTACGCGAGACGGTCAATCAGCTCATCGGGGCGGACTAGATCGCGCCGCGGCAGCTGGGGCGCAGACTTCCGAAGACATCGAGCCGCGTGTCATTTCATCCTGTCAGCGGCAACGTGTCGAGCCAGGCGGGCCTGAGGCCCAACTCCGCCAATGTCCTCACGACGCGACGCGGCGTTCCGAGGTCGCGCCACACCACGCCTGACAGCGGCAACGCGACGAGCGCGTCGGTGATCCGCTCGAGGACGGCCCGCGAGAAGTTGGCGCGAGCCGACAGCTCGTAGGCCTGGTGGACGGCCCAGCGCTCGTGCTCCGTGCCGAGGAACGTCTGAAGGCGGTTCAGACGGTCGTGGAGCGCCGGCACGCATCGGCGGCCGGCCTCGATGATCGCTTGCGCGCGCGCGGCGAACACGAGTGTGTTCCAGAGCGCTCCCGCGCCGAATAGCCCCTCGGCGGCCGTCTGGGTCGGCTTTTCTCTGAACTGGCGGACCCGGTAGACGTCCCGGCGTCCGAGCCCGGTGATCGGGTCCCCGAGCTCGATCCAGCCATAGTCGGCCTCCGGTTCCGTCGGTTCGGCGCCGAGCAGCGCGATGCACCCGGGCTCCTCGTTCCCCGCGCGGACGGCATCGGCGACGTGACGCATGAACAGGGCGTCGCGGTCGACGTAGTGATCGGACGGGATCGTCACGATGGTGGCGTCGGGATCGCGGAAGGCGATCCACCGCGCCGCGAACAGCACGGCTGCCGCGGTGCCCCGATCGACCGGCTGCTCGAGCACGTGGGGAGCCGGTCGCTGCCGGCGCAGCTCGGCAGCCACGTGGGATCCGTGTTCCGCCATGGTCACGACGACGGTCCGCTCGCGCGGAACCAGCAGGCTCACGCGGTCGATCGTCTGGTGCAGCAGGGACTCGCTGCCGGTGAGCACCGCGAACTGCTTCGGCCGTTCGTCCCCGTAGACGTGGCGAGTCAGCGCGCGCAGCCGCATGCCCTGGCCACCGGCCAGCACGACGGCCCACGTCCGCGTCGTCGCGTCGAGAGCCCGGATGGTCCCGATGTCCCGGCCAGCGGGGAGGGGGACGACGCCACAAGCCTCTGGTGCGATCATGAGCGTACCTCCGAGGGGCAGAGTCGGGGGAGCTCGGCGCTCTGAGCAAGAGGCATCGATCGTGCCGACCATGACACCTGGCACGAGACTCCGTCGAACGCGGGCTCCGCGCCGGTGGGCCGGGCGAGACATTCAAGACTACTCGGTAAGTTGGATGCGCTCGGCTCGAGGTCGCGTAGTTCTGACCCGCGGATTGTCCGGCGGCCGCTCGTGCAGTGCCCGCAGCTCCGCACGGCCCGGCGGGTTTTCTGCTACACTTCGCGTCTCACTGACCACACGATGAACAGTCGACAGCGCGGGACCACCCGGGTGTCCGTCGCGACGCGCACGACGCGTGTCTCGGTGACTACGCGGTACACGGTCGCGGTGCTGGCCGCGATCCTGGCCGTGCCCGGCTGAGCCGGAGTCGCCGCGGCGCTCAAGCTCCCGTCGAGCACGTCGATGTGCCTTGCGCCGGCAGGTCGTGACCCCGCTTCAGCTTTGGCTGGATCTCTCCGGCGATTGAGTCGCGACCTGCGTTGCGCGAGCGCCGTGCGTGCGAGCCCGCTGGCCTATCGATCCCGGAAGCACCGGGCGATCGCGCGCTGCAGCTCGTTCGCCTCCTGACGCATCTCCGGCGGAATGCGCGCCTCCGTCGCGCGCTGCATCGTCGCCGCCGCGCTCTGACAGTCGCCGCGTGCCAGTGCCATTTTGACGACCTCGACGAACGAGGCCGCCGCCACCCCGCCGCCCGCGTCGCCCGCGAAGTTCGTGTCACCCTCCCGGCCGCTGATGATCCCGGGGACGCCGGGCTTTCGCGTGAGGTCGATCGCGGCTTGAAACTCGCGCATCGCCTCCGGCG
>Ga0187894_10007452_pt1 | contig 10321 bp, 8 predicted proteins | sample GBC1701081metaG_FD_136650 | JGI IMG/M metagenome (GOLD analysis project Ga0187894, IMG submission 136650) | White microbial mat communities from a lava cave in the Kipuka Kanohina Cave System on the Island of Hawaii, USA - GBC170108-1 metaG ... | reverse complement strand
GCTTCTGCACCTCGTCGTGCGCGCGCTTCTCGTCGTCCTGCGACAGGAGCTTCTCCTTGAGCATTTCCTTGAGCTCGTTCATCACGTCGCGCCGCACGTTGCGCACCGCGACGCGCGCATTCTCGGCTTCGTGGCGCACCAGCTTGGTCATCTCGCGCCGGCGCTCCTCGGTGAGCGGCGGCAGCGGAATGCGGATCACCTGGCCGGCGGTGGTCGGGGTCAGGCCGAGGTCCGACTTCATGATCGCCTTCTCGATCACCTGCACCATGCTCTTTTCCCACGGGCTCACGACCAGCGTGCGCGCATCCTCGACGCTGACGTTGGACACCTGGTTGAGCGGCACGTTGTTGCCGTAGTACTCGACGCGCAGATGCTCGACCAGGCTCGGGTGCGCGCGGCCGGTGCGCACTTTCTTCAGGTCGTTGCGAAACGCCTGCACGCCATTCCCCATGCGCTGCGTGCAATCCTTCTTGATGTCCTCGAGCATGGCTGCCCCCTACTTCTCGTTCGCCACTACAGTCCCCACGTCCTCGCCCATCACGATGCGCATGAGATCGCCCGCGTTGTTGAGGTTGAAGACCTGCAGCGGCAGGTTGTTGTCGCGGCACATCACGATCGCGGTGGCGTCCATCACCGCGAGCTTGTCGGTGAGCACCTGATCGAAGGTGAGCCGCGCGTAACGCTTCGCGTCCGGATTGCGCATGGGATCCGCCGAGTACACGCCGTTCACCTTGGTGGCCTTCAGCAGTATGTCGGCGTTGATCTCGATGGCGCGCAGGCTGGCGGCAGTGTCCGTGGTGAAGAACGGGTTGCCGGTGCCGGCTGCGAAGATCACCACGCGCCCCTTCTCGAGGTGGCGCACCGCGCGACGGCGGATGTAGTCCTCGCACACCTCGTTGATACGCAGCGCCGACATGACGCGGGTGTTGGTGCCGAGGCTCTCGAGCGCGTCCTGCATGGCGAGAGCGTTCATCACGGTCGCCAGCATGCCCATGTGATCGGCGGTCACGCGGTCCATGCCGGCGCGCGCCAGGCCCGCACCGCGGAAGATGTTGCCGCCGCCGATGACCACGGCGACCTGCACGCCGAGCCCCATGACGTCGCGGAGCTCGTTGGCGATGCGCTTGAGCATCGCCGCGTCGATGCCGTAGTCCTCGCCGCCGAGGAGCGCCTCGCCGCTCAGCTTGACCAGGATGCGCCGATAGCGTGCGTTAGAGCCCATTTGCGTGCCGCCTCATGGTTCGCCGGGCCATTATAAAGAACCCCGCCGGGGCGGGGTCCTTGGGACAGAACGGGAAGCTCAGTGCTTCGGGCCGCCGCTGCCCTGTACGGTGGCCATGACCTCGGCTGCGAAATCCGCCTGTTTCTTCTCGATGCCCGCGCCGACTTCGAAGCGGACATACTCGACCACCTGCGCGCCGCCCTGCTTGAGCAGCTTCTCGACGGTGATCTTGTCGTCCTTCACGAAGGGCTGGCCGACCAGCGTCACTTCGGCGAAGAACTTGCGCAGTTTCCCCTCGACGATCTTCGGCACCATGTCGGCCGGCTTGCCTTCCGCCATCGTGCGTTCGCTGAGGATCTCGCGCTCCTTCGCCACCACGTCCGCCGGTACCTGCTCGGACGTGAGGTACGCCGGATTGCTGGCCGCGACGTGCATGGCCAGGTCCTTGGCGATCGTTTCGTCGCCGCCCTGCAGCGCCACCAGCGCGCCGATGCGCGTGCCGTGCAGATAGCTGCCGAGCACTGAGGGCGCACTCACCAGCGCCAGCCGGCGCACCGCGATGTTCTCGCCGATCTTCGCGACCAGCGCGCGGCGGCGCTCGTCGAGCGTTTCACCGCTTTCGGTGCGCACACCCATCAGCGCCTCGACCGAGGTGCTGCGGTTCGCCAGCGCGAGCTTCGCAGCCGCAGCCGCGAACGCGCGAAAGACCTCCTCGCGCGCCACGAAATCGGTCTCGCTGTTGACTTCGACGATGGCCGCCGAGCGGCCGTCGGCCGCGCGCTCGATGACGATCGAGCCCTCCGCCGCAACGCGCGTGGCCTTCTTGTCCGCCTTGGCGAGCCCCTGCTTGCGCATCAGCTCGGCCGCGACGTCGAGATTGCCGCCCGCTTCCACCAGCGCCTTCTTGCACTCCATCATGCCCGCGCCGGTTCGCTCGCGAAGCTGCTTGACCGCATCCGCCGTAATTGTCATCGCCACTCCAGATTCCAGGTACCTTTCGCCGTCATTCGCGTCCGCCGCCGGTTCCGCCGACAGGTCCGCGCGGCTTGTTGCGTGCACCAGGGCCGCCTCCCGGCCGTCGCTGCGGGCGCGCTGCAAAGCGTTCTTGCCCGCCACGCTGCTCGCGCCCGGGGGGCACCGCTACCGGCGGGGTCTCTTCGGCGTCGACCTCCGTCTCTGCGCTCTCTTCGACCTCGACGGGGGCAGCTTCGGTCGCCTGGCCGCCGATGTCCACGATCTTCGCGGGCGGCTTGCGTCGCACCGTCGCCTTCTTCTTGGGCGGCGGGCCGCGGCGGCGCGCGGACTTCTTCTTGAGGTTGCCTTCCTCGTCGAGCTCGATGAACTCGTCCTCGCCGGCCGGCACCTCGGGGATCGACGACCGGCCTTCGAGCACCGCGTCGGCGATACCGATCGCGTAGAGCTGGATGGCGCGCATGGCGTCGTCGTTGCCCGGGATCACGTAGTCGATCGCATCCGGCGAGCAGTTGGTGTCGACCACCGCCACCACCGGAATGCCCAGCTTCTTCGCCTCGTGCACCGCGATGTTCTCGTGACCGACGTCGATCACGAACAACACGTCCGGCAGAGCGCCCATGTCCTTGATGCCGCCGAGGCTCTTCTGCAGCTTCTCCATCTCGCGACGGAGGGATTGCGCCTCTTTCTTGCCGCGCTTCTCCAGCGCACCGCTGGTTGACAGCTCCTCGAGCTCCGTAAAGCGCTTGATCGACTGACGGATGGTCTTGAAGTTGGTGAGCATGCCGCCCAGCCAGCGCTGGTTGACGTATGGCATGCCGCAGCGGGCCGCTTCGGTCTGCACGGCCTCGCGGGCCGAGCGCTTGGTGCCGACGAACAGCACCTTGCCGCCGTCGGCGACCACGTTCTTGACGAACGTCGCCGCTTCCGCGTACAGCGGCTGCGTCCTCTCGAGGTTGATGATGTGGATCTTGTTGCGCTCGCCGAAGATGTAGGGAGCCATCTTCGGGTTCCAGAAGCGGGTCTGATGTCCAAAATGAACACCCGCTTCCAGCATCTGTCGCATGGACACGCTGGGCATGAAAAAACTCCTTACGGGTTGAGCCTCCGCGCCCCCCGTGCGGAAACCGCTGGATCGTCAGATACCTGCCTGAGAAGGCGGGACCTTCGGAGCCGCGGCACCCGTCCGCACGTGTCGGTGGCGCGTGTGGTTTGCGTTGCCAAAAAACGGCGCGCTTTATAACATACTTTTGCAGCGCCAACAACGCGTTAGGCGCAACGGAAGCTCCCCCGCCGATGGCACGCGCAGTATTGTCATGAACGTCACGATCAAGAGCCCTACGGAACAGGAAAAGATGCGCGTGGCAGGCCGCCTGGCGGCCGAAGTCCTCGACATGATCGGGGACCACGTGATTCCGGGGGTGACCACCGACGAGCTGGACCGGATCTGTCACGACTACATCGTGCGCACCCAGCGCTCGATCCCGGCCAACCTCAACTACAAGGGCTATCCGAAGACCATCTGCGCCTCGGTGAATCACGTGGTCTGCCACGGGATCCCCGGCGACAAGGTGCTGAAGAGCGGCGACATCCTCAACATCGATGTCACCGTGATCCACGACGGCTTTCACGGCGACACCAGTCGCATGTACTACGTCGGCAAGCCGTCCGTTCAGGCGCAACGCCTCACCGACGTGTGCTTCGAGGCGATGTGGCGCGGCATCAACACGGTGCGTCCGGGCACGCACCTCGGCGATATCGGGCACGCGATCCAGTCGTACGTCGAGGCCAACAACTTCTCGGTCGTGCGCGAGTACTGCGGCCACGGCATCGGGCGGGTCTATCACGAGGACCCGCAGGTCCTGCACTACGGCGAACCCGGCACCGGCCTGAAGCTGCAGCAGGGCATGACATTCACGGTCGAGCCGATGGTGAACGCCGGGCGTCGCCACGTGCGCTTGCTGCCGGACGGCTGGACCGTCGTCACCAAGGACCATTCGCTGTCGGCACAGTGGGAGCACACCGTGCTCGTGACGCCCACGGGCGTCGACGTGCTGACGCTGGGCAGCCGCAGCCGCGTCGCTGCCGTCGCCAGTTGATCCCGCAGCCGCACGACGAGCGCGACGACTCCGCCGGGCCGCGGCCGGCCGCCGCACAACCCTGGCGCTACCTGCAAACGCTCGCCGAGCGTCTCGGCGGCGGCGACGATTCGATCGCCTCTTATAAAGAGGTCTTGCAGCGCGGCGGGGTCGAGCTGGAGGAGCGCTTCGCGCAGGAGGATCCCATCGAGGCGCTGGTGCGCGACCGGGCGCGCCTGGTCGACGCGCTTCTCGAGCGCGCGTGGCAACGCAACGCCGGACGCGAGGCCGGTGAGCTCGCGCTGCTCGCAGTGGGCGGATACGGTCGCGGCGAATTGCATCCGTGCTCCGACATCGACGTCTGCATCCTGCTGCCGAAGAACGATTCACAGAGCTGGCAGCCGGCGCTCGAGCGCTTCCTCACGTTCCTGTGGGACATCGGGCTCGAAGTCGGGCACAGCGTGCGCACCATCGACGATTGCCAGCGCGAGAGCCTCGCGGACATCTCGGTCGCCACCACGCTCCTCGAATCGCGCCTGCTCGCGGGGCCGCCCGGCCTCTACAACGCGATGAAGCAGGCGCTCGCCTCCGAACGCGTGTGGTCCGCGCAGGAATTCTTCGAAGCCAAGGTGAACGAGCAGGCGGCGCGGCACCACCGCTTTCACGACACGGCGTACAACCTCGAGCCGAACGTGAAGTCGAGCCCCGGCGGACTGCGCGACATCCAGACCATCGGCTGGGTCGCCAAGCGGCACTTCGGCACCGACACGCTCGACGGGCTGGTGCCGCACGGCTTCCTCACGCGCAATGAGCTGCGCAAGCTGCAGAACGCCCAGGCGTTCCTGTGGCGCGTGCGCTTCGCCCTGCACATGCTCACGCGCCGGCGCGAGGACCGCTTGCTCTTCGATCACCAGATCAAGCTCGCGAAGCTGTTCGGCTACGAGGACGCGGCCTACACGCTGGCGGTCGAGCAATTCATGCAGCGCTACTACCGCACGGTGATGGACGTGAGCCTGCTGAACGAAATGCTGCTGCAGCTCTTTCGCGAGGCGATTCTCACTCCCGCGGCCGCGCAGGGCACCGGCGCGGTGCCGCTCAATCCGCGCTTCCAGATCCGCAACGACTACCTCGAAGCCGCCAGCGACGACGTGTTCGCGCGCACGCCGTCGGCGCTGCTCGAGGTGTTCGGCCTGATGCAGGCGAATCCGCAGATCCGCGGCGTGCGTGCTGCCACCATCCGCCAGATCGGCCGCAATCTCTGGCTGATCGACGAGGAATTCCGCCAGAACCCGCGCCACCACCGCCTGTTCCTCGACATCCTGCGCGCGCCGCTCGGCCTCACGCACGCGCTGCGGCGCATGAACCTCTACGGCGTGCTCGGCCGCTACATCCCGTCGTTCGGCCGCATCGTCGGGCGCATGCAGTACGACCTGTTCCACGCGTACACGGTCGACGCACACACGCTGTTCGTGGTGAGCAACCTGCGCCGCCTGGCGATGGCCAAATACGATCACGAGTTCCCGGCCCTGTCGCACATCACGCAGGCGCTGCCGAAACTGGAAGTCGCCTACCTCGCGGCGCTGTTCCACGACATCGCCAAGGGCCGCGGCGGCGATCACTCCGAGCTCGGCGCGGTCGACGCGGAGGCGTTCTGCCTCGAGCAGGGGCTCGGTCGCTACGACGCGCGCCTCGTCGCCTGGCTGGTGCGCCATCACCTGCTGCTCTCCGTCACTGCGCAGAAGAAGGACATCGCCGACCCCGAGGTGATCCAGGCATTCGCGCGCACCGTCGGCGACCAGACGCACCTCGATTACCTCTACGTGCTCACCGTCGCCGACGTGCGCGGCACGAATCCCAAGCTGTGGAACTCGTGGAAAGCGTCGTTGTTCGAGGAGTTCTACGAGCGCGTCAAGCGCGCGCTGCGGCGCGGGCTGGAAGTGCCGATCGACCAGGAAGAGCTGGTGCGCGAGACGCGCGAAACCGCCCGCGGCCTGCTGGTGCAGCAGGGCGTGGCTGTCGCGGCGCTCGAGCGCCTGTGGGCGTCGTTCACCGAGACGTATTTCCTCAGGCACACGCCGCAGGAGGTCGCCTGGCACACGGCCTTGCTCGCGGCGCGTGACGCCGGGGACGACGGACCGCTGGTCGCGATCAGCGCCCAGGCCGAACGCGGCGGCTCGCCGATCTTCACGTACACGGCGCGCCGCTACGACACGTTTGCGCGCACCACCGCGGTGCTCGATCAGATGGGACTCAACATCGTTGACGCGCGCATCACGCCGACCGCCGACGGCTTCAGCCTCGATACGTACGTGGTGCTCGAAGACAACGGGCGCACGATCGGCGACTCCGCGCGCGGGCACGAGATCGAACAGTCGCTGTGGCGAAGCCTGACGCAGCCCGCCGGTGCGCCGCTCGCAGTGACGCGGCGCGCGCCGCGCCAGGTGCGCATGTTCTCCACGCCGACCCACGTCACCGTCGATGCGGACGCGCGGCGCAACCGCACGATCCTCGAGCTCATGGCCGGCGACCGGCCGGGACTCCTGTCGGAAGTCGGTAAGGTGTTCATGAGCGAGCGCGTCGACGTGCTGGGCGCGCGCATCATGACCGTGGGCGAGCGCGCCGAAGACGTGTTCTACGTCAGCGACACCGCCGGCCAGCCGCTGTCGGAAGAAGCCGCCGAGCGGCTGCGGCTGCGCCTGCTCGAAGCGCTCGACCGCAAGGCGTGACGCACGAGCAACTGGCTCAGACGATCACCTGGCTACAGACGATCACCTGGCTTCAGACGATCAATCGCCTCTCGCGCAACCAATGAATCCACGACTGGGGCTCCTTCACCCTTATCCGTTCGAGCGGCTGCGCGCGCTCATTGCCGGCAATGCTCCGCCGGCGGGCCTCGCGCCGATATCGATGTCGATCGGCGAGCCGCGTCACGCGCCACCCTCCTTCATCCTGGAGGCGTTGACTGCTTCGTTGTCGACGCTCGACCGCTATCCGCTCGCGCTCGGCCTGCCGGAGTTGCGCGCCGCCGGCGCCGGATGGCTGGAGCGGCGCTTCGGACTGCCCGCCGGTGCCGTCGACCCCCAGAGCATGGTGTTGCCGGTGAACGGCACTCGCGAGGCGTTGTTCTCGTTCGTGCAGGCGGTGGTCGATCCGGCGTCGCGCCCGATCGTCGCCATGCCCAATCCGTTCTACCAGATCTACGAGGGCGCGGCCCTGCTCGCGGGCGCCGAGCCGTACTACCTCGACACCGTTCCCGGGAATCGTTTCCTTCCCGACCTCGAGTCTGTGCCCGAGGCTGTCTGGCGGCGCTGCCAGCTCCTCTTTCTATGTTCGCCCGGCAACCCCACCGGCGCGGTCATGAGCGAGCGCTACCTCGCTGCCGCGCTCGAGCTGGCGGAGCGCCACAACTTCGTGATCGCGGCCGACGAATGCTACGCGGACATCTACCTCGACGAAACAGCACCGCCACCCGGCCTGCTGCGCGTGGCGCGCGACACGGGGCGCACGCGCTACGAACGTTGCGTAGTGTTTCACAGCCTGTCGAAGCGCTCGAGCGTGCCGGGCTTGCGCTCCGGCATCGTCGCCGGCGATCCGGCAATCCTGCGGCGCTACCTTCTCTACAGGACGTACCAAGGTTGCGCGGTCGGTACGCACACACAGCTCGCCAGCGTCCGCGCGTGGCAGGACGACGAACACGCCCGCGCGAACCGCGCGCTCTACCAGCGCAAGTTCGACACTGTGCTTCCGATCCTCGAGCCCGTGCTCGACGTCTCGCGGCCCGACGCCGCGTTCTATCTGTGGCCGGCGGTCGGCGGGGATGACGAACTTTTTGCAAAGCAGTTGCACGCCGCCTGCAACGTGCTGGTGCTGCCGGGCACGTACCTCGCGCGCGACAACGCAGGCGGCAATCCAGGACGCGGACGGGTCAGAATTTCACTCGTGGCCGGTTTCGAGGAATGCATCGAGGCGGCGCACCGCGTCCGGGAGTTTGCCGGGCGTCGTTGATCGTCTGACGTCGTTGAACGCCAGCGCCCCGCTGATGCAACTTTGCGCGTCTCGCGGCCGTCGCGGTCAGTCGGTATGATCGCAAGATGACCTCTCCCGACACTCTGCGCGCCACCATCGATGCTGCCTTCGAGCAGCTCGCATCGCTCACGCCGGCGGCAACACCACCCGCGGTGCGCGCGGCTGTCGACGAGTGTGTTACCCTGCTCGACAGCGGCCAGGCGCGCGTCGCCGAGAAGCGCGACGGCCGCTGGGTCGTGAACGAGTGGCTAAAGAAGGCGGTGCTGCTGTCGTTCCGTGTGTACGACAACGTCGCGGTCGATGCCGGCTACACGCGCTTCTACGACAAGGTGCCGCTCAAGTACGGCGCGCACGATGCGACTGCGTTTCGCGAATCCGGCACGCGCGTCGTGCCGCCCGCCGTCGTGCGCCGTGGCGCGTACGTCGCGCCGAACGTCGTGCTGATGCCGAGCTACGTGAATATCGGCGCATACGTCGACCAGGGAACGATGGTGGACACCTGGGCCACGGTCGGCTCGTGCGCGCAGATCGGGCGCAACGTGCACCTCTCGGGCGGCGTCGGCATCGGCGGCGTGCTCGAGCCGCTGCAGGCATCGCCGACCATCATCGAGGACGACTGCTTCATCGGCGCGCGCTCCGAGATCGTCGAGGGCGTGATCGTCGAATCGGGCGCCGTGATCTCGATGGGCGTCTTCATCGGGCAGAGCACGCGCATCTACGACCGCGCGACGGGGCAGATCGCTTACGGCCGCGTGCCGGCGGGCGCCGTGGTGGTGCCGGGCTCGCTGCCCTCCGCGGACGGCAAGTACAGCCTCGCCTGCGCCGTCATCGTCAAGCGCGTTGACGCGCAGACGCGCGCCAAGACCGCGATCAACGATTTGTTGCGCGCCGATTGAGGCGCAGAAGGAGAGACGACGTGCGTAAGGAAATGCTCACCGTGATCGCGCCGCGTGCGCTGACCGCCCTGCCCCTGCCTGCTGCTGCGCTGTTCGCGCTTGCCGCCGCGTTGCCAGCGCACGCCGACTGGACCGGCAAGGCCGAAGCGGGCTACGTGATGGCCCGCGGCAATACGGACACGGATTCGGCGAACGGCAAGTTCGAGCTCGCGATGGAACGCAATCAGTGGAAGCACGCGTTCGCTGCGGCCGGCCTCTACGGCAACAACAACGAGATCAAGTCGGCGGAACGGTGGGAGGCGCGCTGGCAGAGCGACTACGCGCTGACCGAGAAGCTGTTCACCTTCGGCGCGCTGCGCTACGAACAGGACCATTTCAGCGGCTTCGACTACCAGGAGTCGGTCGCCGTCGGCCTGGGCTACAAGTTCCTCGACACGGACACGGTCAAGCTATCGGCGACGCTCGGCGCGGGCTTTCGCCGCCTGCGGCCCGAGGAACTGATCAAGGACGAGAACGGCGTGGTGATCGACCGGATTCCGGGTGAGGAGTCTGACGACATCACCGCCAACGGCGGTGTGCAGTACGAGCATCAGATCACGGCGAGCACCAAGCTGATCGACAAGCTGCTGGTGGAGAGCGGCTCTGACAACACGTTCGCGCAGAACGATTTCGCCGTGCAGGTCTCGATGACCGACGTGCTCGCGCTGGCCGTCGGCTACAGCGTGCGACACAACACCGATCCGCCTGCCGGGCTCGAGAAGACGGATAGGCTGACGACGGTGAATCTGGTCTACAACATCAAGTAGTAGAGAACGTACAAGCGTACAAGGCCTCTCGACCACGGACCTACGTGCTAGGTCACCGCTCCTCCTGGCCTCGCAGCATTGGGTCTTGCGGAGCGCATTCGCCAAAGCAGATACGTGACAAGTACGAGCATGCCAATCCATACCAAGAAGGAGGCGGTATCTGATGCGTCAGTCATGATCGCTTGAGTGCCCTCTAGTCGGAAGTTCTGAGCGCCAGCAGTAGGTATTGCGAGGGAGCCCAACGAGTTAGCGCATTCTGCGCTGTCACGTGAGTGGCTACACGGTGATGGCTTGCAGGAGTTGAAGCGCGCGCTGTTGAGT
>Ga0187894_10007451_pt1 | contig 10321 bp, 14 predicted proteins | sample GBC1701081metaG_FD_136650 | JGI IMG/M metagenome (GOLD analysis project Ga0187894, IMG submission 136650) | White microbial mat communities from a lava cave in the Kipuka Kanohina Cave System on the Island of Hawaii, USA - GBC170108-1 metaG ... | reverse complement strand
TGTGCGGGATAACCCGTGTACTTTTAAGTACGTCATCCAGCCTATGGTTGCGGAAACCCAAGCCATCGAGGGCGCTTGGTTAGTACAGCAACAAGCCGCGTTATTTATGACGCGGTAGTTGACGTTCAACATGAAAGCTATTTGACATTACTGGTAAAGTTTGAAATCGAAGTATGAAAGAATGGACTTAATGCTGCTAATTCGCTTCGTTGGATTAGCAGATAACCGTCACGAAGGTCTTAATTGCCCGCAAGGGCTCAACGGGACTACAGGGATTACCGCCGAACGGGTTACAAAGTGACCGATACCCGGCTCTCTTAAGGCTTAAGAGAATACATGGCGAGCGAAGTTGCGGACAAGAAACCTCAGAACTCATTGGGCTAGACAAACAGCAGTACCTTTACCAGTAATCTGAGGACGCAAAACACCCCTGTTGTCGTTAAATCACGCTAATAAGCCTAGTGATTTGGCGGTTACAGGGATTATTGCGTCTTAATTTCCTAAAATCTATTACGCTAGACTTTTCTTCAATGTTAGTTAGCTATAGGGTTAATTGGCTTTTTACATGAAGTATTTCATGTAATTAGATCTATTACTGGTATTTAAGTGTATTAATACTATAAATTAACCTTATATATCGCTAATAAGAGCAATATTTGCGTCTATTTATTGTTTTTTTTGCGCTGGCGGGCTTAGAGATAAGGAAACAATTACTGCCTACGTCAAGCGGGGGCTTTGAAGAATGACTGTGAAGTAAATGATACACAAGAAGAACATAGATAGATAGTGAGAACTGCGCGCCGAGTCTGAATTAGCAGTCTCCAATAGCGACATACTTTACCTATATTGAAGCCCACTCAAAAGTACTGTAACAGATTCACTTTACCGACTAAATAAATTAAAAAAATGGCGCTTGTTAGTCCTATTAGTAATTATCCTAATTGTTGTTTTTGCGGGCGGCGCGATTTTGGCTGTCTTACCACTGGTAAATTCAGTTCTTTACCGAAAAGATTGTTTGTTTGCGGATGGGTGCGGTTGGATCAAGCAGCTTGTGGGTTGTGCTGGTTTTTAATTTTGCTCTTTGAAGTTGAATACTTGCTTTTAGGGGAAAAATCCAGGGTGCGCGAACTGGCGGTCGCAGGCAACCTTTATGTGCATGCGAAAGCGTTGAGTAATATTTATGAAGATGGTAAAAAATTGCAAGATAAAAACTTAGTTCTGTGATTTTTCAGTCAATTTGACCGTCCTTAACAAACTCTCGATAACAATTATGTATTATTGCACTTTTTGCCACACAAGAAATGCCGGAACGATGCTAAAGAAAGATAACTTATCCCTGCCAACTGTTTTCTTCACCTACGGCTGGATTAGAAACAATGCGCCGTGTTGTGAACTATGCTGGTTTCTTATCACTCTTTTTATTGTTGAGTATGAACAGCTAAATCATCAATCAAGGGTTGAAGAATTGAGCCATATGGATCGTTACGACGTTGCCGTGTTGCTGCGCTCTATTTATCAATCCGCGAAAGCAGACCCGTCGCGTTCAGAGGACGGATGAATTTCGCATCCCCCAAGGGAATTACTTTACGCAGAAAACTCCGTCTTCTATGAAAATATTGTTGGAATTTGTAAATAGACAATAATGACTAAAGCTAAAAGATTAAGATGCACATATTGCGGCGTGTATAAATATTCGATGGCGCTTTTACTGGAGTCAGGTTATATAGATCAATATAATATACCTGATACAGTAGTTAAATTGGGCTGGCTCTTTAATATGCGAACTTGCGATTATTGCTTATTGGCGCAGTTATTATTCATCAGTGACCATGCTGTTCTGAAAGATAACAGCATTATTAGCGATATTTTTAATAATAGATCTAGTTGTGGTCCTTATATGCGTGAAATATATCGCACTTTTAGCAGAGTTATTCACGACACAATTACTAAACGAGAATCGCTTACATAATAAATCAACACAATGGCAAAAAAATCTAACGGAGCCGAACTTTGCGTCTTTTGTTTAAGTTTCAATACGTCTGATTTCTTTGAGTTTTTACCTGATAAGTATGTCGGGCGCGGCGCAAACTTGTTAAATACGCGCCGTTGTCAAGGTTGCTGGCTCTTGGCGGTTATTATTTCTGTGGAATATGAAGTTATGGGTGACGCTTTGAGTTATGCGAGCAGAGTTCGTAATGATCCGGCAATAAGATTCTGTGACTTGTATGAGCAGTTTTATCGCCTTACACAGCCAATTTAAGGATTGTGGCAAATGATTATAAATTGCGTTGATTGCTTTGATGAAATTTCTACTGAAGATGCTTTTCTAATACCGTCATTAAGAGGTCATTATTCGTATTGTTTATGGCTGTCTCCTAATTTAAGGTGCATAGCATGTTCTTTCTTGTGCTTTTTAGTTATCGCCAGTAGTATTAAAGCTAATAGTCTTTCAGGGCTTGCCGCAGCTTATAATGAATTTAAGCTTATGGTTAAAAAACAGAGGCTTTTGCAACCCGAACAATTTCACTGGAGATAAGTCATGGTGAAGCGAAATAAGACTTACAATTAGCAGGTTTTAAGGCAGTGCCTTTATGCAAAATAAATGCGATTTGTGCGCTAAAACTAATATTGATGAGTTGTACGATGTTGGTTTAACATTCGCTAATAGTAAAAAATTGAACCTTAACCTGTGCTCTATATGCGCGTTTCTGGCGTTAGTTATGGGTTCATGCATTAAATTATCCGATAAAGATATCGGTCGTTGCGCCCGTAAACAGTTTTTCGCTATGGTTAAATTAAACAATTAATTTATAGTGTGGGTAACTATTGATATTTAAGGATTTAAGTTCATAGAACTTAAAAAAATAGTGGGCGGGGCTTATGCCTTAATTCAATCCCACTATTAGATTCTCTAGTCACTTCAGTGGCAGAGGAGATATAGATACCTCCTTGTGTATTCAGGGGCTCTATCTGTTGTGGATGAATAGCTCCGTTGGTTCTTGCCAGTCCACAACGGAGCTATATTTTTTTAGCTTTTACAATTGCTTTCGATACAAGCCAAATTCTGCTATACTTAAATCTGTAAATGACAGGCAGCTTTGAAAAAACAGAGAGCATGATTTGTTCTCCTAGGGAATTATGCACCCTAAGGGGAATCTTCTTGCTTTAGCTACGAGAGGATGTCAAACTAAAGTATCATGAGATTACCACTTTCTTCATCTATGAAATCAGTCGTTATGACTGCTGCTCAGTTAGCCGCTAATGCTCACATTGTAGACAGACAAGATGATTATGTCGAAATATATGCTAATGGTAAGGGCAGACTGTTATCTAAGAGTGAATTTGTTGCCGCAAAAGATATACTGGATCAGTATTCAATTGAAACGCTTCAGACACAAGGACAATCGCCGCCGTTTTCAGCTTTGCAGGTGCTTGACATGATCGATCCGTTGGAAAATTTGCTACATCAAAGACTTGAAAACCTTAATTTAAGAGTGGTTTTTATCAAAGGTGATACTGGTGGTTGCGCATGGTGGCGCTGTTCGGAACCTAGTCGCCTGCTTAACTCTAAATACCCAGGACTACTTTATTCCGAAGCTACCAACGATATCTCATATGAAAGTTTATTGCCATTTGACGTGGTTGTTGTGCAAAGAGCGTTGTTCGGCGCGGACACTATCCCGATTATGGCAATCATAAAGAGGCTGAAATCGGCAGGTAAACGAATTGTTTATGAAAACGACGACGACTTGTTCTCCTTAATGCCTGATAATCAGTGCTATTATGCCATGACGCCGGACGATAAAAAAGCTATTGAATGGATAACTAAAGAATCTCATGCCATATTCACGACTAATGCCCACCTTGCTGACCGTATGGGTTTTGCGGAAAAGACTTTCGTGTTGCCAAATTCACTTGATTTGGTCAGGATTGTTAAACCTGTCAGAGACGCTGAAAGAGATAAACACATCCTCGTATTGTGGCATGGCGGCGACTCCCACGAAGTAGACATTAATTGGATGCAAAAATCCTTAAATAACTTAATTATTAATCGGGACAGATTGCAAAAAGAAACAGGCAAGGACATCTATTTCGCTTTTTTAGGTTATTTTCCTAAGTTCCTCGAACCTATGATGAATGTTAAATACAACGTCATGATAGAGCCGGGCAATCGTGACGCCGACTTGAAAAAAGATGTCAGAGAACTGGTGATTAAAGGCAGAAACGGGCTTAGGTATCTGAAAGGTGTGCCGCCGGAACAGTTTCATAATTATCTTGCTTATCTGGAACCGGATATTTGCTATTGTCCGCTTGTGGATAATGAGTTTGTTAAATCTAAATCTGATATTAAAGTAGTTGAATCTATTGTGGCCGGTGCGGGAACTGTGGTCGCTAATTTCGGTCCTTATGCGATGTTGCCGGATAACATTGTATTGAAAGGTAAAACGCCGGAACAGATGGGACACGCTATCCAACAGCTTATTGTCAACCCGGATAAACGCCGTCAATTGGTTATTGACGGGCAAGAATGGGTATTTAAGAACCGTAACTTGCATGATAATGTTGATCTTTGGTATGAGGCGTTGTGCAAAGTTGTAGCAACTCCACATGACGAAACAGTAAAAGTTAATGAAAGTTAGAATTAATAACACAGAGTTGAAAGAGGGTCATACCTTGCCTATGACTTTATCAGGGCGATGTTCTGCTTGTTATTCGCTCTTATTGAGACTACAAAAACAAGGCATAATTCCGGCAGACAGAGATTTATCCACTGTATTTGTCAATCGCACAGGTGAGTTCGCTTATAAGTGTGTTAATTCAAGATGCGAAGAGGGCGGCGCTTTTTACACCCTTAAATGCGTTCTGAGACATAGGGATTTTAAGGTAGCCACAATGGATATAGAACTTGAATCGGAAGCCTATGTTACTGAAGAAGGGATAATCGATCTTGATCATCCTAAGATGCAGGACTTTATATCTTTACATTATGGACCAATAAAAGATTGCCCTGGTCATTTAGATTGGACGGGAGATAAAAGCCTTGACGGAGCCGATTATTTAGTTTGTTCTTTTTGCGCAGCTATATACAAAGCTTTTGTTTTTTCTACCTATAACTCACACGAACGCAAATTGAACATGGAGCATAATGAATTTGAACTTTTAGTCACAAGCGGCACAGGAAATCCTTATCCGATTCGCCGACGCAGCCCTATGAACGATAAGTCAACATCCGTAAAAGTGCCTAAAGATTGGTGTCTTGTGATCAGCGAAGTGGATTATCTTGGAACTAAGTTCTCATTTTGGAAGAATATGTAATGGAAAGAAACGAAGTCGTTGAAATATGTAATCAGTTTGTTGTCAAACTTGGTGTGTCGAACTACGTTATGGCAAAGTCTGCTATTTTTGATCCAACTTTGAACGCATGGCGGATAAAAATGGTTAAAAGATTAAATAAAAAAGCCGTGCTTGGCTATGTTACTGTTTGTAATCAGAATGGTGACATACTCAATGTCACTGTGGGCGTCACAGATTACATCAACAGGAGACTCGGTAGATGATAGCTAAAGAATTCAAGTTGATAGACGATGAAACATCTATGTCTTACGCTGATGGTTGCGCCCTGCAAAGCACACTAATGAAAAACAAAGAGGATTTCATGACTATTATCTTCATGAATAGATGCCATGTAACCGATCACTGTTCTAACAATCAAGGTTTAAGGATATCGATTTCTTGTGATCGTATATGGTTTGGCTTAGACAGCAATAAAAAACAAGAAGAAAGAATGTATGTTATGGTGAAACAATGACAGCTAAATGGTGGTGAAAAATGACAGCTATCAACATTTTAAGGCTCGGATTGCGCTTTTCGTTAGAGCCAACCTGGTGACTCAGTGACCGAAGAATTCCCTAGCTAAAGCAAGGGGAGTATCAATCTATTGAGGGTTTATGAGAGTATTAATTATAGGCGCAGCCGGTTATATAGGTAGCCGGGTGTACGAATATCTGCTTAAAGTTCAAGGTTTTGAGGTATATGGCGTTGATATAGGCTGGTTTGGTATTGCTCCGCAAGGGGTTATGCGCCGTGATTACAATACTTTACATATTAAGTTCATTCAAGCATTCGATGCCGTTATTTTACTTGCCGGGCATTCCAGCGTCGGCATGTGCGTTGACAACCCGTACTCCGTGCACCATAATAACGTCTTGAATTTCTTGGAACTTTTAGGCTATATAAAAAGCAGACAGAAATTAATTTACGCTTCCAGCGCCTCAGTCTATGGCAGCAACAACATCGCTGCGATAGAAGGCAGAGAGAATTTCTATCCCCGTAGTCATTACGATTTATCTAAGTTTAACCGTGATTGTTTTGCCAGACTTTCAGATGTGGATTACTATGGACTTAGGTTTGCCACTGTTTGTGGCTTTTCACCTAACTTTCGCAGTGATACAATAATCAATTCTATGACTATGAACGCCTTAAAGGAAAAAGTGGTGAAATTGGCAAACAGCGATAAGTTTCGCTCTATACTTGATATTAAAGATTTGTGCGCGGCAATTCATTTAATTTTAACCATGCCGGGTTCGGTTAGAGGTATATACAATCTCGCCAGTTATAGCGCTTCAATTGGTGAATTAGCTACTGATGTGGCAAGATTAACCGACTCTCGCATTGAGCCGGTTCGCTTGAGCACGAATTACAGCTTTCAATTGAATACGGCACGATTTGAACAGCAGTTTTTATTTGCTCCGCAAGGCACAACAAAGTCTATTGTGCTTGACTTAATTAAGCATAAACAAGATATTGAACAACAAATCGAAACTAAAGATACGACAAGATCGAAAAGGTTATTATATGCAGGTTAAAAAAGAGGCTGAGGTTATAACGCAAGAAAATCAGCTTGCTTATCGCAAGATTAATGAATGCCTATGTTGCGGCTCTGGAGAAATCACTACTTATCTGGATTTAGGAGAGCAGCCTTTAGCTAATTCTTATCATAAAGGAGAAACGCAAAAGACCTTTCCTTTAACTCTTAAATTTTGTGGCGTATGCTATCACTCACAACTAGGCGCGGTTGTCAGCCCGGATCAAATGTTTCGTAATTACCTTTACGTTTCTTCAACTACTACTACATTACAAACACACTTTAATAATTTAGCCGAATATGCCTTAAATTATCTAGGCAACCGACCAAAAGGCGTCACAGTTTGTGATATAGCTTGCAACGACGGTTTGTTATTAGAAGCTTTTTTGAAACACGATAATGTTAAAGTTTTAGGTATTGATCCTGCGCTTAATCTTCGCAAAATAACTGAAGCAAAAGGACTCCCGGCGCTGCCTGATTATTGGAATAAAGACATAATAAAGAAAGTTCAAGACAGGTTCGATGTTATCACAGCATGTAATGTATTTGCTCATGTGGAAAATGTGCATGAATTTCTTGACACTTGTAAAAAAATGATTAACCATGATGGAGTGATCGTCATTGAGTTTCCTTACGGGCTCGAAACTTTAATGGGTAATCAATTTGAGCAGGTGTATGCCGAACACGTTCATTATTTCACGATTAACTCTTTCTATAAATTAGCCAATACTCATGAATTGGTTATTTGCGATATCGTGCAAACGCCGGTTCATGGCGGCTCCATTCGCTTTACGTTGAAGCGCAAGAAGGGTGAAACAAGTCGCCTGGTGCCGCATCTTTTATTCAAAGAATACAATTGCGGTATATTAAATGCGGATTTCTATAGGCGGTACGCGACAACCATTGAAAATAATGCCAATAAGATGAAACAGTCAACCAATTATTTGCAAGAAAGAGGTTACAAGATCGTTGGTTACGGAGCTTCTGCCAAATCTTGCACCATGATGAATGCCTGGCATATTCAACCCGATTATATCGTTGACGATAATGCGCTAAAGCATGGATTTTTAACCCCGGGTTCTAATGTCGAGATTAAAGCTCCGGAAGCTCTAACTCTCGAAACAGAAAAATTTGCTATTATTATGTTCGCATGGAATTTCTTTAGTGAAGTTATAGAGAAAATAAAACAGTTGGTGTCACCGCAAATGTACGATAAGATCGTTATATTAGAGTATATACCAGTTGTTGAAGCAAGTTCTTTGACAGAGTATGTATAGGTATATAAAATCTATCAGAAATAAATGAATCATTTTGATCTATTTTCAGGTCTTGGCGGCTGGCTGTTAGCAGCTAAAGCCTTGAATTGGAACACCCTTGCCGCTTGTGAGATAGACAGCTTTTGCCAACGGCTTCTGGCTTACAGGTTTCCCAATCTTAAAGTATTTCCTGACATAACTAAAATTGATGATAATATCCTGCGTCAGGAAGGTATAATTAAGGAAGGCATAAATCAGGTGGACGTAGTAACCGGCTCATTTCCTTGTCAGGACGTATCAATAGCTAACCCCAAGAAAGAAGGTTTATATGGCAAACGTAGCGGGCTGTGGTTCGATATGTTCAGAATCATCCAGCGTCTTAAGCCCCGTTGGGTTGTTGGAGAAAATGTTAGTGGACTCGCCAGTATGGGACTCGACGTGGTGCGAGATGCACTGGAAGCAGAAGATTACCAAGTCAGGTGTTTTATTATACCAGCTTGTGCCGCAGGTTTACCGCAACGACGTAATCGGGTATGGTTTGTTGCCAACTATTGTGGCGGCGGACTCGGGGGCAGCCGCAGTGATAGGCTTGCAAGATCGCTTTTACAAAACCAGAACAGGTTATCCACGCAAGATAGCGCGTTCTGGGATGGATGGCTCAACCGGGTTGTCACGCCTGATCAAGCTCTTGCCGCTTATACTGGAAGGTGCGCCACTACACCAATTGACGGGGCGCGATCTTTTGAAAAAGGTGCAGGAGGGTGGCTTCCGGTTGTCAGCGAGCTTTGCGGAACTGCTTATGGGACTACCGAAGAACTGGACAAGAATAGAATCAGAGTAATAGGAAATAGCATTGTGCCTGCGTTGGCGCATCGCATACTGCTTGCCATTGATACGATAGAAAAATTAGCCCATGCTGAAATATGACTACTTCGCATAGATACAGCCGTCGCGTTTGGCAAAAATAGCGCACTGTGCGTTGTCACTGGCATGGTTTGAAACATAAGCCGCCTACAATGGTTTCCTGCAAGTCACACTCAAATTATACCAAAAGTTATCGTCCAACGCACAGATATTCAAGGAAGTCGGGCAAATACCAAACAATCCGTTATTGTCACATTATTTGCTATGATTAAAAATAAAGAATTTACATTTAACAGTTTCACAGGCTGGATGAAGTTCAACGCCTTCGCCGTCGAGTGCAAGAATAAAGGCGTTATTATAGGCATAATGCACCTATTTTCAGATTTATCAAGGGCAAATGATGGTGTTAGAGTTTACAATTACACTGGCAATGTGCCTGTTATGGATCTTATTATGACTGGTTTTATTCGTTACAGAGTGGCAATTGTTTTTTACACACTATGACTCAATTTTTAATTGTGTGCTGAGTCTCGGATTTAGAGAAACAATCGCTTTTATTGACGATTGATTCGCTAATCTGAAAGCTTTGTGTTAAAATGCTTTTGTGACGCTAAAGAAGTTTATATCACATTGTCTGCCTGAACTCAGAAAGTTTCTCAATTATCTATTGGATTACTTCGTGGACGGGCGTGGCGCTAAACTAACAAGGAGTTTACAGCTAATGTTTATTGTAAAAGACGACCATCTTGACGTTCCCTATACCATCGCTCCAGCCGAAGCTTTGGATGCAGAAGGCAATGTTATTGCCGATGCTGATTTGATCTATGCAGTTACTTCCGACAATCCGGCAGTCGTTGAAGTGACGCCCAACCCCGAAGATGCTAAAAATGGCAATGTTCGTTTTGGCTCTCCGGGTCTTGCTAACATCAACGTAACTGTCAGTTTTGGAGAGACGTTGCTTGGATCTTTTGGCGCTCAGTTTACTGTGACGACTGGTGATCCGGCTTCCATTTCGGGTGGCAGCATTTCGTTCGATGGTTTGACTGAGAGCTAAGTTCTCAGGTTCAACACTGTTTTTGCTTCTAGTCCTGTATCACATTAGGGGACTTGTTAATGCTTTTCACTGCTCAAGGCTCTCTGCTAATAACAGAGAGCCTGTTTTTATCAACTTGGCAAAGAAGTTGCCACCCTCGTAGGGGATGATTGGTCACAATTGACACTCCGCTAGCTAAAGCAAGGAGATTCTTGGGCTGCACCCCTTTGGGATGCATGGCTCCCGAAGCGTAACTTTCTCTGTGTCCCAGAGTAGGAGAACATGAATGCTCCAGGTTTTTTC
>Ga0187894_10007449_pt1 | contig 10324 bp, 7 predicted proteins | sample GBC1701081metaG_FD_136650 | JGI IMG/M metagenome (GOLD analysis project Ga0187894, IMG submission 136650) | White microbial mat communities from a lava cave in the Kipuka Kanohina Cave System on the Island of Hawaii, USA - GBC170108-1 metaG ... | reverse complement strand
TACTGACAATGATCAAACCATCGAAACAGACAGGGGCCTTCACGCCAAAACTGTATTGGAAGGTTCCGTTTCGGATCAAGTTGAAATAAGAACAGGAGTGGAGATTTTACAACGAAATTATACTCAAGCTTTTGATCCTGAGAATGTAGCCTCTTATGAAAATGGATTTACTGAAATTATAACATCGGGATTTGCTGAAGCGGATGTATATGCGAGCAACAAATTTGTAACACGGGGAGGTGCTAGAGTTGAGTACAACAACTTATTAAACATGGTTGCCCTTGATCCACGAATTTCCATGGCTTACAAAACGGATGAGGTAGGTCAGGTTTCGTTAGCGTACGGTAAATTTCGTCAATCACCTAAGGCTGAATGGCTAAGAGTAAACAATGCACTCGAATCTGAGAAGGCCGATCATTATATTTTAAACTACCAACGCGTTACCAGTAATCGCACTTTCAGGATTGAAACATATTATAAGAAGTACAATGACCTGGTTAAGTTTAGAAATGGTGATGCAACTGATCTGACAAACGAGGGGACCGGTTTTGCAAAAGGAATAGAATTGTTCTGGCGTGATAACCGCAGTATTAAAAATGTTGACTATTGGATTTCTTATTCTTACTTAGATACCGAGCGCGATTATCTTGATGCCCCCTATTCGGTTACACCCTCATTTGCTTCGGCTCATAATTTTTCGGTAGTGTACAAGCACTTTATCAGCCACCTTAAATCACAAATTGGTATGACCTACTCGTATACGAGCGGAAGGCCATATAATGATCCGAATGTGGATGCGTTTAATGCCGGCACAACCAAAAATTACCAGGATTTAAGTGCAAACATTAGTTACCTGCCAACCTCACAGATTATAATCCACCTGTCGTGCACAAATATTTTAGGGCGTGATAATATTTTTGGCTTTGAGTACAGCAACATTCCAGATGTTAATGGGGTGTATGCCAGCCGCGCCATACGCCCACCCGCACCACGATTTTTATTTCTCGGAGTTTTTATAACACTATCAAAAGAAAAGTCAATTAACCAATTACCTACACTTTAACTAACCTAATATGAAAAAGCTAAACACCATTCCTGTATTACTGGCAGTACTTGTATTATTAACTTCCATATCTTTTGCCACAGGAGACAAGTATGTTGAAGCCATGCAGAAGAATATTGAAGTAATTTACACCGCCCGGAATATTCCGGATATTCAGAGTGCCATAAATGCTTTCGAGCGCATTGGAGATGCTGAGAAAACAAAATGGGAACCTTTCTATTACGCTTCTTTCGGGTATGTGATGATGGCGAATCGCGAAAAAGAGACGACTGTGAAGGATACTTATCTTGACCTGTCCCTAAAAGCGCTGGAGAAGGCTAAAACGCTTCAGCCTAATGAGTCAGAAATTATAGCGTTAGAGGGTTTTGTGCATATGATCCGTGTAACGGTTGATCCGGCTTCACGCGGTCAACAATACTCCAGTTTGGCCTTTCAGTCTTTCGGTAAGGCGGTTGCTATGAACCCTGAAAACCCACGTGCGCTTGCCTTACTTGCGCAAATGCAATATGGAACCGCTCAGTTTTTTGGTTCCTCAACAACAGAAGCGTGTGGTACACTCACTAAAGCATTAGAAAAATTTGATACCTTCAAATCCGATAACGTGCTGGCTCCGCAGTGGGGAAGAGGGATGGCGGAAGGGATGAAGAGTAAGTGCAATTGATTAATTTAATTGAAATTTAAAGGTCTATTAATCAATAGACCTTTTAAACATTTAAGCATGGCAGAGAATCGTTTTCAAAAGGAGAAATACTGGCAGGTGATTATTTTTTCGGTGATTGGAGCCTTCATCATGACATATTTTTCTTGCTCTTCATGCTCGCAAGACTTGGGCAAATTTCTAGTGATTGCTTTTTTTTCTTCTGTTATGTGGAGTATGATGTGGATTGGAAATAGTGAGTTAACGCATTATATCAGCATCCGGATTTCTTGGGTTGATTTTCCTGTCAGGCGACTCACGGTAGGCATTGTCTCTACCGTAATATTCACTGTGTTGGTTGCAATTGGGCTTCTTAAATCATGGGAGTATGCCTGGGATATTAAATTCAATAGCTATAATGAATTTATAATCATTTCTCTGGTAATCACTTTTTTGATCTCCCTGTTTATGCACGGTCGGGAATTCTTGCTTCAATGGAAACAATCGGCAGTAAGCGCAGAGCGCTATCAGAAGGAAAGTATGTCGGCTACATATGAAAGTCTAAAGAGTCAGGTTAATCCACATTTCCTTTTTAATAGTTTAAATGCGCTTACCAATCTTGTTTATGAAGATCAGGATAAGGCTGTGAATTTCATCAAACAGTTATCAGAAGTGTATCGGTATGTGTTAGATACACGTGACCGGGAAGTGGTAGGGCTTGATGAGGAAATTAGGTTTCTGAATGCATACATTTATTTACAGCAAATACGCTTTGGAGATAAACTATCTATTGATGTTTCCTTAAAGGATTTGAAAACGATGGTGGCACCATTAGCATTGCAAATGCTGATTGAGAATGCCGTCAAACATAATGAGGTGTCGGAAGAAAACCCTCTTCATATCAGAATCTACAAAGATGTGGGTTTTATTGTTGTGGAAAATAACCTTCAGAAGAAGTTACAAATAGGGGAGTCTTCATCGGGTTTAGGGCTAGAGAACATTAGCAAACGATACGATTTTTTAAGCGATAAGAAAGTTACGATTGAGCAATCAGATAATAAGTTTTTGGTAAAGTTGCCGATAATACCTTCGGGAAATTGAATATACTAATCATAGAAGATGAGCCGCAGGCGGCTAAACGAATCGAAGCGCTCGTATTGGAGCTGTTGCCGCATGCTCATGTTTTGAATAAAATTGATTCAGTAAAAAAATCTGTGCAATGGTTTAAGAATAACCCCTCGCCTGATCTTGCCCTCGTGGACATTCAATTAGCGGATGGAACCAGCTTTCAAATATTCGAACAATGCGAAGTAAAATGCCCGGTGATTTTCACTACGGCCTACGATGAGTATGCGCTCAAAGCTTTTAAGGTCAATAGCATTGACTACATTCTCAAACCGGTTGATAAAAATGACCTGCAGGCAGCCTTAAGGAAATTAGAAACACTTACCCGCAACAACGATGATACCCGCAAATTGCTTGCGAGTATCGGTGACGTAGTTCACGAACTCTCGAAGAAGCATAAGGAGCGTTTTGTTATTAAGGTTGGAGAACACTTACGAACAATCGAAGTAAAGCACATACTTTACTTTTACAGCCAGGATAAGGCCACGTTTTGCCACACCGATGAGAACCGAAACCATATTATAGATTTCACTTTAGAGCAACTTGAGGAAATGATTGACCCTTCAGCCTGCTTTAGAGTCAATCGTAAATATTTTGTAAGAGCCGAGGCCATTCAGGACATTATTTCTTACACGAATAGCAGGTTAAGGCTGGTATTAAAAAATTCAAACGATAGCGCTGTAATTGTAGCACGCGAACGTGTGCAGGAGTTCAAGCAATGGCTCGACCGGTAAGGCTAAACAACGATCCTTTTAAGTTCTTCAATGTCTGACTGCTTCAAGGGCTTCGTCACAAACTGAATTACGTTTTTATAGCTAAAAACCATGTCGCGGTCTTTCTGGTTATTCGAACTGGTGAGTACCACAATGTGCGATTTGTCCCGAATCTTCTGCGGTAAATTCTTGAAGCTTTCCAAAAATGCAAAACCATCAACGTTGGGCATATTCAGGTCGAGAAAGATAATATCGGGGGGTATTTCTCCATTAATGGCATCCAGCCAGGCAAGTGCTTCTTCAGCCGATTTGTAACTGATTAAGTTTCTCGAGAACTGATAAACCTCCAAAAACCTGCGCTGGATGAAAAGATCTATGTCGCTGTCATCAATGAGTACCGTAGTGTCTACCATGCCGCTTGTGATTATCAGGGCGTTAAAGCCACCTTTATAAACTTAATAAAAAGTCAGAGAATGCCGAAAAAATCACTTAAAATTGTTTTTGGTTCGTTCCAAAGCAGAAAAAAAAATGTTAAAATTGAATGACTAAACCTGATTCTACTATGAACTTCAAGCGACCTGTTTATCTTATAGTAAGTGCTTTTTTGGCTGTAGGCTTAACCTACTGTGGCTCATCGAGCAGCGATAAGGACAAGAATTCAGACGAATTCAAGGAAGCGGAGGAGGGCAGCCTTCAAAAGCAAATAGAAGATGTTATCTATAATATCCCTTCTCCAACCGAAATACCGTATGTCCTACAGGCCACCGGTGCCGAGTACAACGAAAGCCTCGTGAACCCTCGTTTAAAGGTTGATCAGTATGCAAGTCGTACCGATAAGGCCGCCATGAACTTAGGGGTGTATGCTGCCGATATTGGATACCTGACTTCGTATGAGAAAACGCAGGAAGCTATTGATTACCTCAACGCCTGTAAAACCCTTGCTGATAATTTAGGCGTTATTGGAACATTTGATATCGAAATTTTGAAACGCTTTGAAGCCAACATTTCTAATAAAGATTCCCTTGCTAAGCTATTAGACGAAACAGTTAAGCAGACCGAGAAATTCCTGGAAGATGACAGCCGTAATAAACTTGCCGCATTGGTAGTATCGGGTAGTTTTGTTGAAGGCCTTCATATTTCTACCGGGTTAATAAACTCTTATCCTAAAAACTTACTTCCTGATGATGCTCGTAATCAGATTCTTACGCCTATCATGCAGGTGGTACTGAATCAGAAGAAATCAGTTACCGATCTTTTAAAAATGCTAACAGCTGTTGAGCAGACCGATCCTGTATCAGGCATGGTTTCAGATTTACAGGAACTTGAAAGAGCCTATGCATCTCTCAACATTGAGGAACAAATACATAATAACCGTGCAGACCTTGTGTTAACAGATAAAAATCTGGAGCAAATCTCAGCCGTAGTGGCAAAAATGAGAAAGTCCATAGTGGAGTAACTCAGCTTACCTTATTATTAACAGGGGCCCCGACATGTCGGGGCCCCTGTTTTTTTGTGGATTAGGAGTATATTTAAGTAGCTAAAACAACTATTTACGTATGAGTGAACTTATACTCAAAGCAATTCTTCGCCTGTTCGCAGTTGTGGCAAAGCAAGATGAGGTTACCCGTCAGGAGCGTGAACAAATCAGAATTTTTTTAAAAGAACATTTAACAGAAAATAAAGTTGATGCATACATCTCCCTGTTCGATGAATTTACAAAATCTGTAAGTCATTCAGCTCAAACAGATGTGCAAACCTTACACCAGGTATGTGCAGAGATTAACAAAGAGCTAACACAGAAACAAAAAGTAATCATCGTTTTAGAGTTAGTAACGATCGTTTTAGCCGATGCCCAGGTAACCATTCGGGAAGAGGAGTTAATGAAGGTGATATGTGAATCCTTTAAAGTAAAATCGGAGGATATTGCATCGATTCGAAAATTTGTAATTGGGCAGCAAGCTTCAGAGTTAGATCACCCTGCGTTGTTGATCATCGATGCCAATGAAGACAAAGCTTTTGTTCAGGCCAAGCATATCAGGAGAAATCATCTCAAAGGATTTGTGGAGTTGCTGTATATTCAGCAGGCCGAACTTTATTTCATTAAATATATTGGCCAATCCGATGTATACTTAAATGGAGCACCTTTGAAATCTGGAACTATCCGCGTGTTGGCTGTTGGCAGTGCGCTGCGCTGGGATAGGGATGAACCAGTTTATTATGGTGATATTCTGGGTAGGTTTAAAAAACTGGGAGATGGTGGACGTATTACACTTGAAGCAAAATCTATTGACTTCAAATTTAAGAGTGGTAAAATCGGGTTGCAAAATGTAAGCCTTGCGGAGGAATCGGGCAATTTAATAGCGTTGATGGGTGCTAGTGGCGCTGGTAAATCAACCTTGCTGCACGTTCTGAATGGCTCAGAAAAGCCCTCCAAAGGTCAGGTATTGATTAATGGGATTGATATCCATTATGAACCTCAAAAAATTGAAGGGGTAATAGGATTTGTTCCGCAAGATGACCTGCTCATTGAAGACCTCACCGTGTATCAAAACCTATATTATGCTGCCAAGCTTTGTTTCAGCGATAAAACTGAAGAGGGAATTGATGCACTGGTGTTACGGGTACTGGAAGACCTGGGCCTGTCAGAGACCAAAGATTTAAAAGTGGGCTCACCTCTTCGGAAAACAATCAGTGGCGGACAACGAAAACGATTGAATATTGGCCTTGAGTTGTTGCGTGAGCCTTCTGTACTTTTCTGCGATGAACCTACCAGTGGACTTTCTTCCCGTGATTCTGAAAATATTATTGATTTACTAAAAGAACTTTCACTGAAGGGAAAGCTGGTGTTCGCTGTAATCCATCAACCTTCTTCCGATATCTTCAAGAAATTCGACAGGCTTGTAATTCTTGATTTTGGAGGGCACCAGATTTATTACGGAAACCCCGTTGATGCGATCGTATATTTTAAAAGGAGCATCAACCTGATTAACAGTGAAGAAGGAGAGTGCCACGAGTGTGGTAATGTTAATCCCGAGCAGATATTTAATATAATTGAAACTAAAGTAATTAACGAGTATGGGCTCTTTACCCCGGAGCGCAAGATTACTGCTGTGCAATGGAATAGTGAATATAGGAAACAGGCAAAAGCACCTACTCTTGAAACTGCCAGCGAGGCGCTAAAATCAACCTTGAGAATTCCTACAAGACTTCGGCAGACGCAATTGTTTATGATGCGCGATATCCAGGCAAAGATTCACAATCGGCAGTATATGATTATTAATCTGCTCGAAGCACCCCTTCTTGCTTTTATCCTGGCCTTTATTGTGCGCTACTATAATGTAGATGATAAGTCATTGACCGGTTACGTCTTTAGTAATAACTTAAATTTGCCTGCTTACCTTTTCATGAGTGTGATAGTAGCCTTGTTTATGGGGCTTACCGTAAGTGCTGAAGAAATTATTCGCGACCGAAAAATTTTAAAGCGAGAAGCTTTCCTGCACCTCAGCCGCAGCAGTTATTTACTCTCCAAATTTTCCATTCTTTTCATTCTATCAGCAATACAGGCTCTCATGTTTGTGCTGTTGGGTAACTACATTTTGCAGATAAAGGGCATGCTCTTCGAGCATTGGGCAATTCTCTTTACAGTTTCATGTTTTGCCAATGTACTTGGGCTGAACATTTCATCAGCATTTAACTCGGCAGTTACTATTTATATTTTGATCCCTATTTTGCTGATACCACAATTGATTCTGAGCGGAGTAGTGGTGAGGTTTGATAAACTTAACCCCACAATTGGCAATACAGCCACGGTGCCATTTGTAGGTGATTTAATGGCTTCGCGCTGGGCATTTGAAGCAGGCATGGTTACACAGTTTAAGGATAATAAGTTTGAACAGGAATTTTATTTCTATGATAAAGTGATGGCAAGTTCGGATTATCAGAAAGTGTACTTTATACCCGAACTTGAAACCAGACTTCAGTATTGCCTGAATAATTATTTATCGGATGATCAGGAAGCGAAAAGTAAGGTGGAGAAGGATCTTGAACTTATTCGCAATGAAATAGGGAAAGAGGCGGGGGAAGTTAAAAGTGAGCCTTTACCCTGGCTTAGTTCTCTCAACCCGGCAAAATTTGATTCTGCTGCTTTTCAGCAAGCACTTACCTTTTTGGATAACCTGAAGCGTGTGTACACCAATCGCTATAACAATGCCGATCATGAAAAAGAACAGAAGATTGCGAGTATGACGAATACCGGGGAAAAGGAAAAGGAATTTGAGCATTTCAGGGAAAGTTACCGTAACGAAACCATTACGGATTTCGTAAAGAACCTGTCAGAAACACATCGGATTATTGAAAAGGATGGTAAACTTATTCAAAAGATATATCCGATATACAAAGATCCAGACCCCGATCACGTCATCGATTTCGATGCGCAGTTTTACATGCCTGCCAAGCATTTTTTAAACCGGAATATTGATACATTTTATTTTAATACGGGCGTAATCTGGTCGATGTCATGTGTGCTGGCTATTCTTCTTTACTTTGATGTACTCCGAAGGATCATTGATGGAATCAGTAACCTGTCTACGCCAGCGGCATTGAAAAGAAAATAGCTAATCAATTTGAAGATTGGTATTTTGATATCGTCATTTCGAACCCGAGGTACGAGGGTGAGAAATCCCCATTTTTACTGGGGGATTTCTCCGCTTTGCTGCGAAATGACGGTAAACAGTCAGATTTTAACATTTTCAAATTGAAGTATGTTCTTTGTTTTATCCAAGATTCTAAACTTCCTCACAAACCCGTTAGTATTAGTTTTTGGATTCCTCCTGATTTCTATTTTTCACCGAAGTACAAAATGGAAGAAGCGTTTCTTTTGGACAGCCTTTTCCCTTCTGCTTTTTTTCTCAAACGACTTTATCTCCAACGAGGTAATGAGTGCATGGGAAGTTTCGCCAACTCCATATAATCAAATACAAAAGAAGTATGACTGGGGTATTGTACTCACGGGAGTAACCCAAAATGATATGCAGCCTGATGATAGAGTCTATTTCCATCATGGTGCGGACCGGGTGGTACATGCTGTTGAACTCTATAAAAAAGGAATTATTAAAAAGATTATGATCAGTGGCGGAAGCGGACGATTGTTAACGGCCGAGCGCAAGGAGGCAAATGAAATATTCAAAGCTATGTTGTTGATGGGAGTACCGGAAAAAGATATGGCTGTTGAAAATGAATCGCGCAATACCTATGAATCGGCCGTTCACGTGAAGGAGTTATTAAAGTATGAATCTGGCAACGCGTATTTGCTGATTACTTCTGCTTTCCATTTGCGAAGATCGGAAGCGTGTTTTAAGAAAGCCGGGTTTAAAGTTGACACATTCAGCACCGACTTCTATACACATCCGCGGTATTTTACACCAGATGTTTTATTCATCCCAAAGGCCGACTCTATCATGATCTGGCAAAGACTTTTTAAGGAATGGACAGGAATGCTTGCGTATAAAATCGCAGGCTATATTTAAAAGTCAGGACAAAAAAAATACCCACCGCCTGGGTGGGTATTTTTTTGTACAATATTTACAATTAAGGGTTTACAGGAGTTCTTGTTCCCTTGTACTTTGTAACATCGGCCTTGTTCAACTCGGCACCAAATGAACTATTGATGGCATCAATAAAAACATTTGCGAAAACAGCGGTACCCTTTCCATTGGGGTGAACTCCATCTTCTGAGAAACCTGCTAAAGGAGGTGTAATGCCAGGTGTAACAATAATGCCGTTGGCAGAAACTGCTCCAGCCGTTACCCAGTTATTATAAGCCGTGTATAAATCAGCCAACCCCAGGCGTGTTGAGTTATTTGTTACAAGGGTGCTGATAGCTGAGTTGTAGGCAGTAACAGCGTCTGTTATGGCTGTTCTTTCCAACGGGATTAATACGTATTGATCTGCCAGCGGTACAGAAACCCCGTTAATCAATTGAGGGTTATTGCTTACACAAGTTCCCAATACACTTCCGGCAGTGAGGGTTAAAAGATCTGTAGCAGTTGTTTGTCTGATTTGCTCATATGGAACCAATGCTGCTCGTTGTTCTGGCGTGATAGCCATTGCTCCGGCAAGGATATCAAACTCATCACCTAAATCATTTAATGTTTCGTCAACGATAACAGCTGGATTTGTTTTACTAACGGCAAACACAACTTTGCGGGCATCCATATCAGCAGCAGCATAATTAAATGGAGGACCCTTTAGGGCATCCAATATCTGATTGTATCCGGCAAACCCGGGGTTTACAACAGCTACAGTGGCTGCATCCATGGGGATGGCATTCCATTTAACAAGTGAAAAGAAGGGAAGTTTCGTAACATCCGGAACATTGGCAATGACTCCTTTAGAAGTAGCCGAAGCTCCCAGTATAGATGAAAATGCTGCATTGAGTTGGCCTGAAAAGGCTGCACCACTTGTTATCGCAATAGTGCCTACACCACCGGTTGTTGCATAACCAAGCACATCGTTATACCCTAATTCAAAAGTGAAGAAGGTAGGCGCAGCAGCAAGTGCATCACCTAAAATAGTTGAGCCCGTTGCTCCGTCATTACTGGGATTTGATGCAAAGCGTCTGTAGAATGGATTAAATGCCGGGTTAGAAGATGTTGGGCCTCCTGTTGCAGGAATTAACGCTTGACCAAGTACAATTCCGGGAACGCTGAAGTTATTGAAACTTCCGGTCACCGGGGTTAACACTTGCCCGATTGTTTGAAACGTATTGTAGGGAGCAGGTAAAGCCGG
>Ga0187894_10007448_pt1 | contig 10325 bp, 9 predicted proteins | sample GBC1701081metaG_FD_136650 | JGI IMG/M metagenome (GOLD analysis project Ga0187894, IMG submission 136650) | White microbial mat communities from a lava cave in the Kipuka Kanohina Cave System on the Island of Hawaii, USA - GBC170108-1 metaG ... | reverse complement strand
GCCTATCCTCGCCTGGGTGGAGGACCCGGTGGAGCTCATGTTCCTGCAGATCCAGGGGTCGGGACAGATCGAGCTCGCAGCGGGCGGCAGGCTGCGGCTTGGCTACGCCGACCACAACGGGCATCCCTATCGTTCGATCGGCCGCTATCTGGTGCAGGCGGGCGAACTCGCGCTCGAACAGGCTTCGATGCAGGGCATCAAGGCCTGGGCGGCTGCGAACCCGCGCAAGCTGCGTGAAGCGCTCGATTCCAACCCGAGCTACGTGTTCTTTCGCGAGCTGCCGGCGGCGGAGGGCGCGGCGAGCGGTCCGATCGGCACGCTGGGTGCGCCGCTGACTGCCGGCTACAGCATCGCGGTCGACCCGCGCTACGTGCCGCTGGGCGCGCCGCTCTACCTTGCTACCACGCTGCCGCTCTCGACGCAGCCGCTCGAGCGGCTGGTTGCGGCGCAGGACACGGGCGGGGCGATCCGCGGCGCGGCGCGCGCGGATTTCTTCTGGGGCACGGGCAGCGAGGCCGGCGCGCTCGCCGGCCGGATGCGGCAACGCGGGCGGATTTGGCTGCTGTGGCCCCGCGACGAAGGGATGCCGCGTCCCTAGTTCTTCTTCTGCGCCTGGCGCGCGACCTCGTCGAGCTTGCTGCGCAACACGCCGAGCGGCATGCCGCCGCCCGAGCGCTCGCCATTGGCGAAGAACAGCGTCGGGGTGCCGTTGATGCGCAGCGAACGCCCGAATTCGACGATCTTGTCGACCGGGTTGGCGCAGCTGGTGCTGCCAGTCGGCACCTTCGGCTGCTCGGCGGCGGCAAGCTCAAGCCAGGCCTTGACGCGATCCCTGGAGCACCAGACGGCGCGCGAATGGTCCGCGTTCTGCGGCCGGATCACCGGGTACATGAACACGTACACGGTGATGTCGTCGATCTGCAGCAGGTCCTGCTCGAGCTTGCGGCAATACGGGCAATAGGGGTCGGTGAACATGGCGAGCTGGCGCCGGCCGCTGCCGCGCTGGATCTTCACCGCCAGGTCGAGCGGCAGCGACTTGAAGTCGATCGCGGTGAGCTTCTGCATCCGCTCTTCGGTCAGGTTGCGGTCGCTCTTTGCATCGACCAGGTGGCCGGTGAAAACGTACTGGCCTTGCGCGTCGGTGTAGAAAATCTGCGGCCCCTCGCGCCCCTGCACGCGAACCTCGAAAATGCCCGGCACGGGCGTCGCCTGGACGCCTTCGATCTTGCCGCCGCCCAGCTTGGGTTCGATCGCGGCGCGGATCTTCGCCTCGTCGCCGGCCGCGCGCCCCGCCACGCCTGCGGCGAGCGCGACCAGCGCGACGGTTCTCAGCAGCAGATTGCGCAAGCTCATGTCGATCCTCGTTGCAGTCCCATCGCACGCCGCATCAGCAGATTCTTCAGCACCGGCAGACGGTCCACCAATCCCAGCCCCGCATTGCGCAGCCTCGCGATCCCGCCGCCCCGGGCGTCGAACAGGCGCTGCAGGCCGTGTACCGTGGCGCGCATCGCCAGTATATCTTCGGCGCGCGCGCGCTCGTAGCGGCGCAGCAGCCGCTCGTCGCCCGGATCGCGGCCGGGCTCGCGGCCGTTCAGCACGGCGGCGAGTGCATGTGCATCCTGCAAGCCCAGGTTGGCGCCCTGGCCTGCGAGCGGATGAACCACGTGCGCCGCGTCACCGGCAAGCGACAGCCGCGCGGCGACGAGCTTGCGCGTGGCGAGCCGCTGCAGCGGAAAACTCTGCGGTGCGGTGACCAGAGCGAGTTCGCCCACCGCATCCTTGCTGGCGGCCGCGACCTCGCGCGCGAGCGCCGCGGGCTCCATCGCGAGCAGCCGCGCGGCCTGGGCCTCGCCCGCCGACCACACCATGGAAACATGTTCGCCGGGCAACGGCAGCAGCGCGAGCACCGCACCTTCCATCGCGGGGCCCTGGAACCACTGATAGGCGACGCCGCGATGCGGGCGGCCGCAGGCGAAATTGGCCACCACCGCGGTCTGGCCGTAGTCCGAATCCTCGCTCGCGATGCCGGCCAGCTGGCGCACCGGCGAGCGAGCGCCGTCCGCGCCGACCACCAGTCGAGCGCGCAGTTCGCGGCCGTCCTGCAGCGCAAGCAGCGCGTGCGTCCCGCCGAATTCGAGTCCCCGCAGCGCAGCGGCTTCGAAGCGCGCCAGGCCCTCCTGCGCTTCCAGTTCCCGCCACAGCCCGGCCTGCAGCCAGCCGTCCTCGACGATCCATGCGAGTTCGCCATACCCGGCGCGATAGGCGTCGAATTCCAGCGCCGACGCGCCGTCGTCGCCGTAGATGCGCATCGCGCGCACCGGCGTCCGGCGCGCCTCCGGCACATGCCGCCAGGCGCCCAGGCCGGCGAGGAACGCCGCATTGGCCGGACTGACCGCGTAGACGCGGGAATCAAAGCCCGCCTCCGCCGCCGGTTCGCGCGGCCGCTCCTTCGCCACCATCGCCAGGCGCGTGCCGCGCAGCGCGCGCGCGAGCGCCGCGCCGACCAGCGCACCGCCCACGATGGCGACCTCGAAGGTGTTGTCCGCGTCTCTACGATCCACACTCAACTCTTTGACTTGAATCCGTTTTTGAGCGAAAATTACAGTCTTCCCACGGGGCGAATTAGCTCAGCTGGTTAGAGCAGCGGAATCATAATCCGTGTGTCCGGGGTTCGAGTCCCTGATTCGCCACCACCCTTTTTCAGTAGACTGGCCTGCATGATTCTCCGGTTGTCGATGTTCCTGCTGTTGTGCGGCGTCGGCATGGCGCAGGCGCAGCTGCGCACCATCCCGGCCGAGGCCAGGCGCGGCACCCTGAGCCACCTGCAGGCGATGACGGTGGCGCTCGACGGCAAGCCGGTCGAGCTCGCGGCCGGCGCGCAGATTCGCAGCGAGCAGAACACCATCGTGCTGCCGACCGCGCTGCCGGCGGGCGCGCGCGTGAAGTACACGCTCACGCCGGACGGCAAGCTGTCCCGCGCCTGGATCCTCACGCCGCAGGAAGCCGCCCAGCCCGACCCCCGGAAGTAGCGCGTGGCAGGCAAGGTCTTCATCCGCACGTTCGGCTGCCAGATGAACGTGTACGACTCGGCGAAGATCGCCGACGTGCTGGCGGCCGAATGCGGGCTGGAGGAAGCCGCGCGCCCCGAGGAGGCCGATCTCATCGTCTTCAATACCTGCTCGGTGCGCGAGAAGGCCCAGGAGAAGGTGTTCGCCGACCTGGGGCGCGTGCGCCAGCTGAAACGCGCCAACCCCACGCTCATGATCGCGGTGGGCGGCTGCGTCGCGAGCCAGGAGGGCGGCGCGATCATCGAGCGCGCTCCCTACGTCGACGCGGTGTTCGGCCCGCAGACCCTGCACCGGCTGCCCGAGCTGCTGGAGCGGCGGCGTGCGAGCGGCCGGCCGCAGGTCGACGTGCGCTTCCCCGAGATCGAAAAATTCGACCGGCTGCCTCCGGCGCGCGCCGGCGGGCCGGCCGCGTTCGTCTCGATCATGGAGGGCTGCAGCAAGTACTGCAGCTTCTGCGTGGTGCCCTACACGCGCGGCCCGGAGGTTTCCCGCCCGTTCGAGGACATCGTCGCGGAAGTCGCGGCCCTCGCGGCGCAGCAGGTGAAGGAAGTGACGCTGCTCGGGCAGAACGTCAACGCCTGGCGCGGCGAGATCGATGGAGCGGCGCAGGATTTCGCCGAACTGCTCTTCTATCTGAATGAGGTTCAAGGCATAGAGCGCGTTCGCTATACCACTTCGCACCCGCGCGAGTTCACGCAGCGCCTGATCGATGCGCATGCCGAACTGCCGGCTCTTGCCGAGCACGTGCACCTGCCGGTGCAGTCGGGCTCGGACCGGGTGCTGGCGGCGATGAAGCGGGGCTACAGCGCGCTCGAATACCGCTCCATCGTGCGTCGCCTGCGCAAGGCGCGGCCGCAGATCAGCATCAGCTCGGATTTCATCGTCGGCTTCCCGGGCGAGACTGAGGCGGACTTCCAGGCCACGCTCGCGCTCGCCCGCGACCTCGGGTTCGACGGCGGGTATTCGTTCCTCTACAGCGCGCGGCCGGGCACGCCCGCCGCCGCGCTCGAAGACCCGGTGCCCGCGGCGCAGAAGAACGACCGGCTGCAGCGCCTGCAGGAGCTGCTGGAAACCCAGGCAAGCGCGGTCAGCGCGGGCATGGTCGGTACCGCGCAGCGGGTGCTGGTCGAAGGGACCTCGCGGCGCGACGCCGGCGAACTCGCCGGGCGCACGGCGAACAACCGCACCGTGAACTTCGCCGGCGCGACCGGATTGATCGGCGCCTTCGCCGAGCTGACCATCACCGAAGCGCGCCACCATTCGCTGCGCGGCGAACTCGTTGATGCGACCTAGGGCCGCCCCCGCCTCCGCCCGGCAATCGGCCGCCCGTGCGGTGGAGGTGAGCCTCGAACCGGTGGACAACCGGCGCCTCGCCCGTCTGTGCGGCGCGATGGATGCGAACCTGCGCCAGATCGAATCGGCGCTGGATGTCGCGATCGCGCGCCGCGGGGCACGCTTCGCCGTGAGCGGCGAGCGCGAGCCGGCCGAGCGGGCGGCGCGGGCGCTGGCGAAGTTCTACGAGCAGGCGGACGACGAGCTGACGATCGACGACATCCAGCTCGGCCTGGCCGAGCTGTCGCAGAAGAACCTCGCGCAGCAGGACGAAACGGGCGCGCCCCGCCTGCTGACGCGCCGCGCCGAGCTGCATGGCCGCACCCCCCACCAGGTGCAGTACATCGAGAGCATCCTCGCGCACGATCTCACTCTCGGCATCGGCCCCGCCGGCACCGGCAAGACCTTTCTCGCGGTCGCCTGCGCCGTGGACGCGCTCGAGCGCGACAAGGTGAAGCGCATCGTGCTGGTGCGCCCGGCGGTGGAGGCGGGCGAGCGCCTCGGCTTCCTGCCGGGAGACCTGGCGCAGAAGGTCGACCCTTACCTGCGGCCGCTCTACGACGCGCTCTACGACCTGGCCGGCTTCGACAAGACGGCGACGCTGCTCGAGCGCGGCCTGATCGAGCTCGCGCCGCTCGCGTACATGCGCGGCCGCACGCTGAACCAGGCCTTCGTCATCCTGGACGAGGCGCAGAACACCACTCCCGAGCAGATGAAGATGTTCCTCACGCGCATCGGCTTCGGCGCCAAGGCGGTGGTCACCGGCGACGTGACGCAGATCGACCTCGCGCGCGGGCAGAAAAGCGGGCTGGTCGAGGCGCGTCGCATCCTCACCGGCGTGCGCGGCATCGCCTTCACCGATTTCACCGCCGCCGACGTCGTGCGCCACCCGCTGGTGGCGCGCATCATCGATGCCTACGACAGGAACGCGCAAGAAGCGCCGCCGCCGAAGTAGCCTCGCCGTGCAGCGCGCGGCCGCGGGCGCGCCTGCTGCGGCCCTGCTGCGGCGATTCGCGCTTGCCGCCGCGCCGGCGGGCGCCGAGATCACCTTGCGCGTCGTGGGAGCGCGGGAAGCCGGACGCCTGAACGGCAGGTTCAGGAAAAGGGCGAAAGCCACCAACGTGCTTTCCTTCGCCTACGGCGGCGGCAGCGGCGATATCGTGCTCTGCCATCCGGTGATCGCGGCCGAGGCGCGGCGGCAGGGCAAGAGCCTGGCGGCGCGCTACGCGCACCTGGTGATTCACGGCATGCTGCATCTGCGCGGTCACGATCACGTTCGCCGCAGCGCAGCGGCACGCATGGAGAGGATCGAGATACGCCTGCTGCGGCGGCTCGGGTTCGCCGACCCCTACACGCTAAAATAGCCCCAGCTCGCCGCAATGGCCGACCCTCCCAGACCCAGTCTCCTCGAACGCCTGTCGGCGCTGCTGCTGCGCGAACCGGCGGATCGCGCCAGCCTGGCGCAGCTGCTGCGCTCGGCCTACCAGCGCAACCTGCTGGATGCCGACGCGCTGTCGATCGCCGAGGGCGCGCTCACGGTCTCGGAGATGCAGGTGCGCGACATCATGATCCCGCGCGCGCAGATGGACATGATCGACATTCACGAGCCGGTCGAGAAATTCATGCCGCAGGTGATCGGCTCGGCGCACTCGCGCTTTCCCGTCATCGACCAGAACCGCGACGACGTGATCGGCGTGCTGCTCGCCAAGGACCTGCTGCGCCACTATGCGGGGGAAGAACCGTTCAACGTGCGCGAGATGCTGCGTCCGGCGATCTTCGTGCCTGAGTCCAAGCGCCTGAACGTGCTGCTGCGCGAGTTCCGCGCCAGCCGCAACCACATGGCGATCGTGATCGACGAGTACAGCGGCGTGGCCGGCCTGGTGACCATCGAGGACGTGCTGGAACAGATCGTCGGCGACATCGAGGACGAGTACGACTTCGACGAGGCGAGCGACAACATCCTGCCCGAGCAGGGCGGCAAGTTCCGCGTCAAGGCGCTGACCCAGATCGCCGATTTCAACGCCGCCTTCGCCACCGCCTTCTCCGACGAGGAGCACGACACCGTGGGCGGCCTGGTGATCGCGCGGCTCGGCCGCCTGCCGCGGCGCGGCGAGACCGTGCCGCTCGACGGCCTCAAGGTGCAGGTGCTGCGCGCCGACAGCCGGCGCGTCTATACCCTGATCGTGGAGAAGCCGAAGACGTGAAGTCCGCGCCGCACGCCGCCGCGTTCCTCGCGGGCGCGGCCGCGGTGCTGGGCTTCTCGCCGCTGGACATCTTCCCCGCCACGCTGCTGGCGTTCGCGGTCCTGATCCATCTCTGGGCGGGGGCGCTCACGCCGCGTGCCGCCTTCCTGATCGGCCTGGCGTTCGGCGCCGGGCAGTTTCTCGCCGGCGTGTCCTGGATCTACGTCAGCCTGCACCGCTTCGGCGCCATGCCCGCGCCGCTTGCCGCCTTCGCCACGGCCGCCTTCTGCGTCTTCCTCGCCCTCTTCCCCGCCCTGGCAGGCTGGGCGCAGGCGCGTTTCTGCGACCGGCGCCCCGCGCCGCTCGCCATCCCTGCGTTCTGGGTGCTGAGCGAATGGCTGCGCGGCTGGATCCTGACCGGCTTCCCGTGGCTCTCGGCCGGCTATGCCGCCGTTGATTCCCCGTTCGCGGGCTTCGCGCCGCTGGGCGGCAGCTACCTGGTCTCGCTCGCGGTGGTCGCCGCCGCGGGCCTGCTGTGGATGGCCGCCGTCGGCCGCGCGCGCTGGCCCGCCGCCGGCGGCTTCGCCGCCCTCGCCCTCGCCGGTGCGGCGCTGCAAACGGTGGAATGGTCCGCGCCGGGTTCCCGGCCGCTCAGCGTCAGCCTGCTCCAGGGCAACGTGCCGCAGAGCCTCAAGTTCGACCCGGAACGCTACCAGCGCACGCTCGCGACCTACCTGCGCCTGGCCGATGAAAGCCGCGCGCGTCTCATCGTCTTTCCGGAGACTGCCTTGCCGCGTTTCCTCGACCTGGTGGACCCGGGCTACCTGGGGAAGCTGCGCGCCGTCGCGACGCGCAACGGCGGCGACCTGCTGCTCGGGGTGCCGACGCGCCGGGGCGCCGGCGGCTACTACAACAGCGTCGTCAGCCTGGGCGTCTCGCCGGGCGCGGCCTACGACAAGTCGCACCTGGTGCCCTTCGGCGAGTTCGTGCCGCCGGGCTTCGGCTGGATCGTCAACGTGCTGCGGATTCCCCTGTCGGACTTCTCCCGCGGCACGACCGCGCCGCGCCCGCTGGCGGTGGCCGGCGAACGCGTCGCGGTCAACATCTGCTACGAGGATGCCTACGGCGCCGAGATCGCGCGCCAGCTGCCCGAGGCGACGCTGCTCGTCAACGTCTCCAACGTCGCCTGGTTCGGCGACTCGCTCGCACCGGGCCAGCACCTGCAGATCGCCCGCATGCGGGCGCTCGAGAGCTCGCGCATGGTCCTCACCGCGACCAACACCGGCATCACCGCCGTCGTCGCGCACGACGGTCGGGTGCTCGCGCAGCTGCCGCAGTTCACCGAAGGGCGGCTCGACGTCGGCGTGCTGGGGCGCACGGGCGCCACGCCCTACGTGCGCTACGCGGACTGGCCCGTGCTCGTCCTAAGCGCCGCGCTCGTGCTGTTCTTCGCGTGGCGGCGAAGCAGCCGCTAGAATCCGTCCGCAGCCGGGCACGCCTTGCATCGCGCCCGGCCTACATGATGCTCACCTTCCAGCAGCTCATCCTTCGCCTGAACGATTTCTGGGACCGGCGCGGCTGCGCGCTGCTGCAGCCCTACGACATGGAGATGGGCGCCGGCACCTTCCATACCGCGACCTTCCTGCGCGCCATCGGTCCGGAGCCGTGGAAGGCAGCCTACGTGCAGCCCTCGCGCCGGCCGAAGGACGGGCGCTACGGCGACAACCCGAACCGGCTGCAGCACTACTACCAGTACCAGGTGGCGCTCAAACCCTCGCCTGCCGACATCCAGGACCTGTACCTGGAATCGCTACGGCACCTGGGCATCAATCCGCAGGAGCACGACATCCGCTTCGTCGAGGACGACTGGGAGTCGCCGACCCTGGGCGCCTGGGGCCTGGGCTGGGAAGTCTGGCTGGACGGCATGGAGATCACCCAGTTCACCTACTTCCAGGAAGTCGGGTCGCTCGCCTGCAAGCCGGTGCTGGGCGAGATCACTTACGGGCTGGAGCGGCTGGCGATGTACCTGCAGGGCAGGGAATCGATCTACGACCTGGTCTGGACGCCGGGGGTCACGTACCGGGACGTGTATCACCAGAACGAAGTGGAGCAGTCGCGCTACAACTTCGAACTGGCCAACGTCGATCTGCTCTTTTCCCTCTTCGGGTCTTTCGAAGCGGAAGCGAAAAGACTGATCGAATCGCAATGCGTCCTGCCGGCCTATGAAATGGTGCTGAAGTGCTCGCACAGCTTCAACCTGCTCGATGCGCGCGGCGCGATCTCGGTCACCGAGCGCGCCGCCTACATCGGCCGCGTGAGGGCGCTGGCGCGCGGCGTTGCGCAGGCCTACTACCAGTCGCGCGAGCGGCTCGGCTTTCCGATGGCGCAGGCGGCGTAGATGCAGGCCCCGCTGCTGGTCGAACTGCTCACCGAGGAGCTGCCGCCGAAGTCGCTGAAGGAGCTCGCCGGCGTGCTGAGCTGGAACCTGTACGAGCAGCTGAAGAAGGACCGGCTGCTCGGCGAGGGAAGCACGGCGCACGTCTTCGCCACGCCGCGCCGGCTGGCGGTGCTGATCGAAGCGGTGAGCGACCGCTCGGCGGACGCGCACAAGGAAGTGCAGGGCCCGCCGGTCGGCGCCCCCGCCCAGGCGGTCGCCGGCTTCGCGAAGAAGAACGGCGTGGCAGTGGAGGCGCTTGCCACGCAGAAGACGGCCAAGGGCGAGGTCCATGTGGCGCGCGTGACCGTGCCGGGGCAGTCGCTCCAGGACGTACTCGCGGCCAGGCTGGAGGCGGCGCTGAAGACGCTGCCGATCCCTAAAGTCATGCGCTGGGGTTCGGGCGAGGCGCAGTTCGTGCGCCCGGTCCACGGCGTACTGATGCTGCACGGCGCCGGCGCGGTGTCCGGCAAGGTGATGGGCATCGCCGCAGGCAACCGGACCCGCGGCCATCGCTTCATGGGCAAGGGCGAACTGGTCGTCGACCGCGCGCAGAACTACGAAAGGATCCTGCGCGACGAGGGCATGGTGGTGGCCGATTTCGACCTGAGGAAATCGCAGATCGACGCGCAGCTCAAGTCCGAGGCAGCCCGCTACTCGGCCACGCTGGGCGAATACCAGCCGCTGCTCGATGAGGTCACGGCGCTGGTCGAGCATCCGAGCGTCTACGTGGGCGAGTTTGACCGCGCTTTCCTCGAAATTCCGCAGGAGTGCCTGATCCTCACCATGCGGCAGAACCAGAAATATTTCCCGCTCTTCGACGCCGGCGGCCGGCTGCTGCCGAAGTTCCTGATCGTCTCCAACATGAAGCTCGCCGATCCGCGCCATGTCGTCGACGGCAACCAGCGCGTGGTGCGCCCGAGGCTCGAGGACGCGCGCTTCTTCTACGAGCAGGACCGCAGGCAGAACCTGGCGCAACGCCTGCCGAGGCTCGCGGGCGTCCTCTATCACAACAAGCTCGGCAGCCAGCTCGAGCGCTCGGGGCGGATCAAGCTGCTCGCCGGCAAGATCGCGCGCGTGCTGGGTGCCGACGCGCCGCAGGCCGAGCGCGCCGCCGAGCTTGCCAAGGCCGACCTGCTCACCGGCATGGTCGGGGAATTCCCGGAGCTGCAGGGCATCATGGGCCGCTACTACGCGCTGCACGATGGCGAGCCCGCTTCCGTCGCGGATGCGATCGAGGCGCACTACCGCCCGCGCTTCGCTGGCGATCTCCTGCCCGAGGGTCCGGTCGCCTGCGCGGTGGCGCTC